>Ga0315289_10008311_pt1 | contig 15033 bp, 12 predicted proteins | sample YL17G11_40_MG_FD_203452 | JGI IMG/M metagenome (GOLD analysis project Ga0315289, IMG submission 203452) | Sediment microbial communities from Yellowstone Lake, YNP, Wyoming, USA - YL17G11_40 | ecosystem: Environmental > Aquatic > Freshwater > Lake > Sediment | place: USA: Wyoming | collected...
GGAATCGCATATTTGCGGCTCAGGCCGGTGAGGGCCTTGAACTCCGCCACGGTCAATTCCTTGCGTTTCCGGCTCCGGACCTTCGCGATGACGCCGTCGAGCCACCGGGCTTGGACCAAAAACCCGTCGCCGCATTCGACAATCCGGCCGCGTTCGATGAGAACGCCGACCATCTTCTCCAGCGTCTGCAGCCTGACGTCCAGCCGCTCCTGCACTTCGGACCGCGTCAGGACGGGGCGCGCGGTTTCACTCCACGCCGATTCGAGCCGGCCCAGGAGCTGCTCGTCCCGCGGCGGGAGCTTCCGGACGAAATCGGTCCGGGCGAGCCGGTCGTGCTCCAGCCGGACCTCTTTTTCGTGAACGAGCGACTTCACGGCGAGAAGAAAAACCCGGGCCGGGACGTCGAACCGCGTCTTGAGCCGCTCCAGAGGAATTCCCGCGTCCTCCGGGTGCGCCTCGTGGAACCTGGCCACGGCCGCGACGATTTTCCGGCCGAGGAATTCGACGCTTTCCCGGGACACGAGAAAAAGCGGAGAGAACGCTAAAATGCGGACTTCACCCTCGGCTTCAAGCCTCTGGGCGAGGGTCGCGATCTCGGAGTCCGAGAGCGAGAGAACGGTTTTCGCCCGGCTCTCGCGCACGCCCCGGAGGCCGTTTTCGCGGGCCAGCGTCAGGAGCGTTTCGGCGTCGTTGGAGGTTCGTTTCATCTTATCGTGTCCTGGACGGTGCACCGGACGTCCCGTCCGGTCCTCCGCTATTGTACGAAAATCCCGGGCGGGTTTCTACGCCGCGGGGACAAGGCTCATCCGCCGGAGCACGGGATCGACCGCGGCAACCGTCACGCGGAGGCTCTGCCCGAGCTCGTAGGTCCGGCCCGACCGTTTTCCGGAGAGAACGCCCCGCGACCTCGGCTGGAAATAATCCGCACCCAAATCCTGGAACGCGACGAGACCGCGGACGAAATATTCGTCGAGCTCGACGACCAGACCGGCCCGAGTGACGTCCACCACGATGCCCGTGAACTCCTCGCCCAAACGGTTTTTGAGAAACCGGAAGATCCGCCATTCGACGAGGTCCTCCTCGGCGCCGTCCGCCCGGCGCTCCCGGTCGGATGAATGGAGGGCGACGGAGGCCAGGTCCGGGCCGGCTTCGGGCTGTCCGCTGAGGGCCGCTTTCAAAATGCGATGAACGACGAGGTCGGGATAACGCCGGATCGGAGACGTGAAATGCGTATAGTCGGCCGCGGCCAGCCCGTAATGCCCGATATTTTCGTCGGAATAAACGGCCAGCCGCATCGCCCGCAGGACCTGAACGTTGACGAACTTCTCGTGGGCCCGGCCTTCGGCGGCCCGGATCGCGGCCTGAAGGTCTTTCGACGTGATCCCTTCCGGTTCCGGCAGGATGATCCCGAAAGGAAACAGCGTTTCCCGGAGCTTCTCCAGGTCGGCCACGGCCGGCTTGGGATGGACGCGATATATAGAGGGGACCCGCCGGCCGCCGAGGGCGGACGCGACCGCGACGTTGGCCGCGACCATGAACTCTTCGATGAGCTTGTGCGCTTCGTTCGGAGCGAAGGACGCGATCGCGCGCAGGCGTCCTTCCTCATAGACGAGCTCGGGCTCGACGAGGTCGAAATCCAGGCTTCCCTCGGCGACGCGCCGGCGCCGGAGAAGACCCGCCAGGTCGCGCATGAGGAGGAGGTCGGGGACGACCGCGGCTAGTCTCGTGCGCTCGTCGCGGTCGCCCTGAAAAACGGCGAAGACCGCGGTATAGGTCAGCCGTTCCGCCGTTCGGATGATCGAAGGAAGGAACTCGGCCCGCCTCGTCGTCCCCGTCTCGTCGATCTCCATCACGGCCGAGACCGTCAGCCGGTCTTCACGCGGCCGGAGGCTGCAGACATCGTTCGAAAGACGCTCGGGGAGCATCGGCAGCGTCAGGTCGGGAAAATAGACGCTCGTTCCTCGCTCATCCGCGTCCCGGTCGAGCCGGGTTCCGGGCGCGACGAAATGCGAGACGTCGGCGATGTGGACCCCGAGAAGATAATGGCCGTTGTCGAGTCTCCGGATGCTGACGGCGTCGTCGAAATCCCGGGCCGTCTCGCCGTCGATCGTGAACGTCGTCCAGCCGCGATAATCGGCACGGCCTTCGATGTCGACGGCCCGGCGCGCGGCCTCCTCCGCTTCGCGGAGGGCCTCGGCCGAGAATTCCACGTGCAGCCCGTATTTGCGGATTACGACCTTCGCGTCCACACCCGGGTCGTCCGGAAAGCCGAAGACATCGGTCAGCGTCAGCCGGCTCCGGTCGGCGGCGACGATCATGCCCGGCGAGGGAAAGCAGGCGCCGCGGGAAACGAGCGGCACGTCCTCGAGCGAAGCGGTATCAAACGGAACGAGAAACGGCGCCCCGAAGCGCTCTTCGTACAGGCCGATGACGGTTTTTTTCTCTTTCTTGAGGATCCGGACCACCCGTCCTTCGGGACGGCCGTTCCGGCCCCGCGCTTTGGCCAGGACCTCGACCGTGTCCCCGTCCATGGCGCTCTTGGCGAACCGCGCCGGGACAAAAACGTCGCCCGTCCCCCGTTCTCCGGGAACGACAAAACCGAAACCTCGGCCGGACGCCTCGAACCGCCCCCGGACAAGGTCGGAGGCCAGGGGCAGCAAATAGCGGTTTTTGACGCGCCGGATGAGCTTCCTCGCTTCGAGGTCGATCAGCCGTCCTTCGAGCTTGGCTCGTTCCTTGCGCTGGACGCGCAGCTCCTTGAAGATGTGCTGAAGGGTCAGACCTTGACGGTTTCGGCTCAGAAGGTCGAGGACGCGTTCGTCGTTGAAGGCCGTCATTTATTAATAGTAGAAAGGCGAGAGAAAGGGAATACGATAGCGGTCCCGCATCCGTTTCACCAGCCTCACGGTCGCGGCCCGTTTGAGCGCGTCTCCCGGCATCCGTTGATATTCGGCCCGGAGTTCGTCCGCCACGGCGCGCCGCTCGGCCGCGTCCGCATGTTCCTCGAGAAGTCGTTCGGCTCGCTCGTCGAACGCTTCGAGAGTCTCGTCCGGAACGCCCGGCTCGGCGACTTTGGTCAAGGCTTCCGCATAAATGTCGCGAAGAAAACCGACTCCCGAGGGGATGTTTTTGAGAAAAGCTTCGGCCGCGGCCCGGACCAAAGCGTGCTTGTCGACGGCGGTTTTCATCGCGCCCGCCCCGCCGACCTTCCTGTCGCGAAAGCGCTCGAACGCCCGGGAGACAGACCCTTCGCAAAATTGAAGCGACAGCACGCGGAAGCCGGCCCGGCCGCTCTTCACGCGGCCGTCGAACGCCGCCGCGAGGCCTTCGAGGACGACGGCGAGGGGAACGCCGGCCTGCTTCCAGGCCGAGACCAGGGCCAGGTCTTTGGGCGAAAGGACGAACGGCGCGCCGCGGCGGGCGAGGAACGCCTTGGCGATCTCCCGGAAATACCGGGAGCTATCGGTTTCGGTCATAGATGATCCTGAGGCCGTCGAGGACCAGGTACGGTTCGTAAGCCGAGATCGATTCGACCTCCGGGCTGACCTGTTCGCCGAAACCCCCGGTCGAGACCACCCGCGCGTCCTCGCCGAGTTCCTTCCGGATTTCGGCGATGATGTTCCGCGTCAAGCCGACGTAACCGAAATAGAGGCCGGACTGCATGCTGGCGACGGTGGTCTTTCCGACGGCCCGGCCCGGCTTGCGGACCTCGATCAGGGGCAGCTTCGCCGTCTTCAGGTAGAGGGCTTCGGCCGAGATCTGGATCCCCGGAGCGATCGCCCCGCCGAGATATTCGCCCCGGGCCGAAACGGCGTCGAAGGTCGTCGCCGTTCCAAAATCGACGATGATGCACGGCCCGCCGTACTTCTCAAACGCCGCGACGGCGGCGACGACGCGGTCCGCCCCGACCTCGAGCGGGGCCTCGTAGAGAATGGGCATGCCCGTCTTCAAACCCGGCCCGACGACCAACGGCTTCGCCCGGAACAGGTCGTGGCTTAAAGCCTGGAAGACCGGAGTGAGCGGCGGGACCACGCTCGAGATGATCACGCCTTGGATTTCGGAAACGTCCCGCCGGCCCGCCGCGAGAAGGCTCCGGAGAAGGATTTCGTACTCGTCGGGCGTCTTGTCGTGGTCCGAATGGATCCGCCAGTGCTCGGCCAGCGTCTTTCCTTCGAACAGGCCGATTGCCACGGTCGTGTTGCCGATATCGAACGCCATCAGCATGGTTTGTCTCCCCTCCGTATTTTACAACAATTTCACGATGTCGGCGCATGTGAAACGCCGGACCCCGCTCCTCGTCCGGACGAGAAGTGCGCCTTTCGCGTCGACCCCCGCAAAAGCGCCCTCGACGGGGCCGTCGTCCGCGAGCACGGCCAAAGACGCCCCTTTGGGGAACGCCGATGCGTCCTCGAAAGCGCGGACGATCGATTCGCTTTCGCCCCGGGACAGGCATCCGTACCATACGTCCGTCCGGTCCAGAACGTGAGTGAGCAGAAGCTCGATGTCGCAAGCTATCCCGAGCGCTTGCCTCATGGAAACGGCCGAACTTCGCAGCTCGTCCGAAAAATCGTCGGCGGCATGGTTGACGTTCAACCCGTAGCCGAGCGCCGCGAACTCGGGCCGGCCGCCTTGGATGCGCGTTTCGCAGAGGATGCCGCCAAGCTTCCGGCCGTCAAAGACGATGTCGTTAGGCCAGCGGAGCCGGACGTCGAGCCCGTGAGAAGACCGGACCGCGTCGCGGGCGGCCAGGCCGGCAGCCAGCGTCAGCAGGGAAAGGTCGAATCCCGCGGGCCTGAGGAGGACCGAAAGATAGAGTCCCCGGCCGGGGGCCGAATGCCATGTCCGGCCCTTTGTCCCGCGGCCGGCCGTTTGCGCGCCGGCGACGACCGCCGTCCCTTCCGGCGCGCCGGCGGCGGCCATCTTCCGGAGGACATCGTTCGTCGACGGGCAAATCCCGACCCGATGGATTTCAAATTTCATTTATGGCCGGCCTTGGAAAATCGATGTTCGACTTTTTCCGGGAACGCCGAGTTCGCAGGGCGTGACCCGGACGGGACGCTCCGTCATATCCTCCGCGTATCGATCCGCGTCAGCTCGTCGACGAGGACCTTCTTGACCTCGGCGGCGACGACCTCGCCGGCCAGCTGCTCCATGCGCTCCCGGCTGTTGAGAAGCTCCTCTTTCACGATGGCGCGGACCCTGGCCTCCAGCGCCTCGTCCGCCAGGAGCCCAGGAACGGCCGCCGTCACGCTCTCGGGCGGATTCTCGGGTTCGGCGGCGCGGGCCAGGACGGCCTCTTCGGGAATCGACGGGAACTCCTTTTTCCGGCCGATCGTGTTCCGGACGAGCCCGGCCAGCGTGTCGCTTTCGAACGGCTTCTCGACGAAGCCGTCATGGCTCGATTCCGCGACGCGCCGCAGGTCCAGGCCTTCGAGCGCGCCCCGCAAATAGAACAGCGCGACCTCGCGTCCCGCGTCTTGGGACCGGACGAACGCGGCGATGTCATAGCCGTCCTTGGACGGCAGCGAAAGCGCCGTCAGAACGGCGTCGGGACGCCTGTCGCGAATGGCCTCGATGGCGTCGAGGCCGTCGCCGAAGAAAGCGACGTCGAATTCGGGCGCGGAAAGAGACTGCTCTACGGCCCGCCGCGCGGACGGTGAGGTCTCGGCGACGATCACTTTATACGGCATCACGCTTATTATACTCTCCGCTTCGCGCCCGGCCAAGGTCAACCCGGCGATCTTCACGACAGCCGCCCGGCCGCCGGACGAGAGGTCCAGAGGCCTGTCAACCCCGGGTGTACCGTGGTATGTGACGCCCGTCAGGAGGACCGGATTGGGGCGATTCGGACATGATTTCCGTGGAGGAGCTTCGGGTCCGGAAACGGGCCTCAATAGTCGATCACGACCGCGTCCTCGCCGAGAAGGTTCTCGAGCGCCTTCGTCATTTCCTCGGACGGGAGCACGCTCCTCATCTCGGCGGACTGGGTGATCACCTTATAGGCGTACGGCGTCCCGAGCTCGAAATAGACCGGGACCTCCCCGGGATTTTTGCCGAGGATCTCCCGGAGCTCGTTGAGGAGAGACTCCTCCAGCCCGGGCATGAAGATCCGGATGACGACGCGTTTCGCCTGCTTCTGGAAGGCCTCGGCCAGCGGCAGGGCCTGCGCTAAATGGACCTTGCGGCTCTCCCCTTCCCCTACAAACTTGCCCTTGAGCCAGACGAGCTGGTCCTCACGGAGGACATCGAAGTGCTTCCGGTAGGCGTCGGGAAAAGCCACGACTTCGACGCGGCCGCTCATGTCTTCCAGGAAAAACGACGCCATTCGCTCGTCCTTCTTCGTTTTGAGGGGGCGGAAGCCGGTGATGACGCCCGCCAGCCGGACGTCGTCCGCGTAATCCTTTTCCTCATCGAGCTCGCTCACGGAATGGGAAATCAGCCGGTGGAGCTGCTTAAACTGGGCCAACGGATGGCCCGTGATGTAGAACCCGAGGGAGTCTTTTTCGTAAGACAGCTTCAGGGCCTCGTTCCATTCGCTCATCGTCCGGACCTCGGCCGGCACGTCGGGCGGCTCGGCGCCGGCGCCGCCGAACAGCAGGTTCTGCCGGCCGGCCTTCGCCTTCTGAAGGTCATGCGAAAAGTCGATCATCCGGTCGATGAGATGGAAGCTTTGCGACCGTTTCCAGCCCATCACGTCGAACGCCCCGGACTTGACCAGGCTCTCGAGGACTTTGCGGTTGATGGTCCGGCTGTCGGCAAGGCGGACGACGTCGAAGGGCGTCCGGAAGGTCCCGTGCTCGGTCCGAGCCTGGACGAGAGCGCGGGCCGCGGTCTCGCCGACGTTCTTGAGGGCCGCCAGCCCGAAGCGCACGGCCGGGCCCTCGACCGTGAAGTTGAAATCGCTCGTGTTGACGTCCGGCGGAAGGACCGTGATCCCCATCTGCTGGCACTCGTTGATGTATTTCACGACCTGAGGCGTCTCCCCCCGCTCGGCTTCGGACGTAAGCAGCGCGGCCATGAAGTGAAACGGGTAGTGGGCCTTGAGATAAGCGGTCTGATAGGCCAGGGCGGCGTAGGCGGCGCTGTGCGACTTATTGAACCCGTATTCGGCGAAGTTCTTGATGTTCTCGAAGAGCGTCTTGGCTTTCTCGGCGCCCACGATCCCGGTTTTGCGGGCCCCCTTTAGGAAGTTGTCCCGCTGCGACTTCATGATCTCGGCGACCTTCTTGCCCATGGCCTTGCGAAGGACATCGGCTTCGGCGAGCGAGAATCCGGCCATGTCGGTCGCGATCCGCATGACCTGTTCCTGGTAGACGATGATCCCCCGTGTCTCGCGGAGGATCGGTTCGAGCTCGGCGATCTCGTACATGATCTGGTCGGGATGGTGTTTGCGCTTGACGAATTCCGCAGTCATTCCGCTCTTGAGCGGACCGGGCCGGTACAGGGCGTTGAGGGCGATGAGGTCGCGGAATTCGTCGGGCCTGTAGCTGCGGAGGAGCTCCTTCATCCCGCGGCTTTCAAACTGAAAGACGCCGTCGGTGTTGCCCGCTTTGAACAACTCGAACGTCTTCGCGTCGTTGAGCGGCAAGGCCTTCATGTCGACCCGGACGCCGAAATCCCGCTCGATGAGCCCGAGGGCGTCCTGGATGACCGTCAGGTTGCGGAGCCCGAGGAGGTCCATCTTGAGCAGGCCGATCGATTCGACGTCGTTCATCTCGAACTGGGTCGTGACCTCGCCCTTGACCGACTGGTACAGGGGCAGGTACTCGGTCAGCGGCTTGGGCGTGATAACGATCCCCGCGGCGTGGATCGACGGATGCCGGACCTGGCCCTCGACCTTCTGCGCGATCGACAGGAGATGGGCGATCTTCTGGTTTTTATCGCGCAGGTCCTTGAGCGGGGCGATCTTCTCGACCGCCTTTTCGATCGTCATCTCCGCTTCGAACGGGATCATCTTGGCGATGCGGTCGACCTCGGGGAGGGGCACTTCCAGGACACGGCCGACGTCGCGGATCGCAGCCCGGGCGGCCATCGTCCCGAAGGTGATGATCTGGCAGACGTTGTCCCGGCCGTAGCGTTCGGTGACGTACTGGATGACCTCCTCGCGGCGCCGGCCGCAGAAATCGATGTCGATGTCGGGCAGGCTGATGCGCTCGGGGTTCAGGAACCGCTCGAAGAGGAGGTCGTATTCGATCGGGTCGATATCCGTGATGCCCAGGCTGTAAGCGAGGAGGCTTCCCGCCGCCGAACCGCGGCCGGGCCCGACCGGGATCCCCTTGCCGCGCGCGTGATGGATCAGGTCTCCGACGATGAGGAAATATCCTTCAAATCCCATCTTCTCGATGAGCAAGATCTCGCGCTCGAGCCGGGCCTCGTATTCCTCGGGCGGGCGGGAGAGAAGCCCTTTGTCGAATTTTTCCCGAAGCGTCTCCATCCGCTCCCGGAATCCCGTCCGGACCGTCTCCTCGAAATATTCCTTGAGGTTCTTGCCGTCGGGCGGCGTGAACCTCGGAAGGAAATGAGCGCCCGTCGGAAAGGCGAAGTCGCACTGGGCGGCGATGTGGGTCGTGTTGTCGAGCGCCTCCGGGACTTCGGCAAACAGGGCCGCCATTTCCTCGCCCGATTTGAAATAGAATTCCTGCGTCCCGAAGCGGATCCGGTCCTGGTCCGAAAGCCTCTTGTTGGTTTGGATGCAGAGCAGAACGTCATGGCTTTCGGCGTCTTCGCGGCGATGATAATGGACATCGTTCGTGGCGACGAGCGGCAGGTTGAGCCGCCGAGCGAGGGCGACGAGCTTCGGGTTGGTCTCCTTCTGCTGTTCGAGGCCGTGGTCCTGGATTTCGATATAGAAATGGCCGCGGCCGAGGATGTCGACATACGACGCGGCCGCCCGTTCGGCCCCCTCGTCCATCCCCCGGCCGAGGAGGAAGGCCACTTCGCCCTTAAGGCAGCTCGAGAGCCCGATCAGCCCTTTCGCGTTCTGGGCCAGGATCTCCTTGTCGATCCGCGGCCGGTAGTAGAAGCCTTCGAGGTAGGCCGACGACAGGAGGCGGCAGAGGTTCCGGTAGCCGGTTTCGTCCTGGACGAGGAGGACGAGATGGAAATGGGCCTGCTCGCGGGAATCGGCCTGTTTCTCGAGCCGGCTTTTGGGCGCGACATAGACCTCGCAGCCGAGGATCGGCTTGACGTTCTTTTTTGCGGCTTCCTTGAAAAACTGGACCGCGCCGAAAATATTGCCGTGGTCGGTGAGGGCCACGGCGGGCATCGCGTTCCGGGCGGCGGCGTCGACGAGGTCCCTGAGCCGGACGGCGCCGTCGAGGATGCTGTATTCGCTGTGGTTGTGGAGGTGGATGAACGACCGGGACATGTCACTCCCACTCGATCGTGCCAGGCGGTTTCGTCGTCACATCGTAGACGACGCGGTTGACGCCCCGGACCTCGTTGACGATCCGGGTCGAGATGCGGGCGAGGAGAGCGGGAGACGCGGGGAACCAGTTCGCGGTCATCCCGTCCACGCTTTGGACGAGGCGGACGACGACGACGCGCTGGTATGTCCGCTGGTCGCCCATCACCCCGACCGATTTCACGGGAAGCAGGACGGCGAAGGCCTGCCAGAGCTTGTCGTAAACGCCGGCTTTCTTGACTTCTTCGAGGACGACCTCATCGGCCTCGCGCAGGACAGCGAGGCTGTCTTCGTTCACTTCGCCAAGAAGGCGAACGGCCAGCCCGGGCCCGGGAAACGGATGCTGGTCGATGAAATCACGGTCCACGCCGAGCTCGAGGCCGAGGGCGCGGACTTCGTCCTTGAAGAGCTCTTTGAGCGGCTCGATGAGCTTGAACGTCAGGTCCTTGGGAAGGCCGCCGACGTTGTGATGCGATTTGATCCGCGAGGACGGTCCTTTGACCGGATTGCTCTCGATCACGTCAGGGTAGATTGTCCCCTGGGCCAGGAAGCGGACGTCGCCGAGCTTGGCCGCTTCGCGTTCAAAGATGCGGATGAAAAGCCGGCCGATGACCTTGCGCTTCCGCTCGGGCGAGGCCACGCCCTTGAGCGCCGCTACGAACTCGCCGGCGGCGTCCACGCCGACGACCTTAAGGGCCAGCATCCGTCGGAACTTGTCCATCATGTCGCGATACTGGTTCTTGCGGAGCATGCCGTTGTCGACGAAAATGCACGTCAGACGGCGGCCAACCGCCTTCTGGATGATGAGCGAAGTGACGAGCGAGTCGACGCCGCCGCTCAGGCCGCAGACGATCTTTTCCCGGCCGACCATCTTGCGGATCTCGGCGACCTTGCGCTCGACGAACGACGTCATGTTCCAGTCCGGCGTGAGGCCGGCGAGCTTGAAGAGAAAATTCCCGAGGATTTTCTTTCCGTCCTTGGTGTGGATGACCTCGGGATGGAACTGGACGCCGTAAAATCGGCGGTCCGCGTTCTCGACGACGGCCGCCTTGGTGTTCGACGTCCGGCCCGTAATGCGGAACCCGGGCGGGACGGCATCGAGCCGGTCGCCGTGGCTCATCCAGACCTGCCCCCGGTCTTTGATCCCAGCGAGAAGCCCGGACCGGTCGAGGACACAGAGCGATGCGAACCCGTATTCGCGCTTGGACGATGGCGTCACGCCGCCGCCGAGGAGGTGTGCCGTGAGCTGGAGGCCGTAGCAGATTCCGAGGACGGGGAGGCCTAGGTCGAAGATTTCGGCCGACGGCAGCGGAGCGCCCTTTTCATAAACACTCTGCGGCCCTCCGGAGAGGACGAGGGCGTTCGGCCTTTCCCTTTTTATGCGTTCGACGGACGTGTTGAACGGAAATATTTCGGAATAGACGCCCAGCTCGCGGATCTTGCGGGCGATCAGCTGGGTATATTGCGACCCGAAATCGAGGACGAGGACTTTGTTCATGCGGAGATATTATCATTCGTTCGGAGCGCGGGCAAGAGGCCATGCAATCTGGGATTTTCCGTTAACGGGGTCTGACACCGATGACATTTATTCCCAATACTCAGGGTGCTTTCTTTTTAAAAAATCGAAAGCGTTCAGGACAAGGGCGTGGGAAATCCGGCCTGAATCGATCAGCCCGTCGATATGAGCCAGGTCGACGACCTCGATCTCGATATCCTCGCCGGGCTCGGGGCTTTGCGGGGCGATCGCCCGGGCGTTACGCGCGACGAAAAACCAAATCGCGTTGTTCTGAATGGCCGGGTTAGGAAAGGATTTGCCGATCGGCTCAATTTCGTCCGAGCCGTATCCGGTCTCCTCTAAAAGCTCCCGGCGGGCGGCGTCGACCGGAGACCGATCCTCAGCCTCGACCATGCCCCCGGGCGTTTCGAGGACGACGTTGTTCACGCCGGCGCGAAACTGACGGATCAGAACGACCTTGAGGTCCGGAGTGACGGGGATGATGTTGACCCAATCGCAGCTGTCCAGAAAGTAAAACGGATGGGCGAATGCGCTTTTGCCTTGTCCCTCGTCCCGACGAAACGTTGCCTTTTTCAATTTGAAGATGCGGGCGTCGTAAACCGTCTTGATGCTGGTCTTCGTCCAATGCGAAATCATGGTCGTTCCTTATCCGACGAATTTGAGGCCGCTTTTAGTATATAGAGCCATGCCGCCCGGAATCAACCCATTCGACTCCCCGGGCTGAAGCCCGGGGTATGCTCAGGGTTGATACTGAGCGGCGCTTTTTACCCCGATTTGAAAATCGGGGTTTGGCGCCGCGAACGTATCAACGGCAAGCTAAAAACAGGAGCGAATCAGACGGGAGGGACTATTTTCGACCTTACGTCCATACCGAGCGTACGGGCTCGTCGCCGATGACTCGATTATCAAAAGCGGTCGCGAAATTCGCTAGTCCAGAGGATGGGGGGGCTTTGATACTCCCGCAAAGTGAGGAGGTGAAGATCTCCGGAGATGATGAAAGACAACTTCTCGCTCCATTTGTAACGAGATAAGCTTATTCTCGAGGCTGACAATCACATGTCGAGACGAAATTTGAAAATGTTATTCTTATTAAATAGTTTTTTAATTTATATCTATAATTGTAAATATAAATTGACATTTTTTATAATTAGTACTAATAGTAGAAGTAGAATAATAGGAGTAGTAGAATATGACAAGATTCATTCTCAAAAAAAGCGCCTATGAATATTCAAAAGAAGACATCGAGCGAGAGCTAATTGGCCTCGAACCCGAAATCATCAGGCGATATTACGTCGAGATCAACGGGAAAAAGTTTCCCCCGAAACAAGTCATCGGGTTCGTTCTGAGGTTAGGCAAGGTTGAATTCACGACCATGGACGCGGCCAACATCCTCCGGCGTATCGGCTTTAAAATAAAACAGATAGCCTAAAAATCGCCGCGGCGCTGGTCGCCTAATCCTCCCCTAGTCTATCGAGGTCGAGCCGGGCGAGGGCCGCGCTTTTCGGCCTGGTCGAGTCCCAGCCGTATTTCCCCAGGTCGACCGTCCCCCCTCGGCCGACGCTCACCCCTTCGGCCTCGAGCCGGCGCTTCTGTTCGCGGCCGCCGCGGCCGGGCGGAAGCGAAATCCGGCCCCGGGCGCTGACCACCCTGTGCCAGGGAAGCCGCTCTTTGTCCGACGACGAATGCAGAATCCAGGCGACCTGGCGGGCCTGACGGACATCGCCGGCCAGGACGGCGATAAAGCCGTAAGACGCCACTTTTCCGCGCGGGATGGAGCGAATCGCGTCCCCGGCGCGCCGGGTGAATTCATTCGGCACCGTGTTCGCGAACCGCGTCCTTTCCATGCCCTATTTTTTTTGCGCCGCTTGGGCCTTAATTTTCTCGAGATTTTTCTGCATGGCCGGTTTGGCCGCGGGGCTCGAGAACTCGACCGCCTTCTCGGCCGCCTTAACCGCTTCGACGTGGTTCGCCATCTTCGCATAAAGATCGGCCAGGGCGGACCAATGGTAATAAGCCCGTGGCCGGAGGTCGACCGTCCTCAATCCCGCCGCGAGCGCGCCGTCGAGGTTCTTGCCCTGCTGGGTCCAAAAATAAATATACGTCCGGAGCTCGCCCGGTTCGTCCCAATAGCTTTTCGCGTAGGCTGGGCCGAAGATTTCGAGCGCCCGCGCCTCCTGGCCGAGAGCGAGAAAGACCCGCGCCGCCTGCTGGCGGACGAACATGTTTTCGGGCAGGAGCTTGAGGGCGGCCTCCGCGACGGACTCGACGCCCTCGGTATTTTCGCCGCGCTGCGCCCAAAAATCCGCATACTGGAGCAATCCGAAAGCCATGTTCGAGAGGTGTCCTTCGATAAAGGATTTTCCAAAGACCTCGTCGGCCTTCGCCTTATCGCCCCTGGCAAGATAGAACTCGGCGATCGCCGCCTGAGCGTAGGGGTCGGGGTTAGCTTCGGTCATCTCTTCGAGCCGCTCGGCGAGGGCCACTCCTTTCTCGAGGGATTTCTTTTCCCGCGTAATCCTCGTCAGCCATTTCTGAAGGACCCAGGTCTCGTTGGGGAATTTGGCCGTATATTCGGCATAGAACGGGTCGGCCTCCGCCGCCGGCGCGGAACCATAGTAGAAGATGTCGAGGCTCGAATAGGCCATCCTGGCCATCGGCCCGCCGGAGTACGTCTTGAGGAAGGCCTTCATCGGGGCGGGATTACGGCGGTTTTGGAGCGGGACGCGGGCGAGTTCGTATTCGGCGTATTCGGTGAACGTCACCGGAGCTTTCATGTAATCCGGCGTGAACGAGCCCGACGCGCCGGCGGGGTCGAGGCCGACGACGACTTCGTACAAGGGGACGGCTTTGCCCTCGTTGGCGCGTTCGGCGTATTTGCGGGCGAGCTTGAAGGTTGTCGCGACGTCCTTGGGATTCGCCGCATGGGCGGCCGTCAAGGCCTTAACCGTGTCGAGGCCGGTCAGGGCATGATCGACCTTGGCCATGTATTTTTCGGGCGGGGCGCTATAGCCGACAATCCAATCGACCTCGGCTCCCGCGCCGTCAAGGACGAGCGTCGTCGGCGTGCCGCGGATCGCGTATTTCTGGAACGCGTCGGCGCCCTTCTCGTCGTCGCGGTCGGCCCGGACGACGATAAAATTCTTCGTCAGGGAATCGCGGAACTTGGGATTTTCGTAGAACTGCTGACCCAGCAGTCGGCAGCTCCCTCAGCCGTCCGAGTAGAAGTCCACGAGGACGAGCTTCGATTCGACCTTGGCCTTGGCGACGGCCTCGTCGACCGTTCCCTTGAACCAGACCTGGGCTGCGGCCGGACCGGAAAGAATCGCCAAAGCCAGAGCGGCGACCAACGATTTTTTCATGGTGGTTTCCCTCACGAAGATCATAATTCCGCCGTCCGCGCCCGTCAACTCCCGGGCTCAGGCTTGACAAGCCCGGGACGGCCGGATATCGTCTCGACCGTGCCTCATCCAGGAGGGTCCGCCATGAAAAAAATATCCATGCTCGCGCTCGCGTTTCTCGCCGCCGGCGCGCTCCCCGTCTTTTCCGCCCAAGCCGCGCCGAAAATCTATTGGGGCGATTCCGTGCCTCAAGGTTGGAACGGAAGCTGGCCGACCAAATTCCTGACCGTCCCCGAAAAAACAAACTATGAACGGACGGCGTCCTCCGAAGAAGTCCTCGAGTTCTTAGATGTCCTCCGGTGGTCGAGCGACAAGGTGTTCGTCCTCAACATGTTCACGACGAGCCTGCGGAAAACGGGGGCGGCCGCCGTCCTCGCCAACCCCCGCGTCGCAACGCCCGAGGAAGCCGCCAAATCGGGAAAGACCGTCGTCTATCTCCAGGGCAACATCCACGCCTACGAGCCCGAAGCCAAGGAAGCCTTGATGATGCTCATGCGCGACATCCTATTCGGGAAGCGTAAAAACCTCCTCGACAAGCTCATCATCATCGTCTGCCCGAACTTCAACGTAGACGGATGCGACACCCTAACCTTGAGCGAGGGCACGCCCCACATCCTCGGCTCAGCCAACAACGCTCAGAACCTCAACCTCAACCGCGACGCGGTCAAGGTTGAGACGGCCGAGGTCGCCGGACTCTACCGGTCGGTCTTCAACCG
>Ga0315289_10008312_pt1 | contig 15031 bp, 8 predicted proteins | sample YL17G11_40_MG_FD_203452 | JGI IMG/M metagenome (GOLD analysis project Ga0315289, IMG submission 203452) | Sediment microbial communities from Yellowstone Lake, YNP, Wyoming, USA - YL17G11_40 | ecosystem: Environmental > Aquatic > Freshwater > Lake > Sediment | place: USA: Wyoming | collected...
GGCGTTATGGGCCGGCTCCGGCTGAGACGCCGGTCCTTTGAAATCGTGGTACGGACGCCACGATCCACCGTCACCCCTTGCGACCGAGAAAGCCGCCGCCGCATGAAGCAACGACAACCTGGAACGAGGACCTCAAGCCGCCCACCGGCGGAGGCGGGGCGAGTATGCCGATACGCTGCCTCGCCTTCTCCACCCCCGAAGGCTCGGGGTATTCGCTTGTTTTCGGACTAGTGCTTCATGACAATTGAACCTCGGGGTAGAGGCGTTTGAGTTTGATGCGGGCGTCTTTCGTCCGGAATTGCCAGTCGACCCCACGTTGCCGTGCGTTGCGGTCCCGCGCCCACGGTATCACCTTGCGGACCAGAGCCGCCAGGCTCGCGGTACGATTCCGCAGGCATTGGCGGGTTAGGACACTCAATTCGCATTCGGCGATATTGAGCCAACTGCCGTGCTTGGGCGTGTAGTGGATCTCCAGCCGCTGGGCCAGACGCCGGGCCTTTTCCGGAGGAAAGGCCTTGTACAACGACCCGATCACATGCGTGTTGAGCTGATCGCAGATCAGGATCACCTTCTCGGCGGAGGCATAGCGGGTTGGAATGGGGGTCGCACCTACACATTTCACATTTGCGATTGGACGATGCCTTTCCGGCGATAGCGATCCGCGGGCACGCCGCCGGAACGATAGGTCGGTCGCAGAAAGGCGACGTGACCAAAGACCCGAGCCGGCGTGCGAATGTCCTTGCGGCTCAGGGGCAACGGTGGTATTGTGGAGTCGTGGCGCGGCCGGCTTCCGCCTTGGCTGCGCGGAGGCGTAAGGGCCTATGAGAAAAGTGAAATGTGTAGGTTTGACCCCCCATCTGACCTGGTTCGCTCGTCCCGGGCGTCCACCGTCAGTTGTGCGAACCCCGCTACCTCGCCCACGCCTTCCTCGTCCCGGTCGGCAGTGACTCTGGCGCATGAGCCACCGAGTCCCCACTCTCAGCTCCGTCGCTCGGAGAGGGCGGCTGTCACGCCAACGCCGACCTACTGTTGGGTGACGACTATGTCATGGCTTGTCTTGCCGGCTAAAATCAGGTGTGGAACTTGGACTTCTATCTCGGCAGCCCCGCCTCCGAACGGCGTGCCGGGCCAATACAAGCGCACCTATCACAGAAGCCGCGATGCCCGCCAGAATCAGACCCCCTGATCGCAGCCGAGTCACTCTCGACGGCGAATGGCTCGCTTCCCGTTGATCGCTACGGTCGATATCGGTCTGCACCAGAAGCTCATCCGCAGGGTTTACCTCCTCCTTGCCGTAGGTCATCAGCGTGCTTGTCGCCGTGTACCCGGGCCGTGACCATCCGAGGAATCTGACCGGACCTTTGTGGTAGACCTCCTTGACCATGCCGTTGACAGAGGGATGGTACCACTGCTCCCGCTCCTCGGTCATGGGGATCTTGGCAATCTTGATGTCCACCGTCGAGGTGGTCGTGCTCTTGTAGTGCGAGCAACCGGGGAATTCGCCCGCCGGCGTACCAACTGTCTCATCGGCAAGCCGTTCCACCGCAGTCTTGTTCGGCAGGGCGAAATTGGCAGAATCCACCCGCAGTGTAGTCTGGATCGTTCTGACCTCTCCGACATTCATATCCGCTGGCCGGTACGGCACACGCGCATCGTGTCGAAGCCTCACCTTCTCCCCCTTTTCGTTTTGGATCTCGATGGCCTTGAGAAGCCCATCCCCGTCAACGTAGAGCCGTCCAATCACCTTCCTATCTTTCGTGAAACGTTCTTCAATGACCCACTCGGCCCTTCCCTCCTCTTCAACGCTCGACACCACCAACAGAATCCGTTCCCCATCAATGGCATTCGGCTCAATGCTGCCCGGTCGCGGCCCTTCATGCCGATACTGCCACCGCTGCCCAATCTCAAATACCGCCTTTGAAGCCGGCGACGCCCACGTTGTCACACAGAACAGACCAACCACAATGCCAAACCCACAAACGGCGACATTGTCACTCCATCGAGGTTTCCGACAAGGGCTGCTCAGCCAGTATCTCCCATTGGACCTCATCGGTTACGCTCCTGCATAGAAGATCGGGGTCGCATCTTAATTATTCCCTATTCGTTTCTGGTAAACCTTCCTCTCCTTCCCCTGAATAGTTAATATTTAAGATGCGACCCTGTCCTGTCCCCTAGTTTCCCCGACGGCAATGGAGTGCAATGACTCCCAGGATAATATCGCGATCCGCATAATCGGTCCTCTCTTGCCTGTGGCCTGTTTCCGAGACTCTGCGTTCTACCCATCCGGCTCATCACTTCGTCAGCGGCAAGAAGCCGGCCATTTCCCCGATGACATTGACGAGTTCAGAACCCGAAGGAATGACGATCTTGGCATTTTGACTCAGGGACTTCTCCAGGGCCTCGAGCTTGCGGAGAAGCTGGGCGTTTCCCACGAAGTAGGTGTTCGCGGCCTCGTTGACGAGCCGGATCGCCTCGGCCTCGCCCTCCGCCGCCAGAATCTTGGCCTGCTTGATCCCTTCGGCTTTCTTGATTTCCGACCGCTTGACTCCATCCGCCTGCCGTTCCACCGCATCGGCATAATCCAGGGCGGCGACCTTCTCGTTCTCCGCCTTGACCACCTTGTTCATGGTCTCCTGCACGTCCTTGGGAGGGTCGATCTCTTTCAACTCCGTCCGGACGATCTCCATGCCCCAGTGCCTGGTTTCCCTGGCCAAGGTCTCCAGAAGCGAGGTGTTGATCTTATCTCTCTCACTGTTGGCCGACTTCAGGGTGAGGGTGCCGATAATGTTCCGCAATGTCGTACGGGCGAGGTTGACAATCTGATATTGATAGTTGTTCACATTGTACTGCGAGCTCTTGACGCTGTCCTCGTCATCCTTGACCTTGAAGTAGACTTGGGCATCCACGCTCGCATTGAGATTGTCATTCGTAATGATCTCTTGCGGCCGGGCGTCCACCATCTGCTCGGTCGTATTGACCTGAATCATTCGGTCCACCAGAGGAATGATCCAGTTGAAACCCGGTGCGGCAAAACGCCTGTACCTGCCGAGCCTCTCGATGAGGCCGCGGTGGGTGGGACGAACCACCCGTATGCCTGCGAAAAGAATGATCACAACGGCTGCAACGACGAACAACAGAACGAACATGATCGGATCCATAAGATCCTCCTTTCACCGCAGTCATGCAACAAGACGCAACGTGCTCTCGCAGTTGACCAGGAATATTGTCTGTATCTGTTTAGCGGGTTGACCGGCCGACGCAACCGGCCACCAGTCTGCTATTCTATTCCACCCCCCCCCACATAAGTCAACCATTCTTTCCCGAAAAACTCATCTTTATCGGCCCTGCGAGCCGAACTACTCTGTGTTGCCGTCCCCGGAATCAGGAGCAAATAGGCGACAGGAGTGGCCGCGATGTCCCAGCCCACATATGAACAACTCCTGGGAATCATTGCCGAGAAAGACCGGCAGATCGCAGAGCTTCAGGCTCGGGTGACCCAACTGGAAGCCCGCCTGGCTCAACTCGAACAGCTTCTGGAGAAAGCCACGCGGGCCCAGAAACGTCAAGGAATTCGGGGGACACCATACCTAATTCCCCTTCGGAATTCCTCCCGCCCCTATCGGTCACCATCATGCTCGTGCGATTGCCCAATCCCCGCCTCCGCGGGGATGACATTACTTATGTTGCCCGTTTTGGGGCTGGTTGTCAACGCAGAAAGGTTGGCTGACGCAGCGGCGCCCCGTAACGCAGGATTGTGGCTCGCTTCATGCCCCAGGGGTTTCTGAGGGGCTGGAACTGCCACCGAATTTCAGCCCCACCCGACGCGTGCTTGACACAGCCGGCCGGCGAAATAGAATTCGCGGCATGGACTGGACGAACACAGAAAAGCAAACTGTCCCTCTTTTGTGGATTTACCCATGAAGACATCTATGTGCAAATTGGCTGCCTGTTTCCTGTTGTCGTTGTCTTGGTCCGCCCAAGCGGTGCCGAACAATCCGAACACCGATTGGTTCAAGGACGCGAAGTACGGCGTGTTCATGCATTTTCTGCCGGGGGATGCCAAGGGCTTGGCGCTCGTCAACGAGTTTGATGTCCAGGGGTTGGCCCGGCAGTTGGAGACACTCGGCGCGAAGTACTTCGTGCTTACCCTGGGGCAGAATTCGGGCTTCTTCAACGCGCCCAACGCCACGTATGATCGCTACACCAGGTACGCGCCGGGCGAACGTTGCTCCACGCGCGATCTGCCGCTGGATCTGTATCGGGCCTTGCAGCCCAAAGGCATCCGGCTGATGCTCTATCTGCCTTGCCAGACGCCGAATCAGGATGCTCGTGCACAAAAGGCCTTCGGACTGGCCGAGGGAAAGAAGGACCAGCCGATCGACCTGGAGTCTGCGCAGAAGTGGGCCCAGGTGGTTCAGGAGTGGTCGGACCGCTATGGGGATAAGGTGGCCGGGTGGTGGTTCGATGGCGGGTACCAGAGCGTCCGCTTCAATGAAGCGATAGCCCGAATCTACGCCGAAGCAGTCAAACACGGCAATCCGAACGCCATTGTGACGTTCAATCCGGGCGTCAGGCTGATCCGCCACACCCGGGCCGAGGACTATACGGCGGGCGAGTTGAACGATCCCTTTAACGTGCTGCCCACCTCGCGCTGGGTGGAGGGCTCGCAGTGGCACGCCCTGACCTTCCTTGGCTCGCAGTGGTCGGGGCGGGATACACGGCATCCCACGGAGAAATGGGTTCAATGGGTCAGCACTGCCACGTCCAAGGGCGGTGTCGTCACGCTGGACATGGGACCGAACTGGAATCCGCAGGCCGGACCGATCGGCTCGCTCGCCGAAGCGCAGATGGCACAGGTCCAGGCGATTCGAGCCGCGGTGAGGACAAGCCCGGACGATCGCGCGCATCCGTCCCGCTCGGCGGTGGAGTTGCGCGCCCGTGACGGCCTGCCCAACTTCTTCGCCAAAGCGAGGGCCGGCGGGAAGCTGACCGTGGCCTATTTCGGCGGCAGCATCACGGCGGCCAACGGCTGGCGGCCTCAGACGACCGCCTGGCTGCAGCAACGCTATCCGAAGGCCCAGGTCACGGAAGTCAACGCGGCCATCGGCGGCACCGGCTCGGACCTCGGCGTGTTCCGGCTCGGGCATGATGTGCTGGACCACCATCCGGACTTGGTGTTTGTGGAGTTCGCCGTCAACGATGGTGGCGCGCCGCCGGAGCAGATCTACCGCTGCCTGGAGGGTATTGTGCGCCAGATCCATCGCGCCGATCCGGCCACCGACATCTGCTTTGTCTACACGATGCACGATGGCATGCTGAAGGACTTGGCGGCCGGCCGGCTGCCGCAGTCGGCGTCGGCGATGGAGTTCATTGCGGACCACTACGGAATCCCCTCCATCCACCTCGCCCAGGAGGCAGCGCGGCGGATCCATGCCGGCGCGTGGGTCTTTACCGCACCGAAACCGGACGTCCCAGCCGATCCGGCCAAGGGCCTTCCAGTTCGAACGGCGTTCGCGCCGGACAGTTGCCATCCCTTTGCCGAGACGGGCCACAAGCTTTACACGGAGGCAATCGCTCGCTCCTTTGAGGCGATGGAGAGTCTCGGCCAAGCCGGGCCGCGTCCGCTGCCGGAGCCATTCGCATTGGAGAACCACGAAAACGCCAAACTCATTCCGCTGACCGCCGCAACGCTGGGCGACGGTTGGCAGGCGCTCGATCTCAAGACCGATCCGGTGGCGAAGAATTTCTCGCGCCGGCTGCCGGTCCTGTGGCGAGCGGACAAGCCGGGCACAGCATTGACTTTCGCCTTCCATGGCCGCTCGGCAGCGATCTACGACCTGCTCGGCCCCGACGGCGGCGAATTGGAGGTTCTCGTGGACAACCGGCCCGCCAAAGCGGTCCGGCGGTTCGATGCCTACTGTACCTATCACCGGCTGGGCACCACGGCCCTCCTGTCCGAGACACAGCCGGGCGACCACACGGTGACGGTCCGGCTGACCGATAAGTCCTTTGACAAAGCGGCGATCCTCAGCCGCAATCAGAACAAGATCGACGATCCCGCCCGTTTTGCGCCGCTGCGTTGGTACGCCGGAGCGCTGCTGATTGATGGAGAACTGAAGCAGGCTCAAGCGACGAGTCAGCCAGCGCCGACCCCCAAACGCCTGAGACGGTCCGAAAGCTTCCTCGGAATTCACTTCGATTTCCATGCCGGTCCTGACTGCCCCGAGATCGGCAAGAACACGACCCGCGCGATGATTGAGAACGTCATTGAGCAGGTCCACCCGGACTACATCCAAATCGACTGCAAGGGACATCCGGGCCTTTCGAGCTATCCCACGAAGGTGGGCAATCAGGCGCCGGGCTTTGTCGGCGACCCGCTGCGGCTCTGGCGGCAGGTGACCGCCGAGCGCGGCGTCGCGCTTTACATGCACTACTCCGGCGTGTGGGACTCCGAGGCCGTGCGCCGTCACCCCGACTGGGCGGTTGTCAACGCGGATGGCAAGGTCAACGACAAGGCCACCTCGTTCTTCGGCCCCTATGCCGACAAGCTGCTGATACCGCAACTGCGCGAGTTGGCGGGCGATTATGGCGTGGACGGCGCCTGGATCGACGGCGACTGCTGGGCCTCGGTGCTGGACTACAGCGAAGCGGCTCTGAAGGCCTTCCGCCAGGCGACCGGCATCGAGGACGTGCCGCGCAAGCCCGGCGATCCGCATTGGTTCGAGTTCCTCCAATTCCACCGCGAGGCGTTCCGCCGGTATCTGCGTCATAACATCGCGGAAGTGAAGAAGACGAACCCGGAATTTCAACTGTGCAGCAATTGGGCCTTCACCGACCACATGCCGGAGCCGGTCAGTGCGCCGGTGGACTTCCTCTCCGGCGACTACGCGCCGGATGACAGCGTCAATTCCGCCCGCCTGTCGGGACGGTATCTGACACGCCAGGGCGTACCGTGGGACCTGATGGCGTGGAGCTTCTCCCGCGGCAAAACCAAGGATGGCCGAACCCAGAAGACGGCCGTCCAGTTGCAGCGCGAAGCCGCGGTCGTGCTCGCCCTGGGAGGCGGTTTCCAAGCCTACTTCACGCAGAAGCGGGACGGGTCGATCCGCGAGGAACGGGTGCCGGTGATGGCGGAAGTGGCGAAATTCTGCCGCGCCCGGCAGACGCTTTGTCATCATGCGACGCAGGTGCCGCAAGTGGCGATCCTGTTTTCCACGGCAGCACACTACCGCAAGAGCAACGGGCTCTTCGCGCGGGACTTGGCGCGGATGAGCGGCACGCTGCAAGCCTTGCTGGAGGGCCAGCAATCGGTGGAGCTTCTCGGCGAGCACCACCTCACGGGCCGCATGGCTGAATACCCGCTGATCGTTGTGCCCGAGTGGGAATACCTGGAGCCCAGCTTCAAAGACGAGTTGGTCGCCTACGTCAAAGGCGGCGGCAATTTGCTGCTCATCGGACCCAAGACGGTGGCCCTGTTCCAAACCCAGCTTGATGCGGTTCGTAGTGACGCCGTCAGGCGTTCTCTTCAAGCTCCGGATGGCCAACCCGCGGCCACCATCACCGAATTCGGACGAGGCAAGGTTGCAGGGGTGTACTCTGCTTTCGGCCAGCGCTATGGGACCGCACCCAGCGAGTCATCCCGCCAGTTCCTCAACGACCTCGTGCGGAAGCTTTTCCCGAAGCCGCTGGTGGAGGTGAAAGGCTCGCCGGACGTGGACGTGGTGGTCAATCGCCAGGGCGGCAAACTGGCCGTGAATCTCGTGAATACCGCCGGGCCGCACCAGCGCGAGCCGATTCTGGATTCCATCCCGCCCGTCGGCCCGCTTGACGTGACAATTCGTCAGACGGCCAGGCCCGCCAGGGTCATGCTGGAGCCCGCCGGCACGCCGCTATCTTTCGAGCACCGCGACGGCGACATCCATCTCGTCGTGCCGCGGGTGGACATCCACGAGGTCATCGTAGTCGAGGCCAACTGAGGCCCAGCGTCGTCTGACAACGAGTTCATGCACAGATTATCGGGAAAGGACAGATGCATGGCAGCTTCCACTCGCCGACAGTTCCTCCGAGCTTTCGCCGCGGTGACCACCGGCGTGGCGGCCCATAGCGCAAGCTCTCTCGGGGCGGCGTCGCAACCTGCGATCCGTGTCAATCATGACCTGCATACGCACACGATCTACTCCGACGGCGCCAGCACCATTCCCCTGCATGTTTTGGAGGCGCGCGCGTTCGAGCTCGATGCGGTCGCCATTACCGACCACTACACCCCCGGCAGCAAGATCGCCGGATCGGAGGCCGAGTTCGACCGCTATCTGGCCGAGATCGAGCGCGAGCGGTCGAACCAGCAGGATGTGATCGTGCTCAAGGGCGCCGAGGCGACCGCGCTGGATGCCACCGGGCGAATTAGCATCGATGAGGGTCATGCCGCGAAGTTGGAATGGCTGTTGTGCGACCTGGGCGGTCAGTCGGAGGGCACGCTCCGCCGGCCGCCGAGCGATAAACAGAAATATGTTGAGAATGTCGTGCGGACTTACCTGGGGCTATGTGATGTGAAGTACCTCGACGCGATCGCGCATCCGTTCAACACCGGCAACACCAAGCCGGCGGCCCTGCCCGCCGACTACGCGCCCACCCTCCTGCGGGAGTTGGCGGCCAAAATGGCGGCCAAGAACAAGGTCTTCGATGTAATGAACGACATGATCTACTGGTTCCACCAGTCCTCCATTGCCCCGCACGAGTTCACGGCACAGTACGTGGAGCTCGTCAAGCTGTTTGTAGCCGCAGGGGTAATGTTTCAAATCTCCTCTGACGACCATCGCACGGGGCTGGGCAACACGCGCTGGGCCCAGCTTGTCGTAGCCCGGGCCGCCGTGCCGGTCAAGCAGATCGTCGATCCTCGCGAAATCGTCCGCCGCAAAGCATAGACCGACTCATGTTGGCCGTGTTCTGGAATCTCATCGACATCATGGTCGGCAGATTCCGGACTTGTGAGATAATCTGGCGCGGCCTACAATCCGCGGGCGGTCATCAAGCGTAATGAATATGGAAGTGCGCCAACGAGAGTAGATGCTGCGCAAGGGCGGGTCTATGGAACACAAGGAGATCATACAGAACGTGTTGCGCGCGGCGGGCGAATTCCAGGGTCGCCGGCTCTGGAAGCGGTTCGGCAACTTCGACTGCTTCGCCGTGAAGACGCCCGGTCTGGACGAGCCGATGCTGGGCGTTGTGATGGGCGCCGGGGGAGAAGAGTACGGCTTGTCTCTGTTTCGAGGCCCCCGAGCGGCGGAGTTCCTCAGCATGCTCCGAGATCCTGCGGAACTGGGCGATGACGCCCTGGAAGACCTGGACGTGCTGGGCTTCTCCATGACGCCGTTTGGCGACCTGCTGCCGGATACCCAGGCCCTCCTGCGGGAAGCGGGTCAGCATCCTCGCTATGATGAGCAGGTGCCGAGCTTTCTGGTCAAGTTGCCGGGGCAGCTACCGCGGCTCCCGGACGAATCCGAGCTGGCTCTTCTGTGGTTGATCCTGCGCGGAATCGTCGAAGCCGACAGAAAGAAGCTGTTGCAGCCCGGGACGCTCCAGGGCAAGGATGGAATCGTCGCGCTGGAGATCAGGGGCGACCCGGCCAAGCCCCAGGTATCGGCGACGCGGGAGAAGTGGCAGTTCTCGGAGGCTCCCCGGCCGATTTCCTTGCCCGTCGCCCGGCCCGACCTGAGCAGCCTTCCTCGTCTGCGGGAGACCTGGCTGGTGGGCACACCTACCGTGGCCGCAGGAATCCGGGGCGATGACCGCGCGATGCAGTTGCTGCTGGTCGCCGACCAGGCGAGCGAGTATCTCTTCGACGCCCGGCCGGTGTACGCGGGCGATCTCCCCGAGATGGTGGACGCCATCATGAAGGTCTTTGGCCGCGGGCCGGGCGGCCGAAAGGGCCTGCCTCACAAGATCATCGTTTCCAACCAGAAGCTCCACGATGCGCTGGCGCCGCTCCTGGAGCCGTTGGGTGTCCAGTGCATGTTCCAGAGCGTGATCCCCAAGCTGCGGGAGATCGCGGATGAGTTCGTGGGACATTTCAACCGCCAGAGTCCCGTGCCCACCCATGGCAGGAAGACCCCGAGCGCGGAGGACCTCAAAGTCCCGGCCGCCGATGACCTCAAGGGGTGGAAGGCCGCGGACCAGCGTTTGAGCCGGCGCTTTGCCGAGCACTTTGAACTCGATGACCGGCTTTGGTCCTCACGAGCCGTCAAACGATACTTCGGGGACGACGACCTGGAGTCCTACCTTGAAGAGCACGCGAAGCAATCCGTGATCGTGGCCTACACCGCCTGGGGCATCCTGGACTATCGCCCGAACAAGACGAGCAAGACCCAGGCCGAGAAGATGCTGGCGGAGGGCCTGCCGGAGCCTGAGGCGATGCTGCTTCGAGCCAGGATGGAGGCGTATCCGACCCTCTATCGGGTCGCCGGCCACGATCCCAAGGCCGGGACCGTCGATCTGGAAGACGTCCTGCTGGGCGGCGCGGTGACCGTGTACGACCAATTGATGTCCGAGAACATCGAGGATAACGTGTTCTTTCCGGCGCGGGTCTTTCCGGCGGGTCAGTTCCACTTCGTGGAGACGGTCGGACCGCCTCTGGGGGCAGAGATGGGGCTGGAGGCCGTGGAGTTCCTTCGGAGTTGCGGGGTCGAGTTCACGCGCGAGGGGCTGCGGCGGGAGGTCCACAAGTTCGGTTGGATGTGGCGATGGACTGAGGAGTGGGAGGCCAATTGGCAGCCACCACGCATGTGCAACACGGATGGCGACGAACTCCTCTGGCACACGGCTTCTTTCTCCGTGGTCGATCCGCCGGACACGCGTCAGGCGTTGCTCCGGCGGCCGGACGTTCAGTACGACGACGAGGACGATGAATTCATCTGGATCAAGGAGACCGGCGAAGGCGCCAAGATGCTCGGCGGGCCGGTGACAATGGGCCGCATCGAATTCGTGGGCGATGAGCTGGTGCTGACCGCGAACTCGGCCAAGCGATTTGCCGCCGCTCGCAAATGGCTGGAGAAGCTGCCGGGCGTGGCCCTTCGGAACGTCAAGACTCGGCCCTGGAACGAGGACGAGAAGAACCTTCCGATGGATGAGCGGATGCCTGGGCCCGAGCCGCCCGAAATGACGCCGGAACTGATCGCCCATGTGCAGGACATGATGGACAGGCACTATAAGGAATGGATCGATACTCCCTTGCCGGCTTTGGGCGGGCAGACGCCCCGGCAGGCCTGCCGGACAGAAGCCGGCCGTCAGCAGGTCACGATGCTGATTCGGACGATGCCGGACCCGCTGGGGGATGCCTCTGTGCGGGCCCCGCGCGAGGCCATGCTGCGCGAGCTGGGACTGGCCGCAGGGCCTTCGAGCTCACCGCCGTCGGGCCTGCCTGCGCCGCAAGTCTCCGAACCGGGGGAAGTTGCTTTAGCCGGCCGCAAGGTCGCTCGGAATGACCCTTGTCCCTGTGGCAGCGGGAGAAAGTACAAGAAGTGTTGCGGCCGATAGGGTGAGTCCGCGTCCCTCCTTACGGCATTCTGCGGACGCAAGCGAGCCACTCCGCTATCGAGTGCCGGAACGGTCATGCCCCCCGGTGTATTGGCGCTTGACAATCGCGCTCAAACCGGTTTGACTCAGGTTGACATGGATCGAAGTGCGAAGGCCTTCGCGCCCAGCCACGCGGAGGAAGAGAAATGAAGGGTGTGACAACCACGACGTGTCAATGCTTACCTCATAGGAGACCAACCATGAGCAAAGAAGGGGTGTCTTTCAACCGACGGCGGTTTCTCAAGAGAGCGGTCCAGGTCGGGACCGCACTGGCCGTGCCACAGGTGATTCCCGGCACGGCCCTCGGCAAGAACGGCGGTGTCGCCCCGAGCGAGCGCATCGTGCTCGGCGGCATCGGAATCGGCAACCGGGGCGGGTACGACCTGGGATGCTTCCTGCACGAGCCGGACGTCCAGTTCGGGGCCGTATGTGACGTGAAAGCCGCACGCCGCAAGGCGGTCAAGGAAATGGCCGACACCAAGTATGGCAACCAGGACTGCGCCACGTACATCGACATGCGCGAGCTGCTGGCCCGCAGTGACATCGACGCGGTGCTGATCGCGACCGGGCCGAACTGGCATGCAACCGCTTCGATCCTGGCGGCCAAGGCCGGCAAGGATGTCTACTGCGAAAAGCCCTGCACGAAGAACATCGCGCAGAGCCTCTTGCTGGCTGAGACGTTCCGGCGGACCGGGCGCGTGTTCCAGGCCGGCACGCAACGCCGCAGCCTGCCCAATTTCGCGTACGCCATCGAGCTGGCCCGCACCGGCAAGCTTGGCAAACTCCACACCCTTTACGCTCATCCGATGGGGCTGAAGACCATAAGCAGCGGCTGGCTCCCGGCGGAACCGGAACCGGCCAAGGAAGAGGTGGACTGGGACCTGTACCTCGGGCCGGCCGCCTGGCGGCCCTTCAATCGCCGGCTTCTCGATGGCTTCAACTTCGAGAAAGGCGGCGGCATGGTTGGTGCCTTTGGCGGCGGCGGGTGCCTCGAATGGGGGTCCCATTGTGTGGACCTGTGTCAGTGGGCCAACAATGCCGACGACACCGCCCCCGTGGAGTACGAGCCAACGGGCAACCGCTTGCACGCCCGCTATGCCAATGGCGTCAAGCTGATCCTGCGCAACGATGAATGGCTGCCGCTGGGCTCGTGCCCGGTGCGGTTCGAGGGCGAGACCGGCTGGGTGGAGACGGGGGACGATGCCGAGATCATGGCCAGTTCGCCGGCCCTGCTCGCCCGTAGGGGGGCCAAGATTCCCGGCTACCCCGCCGATTTCCATATCCGCAACTTCCTCGATTGCGTCAAGACGCGGGCCCAGACGCGGGCCAACGCCGACGTGGCCTGTCAGGCGCATATCGCTTGCCATGCCGCTAATATCTCGCTGTTTCTGGGACGCAAGGTCAACTACGATCCCAAGAAGAACGAATTCCCCGGCGATGAGGAAGCCAACCGGCTGCGCTCCGAGGCGCTGCGTGAGCCGTGGCGGCTATAGGAGCTCAATCATGAGCGAAGGTGGAGTTCCTCTCAATCGGCGGCGGTTCCTAAAGGCGGCCACTCAAGCAGGCGCCGTGGTTGCGATGCCACATGTGATCCCGGGCACCGTCCTGGGCAAGAGCGGCGGTGTCGCCCCGAGCGAGCGCATCGTGCTGGGCGGCATCGGAATCGGCAATCGCGGCACGTACGATCTGGGGTGTTTCCTGCACGAGCCGGATGTCCGGTTTGTGGCCGTGTGCGACGTGAAGGGTGAGCGCCGCAAAGCTGCGAAGGAAATGGTGGATGCCAGGTACGGCAATGGCGACTGCGCCACGTACATCGATCTGCGTGAATTGCTGACTCGCCGTGACATCGACGCGGTGTTGATCGCGACCGGCCCGAGCTGGCACGGGACCGCGGCGATCCTGGCGGCCCAAGCCGGTAAGGACGTGTATTGCGAAAAGCCTTGCACGAGGAACATTGCCCAGAGCCTGGCGCTGGCCGAGGTGTTTCGTCGAACCGGCCGGGTGTTCCAGGCGGGCACACAACGCCGCAGCCTGCCCAATTTCACGTACGCGGTCGAGCTGGCCCGTAGCGGTAGGCTCGGGAAGCTCCAAGCTCTGCACGCCCACCCCATGACCCTGAATACCCAGAGCAGCGGCTGGCTCCCGGCAGAGCCCGAACCGCCTAAGGAAGAGGTGGATTGGGACCAGTACCTCGGCCCCGCGGCTTGGCGGCCGTTCAATCGCCAACTCCTCCGCAGTTTCGACTTCGAAGAGGGCGGGGGGCTCGTGGGCGGCGGGTGTCTGCCCTGGGGTTCTCATTGCGTGGACCTGTGCCAGTGGGCGAACCATGCCGACGACACGGCTCCCGTGGAATACGAGCCGAAGGACAAGCAACTGCACGCTCGCTATGCCAACGGCGTCAAGCTGGTCATACGCACGGACGGATGGCTGCCGCTGGGCTCGTGTCCGGTGCGGTTCGAAGGTGACACGGGCTGGGTGGAGACGGGTGACGACGCCGAGATCGTCGCGAGCTCGCCGGCCCTGCTGGCCCGCAGGGGCGCCAAGATCCCCGGCTACCCGGCGGACTTCCACATCCGCAATTTCCTCGATTGTGTCAAGACGCGGGCTCAGACGCGGTCCCATGCCGAGGCGACCTGTTACGCACACATCGCCTGTCACGCGGCCAATATCGCGCTATTCCTGGGACGTAAGGTCAACTACGATCCCGTGAAGAACGAATTCATCGGTGATGAGGAAGCCAACCGGCTGCGCTCCGAAGCGTTGCGCGAGCCGTGGCGATTGTAGGAGTTGATAGCTATGAGGACGATTATGATGCTCAAAAGTCGCTATTTGATGTGGTGTGCTGTTCTTCTCGTGGTAGCGGCGTCAACGGTAGCCCTGGGCCAGGGCGGTAACACTGCGGCTGACAACCAAAACCCCAAGGAGAGGGAAGCGAAACTGATCGCTGTGCTCCAGTCGGATGCACCGCCCGCGGAAAAGGCGATTACCTGCAAACGTCTGGCGGTCTACGGCACGAAAGATGCGGTCCCGGCGTTGGCGCCCTTGCTGCTGGACAAGGAGTTGTCGTCGTGGGCGCGAATCGCGCTGGAAGCGATTCCCGGTGCCGCGGCGGACGAGGCTCTGCGCAGCGCGCTGGCCAAGGCCCAGGGCCGCTTGCTGGTCGGCGTGATCAACTCGATCGCCGTTCGCCGCGACGCCCAGGCGGTGAGTGGACTGGTGGAGAAGCTCAAGGATAGCGACACGGAGGTCGCTTCGGCGGCGGCCGTGGCCTTGGGCCGTGTCGGAGGCGATCAGGCGGCCAAGACTCTGGAACGGTCCCTGGCTGAGGCGCCGGCCCTCGTTCGTCCGGCGGTGGCCGAGGGCTGCATTCTGTGCGCGGAGAGGTCCCTCGCGGAAGGGAAAGCCGCCGATGCCGTGAAGCTGTATGATACCATTCGCCAGGCGAACTTGCCCAAACAGAAAC
>Ga0315289_10008314_pt1 | contig 15029 bp, 18 predicted proteins | sample YL17G11_40_MG_FD_203452 | JGI IMG/M metagenome (GOLD analysis project Ga0315289, IMG submission 203452) | Sediment microbial communities from Yellowstone Lake, YNP, Wyoming, USA - YL17G11_40 | ecosystem: Environmental > Aquatic > Freshwater > Lake > Sediment | place: USA: Wyoming | collected...
GATGGTTTTTGACAATTGAAAAATAGTCCATAGGTTTTTATAGATTTAGGTTTGGGAAACTAATCCTGACTTGCTTGTGCTTAACTACTCTCTAGAGGTTGGAAGAGATTTTAAAAAAAGAGGGCATCAGATATTATATTGGTAGTAAAGAGATGATTGATAAATATTTTAAAACGATAAACTTTAAAAATCAACGCCATCTCACTAAAATATCGCCCCTATAGTCTAGTGGCCAAGGATACGGCCCTTTCGAGGCTGTGACCCGGGTTCAAATCCCGGTAGGGGCATACTTTAAAGATGAAAAAAGAGAGTTTCAATAAGATAGCAATTGTGACTGTTTTCGCGATTGCCATGGCTTTCTTAGAAGCAGCAATTGTTATTTACCTGAGAAGATTGTTTTATGCAGGAGGATTCAGTTTTCCACTCAAGGGATTTCTTGAGGCATCTGTAACAAGCATAGAGTGGATAAGGGAATTTTTCACAATAGTAATGCTTGTATCAATCGCTTTCCTTGCAGCCAAGAAATTTTATGAGAGATTCGCTTATTTCCTGTATGCTTTTGCAGTCTGGGATATTTTTTATTATATCTGGCTGAAAATCAGCCTTGGCTGGCCTGCTTCGTTATTGACATGGGATGCACTTTTCCTTATTCCTTTTCCATGGATTGGACCTGTTTTAGCGCCATTGATTGTTTCTATTACAATGATAACTTTTGCTTTCATTATACTTAATTTGACAGACAAAGGCAGAGATGTCAAGTTCTCATTTTTAGAATCAGCCGGCTTAATAGCAGGAGCAGCCACAATACTTTTCACATTCCTTTATGATTATGGAAAATTATTATTAAATAAGAACTTAGACTTATTCTTAAGTTATATTCCGACGATATATAATTGGGTTGTCTTTGCTGTTGGAGAAATTTTCATAATCTGCGCAATAGCCTTATTTTATCTGAGAAACAAAAAGAAATAAAAAACTTTGATTTTTAAATCTTTTCCAGAAAATTTCTTGAAAGTTGTTGTATTTTTTACTACTCCTTTTCTCATCCAAAGTATTAAAAAGCATGATTTTTTGATAGTTTTGAAATGAAGAAGTCAAAAATAAGTGATATTATTTTTAAGGAGCTTGTTAAGCGAGGTTATTCTCTTGAAGGCAAGAAACGAACCTGGAACATTGCTGATTCCAAGCTTTGGTATTTAACACCTGAACAAGCGCGGGCATTCCTTGATTTGGAAAAATATGATGATTTCCAAAGAGCGGCTGCCAAAAAAGAAATTGACTTGATAGAAGAAAATTGCAGTGAGATAATCAAGAGCATAGAAGACAAGCCGGTGAATATCATAGACATGGGCTGCGGCGACGGAGAAAAGGCGCTCGCATTTGTTGATTGTTTCAAGGATAAGTCAAAACTCAGATACTGTCCTATAGACGTAAGTGAATTCATGGTGAAAAGCGCTATTGGAAAGTTAGGCTCTTCTAATCTTAACAGGATAATAAAATTGAAGGGAAACGTGTTCGAGTTCAAGGATATAGGAGATGTTTCTTCTGCTGTAAGAAAAGATGACTTCAACACTAATTTTATTCTGCTTCTTGGCGGAAGCTTGGAAAATTCAGAAATCCATGAACTTCTGTATGACATCAAACTTGCAATGAAACCTAATGATTATCTCTTGATTGGAAATAAAATCACGAATGTAAATCCTTTAGAGATTATTAAAAGCTATGACAAGAACAAGTACATTGACAATCTTGTCATAAAGACAGCCATACATCTCGGTTTGGAAAAAGAAGATGTTGAATACAGCGCGCGATTTAAAGGTTCGAGGGTTGAGATGCTTTACACCCTGAAAAAAGACAAAACCATAAAGTCAGGCAACAAAAAGGTGGAATTCAAGGCAGGAGACAAGATAATATCCATAATTTCTTATAAGTACAACCAGAATAAACTGATGAAGAACCTGAAAATGTATTTTGACGACGTGAAATTGTATAGTCCTAAGGATAATTCTTACGCTTTGGCATTGTGCAGAAAATAAATTTGAACCGTTTCTTGGTTCAAATCAGAAAATAAATGAGCCCGCGAGGTACTCGCTGGCTTCGCCATCGGTAACTTGTATTCTCACGAATCCAAGTATTTGAACCGCTTCTTGGTTCAAATCAGAAAATAAATGAGCCCGCGCGGATTTGAACCGCGGACCCCCGGCTTTCTTAGCTTTAAACTAAATGCTTTTTGTTCTAACGAACAAATGTCATATAAGACCGGTGCTCTAACCAGGCTGAGCTACGGGCTCTTAAACAAGTTAACTAGGGGCGATATTTAAAGTTTTCTTGGAAAAAACTGACTTCTCTTTTCAGGAACAACTTATTTCCAGAAAGGTTTTTAAACCCCTAGACTAATAAAAAGGCATGGCGCGCAAATTAGAAGAGGAAGAAACAGATGACGAATTAGAAGAAGAGGACGCGGAAGAAGAGACAGTAGGCGACGAAGACTGGTGACTCCAGTAGATAGTGATCCAAATCATAACATTTACGGCCTTAGACTATAAACTTCAGAAACTCTTAGTTTCTGACAGTGCTCGAAAATTTGCATTTTCGACATTTTCTTTTTTATTTTTTTATTTTTTTTAGCAAAGAGGCAATTTTATAAATACTTCAACTTTTGTTCTGGAATGCTTATCGGACTTGTAGGGAAGCCAAATGCAGGAAAAAGCACTTTTTTCAAGGCATGCACGCTGGCAGACGTGCTTATAGCACCTTATCCCTTCGCAACTATAAAGCCAAATCGCGGCATGGGCTATGTGAAGATTGACTGCATAGACAAGGAGTTCAATACACAATGCATGCCAAGGACAGGATACTGCATACAGCACAAGAGATTTGTTCCAGTAGAGCTGATGGATGTTGCAGGGCTTGTTGAAGGCGCTTCAAGAGGTCGTGGATTGGGAAACCAGTTCCTCGATGATTTGAGACAGGCAGACTGTTTTATCCAGATTGTGGATGCTTCTGGAGAGACTGACGCAGAAGGCAAGATAACCAAGGGATATAATCCTGTCAATGATGTAAAGATGCTTGAGAATGAAATTGATTTATGGTATGCAGGAATTCTGAACAAGGTCTGGAGGACTTTTGCAAGAACCATACAAAATACAAAGGAGAATTTTGCGAAAGCTGTTGCAAAACAATTTTCTGGCTTGAAAGTAAGTGAAGATGATGTTAAACATGTTCTTTTGAAATTGAATTATGATGTTACCAGGCCTGCAGAATGGACAGAAGAACAATTATACGCGTTCGCTCATGCTCTCAGGGTTTTGACAAAGCCAATGATTATTGCTGCAAACAAGATGGACAAGCCTGATGCTTCAGACAATTTAAAGAAGCTGAAGCAGGTGCATGCTGATGCGATTATTGTTCCGTGCTCAGCAGATTCTGAGCTTGCACTTAGAGAAGCAAACAGGGCGGGATTGATTGAGTACATACCTGGAGACAAGGATTTCAAGATTAACAACAGCAAAACAACAGAAAAACAGAAACAAGCCCTTCTTTCTATAAAGAAAAATGTGCTTGATGTATACGGAAGCACCGGCATCCAGGAAATCCTGAACAAGGCTGTTTTTGACATGCTGCAATATATTGCTGTTTTTCCAGCAGGTGTCGCAAAACTTGCAGATTCAAAAGGAAACATACTGCCTGACTGTTTTCTAGTTCCGAAGGGAACAACTGCACTAGACTTTGCATTCAAGCTGCATACTGACATTGGAAAGAATTTTGTCAAGGCAATGGACGCAAGGACAAAACAAGCAGTTGGCAAGGAATATGTCTTGCAACATCGGGACGGGATTGAGATAATAACGAGATAGGATTAATTATAAAATTCTGTAATTAATTCTTTTATTGCAATCCCTTACTTATATGATGTTCTTTTATGAAACTACATGCAGAAGTCAGCATGTCTCGGTTGTTTTTTATTTTCATTTTTTGAATTGCACTTTCAAAATTGTTCCATTCAAATGCCTCATGCTCATAACTCAGCTTGATAGTATCCCTGACTTTTTTATCGACTTTTGCGAGCATGAAGACTGCTTTTTTTTTCACCAGCTTGCCCTCAAACCTGTAGAACCATTCTTGTATGTAACTAAATCCCGGTAAGATTTCAACATCCTTCAAGCCAGTCTCTTCCTCGACTTCTCTTCTCATTGTCTGCTCGATATTCTCACCTTTTTCTATAAGCCCCTTGGCAAATCCCCAATAACTTGGATATTTCAATAAAAGAAAGATAGGTTCGTTGTTTTCAAGGTAGAAAATAATCGCTCCTGCAGACTCTTCGTATCTATCGGCCATCGTGAACAGCACCTATTTCAGCTAGTAGAAAGAGGTTTATATATCTTCAGATTTCTCGAACAAATGATACGGAAAATACTTCAAAATAAGGCCCGGGTCATGAGGCATGACTCTTCCTGCATGTCCTTCTATCATCAGTTCCATTGTTCCGCGGACAGCTTCTCTTACCATGTCTGGACTGATTACAACAACAGGTTTTGAAAAGTTTCCATAATTTGTGAATTTAATAGGACCATGTTCATCTTTATCACAGAAAACAAGATTTCCATCAAGAATGAATGCCTGCGAATTTTCTATCTGTCCTTCAAATAACCATCCATCATCAATTTGTTTCTGAAAATCAGGCAGGACTGGCAAGCACGGCTTCCAATTAGTTTTTGCGTCTTTTGTCCAATCTCTTAACTGGACTATTGGCATTTCTGCAACCATGCCGGGCTTTTCATCCGGCAGATTGCCGTTATAGAACACTTTTTCAAAATCATGCCTGAATGGAACTTCCTGACGAGTTTGACAGCAATAACAAATTAAGCTTTCAAGGAAATCAATCCAGTAATTATAATGTCCGTAGAGCATGCCAATATCTTTTTGCTTTAATCTTTTTATGAGAGGTTCGCAGTCCAAAAATAAAGATTTTTGAGAATCATCTGGCTTATGATTGTATTGCTGCAGGAAAAAGTCACCATGAATATCTGGGTGTATAGTTGTATGAAATGTTGGATTTCTCCACGCACGCCAGTCTTTAAATAAGCCTTCTGTATGATATTTTGTTTGAACATAAACTCCAATAGCAGCCATGACAGTATCATTAAGCCTGTCAGAAATCTTGCCCTGTTCTACAAGGACATTTGGGTACAAGAATGAAAAGACCAGAAATTTCTCATCCATTCGCCCCAAATCATCCTGCTCATCTTCTTCAGCAAGGCTGGGATGAACCCTGTGAGTTCTTGAATATTCTTCCTGCTCATCATCATACCACATGCTTGGATGTTCATTGAGGAGTTCCTTAAAATTTTCATCAACAAGTTTCTTTAATCCTGTTTCTTCCAGGATAGAAAGTCCTGCGTCTGTGATAATATAATTCATAAAAATAAACGTTGACATGATTTTATAAATAAAATTATCTTGAATAATATATGATAATTAAAGTTAAAGCCAAACCAAACTCTGGCAAGCAGCTTGTTGAGATGAAAGGCGGCGTGCTGCATGTCAGCTTGAAGGAATCAGCTGAGCAGAACAAGGCAAATATAGAACTTGTCAATCTGCTGGCAAAACATTTTAATACTTCTGCAAAAGAGATAAAAATATTAAGGGGGAAAACTTCCAGAAACAAGATAATTGAAATAAAAGAAAAATGAAAGTTACTGTCAAGGCGAGATTCAATGCAACCCAGCAAAGGATTGAGAAATTCAGCCCTGGAAATTATCTTATTTATCTCGGAATTCCCGAAGCAGAGAATGCTGTTTCTGTAATTGCCTACGTGCTATCAAAGCAGCTTGGTGTTCCGTCTAATAAGATTGCTCCCCAGGGAAGAGACGTGCATGGAAATTATGTATTTGAGGTTCTGGCATGAAGTATGAACTTGCACCTGATTTGAAGGAAAAAGCTTTTGATGTTATTGAAAAATTGAGCATGAACCATGTAAGGAAAGAGGATATCGAGTGCATCAGAAGTTTTGGAACATCTACCAGCAGAATTATTGCAAGATGTCATGGGCTAAACAAAGTGATGCAGAAAGCCCTTGCAAGAAAGGCATTTTATGTCCTTGAATTTCTATCAGAAAGGTTTGATAAAATGGATGAGGAAGAGCAGATTAAAGTCATAATACACGAGCTGATGCATATTCCTAATGCATTTGGCGGCGGATTCAGGCATCATGATTTTGTGACTGACAGGAATGTTGCCAAATTATACCAAAAATTTATTGAAGGAGCATATGAAAATGACAAGAATGAAAAATATTAGAGTTAACTTTAAAGGAAAAAAGTTTAATATTAAAGCAAAAGAGTTATTTCTTCTTGAACAATTTATAGGCTTGATGTTCAAATCAAGGAATTGTGATATTTTATTGTTTAATAGGGGAGGAAGATGGGAAATCCATTCATTTTTCGTGTTTTTTCCTTTTCTTGCATTATGGCTCGATAAAAACAACCGGGTTTTAGAATACAAAATAATTACTCCTTTTTCCTTGTACGCAGGACCAAAAAAAGAATTTGCAAAATTGGTTGAAATTCCAATAAATAAAAAGAACAAATCGATACTGAAACATTTCAAGGTTAGGGTAAGAATGATTGATGCTGAGCAGATTGAGTAAATGAATAAATCAATGTAGTCATTTTTCCGTCGGTAAAAAAATGTGGAAAGGTTTATAAAGTTTAACGACATAATTCTATTAGATTTAATTTAAAGGAGGTAAAAAATGGGATCAATAATCGCCAGAGGCGTTGTGAGAAGAAAGCCAGGGTATCTTTACTATGTTGACGGCAAAGGCAATGTTTGCGAAGCAAAGATGGCTCGCGGCGGAAAAAGAAAGAAGAAGAGAAGATAAACTTTCAGTTTATTCTTTATTCTTTTTTCTCTTTTTTTATTTTTAATTAAGCTTTTAAATTCAATATTCTTTTCTCGAATATGATACTAGGCATAGAATCGACAGCACATACGTTCGGGATTGGCGTAGTGGACAAGGGTAAGATACTTGTGAATGTTAAAGACACATATACAACTGAGAAAGGGGGGATAATTCCTATTCAGGCTGCAAAGCATCACAAAGAGAAATGTGAGGAAGTTTATGCAAAAGCAATCGCAATTTCAGGAATTGATGAAACCAAGATTAGAGCAATTGCATATTCTCACGGGCCAGGGCTTGCGCCTTGCTTGGCTGAAGGCGTGAGATTTGCCAAGAAACTTGCCGACAAATTAAATGTGCCGCTTGTGCCTGTGAATCATTGTGTTGCACATCTAGAGATAGGAAGATTGACAGGAGCAAAGGATCCTGTATTGCTATATGCTTCTGGGGCTAACACGCAGATTATTTCTTATGAGGCTGGGAAATTCAGGATTTTTGGAGAGACTCTTGATATTGGAATCGGAAATTTTATTGATACTTTTGCTAGATACTTACAAATGGGATTTCCAGGAGGACCGAAGATTGCAGCTCTTGCAGAGAAAGGCAAAAATTATGTTGAACTGCCTTACTCAATAAAAGGCATGGATGTTGCTTTCTCTGGCATGTTAACTAACTTGAAACAAAAGATAGGCAAGCACTCAGCAGAAGATTTAGCATACAGCCTGCAGGAAACTGCTTTTGCAATGCTGATTGAAGCAAGTGAGAGGGCAATGGCACATACAGGCAAGTCAGAGTTACTTGTTGGCGGAGGAGTGGCTTGCAATACAAGACTGCAGCAAATGTGCAAGATTATGTGCGAGGAGAGAGGAGCAAAAATGTTCTGTCCTGCTAATGAATTTCTGGTTGATAATGCAGGGATGATTGCTTATCTTGGAGAAATAATGTTTAATGCAGGAATCAAAGAGAGTGTGGAGAAGGCTGATTTTAATTCTAGGGAAAGAACTGATGATGTGGAAGTTAAATGGCGATAGGCTTTTAAACCAGTATTTTCTCGATTTAACATGACAGCTGAAATTAATTCATGGAGGTTGGTTCATCCAGCCAAGTAAGGATTTTTCTAGCTGCAGCTTTTTTCTTGTTAATAATGTTTTTATACCTGAATTAGGTAATTATAAATATCAGTATGGCGGTTGTAGTTTAACGGCAGAACGTTCGGCTGTGGCCCGGGCAACGAGGGTTCGACTCCCTCCTTCCGCTTGTGAAAAAGAGGTGAAATAATGGAAACTTCAAAAGGATTCAGGGATTTTACGGGCCAGGAGGCCTTGAAAAGAGAGAAAATTAAAAGTATTTTAGTTGGAATCTTCAAGAGCTATGGCTTCGAGCCTGCAGAGACTCCGATTATAGAAAGTGAGGAATTTGTAAAAGGAAATAATTCTGGAGATGAGGCAATCTCAGATGTTTTCAAGCTTCAAGATAAAGGCAAGAGAAATCTGGCTTTAAGATACGAGTTTACTTTTCAGCTGAAAAGAATCTCAAACAATAGGAAACTTCCTTACAAGAGATATCAAATAGGCGAAGTCTTTCGAGATGAGCCTGTTTCTGGAAACAGGCTGAGAGAATTCACGCAGTGTGACGCTGATATTGTTGGCGCTTCAGTAAAAGATGAAGCAGAGATACTTGCAATGGTAGGCAAGATATTGAAACAATTTGGCATCAGGGCTGAGATTTATATTAACAATCGCAAGCTGCTGAATGAGATTCTTGATAAACAAGGAATCAAGGCAAAAGCAGAAGTTATAAGAGAGATTGACAAACTTGACAAGCTGCCTGAACAGCAAGTGAAAGAAAACTTGAAAAAATATGGCGCTGCAAAGTTGCTTGATATTTTTAAGAAACCAGAAAGTTATTTTAAAAAATATAAGGCATATTCTGAAATTCTCGAGTTGAAGAAATGCTGCAAGAATTATGGTGCTGAGATAAAATTCAGCCCCTCGCTTGCGCGCGGGCTGAGCTATTATAACGGAAGTATTTTTGAGATTAAAACAAAAGACATAAAGGAAACAATTAGCGCTGGAGGAAGCTATCTTGTCAATGGAAATCAATCCTGCGGAATAAGCTTTGGCTTGGAAAGAATTTCCTCGCTTGCAAAAATTCCAGTCAAGGAAGAAAGGATTGTTATTATATCAATTAACGAGGACAGGCAAGCTATCAAGCTTGCTGAAAACCTTAGGAAACTTGACAAGCAAGTTATTGTGATGTATGGCAAGCCTACCAAGGCACTTGAATTCGCAAATTCTTATGGAATAAATTATGTTATTTTCTTAGGACAGGAAGAAGTCAAAAAGAAAAAAGTCAAGCTGAGAGACATGAAAACAGGGAAAGAGATGCTGATTTCTGAGAAAGAGTTAATTAGAAAGACTTCTGGCAATTAAGGGCAATTAAGCCAGGCAATAAGCTCCGAACATTCCAGCCATGCAAGGAACATATGCCGCGAGATTATTAAGAAGAGAGTTTCTTTTTCTTTCTTCTTTGAAAAACCTATGACTTGCCAGAAGACATCCCATATATATTGTTGTCATTAAAAGAGCATATACTGTAAGCGAGGAGAAAGAATTTGAATTTGTGTCCTGTTCTTTGGCAAGAAAGCCTGCCAAACCTCCAACAACAATGTCCCCACCAACATTATACACTTTATTAAGCAGCGAGTCAATTTTCTCGTTTAACCCTGAATGTGCCTGCTCTGAGTGTTCGTCGTCTTCCATCTGCTAATTTAGGCTAAACTAATTATAAAGTTTTGTATACTCTGGACAACGCAATCACCATAACATTTATAAACGAAATTTTCAAGATTAAAGTATCCAATGATAGGAGGATGCAATGTCTTCTCTATATGAAGTAGTGGAAAAAGCAAGAAAAACAGGGAAAATTGAGAAAGGAATAAACGAAGTTACAAAATCTATCGAGAGAGGAGATGCGAAATTTGTTGTTTATGCTTCTGATGTAAATCCAAAGGAGATAGTCCAGCACATTCCTATCCTATGCAAAGAGAAAAAAATACCTTATGGCGAGGTTGACAGCAAGCAGAAATTAGGATTTGCAGTTGGAATAGGTGTTTCTTGTTCTGCAGTTGCTATTACAAATCCTGGCGAAGCTAAGCTGCCTAAGGAGTAAAGATGGGCAGCAAAAAAACGACTGTAAAAGAAGTCAAGACAGAATCGACTTTGAAGGTTTCTGAGAAAGGTGTAAGACAGCCCATTCCAGCGGTTGTCGAGGAAATTATCGGCAGGACAGGATTCAGGGGAGAGATCACGCAAGTCAGGGCAAAATTGCTTGAAGGCCGCGATAAGGACAAGTCAATGAGAAGAAATGTCAAGGGAACTATCAAGCCTGGAGATATTCTGATGATGAGAGAGACTGAGATTGAGGCAAGAAAAATAAAAAGCAAAGTCACAAAAGGAGCATTCACTTAAGGAGAAAAAATGCCAAAATGCACATACTGCGGACAAAACTATGAATTTCCAATGGGAGTTACTGTAGTTGAAGCTATCTCAGGAAAGGTGAGATATTTCTGTTCAAGCAAGTGCAGGAAGAATTTTGAGATGTCCAGAAAGAAAGGAAAATGGGCAAATCCTGAGAAAAAGATGTGATTTTGATGTCTTGAAAATCAATGCAAAAAACAGCCCAAAAAACGTTTTATCGTCGATAAAACGTGGGAAAGGTTTTTAAAGCCAGTTTGCGTTTTCTAGTTGCAAAAGAGGGAAAAAGGAAACGGAAAAGGTAAAAATTATGGCTGAAGACAAGAAAAGATATTCTGCTGAAGAAATTAAGGTTCTGGAAGGGCTTGAAGGAGTCCGAAAAAGGCCCGCGATGTACATAGGCAGCACTGGCAAGGAAGGCTTGCATCATCTTGTGTATGAAGTTGTGGATAATTCTGTAGATGAAGCCATGGCTGGCTTTTGCACCAAGATACTTGTTACAATACGGAAAGATGGAGCTGTTTCTGTAGAGGATAATGGACGTGGAATACCAGTAGAAATGCATCCTGTTTACAAAAAGTCTGCTTTAGAAATCGTTATAACGAAGCTTCATGCAGGCGGGAAGTTTGAACATAAGGCATATGCTGTTTCTGGCGGATTGCACGGTGTAGGATTAAGTGTAGTTGCTGCGCTTTCAAAGAAGATGATTGCAGAAATTGAAAGAGATGGAAAAGTCTGGCAGCAAGAATATGAAATAGGCAACCCGGTAACAAAAGTCAAGGCGATAGGAAACACTGAAACAACAGGCACTAAAATCACATTTTGGCCTGACAACAAGATTTTTACAGTCTCTGAATTCGACTTTTTGATACTTTCCACAAGATTCCGAGAAATAGCATTCCTGAATCCAGGGCTTGTTATAGAACTGGTTGATGAAAAGAAGGACAAGAAAGAAACATTCTCGTATGCTGGCGGTATGATGGAGTTTGTGAAATGGCTGAACAGGGCTAAAGAGGCAATACACAAACCAATTTATTTCAAGAAACAGACAGACCACACCATGGTTGAGGTTGCCATACAATATAACACCAGCTATCAAGAAAATATTTTTGGATTTGTGAATACAATCAACACTGTTGAGGGAGGCACCCATCTTGTTGGATTCAAAACTGCTCTGACGAGAGTGATAAATGATTATGCCAAGAAGCAAGGCATTCTTAAAGAGAAAGATGAAGCCTTGACTGGAGATGACACGAGAGAGGGCTTGACAGCGATTGTGAGCATAAGGATTTCTGAACCGCAGTTTGAAGGACAGACAAAGACAAAACTTGGAAATTCTGAAGTCAAGGGTTATGTGGATTCTGTTGTAACAAGCTCTCTGTCTGAATTTTTTGAAGAAAATCCGCCTATTGCCAGGAGAATTGTGCAGAAGATAACTGAAGCTGCAAAGGCAAGGCTTGCTGCAAAGAAAGCAAAAGAACTTGTAAGAAGAAAGAGCGCTTTTGGAGTTGGAGGCTTGCCAGGAAAGCTGGCTGACTGCTCAAGCAACAAGACAGAGGACACTGAACTTTTCATAGTTGAAGGCGAATCTGCCGGAGGCTCGGCGAAACAAGCACGAAACAAAGAGTATCAGGCGATCCTGCCATTGAAAGGAAAAATACTCAATGTGGAGAAGGCGAATCCTACAAAGGTGCTTGCAAGCGAGGAAATAGTCAATCTTATCACTGCAGTCGGCACAGGAGTCACTGAAAGTTTTGATATAGAGAAATTAAGATACGGCAGAGTGATTATAATGACAGATGCGGATGTTGACGGCCAGCACATCAAAACGCTGCTGCTTACATTTTTTTACAGATACATGCCAAAGCTGATTGAGAATGGAAATATCTATGTTGCAGTTTCTCCGCTTTACAGAGTCAGGAAAAAAGAGGACTTTTATGTTTACTCTGATGAAGAGCTTAAGATAATTCTAAAAAAGGTTGGGGAGAATTCTGATGTCCAGCGCTTTAAAGGTTTAGGAGAAATGAATCCGCAGCAGCTTTGGGATACTACAATGAATCCAAGAACGCGAATACTGAAAAGGGTTGCAATAGAAGATGCTGTTGAAGCTGACACAATATTTTCAATCCTGATGGGCGAGGAAGTCGCACCAAGGAAGAAATTCATAATCGAGCATGCCCACGAGGCATTCTTGGATATTTAAAATTTAAAATGGCAAAAACAAAACCGAAAGTTGCAGACTGGGGAGAGAAGAAAGTTACAGAGCAGTATTGCCCTAAATGTCAGGACAAGCTGATACTAAGGACAAATATGGGAGCAGAAGAATTTGTCTGCGACAAATGCAAGTTCAAGCTCAAGAAGAAATAAAACAAAATGGCTGAAGAAAAGAAAGACAAAGAACTAGAGAAATCTGTTGAGAAAGAGAAATTGAAAACAGCAGAGAAAGATGTAATTGAGAATCATACCAAGCATGTAGTCAGGGCTGAAATTTCCGAGGAAATGGAGAAAGCCTATATTGATTACGCGATGTCTGTCATTGTTTCCAGGGCGATACCTTCTATTGAAGATGGCTTGAAGCCGGTGCAGAGAAGGATACTTTACTCAATGTCAGAGATGGGGCTTCAGCCGAACAAGCTGACAAAGAAATCAGCCAGGATTGTTGGAGATGTTCTAGGAAAATTCCATCCTCACGGAGACATGGCTGTTTATGACGCAATGGTAAGGATGGCACAGGACTTCTCAATGAGATACATGCTTGTTGACGGGCAGGGTAATTTTGGAAGCCTGGATGGAGATCCTCCAGCTGCAATGAGGTATACAGAAGCAAAACTTACTGGAATCTCTACTGAGATTCTTGGTGATATTGACAAGGATACTGTAAAGTTCCTGCCGAATTTTGACAACAGCATGAAAGAGCCCTTGATACTGCCTTCAAAGCTACCTAATCTTCTTATCAATGGCGCAAGTGGAATTGCAGTCGGAATGGCAACTAACATCCCGCCGCATAATCTTACAGAAGTTTGCGACGGAATAACTGCTTACATCAACAATCCGAAAATTGACATTGACAAGCTGTCTGATATTATCACAGGACCAGACTTTCCAACAGGCGGCAGCATTTCAGGGGATATAAAAGAGATATACAAGACTGGAAATGGAAGGGTTGTGATGAGGGGCAAATTGACAATTGAAGAATCAAGGGGAAAAGAGAGCATAATAATAACTGAAATCCCTTACATGGTCAACAAGGCAGATTTAGTCACGCAGATTGCAAAATTATGCCAGGACAAGAAGCTTCCTGAAGTTTCTGACATAAAGGATGAAAGTTCAAAAGGAAGAGTCAGGATTGTCATAGAGTTAAGAAGAGGGGCTGATTCCAAGTTTACTATCAACAGATTATACAAATACACAAGACTGCAGGATAACTTTGACATCAACATACTTGCTCTTGTCAATGGCAAGCCGCAAGTTCTGAACCTGAAACAGATGATAGAGAATTATGTTTCTTACAGGAAAATAATTGTCACCAAGAGGACTGAATTTGAACTGAGGAAAGCTGAAGACAGGCTGGAAATAGTCTTGGGATTGCTGATAGCATTGAAAGACATTGATGCTGTTGTTGACTTGATTAAGAAAGCAGAGCATACGACAGAAGCCAAGGAAAAATTAATGAAGAAATATTCCCTAAGCTTGAGGCAGGCTGAGGCGATACTTGAAACAAGGCTTTCTGCATTGACACACTTGGAAACAGACAAGCTGAAGAAAGAAGAGCAATCGCTGAAATTGGAAATAAAGGAATTGAAGCAGATACTTTCAAGCGAAGGCGAGATATTAAGCGTGATAAAGAAAGAGATTTCTGAACTCAAGAGGAAATACGGAGACAACAGAAGAACGCAGGTCCTTGCAAGACAGATGAAAGAAATAACAGAGGCAGAGATGGTGCAGAAGAAAGAGGTTGTTGTTACAATCACTGAGAAAGGTTATGCAAAAAGAATGGACTTGAAAACATACAAAGAGCAGAAAAGAGGAGGCAAGGGAGTAATAGGAAGCGACTTGTCAACAGGAGACTTTGTCAGGCAGCTGATTGTATGCTCGACACATAATTATCTTTTGTTTTTCACTGACAGGGGAAAATGCTACTGGCTGAAGGCGTATGAGGTGCCTGAGACAGAGAGGTATGCGAAAGGAAAGGCACTGATAAATCTTCTTAACATAAAGGAAGAAAGAGTAATGAGTGTGCTGCCTGTAGCAGAATTCAAGGACTTTATTGTTATGGTAACTGCAAATGGAATTGTGAAGAAGATGAATTTATCTGTATTAAGCAATCCAAGAAGCGCTGGAATCAGGGCGATAAACCTGCCTCCTGGTGATTCTGACATTGTGGTTGATGTCAAGCCTATAATGGACAAGCAGGAGCTTTTGCTTGTGACAAAGAAAGGACAAGCAATAAGATTCAATGGCAGCGAAGTACGACCAATGGGAAGGGCGAGCTATGGAGTAACTGGAATCAAGCTTGAGAAGGACGACAAAGTTGTAAGCCTGGAAGTTTTGCCATTGCAGAAAGACAAGACAACTATTCTTACAATAACAGAGAAAGGCTATGGAAAGAGAAGCGCGATAGAGGATTACAGAATAACTGGCAGAGCATGCAA
>Ga0315289_10008315_pt1 | contig 15027 bp, 12 predicted proteins | sample YL17G11_40_MG_FD_203452 | JGI IMG/M metagenome (GOLD analysis project Ga0315289, IMG submission 203452) | Sediment microbial communities from Yellowstone Lake, YNP, Wyoming, USA - YL17G11_40 | ecosystem: Environmental > Aquatic > Freshwater > Lake > Sediment | place: USA: Wyoming | collected...
GGACCAGGATATCCGCTTCGGCGAAGAGCGCACGGAGATGGCGCGCAACTTCTGCAACAAGATCTGGAATGCCAGCCGCTTCGTGCTGATGAACCTCGGCCCGGATTTCGCCGCGAACCAAGGCGTCGCTGATCGCGTCAAACAGAAGGGTTCGCTGGCCGAGCGCTGGGTGCTGAGCCGCTACGCGGCGATGCTCTCGGCGGTAACCGAGGCCCTGGGCCGGTACGAGATGGCGGAGGCGGCGCGGGCGCTCCACGAGTTCTTCTGGTCGGAGTTCTGCGACTGGTTCGTGGAGATGAGCAAGCCCGCCCTCCGGGCGGGGGGCGCGGAGGCGGACCGGGCGCGGCGGACGCTCTGCTTCGTCCTGGATGGGACGCTGCGCGCGCTCCATCCCTTCATGCCGTTCATCACCGAGGAGATCTGGAGGAAGCTGCCAGTGGGGCAGGTTACCAACCTGCCCGATTCCATCATGCTGGCGAGCTGGCCGGAGGGCGAGGCCTCCTGGCGGGACGAGGAGGCGGAGCGGGAGATGGAGGCGCTGGTGCAGGTGGTTGCGGCGGGGAGGCAGTCGCGGGCCAAACAGTCGATCGCTCCCGGCCGTGCTACGACGGTGTACGCTGATTCCACTTCGGGAAGCGCGCGGGACTTCATGGACCGGCACCGCAGCTCGATCCTGTTGCTCCTGAGCTGCAAGCAGCTCATTGTTGGCGGGGACACGCGGCACAAGGACTGGAGCGCCGAAGTGGCCTATCCGTTTGGTGAGGAGATAGTGGTACGGGTGGCCGGGATGTTGTCGGTCGAGGGTGCGAAGCAGGAGTACGATCAGCTGAAGAAACGCGTCGACCGGCTGGAGCAGGAGAGGCAGAAGCTCCAGCGGGAGTTGGACGATCCTGCCTTCTCCGAGAAGGCACCCGAGCACGTCAGAGAGGCGAGAAGGCAGCGACTAGAGCGCGTCACACGCGAGAAGGAGGCCGCGGAAGCGCAGTACAAGTCGGCGTCCGTTATGGCCTCTTTTGACACTCCCGCCCCGGACAGACCGGGGCAGGAGCAAGCTCCTGCCGAACGGTGAAGGCCGGCTGGACGGGTTTCGATGGACTCGAGTGCCGCGAGCCTCCTCGGGGCCGGCCGTAGGCAGTGTGAGGAATGCCCGGCGGCCACTCGCGGTAAAGTCCGACGAGTGGGGCGCCAAGGGCGCGGCAGGCCAGCGAGAAGTCGCGCGCGGTCTGCGGGAGGAGGAGAGCAGGCTGGCCCAGAAGCTGGAGAACGCCGAGTTCCTTCTGCGCGCTCCCGCTCCCGTGGTCGAGAAGTCGCGAGCGCGCTATACCGAGGTCCAGCAGCTCCGGCAGGCCGTTGAGGGCCAGCTCGGCGACATGGCCGGGCTGCCGGACCGCTGATTGCGAGAGCAGACGTGCGAGACGTTTCGGCGAGAGCGCGAACAGGGAAAACTGTGAGCGGGCATCGGCGCACTGGGGGTGCGCAAGCATCTTCCGTCGCTGGAGAGCGTCGAACCAGTGGACTATTCCGTGTTTGATCAGTACGCGACCATACTGACTGCCGTGATCTACTGGCTCCTGGTGGTCTGCTGGTCGGCTATCGTCATCTTCTATGGAAGGCAGTACTTTCGCCTCAAGCGCATCCACCCGGTCCTCACCACCCTCCTCATCGTGCTCTTCATAGACGGCGCGCGCACCCTGATCGAGAGCGTCTACTTCGGCCTGCGCTACAGCGCCAAGGTCGGCCTGCTGTGGGCCAGCCTCTACCTTCTGCTGGATCAGCCCTACTACGTCGCCATCCCCAAGGCGATCAACCTAGTGGCGGCATTGGTGATCATCCTGGTGATCGTGCGACGGTGGTTCTGGAGCCTGGAGCGGGAGGAGCGCGAGCGCCGCGCGGCCGAGCAGTTCAGGTCAGAGCTGATCTCGCTCGCCTCGCACGAACTCCGTGCCCCTCTCACCTCCATTCGGGGCTTCGCGCACACGCTGCTCCGGGAATTCGGCCACCTGGGCGAGGAGACTCAGAAGGAGTTCCTGGAGGGCATCTCGGCGGAGTCAGAGCGGCTCGGCCACCTGGTCTCCGATCTGCTGGACATGAGCCAGATCGAGGAAGGGCAGTTACGGCTGGAGCGGGTCGCGATCACACCCGGGGAGCTCTGCGGTCAGGCGGTGCGCGGCGCCAGCCACCCTGACCTGAAGCACATGCTTGGCGTCGAGGTGGCGCCAGACCTCCCGGAGGTGCTGGCCGACCCCAGCCGCATCCGCCAGGTGCTGGCAAACCTGATCAGCAACGCCACCAAGTTCTCGCCGGAGGGGAGCAGCGTGGCGGTCGGGGCGCGCCGCACCGACGATTCAGTGGAGTTCTACGTCGGCGACCGCGGGGTGGGCATTCCGCGCGAGGAACAGGGGAAGCTCTTTACCCGCTTCCATCGCGCCACCAACGCCAACAGCTCGAGTACGCCCGGAGCGGGGTTGGGTCTGTACATCAGCAGGGCGATCGTCGAGCTGCACGGCGGCAGGATGACCTTCCAGAGCGAGCTTGGCCGGGGGAGCACCTTCGCCTTCACCCTCCCCACCGTGGAGGGCAAGAGGCGCGCGGAGCGGGCGGCCCCGGCCCCCTCGGCCAGGCGAGCCTGACGAAGGGCCCGGCTACGCGGCCGTGACGGGTGGCTCGCCTGAGAGCGACTCCGCGAACCCGAAGGCCCGCTTGACGGAAGCAACCGGCCCCTCCAGGGCGATCGTGACCGCTCCCTCGGAGCCGGAGACCCCGCCAGAGGCGATGTGCCAGGCCTCGACCCCGAAGAGATTCTCGAACGCCTCCAGCTCGGTCACCACTTGGGCGGTGTGAAGCACCGCCATTCCGGAGGGGAGACCGTCAGTCCAGTCCGTGGCCCCGGTCCCGCAGTGGCGGGCCGCCTCCACCACGTCAGGCACCAGCTTCTCGAGCCCGATGGGGACGATGAGGCGAGACCCGCGCGCGGCCAGGATGCCAGCGATCTGCCCCACGGTCCCGCCCGTCGGGCTGGCCAACAGCACACCCACATTCCCCTCCGGGTCGAGGGCGTTCCCCCCCTTGATGAAGACATCGTCTCGGTCGAACTCCTGGAGCAGTTTCACCCACCCCTCGGGGTAGGGCTCGCCCTGCTTGAAGGCCACGGGCTGCAGGCGTGTTGCGCCGTCGGTCACCTCCAGGCGGCCGTTGGCGATCACCCCGGCCGCGTAGCGCCACTTGGGCACTGGCTGCCCCAGCAGCTCCTCGGCCACGAAGGCGTTGGTCGTCCCGTTCCCTATGATGAGGCGGCCGCGCCTGTGCGCGAACTGCACTTCGGGCAGTTGCGCCACCGCGCGAGCGATCAACCGCTTGGACTGTGATGGATTGAGGACGACAACCGCCCGCCTTCTGCTCCTATCCTCCATGGTGCGCCTCCTGGCCCGGCTGTCTCAGCAATGCCGAGGAGCGGCCAGCAAGCCCGGCCGCTCCTCGCACTAAACATTCCGGCGTGCCTGCCCTCGGGCGATCCATGCGAGCCCCGGGCTGCCCGCCCGCGAAGCCATGTGTAACTCGCGCGCTGTGGCCGTACGTCTGCGCGTGGCTGGAACCTAGCCTGCTCCCATGCCTGCCGCGCGAGGCCCACCGCGCGGACGGATCTACCGCCCGCCTGCCTGCCCTTGGCCTGCCCCTCCGGCGGCCCCTTGGCCGCCCTGCCGGCCGCCACCTTGGCGGCCGCCGCCCTGCCGGCCACCACCGCCGCCACCGCCGCCGCGACGACCACGCGTCACGCGCCCGCTTGAGTCCACGACCCCGACACCGGGGATGATGTTAGCCTGCCTCTTGGTCTTCGTGACCTTGAGAAGCACGAAAACGGCGACCACGACTACCACGATGATCACCACGACCGAGACTGCGGGACTGACTTGCTTTCGCACGCGAGCTCACCTCCTTTCGCGCCGCAGCAGTCACCTCGCACCCACGCTCCTCGCCCCTGCTGCCCAAAGCCTGCGGCCCTGCCGCGCCCTGCGGGCTGTCACGCCGTGCAGGGAACGCCGGGCCGGACACGCCCGGATCCCGCCGTGCGGGCCGGGCGAAGCGCCCCAGACGCAGCCACTGGGGCCCCTGTCAGCACTCATTACTACCACGACCACGCTACATCACCCTACGCCCCGGTTCGAAGGCCGGTGCGGTTGGGCGAACAAAGCCGACCCGACACCATGCCCCGCCGGGCCCCGGAGGGTCAGCCACCGAGGCCAGCGCGGGCTGCACAGGCCGGATGTGGTGCGTTAGCTTTCCCTGTGTTCCCGCTCACACACACGACCCACGGCTGTGCTGCTCTGCCGCGAACTGAACCGCGGACCGTGTGCCATCAGGTTACACCCATCCCCAGGACGCCGGGACCCTCCAGGCCCGGCGGAATATAGCACGGGGCAAGGGCTCTGTCAAGCGCACCCGAGCGGCCCACCGATTGGACTCTGGCGGCCGGGCAGGAGTTCCACGGCAGCGGGCTGAAACTGCACATTGGTCTGTCCTTCCGCGGAAGCGCAAACGTGATCGTACCATCTCGCGCACTGTCTCTTGGCAGCTTGGCAGCCCTCGCTCTGGTTTCCGGCCCCGCCTTTGGCGCGGGAGCGACCACGCGCGAGTGCCTGGCCCAGGCGGCGCAGGCCGCCCAAGCGATCCAGCTTCCCGGAGACCAGTCTGCGGCACGGCGGTATCTCGCGGTTACGCTCGCGGGCCTGGACCCGCGGGGCGCGCTGGAGATCGCGGGCGGGGTAGGGCGGCCCTCGGACGCGGCGCGGGCCCTCGCCGCGGTCAGCGCGGCTCTCACCAGCACGGATCCATCTGGTGCGAAGCAGGCCGCGACCGCCGCCGCGCGCCTCCTCCAGAGGATCTCGGAGCCTGCGCGTCGAGAGCAGGAACAGCGGCTCCTGCTCGAGCAGGTCGCGATCCTCGGCCAGGCCGGGCTGGAGGCCGCGCCCGAGCTGACGCCGGAGGAGGCGCGCTTGACCATCGTGATCGCGCGGTCCAGGTCAGACCCGGCTGCCGCGGCCGGGCTGCTGGCGGCTTGGCAGTTGGCCGGCCAGGCGGTAGACCGCGCCGACGCCAGCGTAGCTCTCGGGCTGGCCCGAAGTGCCCCTGACCAATCCCTGAAGCTGGCCGCGGCGATAGGCTCCGATCGCCTTCGCGACCAGGTGCTGTGGTGCATCGCAGAGGCGAGGCCGCCGGCCGAGACCTCCGGCATCGCACAACGTGTGGTTGACCCGATCGTGCGCTCGGCCCTCCTCTCGAGCGCGGCCGTGCGCCTCGCCTCAGAGGACGCGGATGCCGCGCTCGCGATGGCCGACGAGGTGCTGGTCGCGTCTGACTCGACCCGGGCCGAGATCGCGGCTGCTCTCGCTTCGACCGATCTGCCGCGCGCACTCGGGCTGGCGCGTGGGCTTCCGGAACTGGCGCAACGGTGGGCGCTCGGCCAGATCGCGCTCGACCTTGCCGGGAGCGATCCCGACCAGGCTGAACGCCTGGTCAAGGAGGCTGGAGCAACCCCGGAACTGGTGCGCGTGGTCGCCACGCGAATGGCGGCCAAAGCCCCGGCGCGGGGCCTTCAGATGGCCCGCGCACAGGCCGCCGGAGAGGCGCAGGACGCCGCGCTCGCCGCGATCGCGCCGGCGATCGCGGCCTGGGACCCACGGCAGGCGACCGAGCTACTCTGGGCCATCAAGGACCCGGATGCGCGTTCGCGGGCCATCGCGGCGGTCGTAACGCGGATCGCGCCGACGGACGCCGACGCTGCGACCTCACTCCTCGGGCTGGTGCCGGACCAGGCGCGCGCGTTTCGCCTGCGGGCGGCGGCCGCGGCCCTCGTCGGGGAACGCGATCCGGCCGCGGCGGCGCGGCTGTTGGGAACTCTGCCTCCTTCCGCCTACCGGAGCGAGGCCGCGCTCCAGGCCGCTTGTGCTTTCCTCGCCGCCGGGGGTGAGCCGCACGAGGTGCTGCAACTAGCCGAGCTGGGCACGGGCCCGGACCTCATGCTGCGATGGGCCTTGCCCTCCCTTGCGCTCACCCAGGCCGCCAGTCCGCTGGCTGTCGGCGACCTCATCAGCGACCCCTATCTGCGCGCTCTCGCTCTCATCGAGGTGTCGCGGCGGCTCCAAGGGGTTGATGCCGAGCCGGTGTCCTCGTCGGCCCGGGCGCGCATGGTCAGGCTGGCGGTCGAATGGGAGGGCGCTTGATGGGTCGCTTGTCCGCTCCCCGGCTGCTGCTCTCCCTGGCCCTGGCGGCCTGGTGCGGTCCCGCGTTCTCCGCCGGCTTGACGATCGTCGAGCGCTCGCCCTCTGCGCTCATGGTGCGCCTCACCGGGGCTCAGCCCGAGCAGCTCTACCGGGTCACCTACCGCGACGCAAAGCACGTCTTCGTCTGGGAGAACCTGTCGCCCGACGCCTCCGGGGTCGTACGGCTGGCGGACGATCAGCACCTGCGCCCCGAGCAGCGTCTCCGCTGCGAGTCGCGGGTCTCCCGCGCTGACCCGGTGGTATTCGACGATCTGCTGAAGGGGCCGATCGTGGGCAAGCGGCGCCAGCCCCATGGCGTGCCCGTCAGCACCTTCGGCGGCCCGGGCTACCTGGTTCCGGGGGCCTCGGACCTGAGGCGAGACGACTTCGGCAATTTCTGGCTCTACCTCGATCGTCCACCTTACGCGGTGCTCAAGTACGACTCGCACTTCAGGTACCAGTTCGCTCTGCTCACGCCCGAGCGGGTGCTGGCCCACGATTTGGATGCCGATGGCAACCTCTACCTGCTCCATCCCGACAACTGGATCTCGAAACATGGGCCGCTGGGCGAGAGCCAGGGCGCCTGGGAGCTGCCCTACGGTCGGGAGCCCGGGCAGTTCATCTCGGCCTCGGGCCTCGTGGTTGACCGAGCCGGGGGCTTCATCTACTTGGCCGATGAGGCCCTCGGGCGGGTGCAGCGCTTCGGCCTCGACCTCCAGCTCCGGCCGCTCCCGGCGATTGCCTGGGGATGGCTTGGGCGAGAAGATCTGGCCTTCACCAAGCCGGGCAAGTATGAGCCTGATGTGATGTACTACCAGCTCGACCGGCCCCGGCAGTTGCGGCTGGACGATCAGGGGCATCTGTTCGTGAGCTGCGAGCATTACATCACGAAGTTCGATCTCGCCACCGGCCGCCAGGTTCCTCTTGGCTCCAGCCCGGTGCTGGGCTGGGGCGGTAGCTTCACCGATTCAGCCTTCTCTCCCTCGGCCGCCCTCGACGGACACTGGCAGCGCCAGTGGCTGGCCGGCCTCGACGGTGCCGGGAACATCTACGTGGCGGACCGGGAGAACGACCAGGTCGTCTCGAAGCGGCTGCAGGTGCTCTCGCCCGAAGGGCGGCCGCTCGCCAGGCTCGACCTCGAGCATCCGCTGCAGGACGGGTCCGGGGCCCCGGTCTACGTGACCGCGGTGGCCGGCCTTGCCTCTGCGGCCGATGCGGTGTGGCTGGTGGATGCGGCCGGCCGCGTCTACGAGAGCCACGGCAAGCCGGCCTTGCAGACCGGCGGCCGCCTCTACCTCGGGCCAGGCGCGGCGGGCCGCCAGTTCGACCTGAGCCGGGCCGATGAAGGTAAGTTCACCGTGGAGAGCCAGCCCGCGCGCGTGTCGCGACGCGTCGAGGGCCTCGTGCTCGGCTTCCTCGCCGGGGAGCAAGGTACGGGGAACTGCGAGCTTGAAGGTCGTCCCGAGGTCGAGAACGGCGACCATTCCGTGTGGGTACCGACGCGGCTGGGCGAGCCATTCCGGGTGACCTTGCTTGATCCGGAAGGCGCAGAGATCCCGGCCAGCCAGTATACGCTCGAGATGGAGGAGAAGCCCGGGCTGTTCGGGACCCGCTACGACTTCTTCCGGGTGACCAACCACAGCGGGGCCAACTGGCGCGACGTGCGCTTCGTGGCCGACACCAGCCGGTAGCGCCGCGCGCGATGAAATTCTCGCGTCTGACCTACAGCCTGGGCGGGGTGTTCCTCTGCTACGGGGCCGTCCTCTTCACCTTCGGTCCCTGCCTGACCTCAATGGCCGAGGCCTTCCAGGTCCCGCTCGGCCGGCTCGGCCTCATCTTCACGGTCTACGCGGTGGGCCTCATCCCCTCGGCGCTGGTGAATGGCTACCTGTCGGAGACGGCCGGAAGGCGTCTGCCTCTGTTGGGCATCGTTCTGCTCATGGCGGTCGGCTGCGCGCTCTTCGCGGCCGTTCCTTCCTTCGGCCTGCGGCCCAGCTTCGCGCTTGCCCTGCTGGTCATGGTCGGCATCGGCTACGCGGCCGGCGGCATCGAAGTGCTCACCAATATCGTGATCACGGACGACAACCAGCCGGCGCCGGCCGTTGCGCTCAACATCACCCACGCCTTCTTCGCCGTGGGCGCGGTGCTGAGCCCGGTGTGCGTGAGCGCACTGCTGCGGGCAGGCCTCCCCTGGGGGTTCGCCTTCTACGGGGAGGCGGCTCTGTTCTTTGTCGCATTCCTGGTTCTCCTGCCCCAACGCGTGCCCCGGGCAGGAGGTGAGCCCTTCTCGACCCGGGAGGCCCTGAGCATGCTCCGGGTTCCCCTGATGTGGATGTTGCTGGGGATGATCGCCCTTTACGTGGGCGCGGAGACGGGCGTGTCGGCCTGGGTGAGCCCGTTGATGGAGAAGGTGCTGCACGCGAGCCGGGAGGCGGCCGGGCTCTCGGTGTCAGTGCTCTGGGCCTTCATGGTCGTGGGCCGGGTGGTGGTAACCCCCTTGTCCGCCCGGTTCCGCCCTCCGCCGCTCCTGTTCGTGCTGGCTCTGGGCAGCGCCGCCGGCGCGGCCGGGGTGGCCTTCTCCCGCAGCACGGTGGGCTGCCTGGTGGCGAGTGGGCTGACCGGCCTGTTCATGTCTGGGATCTTCGCGCTGGTGCTCGCCGACGCCGCGCGGCACATTCATCACCGCCTCGGGGCCGCCTTCGGCCTCATCATGGCAGGGGTCGGGCTGGGAGCGCTGGTCGTCCCCGCGGCCATGGGCCTGATCGCCGATGTGGCAGGCCTGCGAGCGGCCATGCTGATCCCGTCGGCCCTGCTGCTGGCCGTGGCCATCACCTACCTCGTCCGACGGTCCCAGTAGGGTTCTCAGGCAGGTGGCGTGGCCCGGCGAGCGAAGAACCAGGAATCTCTGCGAGGAGGCGGCGCAATGAAGCTGGCGGTCTTCACTGACGAGGTGTCCCAGGATCTGGACACGGCGATCAAGCTGGCCGTTCGCTTCGATCTGGAGGGCGTAGAGCTGCGCACGGTCTGGGAGAAGCCGGTCCACGCGCTCTCTGATGACGAGCTCTCACGTGTCAGGGACGCGTTGGGCCAGCACAGCCTGCGCGTGGCCTGTATCGCCTCGCCGGTATTCAAGTGCGAGCTGGACGATGAGTCCGCCCAGCGTGAGCATCTGGAGTATCTGCGCAAGAGCATCCGCGCGGCCAAGCGGCTGGGCGCCGGGGTCATCCGCCTCTTCACCTTCTGGAAGCGCGGGCCTTCCGCCCCGGTGTGGGACCGGATCGTGAAGCAGTTCCGCCCCGCGGTGCCCATCGCAGAGGGGGAGGGCATCATCCTGGGGCTCGAGAACGAGGCCTCCACCTACTGCGCGACGGCCGAGGAAACGAGGCGGTTCCTCACCGAGATCAACTCCCCGGCTCTGAAGGTGATCTGGGATCCGTGTAACGAGGTGTACGCCGGCGACGGAATCACTCCGTATCCCGATGCTTACCAGCTGGTGGAGCCCTGGATCGTGCACCTCCACGTCAAGGACGCGCGTCGCGACCCGGCCAGCGGCGAGGCGATGATCGCGCCGGTGGGCGACGGCGAGGTTGACTGGAAGGGGCAGCTCGTCACCCTCTTACGCAAGGGTTACGACGGCTACGCCTCGCTGGAGACGCACTGGCGGCCGCAGGCCCTGCCCGAGGACGTGCTCAACCAGCCTGGCGGCTCCGGCTTCTCCGAGTCGGGCGAGTACGCGAGCGACCTCTGCATGCGCAACTTGCTGGGCATTCTGGCGCAGGCGCGGAGGGAAACAGGCTAGTCTCCGAGCCTTACCCCGTGACGCGCGATCAGCTCGTCCTCTCGCTCGTAATCGAAGGGGTTCTCGATCTCGGGCCAGCGCCAGGTGTCGTCCCGCGGGTTCTGGCAGAGCCAGGCCAGAGTCAGCTCCAGCCCATCGCGTGGGATCATCCGGTCCTGGTAGCGAAGCTGGGCGCGGGCTTTCCTCAGGTCGAAGAACGAGGTGCGCGCGTGCGGCGTTGCCCACAGATGCCCGGGAACGGAGTAGACCTCCCACTCATAGTCGAGCGCGCGGGCGACGCCCTGCACTAGCTGTGTGAGGGTATAGAGCTTCTCCTCGCCGAGGTTGTAGACCTGGCCGGTGGCGCGGGGCGAGAGCAATGCCTGCGCGATGCCCCAGGCCATGCTCTGCACGAACCCGCGGTGACAGATGTGCAGCCCCCCGTCCGGCACCGCGATCCGGGTTCTGCCGTCCAGCACGCGCCGCGCGAAGTACCACTCCGCGCAGCGAGGGTCGCGGGGCCCGTAGAGCTCGGGCAGCCGGACCACCGTGGCAGGCAGTTCCCCTCGCTCCGCCGCCTCGAGCGCCAAGGTGTCCGCCTCGATCTGGGCGGCAATGTCCTCCGGCGGCCGGGCCGCCAGGTCCGTGTCCTCATCCGCCGGGCAGATGGGGGCGGGGCCGTAGACGGCGGCCGTGCTCAGGTGCACGGATCGCGACAGCATCCCCTTGCAGGCCTCCATCAGAGAGCGCACGTGATCGGGGTGGTGATGTGCGAAGTCAACCAGCCCTTCGGGCCGCCAGGACTTCACGGCCCCAGCCAGCGCCTCGGGGTCGGTGGCCGGGCCATCGAGACGTGTCACAGGGCCGCCGAAATCCGCCGGCTCCTGCTCCAGCGCGGCAACCTGGTGGCCGCGTCGCAGCAGTTCGTCTCCCACGAACAGGCCGAGAAACGGCGTGCTCCCCAGAAGCAGAACCCTCAACGCGCCCCTCCCAGGGGCCCGACTCCGAGCGCGGCGGCGATGCGCTTCGGGATGTCCGTGTTGTCCATCTCCCCGGTGAACTGGTCGGCCAGGGGACCGGAGGCGAAGACCCGAACCGGAGTGGCGGTGTGCCCGAGCGTCCACGTCACCCCGGCCCGCGCGCTGATCACGGCGGCGATGGCCTCTTCCGGCTTCTTCGCCTGCTTGATGGCCGCCAGCTCGGCCTGGGTCAGGTCCGATAGCCCCGCGTACTCCTTCATCACCGCCCCGACATTGGTGCGGTCCTTGTCCAGGTGCTCGGCCATGCCTGAGGCCGAGGCTTTGACGCCGCGCAGGACGGCCAATCGCCCCGGATGCGCCACCCGCAGGTCCCCTGTCTCGTGGTCCGCGGTCACTGCTACCAGGGTGCGACCACGCTTGGCCGCGTAGTCGAGGGCCGCCTGAACGGCGCGATCCAGTTCCACTACTTCGAGCGCCACGGCTGCGGGGTCGCCCTCGTCCCAGTCCACCCTTGCCTGCTCGACCACGAGGAAGAACCCGCGCCCGTTCTGGGCGAGACGGGGCAGAGCGGCCTTCACCATCTCATCCAGGGTCGGCGGGGTGCCATCCCACAGCCCCACCAGTCGCCGGCCCTTGGCCTTCGCCAGCTCATCGCGGTTGAACACTACCACATAGTCCTTCTTACGCATCTCGGCGATCAGGTCCAGCCCATCCTTCCTGTTGCCCCCGGCCGAGGTGGGAAGGAATTCCTCTTTGTCATAGCCCATCATCACGTCCGCACCGGAGCGCGCCATCTGGAGCGCGATCTCTGCTCTCTTGCCCCTGTCATCCACGTGAACGGCAAACCCTGCCGGCGTCGCGCCGGTGAGCGCATCGTTGCTGATGATCCCTGTGCTTTTTCCCGCCTTGCGGCAGCGCTCGAGGATCGTCTCCAGCCGCCGGCCGTCCGGCGTCAGGCCGAGGACCCCGTCATTGGTCTTACGGCCGGTGGAGAGCGCGGTCGAAGCGGCCGCAGAGTCGGTGATCTCGCCGCCGGTCGCCAGTGTAGTCACCAGGCCGGAGTAGGGCATCTTCTGGATGGCAAGCGGTTGCCCGGCCGCAGCCTCGCCCAACTGGATCTGCACGGGCCCCATCCCGTCCCCGATGAAGAGGATCGCGCTGTCCGCTGCCGGCCGCGCCCAGGCCGCCGAGATGCTCTGCCCTGCGAGGAGCACTGCTACCGCTATCACCGCCAGCCATCTGCCACCGCATCGGAACACTGCCCGCTCTCCTTGGTCTCTGGATGGGGTGGTTCTTGTCCGGCCGGGCTGCGAATCCTGCTGTGGGGCGACTGCGGTCGCATGGGCCGCGGTCTGTTGCTTTCTGCTATAATCGGCACTGGCGGTGGTAGGGCAGGTTTCCAGCCTGCCCGCCTTGGAGGAGGCAGTTCATGACTCATCGCGTCACCCTCATCCCCGGCGATGGCGTGGGGACGGAGCTGAGCGCGGCGGCGCGCCGCGTGCTCGAGGCGAGCGGCGCCACGATTGACTGGGAAGTGCAGGAGGCCGGCCTCGCGGTGATGGACGAGGAGGGCACGCCGCTCCCTGCGCGGGTGCTGGAGTCCATTCGCCGCAACAAGGTCGCGCTCAAGGGCCCACTCACCACCCCACGCGGGGGAGGTATGCGGTCGGTCAACGTGGCGCTGCGGAAAGAGCTGGACCTCTACGCCTGCCTGCGCCCGTGCAAGCATTATGCGGGGGTGCGCACCCGGTTTGAGAACGTGGACCTGGTGATGGTGCGTGAGAACACCGAGGACCTGTACGCGGGGGTGGAGTTCGCCGAGGGTAGCGCGGAGGCGAAGCAGATCATCGCGCTCTCGGCCGGCCGCATCCGCCAGGACGCCGCCATCTCGGTCAAGCCGATCTCGGCCTTCGCCTCCGCCCGGATCGTGGATTTCGCGTTTCGTTACGCGCTTGAGAACGGCCGGCGCAAGGTCACCGCGGTGGCCAAGGACAACATTATGAAGGCCACCGATGGGCTCTTCTTCCGCACCGCGCGCGAGGTGGCGAAGCGCTACCAGGGAAGGGTCGAGTACGACGAGTGGCTGGTGGACGCGATGTGCATGCAGCTCGTGCAGAAGCCGGAGCTCTACGACGTGCTGGTGATGCCCAACCTCTACGGCGACATTCTCTCCGACCTCTGCGCCGGCCTGGTGGGCGGCCTCGGCGTGGCGCCGGGCGCGAATCTGGGCGACGAGATCGCCCTGTTCGAGGCGATCCACGGCTCTGCCCCGAAGTACGCCGGGCTGAACAAGGTCAACCCCACCGCGCTGATCCTCTCCGGGGTGTTGATGCTCCGTCATCTGGGAGAGAAGGAGGCGGCCGACCGGGTCGAGCGCGCCGTCGCTGCCGTCATCGCCGAGGGCAGGTCGGTCACGTATGACCTCAAGCCCAACCGCGACGACCCGACCGCGGTGGGGACCAGCGAAATGGCCAACGCCATCATCGCGAAGATGGAGGGCCGGTAGGGCTTGCCCGCCGGGTGAAGAGGAGGCAGGCGACGGTTTCCTGCCCTACGAGTGAGGTGTTGAGGTGCCATCGGTTTCCATAGTGCGCTCGCAGTCCCTGACAGACCTTACCGCGAGCCGCGCCGCGGCCGAGCAGGCGATCGCCGGCGTCTGCGACCTCCACGACCTGGTCCGGCCCGGCCAGACCGTCGTGCTCAAACCGAACGTGTTCTGTCCGCGGCCGGCGCCGACCACGACTGACCCTCGCGTCGTGGTGGCAGTGGGGCAGCTCGCCAGGGAGGCGGGGGCGGGGCGCGTGATTGTGGCCGAAGGGCGCAGCGTCTCGACCGCGCGCTACCGCCATGGGAACAACCGGACGCGGGACTGCTTCGATGTGGTCGGCATGACGCGCGCGGTTCACGAGGCCGGGTTCGAGATCGTCTGCCTGGAAGAGGACGAGTTCCGTGAGGTGGAGGTGCCGGGTGCTGACATTCTGCTCAGAGCACAGGTTCCTCGCACTATCCTGGAGGCCGATGTTCTCATCAACCTGCCGGTGCTGAAGATCCACAGTCTCACCCTCGTCACGCTGGCAATCAAGAACCTGCATGGGATCGTCTCCGACGAGGACAAGCTGTACCAGCACTGCTATCGTGATCTCGTGCTCGCGCGCAAGCTGACTGACCTACTGCTGATCCGCTGCCCGGACCTGAACGTGCTCGACGCGCTGGTCGGCCAGGAGGGGGATCACGCCGACGAGGGGCAGGTGGTCGAGATGGGTCTGATCATGGCCAGCCGCGACGCGGTCGCACTGGACGCGGTGGCGGGCGCGGTGATGGGTCTCGGTCCCGGCGAGGTTGATACCACTCGCATCGCAGGTGAGCGGGGGCTGGGGGAGTCGGACCTGAGCCTGATCGAGGTGGTGGGCGAGAGGATTGAGTCGGTGCGCCACCCCTTCGCCCGGCCCGACATCGAGCTCTCCGAGGAGAAGTTTCCTGGGCTGCGCGTCTATGGCGGGGACTACTGCCGCTCCTGCTCCTACTATATCAGGCGAGGGCTGGATCGCCTCAGGAAAGAGGGCCTGCTCGATGAAGGCCATCCTCTCACGGTGGTTGTCGGCAAGGAACCGGCAGTCCCCGAGGAGGTCTCGTGCCCGGTCTTCATCCTCGGCGACTGCGCGCTCGCTGCGGAGTCCGTGAGCGCGCTCCGGGGCCGCGGCCGGGCGGGAGGTGGAGTTCACGAGCTCGCGGCCTGCCCGCCGATGGCCTTCCGCATTCGCGCGGCCGATATGCTGGACTGATCGCGCGGCCGTCCACCCCGACCAAGCGAACCGTTGACACCAGCAAGAGCGCGATGCTATAGTAACCATGGGAAGCATCTACAGCGATTCGGAGGGCGGAAGTATGCCCCTTTACGAGTTCCGTTGTGAGAAGTGCAAGCGCGTGATGCAGTGCCTCTGCCGCATGGGGACGAACGGGAAGGGGCTGGTCTGCCCCGAGTGCGGAGCGCGGCGCATGCGGCGCATCATGT
>Ga0315289_10008318_pt1 | contig 15025 bp, 17 predicted proteins | sample YL17G11_40_MG_FD_203452 | JGI IMG/M metagenome (GOLD analysis project Ga0315289, IMG submission 203452) | Sediment microbial communities from Yellowstone Lake, YNP, Wyoming, USA - YL17G11_40 | ecosystem: Environmental > Aquatic > Freshwater > Lake > Sediment | place: USA: Wyoming | collected...
CGGATTTCGCCACTGGCGGATAACCCTCCGAAGCCTTGGTGCTTGCGTACCGAAGCGCTTCGGCGCCCATGGGCGTAGGAGGGTATTCTTGTGGAGGTACCACGGGCTTAGCCCGTGGGGCTCCATCTTTTTATGCAGTCGATAACATGAACAGGGGAATACGGTCTGCGCGGGTTGCTTTTTTTGGCGAAGCAGTCCGCCGATCGTCTCTTTCTGGTGAGTGAGGTTTCAAAGGCGCAGAGGATTCCCGAGACATACCTCGCCAAGATTTTCCAGCGCCTTTCAAAAACAGGGTTGCTGAAATCAACGCGGGGACTCAATGGAGGGTTTAACCTCGGGAAACCTGCGAAAGAGATTACGATGAAACAGGTGATCGAAGCCCTGGAAGGCCCCATCGCCCTGAACCGATGCCTGCTGAGGCATGGGGAATGTGACGAAGAAGAAAGTTGCCCGCTTCACGAGGTTTTTGAAGAGGCCCAGGAGAAGTTCCTCGAAGTCTTGGACAGGACAACGATTGAGGATCTAGCCAGACAGGACATTCGTAACGAGAGGAAGGGGAGGAGGTGATAGGTCATGAGGGAAAGAGTCGAAAAGGCTCTAGAAAAGATTCGGCCTTCTCTACAAGCTGATGGAGGTGACATACAGTTGATTGATGTGACCGATGGCGTTGTGAAGGTGCGATTGACAGGGGCATGCGGAGGGTGCCCCATGTCTCAGATGACCCTGAAAATGGGGGTGGAGAGGATGCTCAAACAGCAGGTCCCGGAAGTAAAGAGTGTGGAGACTGCTTGATTGCAAGAACGGGGGCCACAGCCTGTGGCTCCCGGTTTGGAGTCTCAGATGGATTTGCCCCGCCTCACTCCTCTCGCGATAACCGTTCTGGAGAAGCGATATCTCAGGAAAAACACTCAGGGTGTTGTGGTTGAGACTCCAGACGAAATGTTTTGGCGCGTGGCGCGCGACATGGCCGAAGCTGAACGCCTTTACAAGAATCCCTCCTCAATCGAGGAACTATCTGAGACCTTCCACAGGCTCATGGCTTCCCTTGATTTCCTGCCCAATTCGTCCTGCCTGATGAACGCGGGCAAGGAATTGCAGCAACTGGCCGCTTGTTTCGTCCTTCCTATTGAGGATTTTCTCGAATCTATTTTTGAGACGGTGAAACAGGCTGCCCTCATTCATCAGAGCAGTGGTGGGACAGGGTTTTCGTTCAGCCATCTGAGGCCGAAAGCTGACACCGTCCAGGCCAAGTTCTCGCATGCGGAACAAGACAAGTCTGTTGAGAATCCATCAGCCATGATTAATGGGTAATGAGAAATGATCCATGAGTGATGTCCAAACCTTCATGAAAAAGGCCCTGCAACTGGAATCCCCCGCAAAGGTCAACCTGATGCTCCGAGTGTTAAGAAGACGGGAAGACGGCTACCACGACATAAAAACGATCTTTCAGAAAATCAGTCTTCACGACACGCTTTGGTTTGCTTTGAAAAGAACAGGGGGGGTGTCCATTTCGACGAACGATCTCAACCTTCCTACAGGTGAAGGCAATCTCGTGCATCGAGCTGCCCTGTTGGTTCTCAACAGGGCCGACTACAAGGGTGGGATTGCGGTAAGGATCAGGAAGAAGATTCCGATTGCCGCGGGTCTCGGTGGCGGAAGCAGTAACGCGGCAACGACACTCAAAGCATTGAACCAGCTCCTCCGTCTGGATTTAACCAGAAAAGAACTGATGAACATGGGGCTTAAGCTTGGGGCAGATGTTCCTTTCTTTCTTATGAAGGGTTCAGCTCTGGGCTCTGGGATCGGGGAGCGACTTCAAGAGATTCAGCTCCCGGAACTGTGGTATGTGCTCATTAACCCGAATTTCGAGGTTTCTACGGCTTCGGTTTACCGGAAAGTGATATTGACAAAAATGCGATTTCATTATAGAATTCAAAAGTTTTTTAGAACTCCAAAAGAGATTTTCCATCTTCTTCACAATGATTTGGAGAACGTTGTCTCAAGGCAACATCCCGAAATCAACGAAATGAAGGAATGTCTCAAGGTTGCAGGGGCTTTGGCCACTCTCATGAGCGGGAGTGGTCCAACAGTTTATGGCGTTTTTCCAGAGGAGGGAGGTGCATCAAAGGCCTACAGAACAATCACAAAGATGGTCAGAGGGAAAGGATGGCGAGTTTTGAAAGCGCAGAGCGTCGATGCCTGACCTGGCTCTGTATCCTCCTTTGAGTCCCGTTTATGTCCACTGAACAGGGAGGGGGTAGCGGATAGTCTGCGCAGAAAATAGACGTTCTGCCTACCACTTCCATCTCGGAGAGGACCCATGAGGCACATAGGGGGGGACTATGGATGTGACAGAAGTGAGGGTTTTCGCTGTGGAAGAAGACAGGCTCAAAGCCTATGTGACCATCACCTTTGATAACTGTTTTGTGGTTCGAGATCTTAAAATCATTGATGGAAACAAAGGATTATTTGTGGCCATGCCAAGCAAGAAAAGGAAGGACGGAACGTATCGAGACATGGCCCATCCTCTCAATAATGAGACTCGACATATGATTGAGGCGCGGGTCTTGGAGGAATACCGCAGGGAAATGCAAAAGACAAAACAGTGAAGCTACCCGCCTCCCGTTAAGACGGGACAGGCACAGGGCGGGGCTTCCGGGAGATGAAGATATGATTATAGGGTCGGCTTTCCTTCCCGCCCCTGCCTACCGGCAGGAAGGCGGGGCATCCAGCCGACTTGCCCGTGAGGTCTTCAGCTCCCTCCTGTTCTTAAAAACGGAGTCATCAATTTCCCGCAGATTTCAGGAGTGAAGCTTTCCGCCCTCCAAAGGCGGCGCTTCCCGGAAAGGCAATTCACTTTTATCCGCCTACGCAGAAGATCGCGGGCTCTGCCCGTGGATGAATGCGTGAGCGGTGTCTGTGCTAATCCTGACCCGAGGTATCACTGCTTCGGCGGATTTCGCCACTGGCGGATAACCCTCCGAAGCCTTGGCGCCTCCGCCCCGAAGCGATTTGGCACCTAGGGGCGTAGGAGGGTATTTTTTGTGGAGGTACCACGGGTTCTGCCCGTGGGGCTCCATATTGTGCCCCACGCGGCCACCCTAAGGGGCGGGGCTTGCGGGGCACTTGCCGGCCACTGATAGGGATTGGGGTGTCGTCAAGCGGTAAGACACAGGTCTTTGGAACCTGCATTCGGAGGTTCGAATCCTCCCACCCCAGCCAAATATCATCGACTCTCATTTCGCTTAGAAGAGAAGGGAATAAGGGCCATGCCGAGGAGACTTGGAGTGATGCAAGAGACACATGACTTGAGTCGCTTGAGGTTGTTTTCTGGGAATTCGAACACCGACCTCGTCTGCAAGATTGCGGGACACCTCAGGACTCCTATGGGAAAAGCGGTGGTCAAGACGTTCAGTGATGGGGAGGTCAATGTCGAGATCGATGAAAGCGTTCGCGGGATGGACGTATTCGCTATTCAATCGATCTGCTCCCCTGTTAATAACAATCTCATGGAACTGCTTATTATGATCGATGCTCTCAAGAGGGCCTCGGCAGAAAGGATTACAGCGGTTCTCCCCTACTATGGGTATGCGCGACAGGATCGAAAGGTGTCACCGCGGGCACCCATTACGGCCAAACTCGTTGCCGATCTGATTACAGTGGCAGGAACGTCTCGGATGCTGACCATGGACCTTCACGCCGGTCAGATCCAGGGTTTCTTTAACATTCCGGTCGACCATCTGTTTGCGGCCCCGGTGCTCCTCGAATATCTCAAAAGCCTCCAGAACGACATGGTCATGGTGTCACCGGATGCCGGAGGGGTGGAGCGAGCCCGAGCCTTTGCTAAGCGTCTGGATACCTCTCTTGCCATTATCGATAAGAGAAGGGATGCCCCGAATGTGTCGCAGGTGATGAATATCATCGGCGACGTCAAGGGATTGGTGGCTGTCATTCTGGACGATATCATCGACACGGGAGGAACGTTGGCTCGTGCTGCCTATGCGCTGATGGAGAAAGGAGCCAAAAAGGTCTATGCCTGCTGCACCCACCCTGTCTTGTCAGGACGGGCGATCGAGATCCTCTCTGAAGCACCCATCGAAGAGGTAATCGTTACGGATACCATCCCATTGAGTGCAAGAGCGAGAGAATTATCTAAGATCAAGGTTCTCTCCGTTTCAGGTCTCCTTGCAGACGCTATCCGGAGGATTTACAATGATGATTCAGTGAGCTCTTTGTTCGTTTAGGTAACGAATGAGGGGCATGAGGAAGCCAAAGTCTAAATCAGAGAAGGAGTTGTGAATGGAAAGACCATTATTGAAAGCAGAGATCCGAGAGATGATGAAGAAAGGGGCAGCAAGAAAGTTGAGGGCCCGTGGCAGAATCCCCGCCGTCTTTTACAGCCCCCGGGCCAAGACCATTTCGCTCGTTGTGGATCCGCGGGAACTTTCTCAAGCACTTCGCACAGAAGCCGGAGAAAATGTCCTGATTGATCTTGAGATCGGAGACGGAGGGCAACCGGATCGTAAGGTCGTCATGATCAAGGATATTCAGATCGATCCGTTGAAGAGACAGATCCTTCATGCCGATTTCTACGAGGTGACCATGGACGCGATGGTGACCGTGGAGATTCCCATCCACCTCATCGGAAAGGCAGAGGGAGTGAAGATTGGAGGCATTCTCGAGCAGGTTCGGAGAACGATCCAGATTCAATGCCTTCCTGGGGAGATTCCAAAGGGCATCGATGTGGATGTCAGCGCCTTGAAGATTGGCGACTCGATTCACGTCAAGGACATCCAAGCGGAAAAACTCAAGATTCTGGCCGATCCTGGCATAACCGTCGCCACGGTGGTCCCACCTGCCGCGGAGGAGGAGAAGAAGGTCGTCGAAGAGGCTGTGGCCGAGGGTGCCGAGAAGGTCGAGGCCAAGGCAGAAGAAGGCGAAGAGACGGAGAAGAAGGAAGAGAAGGACAAGAAGGAAGAGAAGGACAAGGACAAGAAAGAGAAGAAGGAGGAAAAGGGAAAAAAGGAGAAATAAGCAGGCGTGAAACTGATCGTAGGATTGGGGAATCCTGGAGTCCGTTATCGGTGGACTCGGCACAATGTGGGTTTTCAGGTGGTCGATCGGTTCGCCCTTTCAAAAGAGATCCCTATATCAACCAGACGATTCAGGGCGATCTACGGGAAAGGATTGCTCGATGATCAAGAGATTGCTCTTCTCAAACCTCTCACGTATATGAATCTGAGCGGAGAGGCGGTTAAGAAAGCAGCCCAAGCCTTCCGCATCCCCCTCGGGGATCTCATCGTTGTTCACGATGACCTCGATCTCTCTTCTGGCAAGCTTCGTTTTAGGCAGAGAGGAGGCGACGGCGGTCACCAGGGGATTCATTCGATTATTGAAGCAATGGGTGGGAATGGCTTTCTTAGACTCAAGATTGGAATTGGAAGGCCACCTCAAGGAATGGATCCTGCGGACTATGTCCTCACTCCTTTGGAGGAACCTGAGCGGGCCCAATTCGGAGCCATTTTTTCGAGAGCCGCTGAATGTCTGACCGTATTGCTATTAGAGGGTATTGAAGCAGCGATGAGCCGTTTTCAGGGAAAGCCTATTCTCCCTTCTCAAGCTCCATGAAGATCTTTCCATGGTGAAAGATCCTCACCCCTCCTGTCCCCTCAGAGATAACAATTGCCAGAGCACCTGTCAAACTGGTAATGCCGGCAGCGGCCCGGTGTCGGCTCCCAAGACCCAACGGAATCTCAATGTTCTCGGCCGCGGCGTCGAGATGGCGCCCTGCAGCCAGAATCACGCCGTCCTCACGAACAATGAACGCCCCGTCAATGGAGGAAAACTCCTTCAGCGTCTCTTTAAGGCGGGGGTCAAGAATGTTCCGATCCTCCTCAGGGTATCCTTGAAAAGGATTGATGACCATCGGGTGGGAAAACTTGAGGACCTCCTCGTGCCGCCCAAGAACGAAGATTGTTCCCACCGGCTTTCTTCCTTCTTTTCCTTCGGTGGACAACTCAAGGGCAAGGGTTAAGATCGTGTTGAAGACTTCGGGAAGCACAATTTCCGAAAGAACCGGGAGGTCTGACGAGGTGATGATCTCAAACTTGACCCCAAGTTCCAGAATGAGAAGGTTGTCAAGGACCTTTGATTGAGAGATTCCTGAGAGGCAGACCCACTTGTCTCCTTCCTTGAACAAACCTTTCGCCAGTCCCTGAAGGATCGCCATTTTGATCTGATTGATTCGACCCACGGGAACGTCTGGAATCCTGAGGACCTTCTCAAAGACCAGGCTTGCCTCCTGGAAGGAGGCACTATTTTGGATAGCCAGGATCAGTTCGACTTTCTTCTCTTGGCCAATCTTGGCGAGGGCCTCGTAGTCGTCGATCATGTCACCATAAAGCAGAACCCCCTTGGCTTGACTCTTCTTACTGATGCTGCAGGCTGCCTCAATCATCATCCGATTCTGCTGTTTCACGCGTTTCCTCCTGGATCAGGACTTCACCCGTTCGACCGTGCGTAGCCCCCCCTTTTAAGGCAGGGCAGGAAAGCACGGCTCAGGGTGAACCTCGAGCAGGCCCCGACCTTCAGGCCGAGGAGTCGAGAGATTTACTTTATTTTATCTTGTATTTATTATACAAATATAATGCCAAAAATCCACAAAAAAAGAGAATTTTGAATTTTTGGGTTTGTTATTCGTTTTTTCAGGAGGGGCCATGGGCTTTCGTTGTGGAATTGTAGGTCTTCCCAACGTTGGAAAATCAACGATCTTTAATGCCCTTACGGCGGCCGGGGCGGAGGTGGCGAACTATCGGTTCTGTACGATTGATCCGAACGTCGGCATTGTCCCTGTGCCCGATGAACGGTTGGAACGCTTGTCTCAGTTGATTCATCCCAAAAAGATGACCCCCACGACGCTTGAGTTCTTCGATATTGCGGGTCTCGTCCGGGGAGCCAGTAAAGGCGAAGGGTTGGGGAACCAATTCCTAGACCACATCCGGACCGTGGACGCCATTGCCCATATCGTTCGTTGCTTCCAAAACGAAAATGTTGCTCATGATTTTGGGTCGATCGATCCGATCCGCGATATCGAAGTGGTGAACACGGAACTCATTCTCTCGGATCTCCAGACCGTGGAGAAACGGACGGCCAAGGCCGAAAAGCTTCATCGCGTGGGTTCCAAGGAGGCTGCACTTGAGTTGGAGGTTTATAAAGAAGCTCACAAGACTCTGAATGACGGGCAACAAGCCCGTGTCCTTCGCCTGACCGGTGAACGGGAGGCAATCCTAATGGATCTTCATCTCTTAACGAGCAAACCCCTCTTCTACGTGCTCAATGTGGATCAGGACGAATTAAAAGGCGAAGGGGTTTGTTTGAAAACGATGGAAGAATGGGCTAAACGAGATGGGAGCAAGCTGATCGTTATCTGTGGTGATCTAGAATCAGAACTTTCAGACCTGCAGCAGGAGGAACGGGAAGAGTTTCGAAAAGAATTGGGTCTTGAGGAATCTAGTCTGTCTCAGCTAATCAAGGTGGGATACGAGATTTTGAGTCTTGTGACCTTTTATACCACCGTGAGTCTGGAACTGAGAGCTTGGACCGTTCCCAAGGGAACGCCTGCTCCAAAAGCAGCTGGAAAGATTCACACCGACATGGAGAGAGGATTTATCCGGGCAGAAGTTGTTTCTTTTCCTGAGTTTGTTTCGTGTGGCTCTGAACATATTGCTCGAGAGAAGGGGCTCTTGCGCTCTGAAGGGAAAGAATACACTATTCGGGATGGAGACATCGTGCACTTCCGTTTCAATGTTTAAGGAGAAAGAATGATCTGGGGAACCCTCCAATATTTCGTGTTTATGGTGCCGGTGATTGTGACGGTCATCAGGGATCTGATATGGGAGGAGCTTTCTGCCAAGGAGATCAGAACCCATTATCTTTTTGGTAAGGCTCAGGCCTATGAACGCGCCAATTTCTGGAAAAGAGCAGTGAGAGTCTATGAAGAAATATTAAGGCAAGAACCGAATAGCATTCCTGTGCTCCTGAATCTGGGGGGGCTGTACTATCGGAGAGAGATGTACGAACTGGCGATTTCTCACTATAGGAAAGTCATCCGGTCGAATTCTAAACACTACCAAGGGCACTACTGGCTGGCGATGTGTTATTGGAAACTGCAAAGATACTATGCGGCGATCAACACACTGGAAGAAGTAGTTGGACTGCTTCCGACGTTCAAGGATGCTCTGAACTTGATGGGGGCATGTTATGAGCAGATCGGTGAAGGAGCCAAAGCAGAACACTTTTACCTCAAAGCGATCAGCGCGGATCCTCAAGGGATTATCATCCACGCATTAGACGGAACAGAAGAACGGAAGGGAGAGGAGAGGGTAAGGCATTAGGGAGTGAAGCTCCCCGCCCTAAAGGGCGGCGCTTCCCGGAAAGGTACTTTTCTTTTATATTGTGCCCCTTGACCGGGGCCTGCGGGGCACTTGCCGGCCACAAGGAGGATATACTTGGAACAGAAGATCGAGACGGAATGGAAGACGATCCAATGCCCACAGAAAGGGGAAAGAACTACGGTGATGTATGAATGGGATGTCACGTCCAAAGGAGGACGGATTTTAAGAAGGACCCTCAGACAGATCGACTGCCACAATCCCCGGTTGTCGGATTTCGGGGGTCGGGATTGTGACTGGATTTGCGCAAGTATGCTCGTCAAGCGAGAGAAGGGCGATTTCTAGTTAAGGAAGGGCCCAGTTGCGCACAAAGCAGAGACAAAGGTACGGTAGGAAAGTGGTAAAGAGTCCCTAGGTGTTTTGTAACGGTTCTCACAGGTCCATGCCGACCATTTTTCCGATTTTAATATAGGGATCGGGAAGTGCATATTCGATCTGGGATGCCATGGAAAGGGGCAATCCGCTACCCATCTCCTTCAAATGAGAAAGTCCAGCTGCCAGTTCGCTTAATCGATCGGGGGGACCCGAAAAAATAATCTCTTCGTCTGTTGCCATTCCCCTCTTGCGGTCGCCAAGGCACGGTATCGTCACCTGGAATTGTCTTTTTTCTAACACGGGCACAATGGTGTATACACACGCGGAAGCACCGGACAAGGTGGCTGTGACATCACCACCATCCATCCATCTCTTTGCCATAAGCAATTCCACCAATTGCAAACTATCCACATAGAGAATGAACAGATCTGGCACACAATCAACCTTTCGTAGCGGTGCCACGGTGACACCGATATATTGCCCCGCTTCGAGGCGAGGAAACGACTGCACCCAGTTGCGGCCAATCTCCGGAGTTCTAGCGCTTTGTGGATAGAAGAATTCTCCTCCCAGGAAATACTGCGGTGGTGCAGCCATGCCCAATCCGATGACGGGAGAGTAGCACCACATATCCTCTTTTAGCAGTGCGAGAGACTCCCCTTCCCGCCGAGCCATACTGATCGCCTGACAAAGTGCCAGATGATGCCCCATATGCTTTTTGGGTCGCTTCGCACTCTTTGGAATATCCTCCTCTTGCTTCAGCATTTTTGCCGCAATGGGATAGGTTTTCATGCGCAGCAGCCTCTCTACCTCAGCTCCGTGCTCTTTTAGAGCCTCTGTATTCTCCACCATTTGACCTCCTTTGCTCCAAAGCTTTTTCAGTTTCCTCCATCTCTGTCGAATCGCGACTCACCGAATCGCTCGATCCTGCTTGGTGTTACCAAAAACAGATCCCTCTGCCGTATAGTTTTCTGGTCCATCATCCTCGATGGCTTGTCTTCATACAACATCAGATAAATAACATGAACTCTCTTTTGATTGGATGGAATATAAGGAAAACGAAGTGTTTTGTCAAATGACACAGGCCACACGGGGCAGAAGACATGAATAAAGTTCTGGGACTGTATTGCAGATAGCGAGTACCAAGGGAAGTCTTCCATGATGATCGAAATCTTTCAGGCAACGACGATAAGGTGGCGAGAGAGTCCTTTCGCTTCCCTCTTAAAAAAACGTGATAGTGTCTTTTAGTGCCTGGATCTGCGAGGTATCTCCTGAATACCCAGTTTCACACCCAGAATCCCCCTATACAAAAATGTGATTGCGGATGATGGCCGTCGCTCCGTCTCTTGACAATCTGCCCCTTTTTTTCTTATATTGACTCGTAGCAAATTGTTATCGTCTTTTTGATTTTCAATTAAGGCGGGCAGCCAAAGGAATTGGAGAAAGGAGGAGTTTTCCCATGCAAAGAAAGATGACCACGCTGTTGATTGTAGTATTCACCTTGGGCTTATTTTTTTCGGGCTATGGTTCCACCCCTTGTGCGGCGGCCAGAGTCATAAAGGTTGCCATGAACGTAGGTAACATCCCATGGGTCTACAATGAGGGCGGGACGATTACTGGATTTGAAGTTGAGCTCGTGAAGGAGGCAGCCAAACGCATGGACGCAGAGATCCAGATCGAAAACGTCCAATTTGCCGGAATTTTCCCGGGCCTCCTCGCAGGGAAGTGGGATATCGCTGCGTCGAGTATCTTTATCAGGAAAGACCGCATGGAGATGATGGATTTTGCCGACCCCTATTTTCAGTCGGATCAGGGTTTCTTGACCCGTAAGGACTCTCCCATCAAGTCCTTCGCCGATATGAAGGGTCGGACATGGGGGGCGGAGGTGGGATCGTCAAACGACAGATGGCTTAGAGAAAATATGGCGCAATACGGCCCCTACACGGTGAAGACATACGATCGTCTTGACGACGCACTCATGGACGTCCAGACGGGGCGTCTTGATGGTGCGGCTTCACCTTCTCCCAACATCCTGTACCGCATCCGGAACAAGCCCGATCTTGTGCTTGCTTTCAGATCGCCCACCAAGGCCATGCAGGCGGTCGCTTTCCGAAAAGGCGACCCACTTTGCATGGAGTTCAACAAGGTCCAGAACGATATGAAAAAAGATGGGACCCTGCTTGCGATGTACAAGAAATGGTTTGGCCAGGATCCACCGCCTGACTGCCCAACCGTTAAGATTTTTACCCAACCCTACCTCCCCGAGAATTAGCCCTCTCCATTGAGCGTTTTCCCCCGAGAGTTCTCCTCTTGGGGGAAAACGCTTTGCAATCACCGGGAGATCGATAGGATGTACACCCACGGTGGGGCAACAAGAGCGAAAGCTCGTCGTGCGCCAGTATCATGGTACTGGCGTTACGAGTTCCTGTACCCTGTTCTTGGATTGATCATCCTCTTCGGTGTTTTTCTACTCCCGGAGAGAGGGCGGCCTTCGCCCGGGCAATGGGTCCTGATCGCTTTCTTCGTATTCTCAACTCTGACCTGGGCGGCCTTTGCGGCTACGGATCACCAGAAGCCGAAATGGTTTTCAGGCTCCGCGGCCACCAGTGCGATTGCCGCTCTCGGCCTGGTCTTTTATCGGTACTCCAATGCCCGTTGGGAGGCGATGGGGCAATCCTTCTTTAATCTCGAACTCATGAAGGGTGCTTGGCCTATGATCCTCTCAGGTCTGGGGAACACGCTTACCTTGGCAGCATACTCTGCGATTGCCTCCATTTTGGCGGGTCTCGTTCTGGCTGTGATCCGCTCCTTCCGGAACCCGATACTGAATACCTTCATCATTGCTTACATTGACTTCTTCCGATCTATTCCTTTGATCGTGCTCATGGTGGTCGTTTATTATGCCCTGCCGTTCCTCGGCATCGCGCTGGGTCCGTATGCTTCCGGGGTGGTGTCTCTTTCCCTGGTCTATTCCTGCTTTGAAGCAGAGGCCTTCCGGGCCGGGATTGAGTCCATTCATCGAGGCCAGGTGGAGGCGGCCCGGGCCTTGGGGCTGACGAGGTTCAAGACGATGCGACTGGTGATCCTGCCGCAGGCGATCCGCGTGGTGATTCCACCTGTGACGGGTGATATGGCGGGCCTTTTGAAAGGGACAGCCGTGGCTTCGGTCATTGCGCTGCCCGAATTGCTGAAGAGAGGGCAGGAGGTCATGGTCTGGAAATCGAGCCCCACCCCGCTTATTGCGGTGACGCTGATGTACTTGATCATCCTGTTACCATTCATCCGAGTGAGCATGGTCCTGGAGAGGAGGATGAAGCGTTGGGTGAAGAGCAAGGCCAGGTGATGGTCGAAGCCGTTGAGATACACAAGTACTTCAAGGACCTCCATGTCCTGAGGGGAATTTCCACCAGAATCATGAGGGGCCAGGTGGTGGCGATCATCGGGCCTTCGGGTTCTGGCAAGAGCACTTTTTTGCGCTGTCTGAACCGTTTGGAGGAACCGAGCTCAGGAGAGGTGATCGTCGATGGAATCGAGGTCACCCATCCCCGCGTCGACCTCAACAAAGTGCGTGCTGAGATCGGCATGGTCTTTCAAAGCTTCAACCTTTTCCCCCATCTTACAGCGATCGAGAACATCAAGCTCGCCCCGATTCATGTGCGAGGGGCCAGCGACAAGGAGGCGACAGAACGGGGGATGGTTTTACTAAAAAAGGTTGGGCTGGTGGACAAGGCCAATGCCTTTCCAGACCAACTCTCGGGCGGACAGCAGCAACGCGTTGCCATTGCCCGAGCCCTCGCGATGCAGCCCAAAGTGATGTTCTTCGATGAACCGACATCCGCGTTAGATCCTGAAATGATCGGCGAGGTGCTGGATGTGATGAAGTCCATGGCGCGGGAAGGCATGACGATGTTGGTGGTGAGCCATGAGATGGGTTTCATACGTGAGGTGGCCGACCACATCCTCATCATGGATGGTGGAATCATCATCGAAGAAGGAGCGCCGGTCCAGGTTTTTGAACATCCGACCCAGCTGAGAACTCAGAACTTCCTGAGCAAGGTTCTGTAGGAAACTGTGAATGATTGGAGGTTTCTCGGCAAAGCGCTCAGGAAGCCGCGGAGTCTGGAGAGAGTCCCGCAAGAGGGGTCCATGATCATACCAGTTGCCTGTGATGACAAAAGAACTGGGCGACGGACGGCTCACGAACACTACGAGCGCCGACTCTGGTTCCGCCGATACGCGTTCCTCGGGGCAATGCTGGTGGTGCTCGTGCTGTATGCAATCTTTCTGTTGCCGAACACCCAGAAACCCTCGAGAACCCAGTGGGCTCTGATCACGGGTTTTTTCCTATTGGTATTGGCGTGGGTTGGGTCGCTTACCACAGACGATGAAAAACCTACCTGGATGGGGGCTGTGGCGGCTGTTGCTTTTCTGTTCGTCTTTGGCTGGCTCTTCTACCGCTATTCAGGGGCGCAATGGAGTAAGCTGGTCTTCGTATTCTTGAACAAAGGCGTCATGGAAGGCGAATGGGTGCCCCTTTTGGAGGGCTTGTGGGTAACTCTGGAAATCGCCATCCTCTCTGCCATTCTTGGCGTCCTGACGGGTCTGATCCTTGCCGTTCTTCGCTCCCTGAACAACTGGATGCTGAATCTGATCATCATCGCCTATGTGGATGTCATCAGGGCCACCCCCTTGATAGTGCTTGTTGTGGTGGTCTATTACGCACTACCCTACGTGGGCATCCTCCTGAGCGCCGTCCTATCCGGTATCCTTGCACTGACGCTGAACTGCAGTGCGTACGCCAGTGAAATTTTTCGATCTGGTATCGAATCGATCCATGCGGGGCAGGTCGAGGCGTCCCGGTCTCTGGGCCTGAGTTCGATGAAGACGATGAGGTTAGTCATCTTGCCTCAGGCTTTTCGGGTGGTTGTTCCTCCCCTTACTTCTACGCTCACTGGATTGCTCAAAGACACGGCGGTGTGCTCCGTCGCCTCCATTGTAGAATTGCTGAGGGCAGCCCTGCAAATCCAAGCCTGGAAGGCCAACCCAACGCCGCTGATAGCGGCCACGGTCATTTACCTGCTGATCCTGATCCCGCTCACAAGGCTTTCGAACCGTCTTGAGGTGCGAATGAAAACCCGATTGGGATCCGCACGGTAAGACACGCCTCAGCTGGCTTTCTACGAGACAGTTATCTAACGACCGGAAAGGAGAAGCGACGTGAAACTGGGAGTCAAACAGGAGTGGCAACTCGATGCCAGCAATCCGTGCGAGTACCATGATGTGGAGGCCAGGCGCGGCAGGGAATTTCTCCTTCGGTTGACGACAGGGGCGGATATTATCAAGGCGCTGACTCAGTTCGGCATCGACAGGAACATACGTTTTGCAAAAGTCCATGCAGCCTTTATGGGAGGGCTTCAACCAGCGATCTTCAGGGTATGGACCCCCGATCCCCAGGATCCGGCCAACTGGCACACGGAAATGCCAGCCACCATTCATAACCTCAGCATGATCCTTTCGATGAGCGGCATGATCAGCATCAGGTCGGATGGAAAGATTGAGAAGTCCTATGCCGTGGCTCACATCGTCATCGGCGGAGCTTGGGATGTTCCTACGATCGGTGGGCATCTCATGGAGGGGTCCATCGTCAAGGGCGTGGTCGAGGTATTTATTACGGAACTCCTGGATTTAGATGTGATAGTTTCTCCATTCAAGGACCAAATGCGGGGATCTGAAAACTGGTACAAGGAAGTCAAGTGACCGCCCCGTGACATTAGAGATTGAGCCCAACGTGAGTCCCATTGAGTCCCTGGTGATCGCTTCTTCGATCGGGGACAGAACGATAAGGATTTGGAAAGATTTTTATGATCCTCAGCTATACCTCCCACACATAACTGATGCTGTCTTAGTCGTTTTTCTTTTCCTCTGAGGGAGGAGAAGCTTTCACCTTTTCTTTCTCAAGTTTCGATTTGATTTCGCCCAAGAAAAGCTTTGCATTTGACGCAAATCTGAGTAGAATATCATGAATCCCATTCCAAGAAAGGAGGAGAAGCTATGGCGAACCCTTCAAAAGTGGTAATGAAGATCATTTCCGTAAAAGGGACCTGTGCGGCAAAGCACCAGGTGGGACAAGAGTTCGATCTCAGTGGAGATTTCAAGGTCGGCATGTCGGGGGATCCCAAAACAATATGTACGGGGCTTTTTTATGCAATCTATCCCAATTATCGCGTCTTGCGGTTTGGAGGATCGTTACCTTGGGAGCAGAA
>Ga0315289_10008319_pt1 | contig 15025 bp, 12 predicted proteins | sample YL17G11_40_MG_FD_203452 | JGI IMG/M metagenome (GOLD analysis project Ga0315289, IMG submission 203452) | Sediment microbial communities from Yellowstone Lake, YNP, Wyoming, USA - YL17G11_40 | ecosystem: Environmental > Aquatic > Freshwater > Lake > Sediment | place: USA: Wyoming | collected...
ATTACTGATGCTGCCCACTTCATCAACAGGGCAAGCACACTCGCCACTATCATTACTCCAACTAATATGATGGCAAAGGCAACAATTTTTGCCACGCTAGCCTGGGGAATAAAGGATAATTGACCGGAAAGCGGTATATAGTAGCGCCCAGCCAGGACTATACCGACTATTAATCCGGCGAGGGATAAAACAATCTTTATCATCCCGCTTTTCACGCCAATCAGAGTAAAGATAACTATAGCTACTATAATAACTATATCAAGCCAATTCATAATTCTGCCCTCCTTGTGTCTTCACACCCAATCTCCGTCACCCATAACGCAGAGCGTCAATAGGATTCAGCCTGGCTGCCCTCATTGCCGGGTATATGCCGGAGGCAAGACCAATGAAGACCGAGACCGAGATTGCCAGAATCACAATGTCGGGCGAGACCACAGCTTTAAGAGTCATCCCACCGAGATCTATGAGAGAAACCACTTTTGACACCAGCCACCCCCCAATTATTCCAATACCACCACCAACCAAGCTTAACATAGCTGCTTCTAACAGAAATTGAACTAGGATATCCCTCCGCTTAGCCCCTACTGCCTTGCGAATGCCTATCTCTCTGGTGCGCTCAGTTACTGAAACCAGCATAATATTCATGATACCTATACTGCCAACCACCAAGGAGATACTAGCAATGGCTCCTAGAAGCAGGGTAAATATTCCGGTTATTTGCTGAAATATGCCAAGCATCTGTTCCTGGCTAACCACAGCAAAATCATCCTTCTCATCCGGGTCAATGCGATGGCTTTTCCTCAGGATAGTTTCTATCTCCTCCGTTACCCAATCTATTTCTTCAGAGCTGGATACTTGAACTGCGATTGACTGGACTGCATCGGCCCCCGCGGCAGTGCGCTGAGAAAACAGCCTGGTCTGAAAGGTAGTTATTGGTGTCACCACCACATCATCAAGGCTAAACCCCATAAAGGCTCCACCCTTGGGCTCCAGAACACCAACCACGGTAAAGCGCTTCCCCTTGATTTTGACCGTCTGCCCAACGGGGTCGACATCACCGAAGATGGTTCCGGCTATCTTACTCCCCAACACCACCATGGTATCCCTCCTGGCTACATTCCGGTCAGAGAAAAATTGCCCCGAGGCTACAGTATAATTATACACTTCCAGATATGCAGGGGTACTACCGTGTATCACCGTAATTTCAGTCTCGCCACCAAACGACACCTCAACAAAGTTTTCGTTGGTGGGAGCCACACCAATGACCGACGGCATATCAGCTATGTCCTTAACATCATCCAGGGTAAGGGTAGGCATAGCAAACACCGGGGATAATCCAGCCATTCCCGGCGCTTCAGGGTTTCGGGGTTGCACATAGATTACATTACTACCTAACTGCTCATAGACGGAGGTAACCGTGGCCTCAGCCCCCCTCCCCAACGCCATCAACGCAATTACCGCACCAACCCCAATTATCATGCCCAGCATGGTTAAAGAGGAGCGCAACTTATTGGCAAACAGCGATCTTATGGCAATAGTAAAAAACTCAATAAGCTTCACTTCTAATCTCCTCAAAAGCCAGACGTAACACTAATCTGTTTAACCAGCTTTCTCATCACTGACAATCTTCCCATCTAGAAGGCGAATGATGCGCTGGGTCTGAGAGGCTATATCCATCTCGTGGGTAACTACAGCTACAGTGATACCTTCCTGGTTAAGCTGACGGAAGATAGAAATAATCTCAGCACTAGAAGCGCTGTCCAGGTTACCAGTAGGCTCATCGGCTAGAATAAGGCTGGGATTGTTCACCAGTGCCCGGGCGATAGCTACCCGCTGCTGCTCACCACCCGATAGCTCGGTAGGTTTATGCCCAGCCCTTCCTCCCAAGCCTACCCGCTCCAGCGCCTCCACAGCCCGCTGGCGCTTGTGACGACTGTTGCTATAGATAAGAGGAAGCTCAACATTCGCTATAGCACTGGCACGGGATAAAAGGTTAAATTCTTGAAAAACGAAGCCAAATTTCCTACTTCTCATATCAGCCAGCTTATTATCGTTAAGTCGGCCAACATCAGCTCCATCAAGGAGGTATCTACCCGAAGTAGGTCTATCCAGGCAGCCTATCACATTCAGCAATGTGGACTTGCCTGAGCCTGAGGCACCGATTATAGAAACCATTTCCCCCTCTTCAATGGAGAGAGACACCCCGTTAAGGGCATAAACCTCTACCTTGCCCATTCGGTAAACTTTGGTAACGTTTTCCAGTTCAATCATATCCTAATCCATCTAGATTTATTGACCAAAAAGGCCACCCCCTGATGACCCTGGTTTGGCTTGTCTCTCAATCACTACTACATCGCCTGCAGAAAGCCCACCCACAATCTCAGTCTGATAACCGTCGCTAACACCGATAACTACCGGTCTCTCCTCAATCTGTTCATTGACCATAACCTTAACTACTGGATTACCTGAGCTATCCTGCTCAACAGCCCGACTGGGCACCAGCAAAACATCGCTCCGTTTACTGATGATAATATCGGCGGTAGCACTCATGCCAGAAAGAAGCCCAGAACCCTCCGGCACATCAAAACTAAGCTTGACCTTATAAAATATCACACCAGCTTCCTCAGTCGGCAGCGAGTAAATAGAGGTAACCTTGCCTTCTAGCTGAAGGGTAGGCAAGGCATCAACACTAATAATGGCTCTCTGCCCCAGTCTCACTCCCGGTATATCTATCTCATCGACCTCAGCATTAAGCTCCATGATATTCGGGTCAATTAACTCAATAATGGTTCTAGTGGCGTAGTCCATAGCAGATAAACTATCCCCCTCTTTAATATCCACTGTAGCGATAACACCGTCAAACGGGGCAACCATTACCGCTTTTTCCAGGTCACTCTTAGCTTTATCTAAAGTCAATTGGGCTTTCTCCATCCCCAACTCGGCCGCCTTTAGCGTCCAGATGTCCGTCATGCGGAGAATCCCTGATGCAAATACGTCTTGCCCGTATCCACGAATCAGCTGCTCTCTGGCTTTTACCAAATCGTCCTGAGCCTGCTTCAGACGGTTAAATATATCCCAGTACTGCTCCCAACTGTATTGCTCCCGACTTACTCCTAACTCCTGCGTTACTTTAAGAGCCTCGTCTAACTTCTGCTGGGCAGAGCCGATAAACGCCATAGATGTCGGGACGTCAAGCGTCCAGGTACGAAAGTCATAGGGATAAGTTAGTTTTCTATAGCTGTTCGTAGCTGTTTCCAGGTCAACTTCAGCTGTTCTCACCACTAGTTCTAATGAAGTGGTATCAAGGCTCGCCAGCACCTGCCCCTTGGTTACCCTGTCACCCTCTTCAACATTTATTTTCGCCACTGTGCCAGTAATGCCGAAGGTTAACTTTCTGTCCCGGGGTAAAGACAGGTTACCATCAGCACTTACACTCAATGTTAAATCGCCCCGACTCACCCTAACCAATTGCTTCTCAATTTCAACGGTTTGACCACAGGCACTGAGGCTGACCAGAACCAAGCAAGCTAGAGCTAAGATTAAATATAATTTAACCTTTCTTTTCATTGGCTTCCTCCCGAGAGCTTCCAACGTCTGCTTTCGCTGGAGCATAATTTTTCAGTATCTTCTCTACACTGCTCAGCTGTTCACTCACTATGTTTACTATTTGTTCTACAGCATTGGCTTTAAGTAAGGTCAATCCCATCCTGCCTGGACCTATAAAGACCAGGAGTGTAACTCCAGTATCTATGCCCAACTCCTTACGAGCACTGGCCGGTATAACCACTTGCCCCCTAGAACCAACAGTTGCTGAGCCAAAACACTTAAGTTCATGCCAGACATCTTTGCCATTCATATGCCTCCCCCCTCAATAGTAATAAATATCTGATTTATATGAATTATAGCATTTGTATGAAAAATTATCAAGCGTATGCTGGAAGAATTCAGAAAACGCCTAACGCGGAGATACTGCTTGTTTTACTAGTGCGAAAACCTGGCAGTGCTGTCTAACTGCCTAATTCCCTAGCTTTATTATAGGCAGCAATGACTGCCTGCTTAACCAGCTCCGCGAACTCCCCCTTTTCAAACTGAAGCAAAGCCTCGGCAGTAGTGCCACCAGGGGAAGTAACCATTCTGCGTAGTTCGGCGAGTTCTTTGCCCGACTTCTGGGCAAAGTGCCCTGAACCCAGCACTGTCTGTAACACCAGCTCTTGCGCCATATCACGGGGCAGACCGATGTGCACCGCAGCATCAACCAGCGACTCCATAAAAAGAAAGACATAAGCCGGACCACTGCCACTTATTGCTGTAGCCATATCAATATATTTCTCATCATCAACATAAATCTCTTTGCCCATCGCCCCCAGAATAGAGCTCACCCATGCCTTTTGTTGCCCAGTTACCTCAGCGGTGGCTGCCCACACACTCACTCCCTCACCAATCTGGGCTGGGGTATTAGGCATAGCCCGAACTATACAATTATGCTTCAGCCCAAGACGCAGAGTACTAATCCTTGCTCCGGCAATAATGGATAAAACCAGTTGTGTCGGCTTAAGCTGACCACCAAGCTCAGCCATTACCCCGGCTAGGTTCTGGGGTTTAACCGCTAGAACCACTACATCTTTTCCAGAAATAGCCTCTTTATTATTTTTCGTCACCACCACGCCATATTTCTGCTCAAGATGCTGGCGACGAGCTTCAGCAATATCGCTAACCGAGATAGTCTTTGGCGTGCTTAGCCCCTTTCCCAGAATGGCTGCCAGCATCGCTTCCCCCATATTCCCACCGCCGATAAATGCTATCTTCATCTATCTCCTCACTGCACCACCAGATTTACCAGTTTCCCCGGAACATATATTGTTTTAACAACCTTCTTGCCCTCAAGATAAGCCTTCACCTTCTGTCTTTCCAGCACCATCTGCCTGGCTTCAGCCTCAGTGATAGACGCCGACACCGTAATTCGGTCGCGCAGTTTGCCATTGACCTGAACTACCAAAGTAATCTCCTCATCCTTAGCCAGCGCCTCATCCCACCTGGGCCACCTCTGGTTGTGAATGCTATAATCATGCGCCGTCTCCTGCCACAACTCCTCAGCGAAATGAGGGACGGCAGGTGCCAGGAGCAAGAGCAGGGTATCTATAGCCTCCTTCCAGACTGAGGAAGCAACTGTCCCCGTTTCCTTGACCCTAGCCAGGTGGTTGGTAAACTCCATAAGTGCCGCTATCATGGTATTAAGTCGGATCCTTTCCAGGTCCTCAGTAACCTTTCTGACAGTCTGGTGAGTAGTACGAGATAGCTCCCGCTCAGCTTTCTGCCTTGCATCAGGGCTAGCTTCTCCACCGGGATTATATTCCTCCAGCACCAGATTCCACACCCGGTTAAGCCAGCGGCTTATACCGCTAATACCACTATCATTCCACTCACCACCCTGCTCCCAGGGGGCAACAAACATGAGATAGGCGCGCACTGTATCCGCACCAAGCTCGGACACATAGGTATCAGGGGTAATCACATTGCCTCGTGACTTACTCATCTTCTGCCGATTAACGATGATAACCCCCTGGTTAAACAGGCGGGTAAATGGCTCATCAAAACTAACCAGCCCCATATCCCGAAGCGCCTTGATAAAGAAGCGGGCATAGAACAGATGCATAACGGCATGCTCAGCACCACCGGTATAAAGGTCAACCGGCAGCCAATACTTCACCTTCTCAGCATCAAACGGGGCGGTATCACAATTTGGACTGGCATAGCGCAAAAAATACCAGGATGAACACATAAAGGTATCCATAGTATCAGTCTCACGCTTGGCTGGGGCTGAGCACCGCGGGCAGGTAGTATTGACAAACTTTTCATGATACTTTAAGGGGGACTCACCAGTAGGCTTAAATTCTGCATCCTCTGGTAATAGCACCGGGAGGTCTTCCTCAGGGACAGGAACAGTGCCACAGTTAGGGCAATAAACTATAGGTATTGGTGCCCCCCAGTAACGCTGGCGGGAAATTAGCCAATCGCGCAACTTATAGCTTATCGCCCGCCTTCCCCACCCCTTCTGCTCGAGGAAATCAGTAACTGCCTCGATACCCTGCTGACTGGGGAGCCCGTTAAACTGCCCTGAATTAACCATAGTGCCTGGTTCAGTATATGCTTCCTTCAGCTCCTCCCCACGCCAGCCGGGTGGCGCAATTACTACCCTAATCGGCAGGTCATACTTTTTGGCAAAAGCAAAGTCGCGCTCATCATGAGCCGGCACAGCCATTACTGCCCCCGTCCCGTAGCTCAGCAAAACATAGTCCGCAATCCATACCGGCACCTTTTCTCCATTAAGCCTGTTTACCGCATAAGCCCCGATAAACACCCCGTCCTTTTCCCTCTCCGTTGATAATCTCTCTATCTCAGTTTGTCGCCGCGTTCTAGCCACATAGTCCTCAACCTCAGCTTTTTTCTCCGGCGAGGTAAGCCTAGCCACCAGCGGGTGCTCCGGCGCCAGTACCATAAAAGTAACACCAAAGACCGTATCCGGGCGAGTGGTAAATACTTTAATCTCTTTCTCATCTACCCCAGGATGGTCAAGAGCAAAGGAGATTTCAGTGCCTTCACTTCTACCCACCCAGTTTCTCTGCATGGTCTTTATCCGCTCCGGCCAATCAATACCCTTATGCTCCATAAGCTCATCGGCATATTGAGTAATGCGGAAGAACCACTGCTCCAAATCTCGCTGGATAACTGCCGTTCCACAGCGCTCACACCCACCATCTACCACCTGCTCATTAGCCAGCACCGTCTGGCACTGAGGGCACCAGTTAACCGGAGCCTTTCTCCGATAAGCCAGCCCCGCCTGATATAGCTTTAGAAAGAACCACTGCGTCCACTTATAGTACTCAGGCAGGCAGGTAATAACCTCCCGGCTCCAGTCATAGATGGCACCTATGCTCTTTAGTTGCCGACGCATATTTTCTATATTTTGCATCGTCCAGGTGAAGGGGTGAATGCCCCGCTTGATAGCCGCATTCTCCGCGGGAAGCCCGAAGGCATCAAAGCCCATGGGATGGAGCACATTATAGCCCTGCATCCGCCTGAACCGGGCAAGAACATCAGACGGAGCCATGGCATACCAGTGCCCGATATGGAGGTCGCCTGAGGTATAGGGGAACATGGTCAGCGCATACCACTTAGGCTTGGGGCTATCCTCGCTGACCTCATACAGCCTGTCTTCCGTCCACCTCTGCTGCCACTTCTTTTCTATTTCTTGTGGGTTATATTTAGCTGCCATTGAACTACTACCCGAAATTGTAGCAAGAATGCATCTACAGTGCAATCTTCGCAATGTTTTTATTAACCTCACCCCCTTAATCCCCCTCTCCGAGATAGGAAGATAGAGTCCTTGCATGAGGGGGAGGGATATTGGAAGAGGGGCGCTAGCCCCTCTTAGACGCCCTGATTCTGTATATGAATATACCTAAATCAAGTAAACGTTGTAATAATGACTTCAATATTGAGCTAAGAATCTTTTACCTAGCTCTAGTAAGCATTCAGCAAATTTTAGCAATGTGCGGAAGTAACTAGGAACACCACCAATTTGAAATTGTCTCATTTCTAGCAGAGCATCCGATATCTCGGATGAGTAGTGTGCTGGACCCAGATGATTCGCTATTTCATTTATCAATCTCTTAGGAGTGATTGCTGTTCCTTTAACTTCTGCGATTGGAATCTCAAACCATTGGTCAAAGGTTACCCTTTGTGTCCACGGTTTTTCGTAAGTAAGACTAATTAAATCTGCTGACCACACGTGTGTAAAAACTGTTCGCATATATGAATCCAACTCCCACTTCAATGCTGTTGGTCTTATATAGAGTTCAAGAGGGAAATTCCTTTCCTTACTTAGAGAAACAAATAGAGCTTCACTGAATAAAAGTCCTCGCAGCTCAATTGCTATACTACCTAGCTCTGCAATCTCGCTATTTTGCTTATATCTGTCTAGTGCTCCCCCCATTCTGTAGAGAGCTTGTCTCAGTTCTTCACGTCTATCCTGAAACGACTTCCTATATTTACCCACATCTATAATTCTCTATAACATCTGTGTTGTTGTCAACGTAAATAGTGAGACGATTTCTCAGTCAGTTACTTAGCAGCCCCCCTCTTTTATCTATTCCCCCTTCCCTTTCTAAGGGAAGGGGGTCAGGGGGATAGGTTACTAATGGCCTCAGTAAGCACCTTACGCTGGTTACCTGCCATCCAGCCCAAAAGTTGAAGTGAGGAAACGGGTGACCTTCCGGCTGATAAGAGGATATAACAGCCAGATGAAGGCATGCGTGGCCGGATACCAGACAATTTCAGGTTTGCCACACGCTTCCCAGAAATCCAGCGCCGCCTTTCTTGGGATAAACTCATCCCAGAGTGCGTTGACCATCAACACCGGGCGTTCCCGAAGACAGGAGGCAAAAGTCATTGGGTCGGTTAGAAAAGATTTACGGGTGGGGTTAACATTTTCAAAGCCCTTCTCCACTATCTCAGATAGATACTGTGCATAGCTACTCTGGAGGTCATTATATTCCGCCTCAGTACGACTATATTCCCTCTTAAAAGAACGGCTTCTACACAGCCACATCATCTTTTCCGAATTTCCTCCAGAAACCAGAAAAACGCCCGCCTTAATACGCCTATCCACACCCATAGCTATAGCCGAGATAAAACCGCCAAAACTTATGCCCATTACTGTTATCTGCTCTCTATTAATTTCTTCCCTGCTACTTGCCCAATCTACCACCTGACGCACATCAATCACCGAAACCTGATAGCCTTCAAACCATTCCTCAGGAGTAAGTACTGGAAGCCGGTTTTTTACACCCTCTGGCATGCGGCTGGAGTGAAACACCAGATATAGAATAAAGCAAGCTAACCCCCTCTTAACCAGAGCCCGTGCCAGAAGCTTACAGGGAATTGCGCTCAGGTCTCCCATCCCGTGAAGTAAAATAGCCAGCGGGGCATGCTCTACCCCTAGCGGGCAAAAATACTCACCCCACGCAGTATTATTTCCCTTATAACGCGCCGGGTGAGCGGTGAGAAAATCAACTGCGTAACGTTCCCATTTTCGCGTCGTTTCCTTCAGATGCAGGTTAAAATAGGGCTCACTGCTCGGATAACTATACGGATTCATCACAGTTCAATTCTAGTATCGTCGCCAACAAATAGGCTAATCACTTTAGAGTTATGCTCCCGTTTGAGCACATGTGTGCCTTCGCCGATGACACTATTAGTCAGGCATTCAATCCCGCGGATGCAGCAATTCTCCAAAATCACTGAGTGCTCCACTGAAGAATCCTCTACTACTGTCCCAGTGCTAATGCTGGTGAATGGACCAACATGAGAGTTCTTGATTCGACAATCCTCAGCAATAGATACGGGCCCTCTGATGGTGCTGCCTATTACCTCTGTACCCTGCCGGATTTCCACCTTACCTGATATCTGGCTCTGCGAGTCAACACTACCTTTGATGTCTCGCTTCAGAAATTTATCAAGCATTAGCCGATTCGCCTGTAAAAGGTCATCCTTGGTACCAGCGTCAAGCCACCAACCCGCAAGAGTGTGGCTCTGAACCCTTTTGCCCATCTCAAGGAGCTTCTGTATAGCATCGGTTATCTCCAGCTCACCCCGCCAGGAGGGCTTAAGCTGGGCTATCGCCTTATGGATTTCAGGGCTGAATAGATAGATTCCCAACACGGCGAGATTGCTCTTTGGCTCCTTCGGTTTCTCAACAAGACGAACCACTTCACCATTCTCGTTAAGCTCAGCCACCCCAAAGTGGCGGGGGTCAGGCACTTCTTTAAGGAGGATAAGAGCATCTGTGTTGAACCGGTCGACAAATTCCCTGACCCCACCCTCAATGAGATTATCACCTAAGAACATGAGGAAACAAGAATCACCAAGAAAATCCTGAGCCATCTTTACTGCATGGGCAAGACCAAGCGACTCTAATTGGCTGATATATGTAATACGAGCATCCCATTTTGAGCCATCACCCACGGTTTCTTTTATCCAGTTACCCGTATCTGGAGAGATGACAATGCCTATATCCGCGATACCAGCTTCTCTAATCTGCTCCAAAACATAGAACAAGATAGGCTTATTGGCAACCGGGAGAAGTTGCTTTGGCTTAGTATGTGTAAGAGGCTCAAGCCTTGTTCCCTTGCCCCCACACAAGATTAAAGCTTTCATTACTCTATAATACCTGAGCTGCTCACTCAGAAGACTGGGAAAGGTACTTCTTAACAAAGTCTACAGAATCTACCGGCGTGGGGTCAATTCTATTTAATATCGCCAGATAGAAGCTGACATAATCCCCTAAAAGAACCAGGCTCATCACCTGAGCCAGAGCGCTTGTCCCTATCGCCTCCACGAATTCATGACTGATTCCTGCTTTAGACAGTAGCTTAGCTGTAACCTCGTAGCGAAGCAGGTTTCGGGGATGAAACAAAGAGGAACGCAACAAAATCACAAATAGCCTTTTCTTTACCTGAGAGGGAAACTCGTAGCCCGAGATTGCATTATGATTGAGTTCAGGGAAGAGCTCAAAGAAAGCCCAGGTCTTGCCGTTCTCGTTGAGCTGGGTCTTCCAGCGCAGAGCTACTTCGGAGAGTATCTCTGCCCCGTAAATTATTGCTACGTGCCCCCAAAGTTTAGTAGCGAGTTGCTTTGCCGGATTAGAAAGAAGTGGGGTAGTTTCAATGAAGTCTTTCGATAGCTTGTTTAAAATCCGCAGCGCTTCTTGTAAATCTGCTGATTTATCTCTAAGCAAACCAAGTTTTTGAAAGATGCCCAATAGAGGAATAAAACTGTGAGGAAAAGCCACTCTGGGAGGCGCTTGGTAATCTATAAGAAAAATAGGGATACCTTCCCTTTCTGCCAGCTCTTTGAGCCTACCGTCTGCGGTGAGCACAAGCTTTTTAGCCCGGGTTTTAAGTGACTGGGTGAAAGCCGAGATGGTTTCTTCGGTGTTCCCTGAGTAGCTTAAGGCAATAACCAAGGTGCCCTCGTCAACAAACGGAGGCAAACTGTAATCCCGATGTACCCAGACGGGCACGTTACTTTCAGCCAACGCAAGACGGCGTACTAGCTCACCACCAATAGCAGAGCCGCCCATCCCTATGATAATAACCTTATCTATTCTGGTATACTCTCGGGGTAGGTCAAACCTTAAGACCTTTTCCCACGCCAGCTTGCATTGCTCAGGGAACTCACGCAGATGGTTAAGCATCCCTGACGCATCAAACTGCCGGTAAATTAAAATATTATCTAAATCAACCATCGTTAATCCGATTATCTCATGAGCAACAAGCTATTTATTATAACACAAAGAAGGCAAGCTCAATCAAAGCATAATTAAGAGACTATTTATCTACCTCACCCCCTTGCCCCCTCTCCTTAGAATAGAAGGAGAGGGGGAGAATATTAAAAAGAGGGGCTGACCGCCCCTCTTAAACACCTGTTATGTGTAAACTTGGGATTGAACGAATTGTAATTGTTAATTGCTTATCTCTTGACATTGGCGATTTAACTGCTTAAAGTGTTTACACCTAAGAGCAGTTATCTTTCCGTGAAGGAACTTTGTTTATAGGTAGATATGTAGATTTATTATAGATCAGAAAGAATATGGAAGAGTCTTTCGGCAACTGGTATATCTTAATATGGAATCTAGATATTGAGGAACCCGTTTCTCAACTGGGGCCCGGAGTTTCTATTAGGCGTCTAGATTCTAATTTGTCAGTTTTTGACCTAGCTGCTGCTGGGGCAGTGGGATTTAGAGAATGGGCTATGTTGGAACCATTTGCATCAAATTGTGTTTGTGAAATAGAAACGGCTCAAGATGCAGCAATAAAGCCAGGGTATGATTCATTAAATCGTGCGTGGCTTGCATCAGCGTTACTCAAATTGAAAGGGTATAATGCTCATTTACCACTTGCGTGTAGTTCCTATTCATGGAATGTCGTTGCAGGACATCAAGAAAGAACAAAGTGGATTTTTGAAGAAGAACTAAAAGCAAAAGGGGTAGCCTCGGCTATAAATTCACCTAGACGCGATTTACCACCCTTTAAAGGGCAACTTTTAGAGCTTCGTACTAAATTCTTGGTTCCTGAGAATGCAAGAAAGAAATTGGTAAAAGAAGATGCGACTTGGATTTGTGAGAACTATGAAAGGTTCAATTCTCTAGCTGCAGAATCAGAAAGTTTTCGTTTTGCCCTTACAGCTGCAGTAGATTGGCAGTATTCAGGTAAACCACGTTTAGCTATAGCCCAATTGTGGAGCGGAATAGAGGCTGTTTTTGGTATTAGTTCTGAGCTAGTTTACAGAATATCACTTCTAATAGCTTCACTATTAGAACCTAAAGGAGTAGCACGCAAAAATAGATTTAATCAAGCGCGGAAACTATATGGGGTCAGGTCAAAAGCGGTTCACGGAAAAGAATTATCAGACGTAGAATTAACTAAAGCGATGCTTGAATCTTTTGACATCCTCAGTAAACTTCTCTTGCTCAATATAGAAAAAGGACGCCCCTTTACTCAAGAGGATTTTGAAGAAGCAATTTTCTACTGAAGTGTATGCCAATTTCATCAATACACTTTTATTAAGGGGATTCACAGTAGTTGAAATACCCAGAGATTTTTAGAGGGACGAAGTCCCTCTTTTTAGTACTTCCCCCTCCCTTGCCAAGGGAGGGGGAAACAAGGGAGTGGGTTGCCTGAAATAATTTGACGGTTAAGACCCCACCCAATTAGAATGGAACTAGTATGTTTGAGATTCTTAGTGAAAAGCTAAGCAAAGTATTTCGCGGGCTGGGTAGTAAGGGCAAGCTTACCGAGAAGGATATAGATGATGCCCTGCGCCAGGTGCGGCTAGCTCTTCTTGAGGCGGACGTAAATTTTAAGGTGGTGAAGGATTTTATTGCCAGGGTAAGGGAGCGCGCCGTTGGCGCTGAAGTGCTACAAAGCATAACCCCAGCCCAGCAGGTAATCAAAATCGTCAACGAGGAGCTCATTGCTACGCTAGGTGAGGGGCAGAGTCGCCTGGTGCCGTCGGCTCATCCTCCCTCGGTAGCAATGCTGGTGGGGTTACAGGGTTCGGGGAAGACTACCACTACTGCCAAGTTAGCCCTTCACTTAAAAAACTCCGGACAGCGCCCTTTGCTGGTAGCAGCAGACAATCACCGAGTAGCGGCTATAGAGCAATTGGTTACCTTGGGTAAACAGGCTGACATCCCAGTCTATAACGAAGCCCCTACCGTTGCCAGTAAGGATATTTGCGCTCATGCTTTAACTGAAGCCAAGAGGTTAGCCGCCACCTGGGCTATAGTAGACACTGCCGGTCGCCTCCACATAGACGAGGCAATGATGGAAGAGCTAGCCGAGCTCAAAAGAGAGCTAAAGCCAGATGAAGTGCTACTGGTGGTTGATGCTATGACTGGTCAGGATGCAGTGCGAGTAGCTGAGGAGTTTCATTCTAAGGTTAACCTGACCGGGCTTATTCTGACCAAGATGGACGGGGATGCCCGTGGCGGGGCGGCACTTTCCATCAGATGGGTTAGTGGCGTGCCTATCAAGTTTATTGGTATTGGTGAGAAGGTGGATGCTCTTGAACCATTTTACCCTGACCGTTTGGCATCACGCATCCTGGGCATGGGTGATGTGCTCACCTTCATTGAGAAAGCTGAAAAGACACTTGATGAGCAACAGGCTAGGGAATTAGAGAAAAAAGTGCGAACTGCCAGCTTCAACTTAGAGGACCTTCTATCTCAAATGAAGGAAGTTAAGAAGATGGGAGCCTTTGGTCAACTGATTGAGATGCTACCCGGTCTATCGCAGGTGGCGAAAAGATTACCCGAGGGCATGGAAGAGAAACAGCTAAAGAAGGTTGAAGCTATTATACTTTCTATGACCCCCGAAGAGAGGCAGAATCCGAGTATCATTGATGGTAGCCGCCGCCGCCGCATTGCTCAGGGTAGTGGTACAAAACCACAGGACATTAACCAACTTTTAAACCAGTTTCGCCAGATGCAGAAACTAATGAAGATGGGTATCGACGGTAAACTACCCAGGAACTTAATGGGTATGTTTAAGTAGTTTTATCACTCCAGGTAATCCTTTAATCTTCGGGAGCGGGTGGGGTGGCGTAGCTTACGAAGCGCCTTGGCTTCTATTTGACGGATTCGCTCTCTGGTTACATTGAACTCCTTACCCACTTCTTCCAGAGTTCTACTTCGCCCATCCTCAAGACCAAATCTAAGCTGGAGTACCCGCTGCTCACGCGGGCTAATGGTGCCAAGTACGGCTTCAATTTGCTCCTTCAAGAGTTGCTTTGACGCAGCATCAGCCGGTGGCAAAGCATTACGGTCCTCGATAAAGTCACCCAGGTGGCTATCTTCCTCTTCACCCATAGGTGACTCCAGCGATATTGGCAGCTGTGATACCTTGACTATCTCTCTAACCTTTTCTGGCGGTATTTCCATTTCCTTACCGATTTCCTCGGGAGTAGGCTCTCGTCCATACTCTTGGGCAAGGTGCCGACTCACTCTGAGTAGCTTATTAATGGTCTCAACCATATGAACCGGTATCCGGATAGTACGAGCCTGGTCAGCTATAGCTCGAGTGATAGCTTGGCGAATCCACCAAGTGGCATAGGTGCTGAATTTATAGCCTTTATGGTAATCGAATTTCTCCACAGCTCTGATTAATCCGATATTCCCCTCCTGAACAAGGTCAAGGAGCGACATACCTCGCCCAATATGTTTCTTGGCTACGCTGACTACTAACCTCAAATTAGCTTCAATGAGATGCTTCTCTGCGTTTTTACCCTCACGCTTAATATTGTCCAGATAAACCTCCAGTTGCTTTCCATAAACCTGAATGGAATCAATAAATTCGGGCTTTGTCACCAAACTCTCCAAGTCAGCTATAGAGACGCTACCCCCAATAGCATTAAGGACTTCATGTGGTAACAGGCTACTATTTAGTGACAGATTAATAAGGAACTG
>Ga0315289_10008320_pt1 | contig 15025 bp, 17 predicted proteins | sample YL17G11_40_MG_FD_203452 | JGI IMG/M metagenome (GOLD analysis project Ga0315289, IMG submission 203452) | Sediment microbial communities from Yellowstone Lake, YNP, Wyoming, USA - YL17G11_40 | ecosystem: Environmental > Aquatic > Freshwater > Lake > Sediment | place: USA: Wyoming | collected...
TGCATAAATTCAATTTATCAGGTAAATAGCGGCTATGATTTCATGATTGAAGGGATTTTTGAAGATGTCAAAGCCATGCAGCATTTTATTGAGGATTTAGAAAAGAAATTTGGCATACAGGTTAAAAATACTTATCACATTCTTGAAGATATAATGCGGGAAGCTTTTCTCGCAAATCAAAATCGACTGAAAGGAGGTAACTAAAAATGGAGAACTTGCAAACAAAAGTAAATAAAGAGAGCAAATATGACCTCCCCCCAACCTTGATTGATAGCAAGGCACCCATCAAAGGGGAGAAATATTCTCTTTTTGTTGAGCAGTATTTAGAGCCTATGGTATATAAAGGAGATGCGCAGATGCTAACAATTCCATCAGCATCTAGCTTTAGAGGAATTCCATTACTTGACGACTTTTAAGTCAGGTCTAAAAAGCATCTAGAATATGTACAAAAAAGCTTTGATGTTAACTTACTCTGAGGATAGGCATGCCGAAGAGGTAACAAAAGAGCTTGTAAAGAGAAGGGTAGATGTATATAGAATAGATACTGAATATTTGATTGATAAGTACAAACTCAAGTTTGACCTAGAGACTCGTCTATTCTCAATATCTGATGGAAAAAGAACAGAAACAATAGATGAGTCCTGGGTCATATGGAACAGAAGATTAAGTGATCCGAACCTTCCTGAAATGAGCAGAGACCTAAAAGAAATAGTGTATGAAGAGACCACAAGGACTTGGGATGGGCTGTTGTTCTCTGCACCAGGAAAAACAGTCAACAGGCCGCAAGCCCATTATTCTGCAAACAATAAGATACATCAATTGATTTACGCCAGAAATCACGGAATAAAAACCCCTGACACCATAGTCACCAATAGCCCTGAAGATGTAAAAGACTTTTATAAGACTTGCTCTGAAAAAAATAAGAGGATGTGCCATAAATTGCAAAAAGTGGCGATAGTTGCTAAAGAAGACAAAGATCTTGTAACCTACACAAATCTTGTAGAAGAAAAAAACTTGGAATACCTTGATTTAATCAAAATGCACCCCAATTTATTCCAGGATTATTCAGAGAAACAATTTGAAGTAAGAGTCACCGCTTTAGAAGATAGGGCAATAGGCATAGCAATACACTCTCAAGACTCAGATATGTCTAGAATTGATTTTCGGAGATATGATTTTGAAAATGTGAAATATGAGCATATAGAACTTCCTGAAAAAATAGAAAAATTCTGCACAGGCATGCTTAAAGAGCATGACATTTTCTTCGGCGAATTTGATTTTATTTATGATAAAAATGGAGAATATTGTTTTTTGGAATTAAATCCTAATGGGCAATGGCTTTGGTTAGAAGTTATGTCTAAATACAATCTAACTAAGCCCTTTGTGGACAATTTGTTGAAATGAGAGAGGCAAAAATGCATAAAAAAATGAAAAATCTTGAAGGAATCATAAAGAGAAAAATTTTACCGATTGTAATTAGTTCTACAATTCTTTTGTCATCTCCCACCTCTCCTGCTAAAGCTTCTTCTTTTGAAGAGGAATTTATGAAAAAAATGGAAAACTTTTATGACCAATGTTTAGATGTTGGAAAAAAGGTATTTGAAGATGGAAAGGAGTTTGCAAATGAAGCTAGAAAAAAATATTTTGGAGAAACTGAAAAAGAAAAATTAGTAAGAATGATTAAAGAAGGCAGACAGGATGAAATATTAGACATGATAAAAAAAGGCGAATTAAATTATAAAATTTATGGAATAGTCAATGAAGGGGTTATACCTCTTAATGATGAATCTGAAACAAAAATAGGAGGAAAGAAAGTATATTACATCAACCATAATGAGATAGAAGATGATGGAGAATATAAAAAATGTAAATCTAAAATTTATGATAAAGAGAGCATTTTTAGAGATATGAGCTATCTCGAAGCAATAGAATATGTTAAAACGCCTGATCAAGCACAAAACTATCTTGATAGACATTTATGCTATGGCATTAAGATAAAGGGCGGCATCAACTTTAGTGGAAAAGATCTTAGCCCCCATATAATTAAAGAAGCATGTTATAATTCTCTTGGAGCAAAAAACAGCCATACTTTTAGAGAGATTCACGAAAATGGAGTTGGACTTTGCGGTGAATATGCGAGAGCTGCGGCCGCATTATTGCTTGATGATGGTTACCCACCGCAAATTATGAAACTTTTTCGGGAAGGAAAAAAAGCAGATCATGAAGTTTATTTATTTCAAGCAGAAGACGGAAGGTATGCGGCAATAGGTAATGATACTGATCCGGGATTTAAGTATAATACAATCGAAGAGCTAGTCAAGGATATTGGTTATGATAGTTACAAAATTTATACAATAGGAGACGGATCAAATAATTTAGATCAATATTGGATAACTGGAGAAAATAAAAAAATGATGAAAAAATTGAAAGGGAGTAAATGAAAATGTCAGATAGTCCGATTGCGTTTATAATATTAGGGATTATCATGGTGGCTTTTTCAAAAGCAGTGACTAATTTGCATATGTTTTTGGTTGAGAAGTTATACAGAATCAAGGAGAAAGACATGGAAAAACCATTTATCAAAGCATATAAAATATTTTTCTTTGTTATGTGGCTGTGCTTGGGAATTGCCATGATAGTTTTTTATGGAATAGAGCTTTTTCAGAAAATTATTTAAAATCTGAAAGTATTGAAAAAAGATGGAAGGAAAATCAAAACTCTTTTTGATAGGCTCAGGCTCGCTTCTTGCAAAAGAGAAATTGGAAGGAATTTTAATAGGGCTTGAAGCAGCAGGCTGCATAGAGGGTTATGAAATTCCAAAAAATCCCTTGTCTATAGAGAACATAGATTACCTGGGGCTTTTAGATTCAAGGCTTAAAGAATCGCTTGAAACAATAGGTTCAGGGGTGTATGATTCAGGGATTTACGTGGCAAAATGTTCTGTTAAGGATATTGAAAAAATGGAAGAAACGCATAAATCTCTTCTTGAGAGAGCAGATATCAGGCAAGCCCCTTACCACATAATCCCTTTCTTTTTTATAGATGAGATAAATAAAATTTAAGATTTTTTTAAAACAGCATTATGTTGCACGGGCGGGAAAATATTTTTCCATCATTTTACCGGTTAAATAAATCTTGCCTTTTTCCTGCTTCATTCTTGCTATCCCCGCTTCAAATCTTTCAAACTCTTCCTTTGGAACTAAAATCCTGCCATAATTTTTCCTTGTTTCTAATTTCTTTAAGTAAATCCATCTTCTACTTGTCACATACTCTATCCCTATTTTTTTACAAAATTCTTTAAGAGAAATACAATTTTCCTTATTATGTGTGTTTTCTTTTTCAAATCTTTTAAACTCTTCCATTGGAATCCTGTAATCTTTTCCGTATTTTTCAGCCTTTATTTTTCCTTTTACAATCAAATTATAAATAGAAACGGCTTTTTTTCCGAGTTTTTCAGCAAATTCTTTTGTTGTAACATATTTTTCAGCATAATTTCGTTGAATGCTTTTTATTCTCTCAATCTCGCCAATTGGGATTAAAACATGCTTTCCCTGTTTTTCTGATTTTATCTCTCCACTTATGGTTTTGTATCTGACATTGCCATAACTTTTTCCTAATATCTTGCTGGCTTCATATATCGAAAGATGTTCCTTGTCAGCTGGTTTTTCAGTGTTGTCAGCCTCGCCGACTGGCTGCTCCAAAATCTCCTGCAAACGGGATATGCCTCTTTTGAGAGCCTCTTTTTTATAATCATCAGGGTAATGCCCGATGATTTTCAGATATTTCGTTATCGCCTTGTCTGCATTTCCATATTTCAGTTTTTCAATCTCTGCCTCCGGAATCAGTATTCTTCCTCCTTTTTTTTCAGTTTTTATCCCTATATACTTGACATTATAGTACGCAACTGGAATAGATTCTCCCATTATTTCAGCAGCCTGCTTTATCGTTAAGTATCCTTCTTTCGCTTCTTTCCTCGGCTTTTCTTTCAATTTAATGATATCTTCTATAGGTATCAGAATTCTGTGATGCCCCCCTTTCTCTCTCTTAACTTTTATTCCTTCTGTTTTTATTCTATAGAACAGGGTATTTTTGCGTATTCCGGTTTCTTTACTCAATTCTTCTATAGAAATAAGGCCTTCTTTTATTTTTTGTTTGTCTTCTATTAATCTTTCAAGCTCATTTTCAGATATCAGGATTCTTCTTCCTTCTTTTTCAGTTTTTATCTCTATTTTCTTGATTCTGGAATATATGCCAGGAGCAGACATGCCTGTTTTCTCAGTCACCTGTTTTATTGTTAAATATCCTTCTCTCACATTTTGTAGCTTTTCTTTTAGTTTGCTCATTTCTTCCGAAGATATTAGAATTTTGTGATAGCCTGTTTTTTCTCTTTCCGTTTTTATGCCCTCTTTGTTTATTTTTTTTAGAACATTTGTCGTGCTCATCCCAAGTTTCTTTATCTCTTCCTTCAAAATGAGATATCCATTGAGGAAATATTCAAGTTTGCTGAATTCTTTTAGAGGTATCAGGATTTTTCTATTGTCTTCCTTGTCAATTTTTGTCTTTATTTTATACTTCTTAATCCCAAAATACACATCACCGGTTTTCCTGCCTGTTTTTTCCGCAGCTTGTGCCGGCGTGAGGAAATTTGTCATATAATCTTCATGTTCCTGGGCTCTTTCAGACAAAATCTCCCCCTCTATTCTTTCAACTTCATCTGATGGAATTTTGTAATAATAGCTGACTTTTTCAGCTTCTATTTTCCCCTTTTTAATTTCTTTCACCAAGTCATAATACTTCATTTTCAATCGCTTTGCAACTTTATCAGCATAATAATAACGCTTTTGATTACTCTTGGCTGTTTCAGCAACCACATTATAGGTTCCGAGCTTGCCTATTCTATCTTTATGTCTTTGGAGTTTCCCTATCGCTTTTTTTTCTATCTGCCTAACTCTTTCTCTTGTAATTTTGAAAATTTTTCCAACTTCTTCAAGCGTTCTTGGATATCCAACTCCCAAGCCAAAACGGAGCATAATTATTCCTTTTTCCCTGGTTGTAAGGCATTTATCAACCATGGCTTTGAGCTGGTCTTTTTCATTCAGGAAATCAGGCTCTTTATCCTTGTCTGAACGAATAAAATCATGCAGAGTGGATTCTTCATCTTCGCCTATTTTGATGTCTAAAGACGCTCCTTTAGGCAAGACTGCGATATTTCTTTGTATTCTTTCAATCTCTTCAGGGCTTTTTTTGAGCCTCTCCGCAAGCTCATAAACATTCGGCTTTCTTCCATATTCTTTTAAGAACTTGTCTTTTTCTTTTTTATATTTTGAAATAATTCCATGTATATGAACAGGAGTCCTGATATTATCCCCAACTTCCCCGCCGTCTGTAATTCCTCTGCCAATAGACTGTCTTATCCACCATGTGGCGTATGTTGAAAACTGATGCCCTGAGTTAAAATCGAAGTTTTCCACTGCTTTCATTAGTCCTGTTTTGCCCATCTGAATGAGTTCTGCCAGTTCTACTCCTTTGTGAAGGATTTTCCCTGCAATGGAGCGCACAAGGAGGTGCTCATGCTCAACAAGCTCGTTTCTGTTTTCAATAAAAATTTCATCGATTTCTGCTAATTTGCTCTTGGCATTCAGATACATCTGCGTTTTTTCTGCTGTTTTTCGGCTTGCTTTTAGAATTTCTGCAAGTTCCTGAGCATTCGGCTCTCTTCGATATTTTTTTGCGAAATTATTTTTTCTCTCTTTGCATATAGGAAGCGCCATGAATTCCGCAAGATGCTTTCGACAAAAATTGAGCTTGTAACTGAAATATTCTCCTTCCTCTCTTTGAAACTTTCCTTTAGGGACTTCTATTTTTGTTTCTTTAATAAGATTTTCAAAATTTTCCTTGCATTCATGGACTTTTTTAAGGCAGTTTCTCTGCTCTTTTCTGAATGCAGCATTTATTTCGGGCATGTCAATTAACCATTAAGAACGTATTTAAAGATTTATGAAAAACAAAGCATATTACCCATTTTACAGGGGATAGTATCTATTTTCTGAAGAAAAGCCTGCAGAGGCAAAAGCCTTGCCTTTTTATCTCATCTTTGTGATAAATGCAGGGGCAGATGATTTTTTTGTCCTCTTTCAAATTGCCTGTTCTTGCCCTGCACGGGCAATATCTCGCGCCGAATTTCTTTTCGTTATGCGCAAGCCCCTTTACAATCAGCGCAACATGCTTTTTATCAGGATTTAATTTAAAGCCTGCTTTCTCAGCGTATTTCTCTGAATCTGCTAAAATCTGTTTCTCACTCATCATTTGCTTATTGCCTTGACAGGGCAGATTTTCACGCATTCATAGCACTTTTTGCATTTTTTCTGGTCAATAAATGCCTTGCTGTCCTTGAAGCTGATTGCTTTGGCAGGGCAGACAGAGATGCAAGCCCCGCATCCTATGCATTTTTTTGGATTTATTTTTGTCATGTCTAAAATGGAAATCTTAGTACTATTAGAATGCTCGTTTCCATTTTCGAGCATCTGAAAATCTGCTGATTTTCTATGCAGAAAATTCTGATAATTTTCGAGCATCCTAAAATCTTTTCAGATTTTATGATTTTATCTTGAGCGCTTTTTTGATTTCATCTTCATCAAAGCCCTTTATTATTTTTTTTCCTATTTCTATGACAGGAACAGATGTGTCTCCTGTTTTCTGAATCATTTCAAGCAATGCTCTTTTGTCCCTGTTCACATCAAGTTCTTCGAATTTTATCTTGTTTTTTGCAAGAAACTGCTTGAGCTTGACGCACCAAGGGCAGTTTCGCATTGAATAGACTATAATTTTCATGTCTGAAATGGAAAGACCATCAATATTAGAATGCTTGTTTCCATTTCTGAGCATCCTAAAAATCTTTTCGGATTTTTATGATCTTTTATGCCTGAAAACAGGGTTTTTGCTATTTAAACTTTTTTATGCTTGAAAACAGAAAACCTTCATCCACATGCTAAAACATGGTTTTCTGTTTTCGGCATGAGGAAATCTTGATTTCCTATGCAAGAAATTGTCTGCAATTTCTGTGCATCCCAAAAATGTATAGCAGCATGCATTTTTGTTATAGAAAATTATTTAAAGAATAACTGCATTGATTTATCATGACTTTAGACAAAAGAGGGATTAGTTGTACTTTTAGGATTCTCTGGATAGCTACAACTATGCCAAAAGTTTACGGTCATGGTTACAGGTAAGCTGTTTTTCATTGCTTGCTTGTGCATTTGGCTTCTAAAATGGTTCAAAAATTCGACTATGGCTTGTGCATCGTCTGCAATGAGGGGATATTCAACCCTCTTTGCCCTAATTGTATAAGCAATGAAATTTTTGTATGGCTTTCCGAGAAAAATGAAATGCTTGCTCGCGATTTCAGAAATAAAAAATTCATAGAAGATATAGATGGAGGAAGCTGCGCGGTTTGCCGCGAGAACAGCAGTTATATCTGTCCATATTGTTTTACAAAGCAAGTATTCCACTGGCTTAAAAGAAATGCTGACAGAAAAATTGTGCGCGAATTCCTTGAAATATTTAATTTCGACTTCGAGCACTGCGGATATTCTTAATTTTGACAGCTTTGCCAAGCTTGCCTTTTGACATCTTTAAGCTGAAATAGGCGAGAGCTATAAGCCCTATGACAACTATGACTAGTTCAAGAGCTCTTTGCACAAGCCCGAAAGCAACTCCCCTGCTTGTCCCAAGCTTCATTGTATGGAAAGCAAAAGCCATTGCTCCTTCAAGAGCTCCCAAGCCAGCAGGCGTTGGAATCAAATAAGCGAAAACACTTAATGCGAAAATCACAAGAATCTGCATTATTGACGCTTCTACCCCAAGGTAATAAAGAAGCAGTTTGAACATTCCGAAGTAGATCACATTGCCAATAAGCGTCAAAAGAAGCGATATGTAAAATTCTTTTCTATCTTTCTTTAAAAAGTCTGCAATTTCTTTTTCAATCTTAATCATCCCTTCATGGAATCTATGCCCTTTCCCAAGTATATTTACAAAAGGCTTAAACAGCATTGTAAAGAATCCCTGTTTTTTAGCGGCTTTTATATAAAAAAGCACCAGCAGTATCACATAGATTACAGCCACCATTATTAGCAAGGTTGACATTGTTTCAGAAAGCCTGTTTGAATATTCTATAAGCAGATAAATAAGCCCTGCTATAAGAAACAAGATTCCTACTGTGAAATCCATCAGTCTTAATAGCAGGACAGTCGCTATCCCTTTGCTGTATGAAACATTAAGATCTTTTTTCATCAAATACGCGATTGCCGGCTCTCCGCCAAGTCTTGCAGAAGGGGTAACATAGCTTACAGCATATTCTACAGCTCTCAAGAGTATTAATTTCCTTTTTCTTATCTTAAAATCTATTCTTGTTTTCAAAACCCTGTCAAGCCTTAGGAAAAGAATAAACCAGTACACCAGAAAAATGGAAAGAAGAATAAAAAATTCTGACAAAGTCAGCCTGCTTAATGCATTCAATACCTTGTCAGTTCCTACTAAATTAAACACAAATGCGAACAAAACTATTCCAAACACAATCGAAATCCCTAAAAGGATTTTCTTGTTCATCCTTACAACTTATTTTTCAGCTTTTAAAAACCTTTTTAAAACAGGCCTCCATGATTGTTCAATGAAATCAGTATTCACTCTTCAGAATGGAAAAAAACTCGGCAAAAGCGAGTTTTGCGACTATTTTGAGCGCAAAATTCATCGAACAATAAGGAAATTCAACCTTATAAGCAAAGACGACAAGATTGCTGTAGCATGTTCAGGCGGCAAGGACAGCACAGCCGCCCTCTATGTTCTCAGCAAATTGTGCAATGAAAGAAGGCAGAAAGTTGATGCCATAGCTATTGATGAGGGCATTAAAAATGATTACAGAAAAAGACTTATTTCAGAGCTGAAAAAGTTCTGCACGAAAAACAAAATCAGGCTGCATATCCCGTCTTTCAAGAAAGAATATGGTTTTACTCTATGGCAAGTTTCTGGAAAAATAAAAAAGCTTGGCTTGAGCAATTGTTATGTCTGCAGCATCCTGAAGAGATGGCTTATGAACAAAAAAGCGAGACAGCTTGGCTATACTGTTATCGCGACAGGGCATAATCTCGATGATGAGGCAGAAACAATTCTTTTGAATCAGTTCAAGGGAAATCCTGCTTTGCTCGCAAAGCTCGGGCCGAGCTCAGGAATAGGAAAGCGGAAGGAATTTGTTCAGAGAATAAAACCTCTCTATTTTTGCTCTGTAAATGAAATTGTTCTTTACGCAAAATTAAAAAAACTGCCCTTGTCGCTAGGCTCTTGCGTGATGAGAGGAGAGACATTCAGGATAACTATAAGAAATTTCCTGAAAAAACTTGAAAAACAGCATCCAGAGGTCAAGTACGCGATTGTCAACAGCTTTCTTGAAATTCTTCCTCTTCTTAAGGACAAATATGCTGCCGAGGCAGTTCTGAAAAAGTGCAAGAAGTGCAAAGAGGCATCTTCAAAAGAACTTTGCAAAAGATGCCAGATTCTGGATATGCTAGAAAAAAGATAAGGACTTTTTTCTGCCTGCTGAAAATCTGATGATTTTCATCATGCTCAAAGCGCAATAATGCTTTTAAAGTCTTGAATTGTCAAAACCGCAAGGGGTGAAAGCGCCTCAGCGCTCTTTCTGAGAAAATAAAAAGATAAAATGGGATCAACAATAACTGAAAAGATTCTTGCAAAGGCTGCTGGAAGAGAAGAAGTTGTGCCGGGCGAGATATATATGATTAATGTGGACTTTGCTTTTGGAAATGATATCACTATTCCTGTTTCAATAAATGAATTTGAAGGAGCGGGATTAGACAGGATTTTTGATAAGGAAAAAATTGGATTTTTTAATGATCATTCAACTCCTAACAAAGACATAAAATCTGCAAACTTAACAATGCAAGTTAGGAAATTTGCTGAAAAATACTGCATAAAACATTGTTATGATGTTGGCAAGACAGGAATTGAGCATGCATTTATACCAGAACAAGGACTTGTATTGCCAGGCCAAGTGATTGTTGGAGCAGATTCGCATTCTTGCACACATGGCGCGCTTGGCGCATTTGCAACAGGCGTCGGAAGCACAGATATTGCAGCGGCAATGGCTCTTGGAAAAGTATGGATGTTGACTCCAGAGCAAAAATTATTTGTTTTTAATGGAAAGCTCCAGGATTATGTTTCTGGAAAAGATTTGATTCTTTATGCCATAGGGGATATAGGGGTAAAAGGAGCTTTAGATTCAACAATGGAATTTGCAGGAGATACTATTTCAACACTGTCTATGGATAGCAGATTTTCAATATGCAACATGGCCACAGAAGCAGGGGCCATTAATGGAATAATCGCCGCAGATAACTTAACCTTAAATTATCTCTCTCCAAAAGTTTGTGAAACATCCCATGATTACCCAAAACTAATAAAGCGAGAAATAAAAAGCGACAAGGATGCTTATTATGCGACAAAATTTAATTATGATGCAAGCAAGATAGAGCCTCAAGTTGCTTATCCCTTCTTGCCATCAAATACTAAGCCGATTAGCAAAGCAATAAAAGACAACATTACTATTGATCAAGTTGTTATAGGCTCATGCACTAATGGCAGGCTAGAAGACATGAGAGAAGCTGCTAAAATAATAAAAGGAAGTTATGTTAAATCAAGAACAATAATAATTCCAGCAACCCAAGAAGTTTATTTGGATTCTTTGAAAGCAGGATTGCTTGAAACTTTTGTTGAAGCAGGATGTTATGTGTCAGGACCAACTTGCGGGCCTTGTCTTGGGGGGCACATGGGTGTTTTAGGGCCGGGCGAAAGAGCAGTGGCAACCACAAACAGAAACTTTGTAGGAAGAATGGGGGAACCAGGAAATAAAAAGAAAGGAATTCCCCCATCAGAAATTTATTTGACTAATCCAGCTATTGCGGCTGCTTCCGCTGTTTTAGGCAGAATAGCCCATCCCAACGAGATAGTGAGGTATAAAAAATAAAATGGAAAACGTGTTAGAAGGAAAAGTTTGGAAGTTTGGAGCTAATGTAAATACTGATGAAATTATTCCTGCAAAATATTTAAACACTACAAAAGCAGAAGAGCTTGCAGCATTTTGTATGGATGATACCTCTAATGAAGAATTCAAAAAATCCAGGGATAATAAAGAAATAAGAGGGTCAATATTCGTTGCAGGTGAATATTTTGGCTGTGGATCTAGTAGAGAACATGCTCCAATATCAATTAAGGCAGCGGGCATATCAGCAATTATAGCTCCTGATTTTGCCTCAATATTTTATAGAAATGCTATAAATACCGGGTTGCCAATATTCAAACATGTAGAAGCTGCTGAAGAAATTCTGCAAGGTGATATTGTTTCTATTGATTTAGAGAAGGGGGTTATATACAATAAAACTCAAGATAAAAAATACGATGTAGTTCCTTTTACTGGCATAGTTAAAGAAGTTAGTGAATGTGGTGGGTTAATGAATTATGTTAAGAAAATAATGAATAAAATTTGAAATTAAACTTTCAGCCTTCTCAAATCTTTCATAACATATTTCTCGCTTTTGAACTTCTTTTTGTCCCAGCTGCATACAAGGACAATCGCAATGCGACATCTTGCAAGCCTTGCAATCCTGACATCAGAAGTTTTGTCAGCGACATACAAAACCTCGCCGGGCTTTGTTTTGAATTTTTTGAATATTTTTCTGAAAGCCTCTGGCTTTTCCTTGAAATCCTCTGCGCAGAACAAAACATCAAAATATTTAGCAAGCTTGTTTTTTTTCAAAAAAGCAAGAACAAAGCGCCTGATTGAATTTGTAAGCAGAACAATTTTGACTTTTTTATTTTTCAATCTCTCTAAAGCCTGCGCTGCATAGGGGCATACTCTCAAACTGTTCACTTTTGTCAGAATATAAGCATGAACTTCGTTTCTTATGGGATTTATGTCTTTTTCCGCAATTTTCAAGTCTCTCAAAGTTATTCCGAGCTTGGGTCCGAGATTTTTTTCAACATGGCTTTTGCTGAAGCTATAGCCGCGCTCATTTATTGCCTTGCGAATTATATAACAATAAAGTTTCTTAGTATCTGCAATCGTTCCATCGAAGTCAAATACGGCGAGTTTTGTCATTCTCTTTTTCATTAAGAATAGGGGTTTTATATATAAAACTTTCCTGCGATAAATTTATAAAAACTCCTTTCTTGCTTGAGCTATGAGCGGCAAGGCTGAAGAAAAAAAGGCATTTTGGCATTCAACATCTCATATACTTGCTGATGCTGTCAAAAGATTATGGCCTGAAGTGAAGCTGGGCATAGGTCCCGCTATAGACGAGGGATTCTATTATGATTTCGGCAAAAAAGAGCCATTTACTCCTTCAGACCTGGAAAAAATTGAAAAAGAGATGCAGAAAATTATCAAGGAGAACAGCAAGTTCGAGCACGTTTTTTTGAAAAGAAAAGAAGCTGAGAAGCAGCTTAAAGAAGAGCCTTACAAGCTTGAATTGCTGAAAGAAATTTCCGGAGAAAAAATTTCATTTTACAAACATGGAAGTTTCATTGACTTATGCGCAGGCCCACTGATTAAAAGTACAGGAGAGATAAAAGCTGTAAAGCTCTTGAGCACAGCATCAGCTTACTGGCGCGGTGATTCGAAGAAGCCAATTCTTCATAGAATTTACGGAATATCTTTTGCTTCGCAGAAAGAGCTTGATGATTTCCTGAAAATGAGAGAAGAGGCTGAAAAACGAGACCACAGGAAATTAGGCAAAGAGATTGGAATTTTTATGATTTCTGATTATAGCTTGGCAGGATGTCCGATACTCCTTCCAAAAGGGACAATAATTTACAATGAGCTAATGAGCTTCTTAAGGCAAGAATACAAGAAAAGAGGATATCAAGAAGTCATAACTCCCCAAGTTTTCAAAAAAGAATTATGGGAGACTTCAGGGCACTGGCAGCATTATAAAGACTATATGTTCAGCTTTAAGATAAATGAACATGATTATTCATTAAAGCCTATGAATTGCCCATCAAATATTCTTGTTTATAAAAATGGAATGAGAAGCTACAAAGACCTGCCATTAAGAATAGCAGATTTTGGAGTGCTGCATAGAAATGAGCTCGGGGGAGTTCTTGGAGGATTGACAAGAGTTGTTAAACTTTGTCAGGACGATGCGCATATATTCGTAATGCCTGAACAGATTGAAGATGAAATAACTGAAATATTTAATTTTGTAAAATATGTTTATGACAAAGTATTCAAATTCGATTATTCTGTAAGGTTATCAACAAGGCCGAAAGCTTTTATGGGAGATAAAGCTCTTTGGGATAAAGCGGAGAAAGATCTTGCGAATGCATTGAAGAAATCAAAAATAGATTATTCTGTGCAGGAAGGAGAGGGCGCATTTTATGGTCCTAAAATAGATTTGATTGTAAAAGATTCATTAAACAGGGAATGGCAACTTGCGACAATCCAGTTAGATTTCCAGCTGCCATTGAAGTTTAATGCGACTTATGAAGGCAAAGACGGGCAAAAGCATATATGCGTCATGATTCACAGGGCTATTCTTGGAAGTCTTGAAAGGTTCATAGGGCTTTTAATTGAGCATTATGCAGGAAGTTTTCCGACATGGCTTGCTCCTGTCCAAGCCAAACTGCTGAATTTGACAGATGACAATTTGAAATACGCACAAAAAGTTGAGCAGAAATTGAAAGAGGCAGGCATTCGCGTTGAAACTAATTTTGCATCAGCTACAATGCAGTCAAAAATCAGAGATGCTCAGCTTGAAAAAGTCCCTTACACGCTTGTTGTCGGAAGCAAGGAAGAAAAAGCAGGAACAGTTGCAGTAAGAACGCTTGACGGCAAAGTCAAATACGGCGTAAAGACAGAAGATTTCATCAAAAGCGTATTGAAAGAGATTGAAGATAAGAAATAAAATGAAGTTTCATGATATTCTTGAAAAAATTGAAAATTCATCAGAATTTAAAAAACTGAAGAAAGAAGATTCAAGTGTTTTTTTGAGTGGGGGGTATTTTGTCTTTGATTACGAATCTGGAAGCGAGACAATGCAGATTGACTTCTTTGGAAAGGAGGGGCTTACAAGCTTTGAGCTGAATAACAATGAAGTTCTTGCTAAGAAGCAGGAAACCCAGAAGCATGAAAAATTTTCTGAGATTAATGCCAGAAACATAAAGCTTGAGCTGCAGGATGCTGTTGACATTGCGAAGAAAGAGGCTGAAAAATCAGGCATCAGGCAGTTTACAAAAATAATCGCTGTGCTTCAGATGCTTGATGACAGCGAAGCATGGAATTTGACTTGCATGGCTGGCTTGAAACTTTTCAGGATTTATGTCTCTGCGCGCTCATCGCTTGTGCTCAAGCAGGAAACTCTGAATTTGTTTGACCTTATGAAATTCATGCCCGGCAAGAAAGAAAGCAAAGCAAGTTATGTCGGCTGATTTTTTTCTTATTTAAGCATTTTCAATGCTCATTTAAAAACCGCATTTGAATATAAAACCAAAAAATAGCGACATCAATATTTCATCATTTACAACTCTTACTAATCATCTGTTGAAAACAGCTAAATGAATACAAGAGCGCCGAGCCGCAGCGAGGCGCGATGCATCATCACTCAGTTTATTTTTTCAAGTTTAAGCAGGGCGTCATTTATCCTCTGTTTTGCGCCCGGTCTCGTCAACTTATACTTGGATGCAATTTCGCTCACAGACTTTGGTTTCTTTCCGTTTAATCCAAATCTCTCCACCAGCATATTCTTATCTGCATAATCAAGTTTTGAATTATGTATGTTTGCTAAAATGCCGGAATATAATTTTTCTTTTCTGCTTGGATTTTCCTGAGATTTTTCTTTGGCTGCAATCGTGTCGCCAAGTGTTAATTCTGTACCTTCATAAAGGGGCTTGTCCATGGACAGAGACTCCTGCAAATTGAGCAGCCTCTGCAAATCAGGAGCCTTATAATTGGTGGCTTCCATGA
>Ga0315289_10008322_pt1 | contig 15023 bp, 13 predicted proteins | sample YL17G11_40_MG_FD_203452 | JGI IMG/M metagenome (GOLD analysis project Ga0315289, IMG submission 203452) | Sediment microbial communities from Yellowstone Lake, YNP, Wyoming, USA - YL17G11_40 | ecosystem: Environmental > Aquatic > Freshwater > Lake > Sediment | place: USA: Wyoming | collected...
TCAGTGTTCGGAGGGACGATCGCCATTAGGCAAGCAACACGAGGGAACTGCTGGCTCAAACTAAAGACCTACGGCAAGGCTGCGCATGCAAGCAACCCATCAAACGGAGTCAACGCTGTCCTAAGCATGTGCAAACTCCTTATCGCATTGGAGAAGACCCAGCTGGAGTCCAAGCCGCACAAGCTTCTGCCAGCGCCCACAATTTCACCAGGAACGGTGATTAAGGGGGGCAGCAAGACGAACGTAATACCTGAGGAATGCGACGCAGATGTCGACGTGCGTCTGGTTCCCGGTATGACTCAGGAATCCGTGGTAAGCAAGTTCAACGAGGTTATCGAGGCACTGAAAAAGGAGGATCCAAAATTCTCCGCCTCGGTCGAACCATTTGCTTACGCTCCCGCAGCAGAGATTGATGAATCAAGCACCGTGTTGAATGCGGCGAAAAAAGCGACTCAGGTTGTGGTTGGCTATGAGCCTAAGCTGGCAGCAGGCTATGGAACAACTGACGGCGCATATCTGGTTCACGCGGGCGTCCCGGTGATTTGCGGGTTTGGGCCGGGAGATCATAAGACCAGCAAGCAACACGGAGCAGATGAGAACGTCAGCATAGCTGACTTAGTGAACTTCGCCAAGATCTACGCGTTGACACTCATGTACAGCTTGGGATATCAAGACACGAAGTAAACGAACCTAGCGCTCGCGTCACAGGTTAACGTTCACTGAGTTGCCTTCTAGCTCGAAGTCTCCATGGACACTAAGTTGTCTCATCTCTCCAAGAAGTTGGAGAGCTTCCTTCATTTTGCCGAGAATAGGTAACCCTGTCTTCACTTCGACAGTGATCGGCCAAAGGGTAATTCTCCTTATACCTTTCTTGCTGAGTTTCGCGGTCGCAATCATCCCAGATTCGCCATCCATATCAACTCGGTCATGGAAGACGAAGTCGCCGAGGCTGTACAGAATGATCCCATGGGTGTATCGTTCTAATCCCTGGCGAACATGGGAATGATGCCCGACTACGATGCTTGCGCCAGCCTCTATCATCTTGCGGCCAAGGGGTTGCTGGTACTCCGCCCTATCCTTAGTGAAGGCCACTCCCCAATGTATCCCCACAACAACATGGTCAGCAACTTCTCTAGCACTCCTGATGTTCCTGCAGATTCGTTCTTCATCGCGGAGGTCAACTTGCGTTCGAATCTTAGGGGGGTTTCCAGGTTGCTCCTGCGTAAGTGTTGGGTCAACTTCGTAACTGGTGGTCACATGAACTGGGGCAAGGCCTGACCGGTCTGGTGAGGCGGCGGCTCCTAGGGGGAGGGTCGCTGCAAGGCCCAAGAACGCCACGCGAATTCCCTTTCTCTCCAGGACGACCGGCCTCTCCGCTTCTGCAAGGTTTCGGCCTGCGCCGACGAATGGAGTCTCCGTCTTGGAAAGAATCTGCATTGTTTCTAGTAGAGCCTCTTCACCGTAGTCGAGCATGTGGTTGTTTGCAATGCTGACAACGTCAATGCCTGAATTGGCGACGATTTTGACGAGGGATGGTTTCGACCTGAAGGTGAACATTTTCTCCCGCGGGTGACCTTTGGTACCGAGTGGGTTTTCGAGGTTCGCGAAAGTTATGTCCGCCTTGGAGAGGATCTGAAACGCCTTGCTGAATGGTGGTCTCCGTGTGGAGAATTCGTGCCCAAGCATGAAATCTCCGACTAAAGCAAGTTTCAATTCGCACGTAGACTCCTAGGGCGGTTTGCCCTTTACGATTTACCTGCTGGCTAATGCCCAGTTGACCGTCTCGATTGCCTTGTCTAAGATGTCTGCAACCTGGTTGGCATTGCGCCTCAGGCCGTTGTACAGGAACTTGAATTCGTCCGATTCTCGGTCGAGCTGCCCCAGCTTGTGTATGGGGTCGAGCAGTGGAAGTGGCGGAATCGGGACTGCCAAGTCGTGGTCGTATCTTCCGATGCGTGTTTGAGTGATGGGTACCAATGTGCGACTTAGCCGCATGATTGCCTCATTGTAGGTTTCGATTCTCGTCTTCTCAATTGGCTTCGTTCTTTGTACTTGAGCGCTGAATTTTCTCGTTGCTGCAACCAGTTTAGTAGCTTGGGCTATCAGCGGTTGCAGGTCGAATGTTCCATTGCTCACTTGCTGTAGCTCAACGAGCGTCTTTTTCAGCTCTGCTGCTGCCTTCTCATAGTTCAAGGGAAGAATAGGGTTCGTGCAGAACGCAAATGTAACCAACGCATAGACTGTCGCGTCACGTTTCAGGTTTTGGGGGTCAATTTTGTCTTCGGTGTCCTCTGGTGTATGCCACCACCAACCCAAGCCCGTTGGTGATGGCCCAAAAAGGGCCACGGTTCTTAGTGCATGGTCCTTCTTGCCAGCCTCGACAGGAATCTCGGATAGGAGCATGAAGACGGATGGGATGCCTATGCCCCAAAATGACTGGTCTCCGGCCCTAGAGAAGCGACGTCCCGATAGCCTCTGCCCGGAAACGCGCTTGACAATTGATGATGCCAGGTCCATGGTTTCTGGCATAACGTAAGCCTCAGTTAGCGCGGTCGCGCCTTTTGCGCCGGCAGAGTCGGTATACACGTGGGCCACGCAATTCTTCTCCAAATCAAGCCAGAAGTTGTCGGCATACCAAGCTGACCCCGCGTATCTTCCATGAGAATGTCCTGACCAGAAGGCCAGCCTGAGCCCTCGCCGTAGTTCCTTCTTGTGCTTGGAGAAAATTCGGGCTACTTCAAGCATCACAGCATTTGCACTGCCGTTGTCCATGGCTCCATAGTGCCATGAGTCGATGTGGCCGGCGAAAAGTGTGAATTTGTTCCGTTCAACTCTCCCTGGCAAGTCGGCTGTGAGGACGGGAATCTTCCTCCACCCCCGCAAGGATTCCGTGAAGAGTCTGGCTGTCACCCTTCCCTTACCCAATAGTTGTTGAAGGTAGGTTCCATCCTCTTCCGTAATCGATATGCAAGCTGTAGCTGGTAACATGGAAGCGGTCTCGAGTTTCGGCGTACCCCAAACGACCGATACGATACCTTCGTGGGCATAGTGATCGTTGATGAATATCTGGCCAACCGTACCGTAGTTATCGGCTCGCTTGGCTATTTCAGGCTCCGCAAGTTCCTTCACGAGAACCAATTTGCCGCGGACATCTTGTTTCGCGAATTCCGCTTCTGTCCCGGCACCTACGTAGACAACTTCCGCCTCGATTCCTATTGCGGGAGTTGATGGGGCTAAGGCTGCTGTGACTCCCTTAATTTCCTTTGATTCGGGCAACAGAGTAAGAAGTCTGGCGGACTTAGGTTCGCCAATGTAAGCGTCAAATCGGTGTTCTGTAGTTTTGAATCCGTAATTCGTGAGAACTTTCTTCACATACTGCAGCGACTTCGCTTCCTCATCGCTGCCTGACATTCTCACATATTTCGAAATCTCGCGAACATGTCGCATCAAGTTGTCCGGCGAAACTTCTTGCGTGATTTCAATCTCTAAACGTGAAGATTTGGGCTGCATATTTCCCGGTCCAACGCGAACTCCAACCTTATTTAAGAGTTGTCATAAGCTTTCTTGGGCTCCATCGCGGAATTCGCATTATATTCAACCGTCACCGATACGGCTCATGGTTTTGCTGCATGCAGAGATGCAAACGGATTGCGTGCATTGGTGCTGGCAGTATCGGGCGAAGTTGGGCAACCTTGTTCGCCGGGAAAGGATACGAGGTCACCTTGCACGATTCAGACCAAGACGCCCTCGATACGGCGAGAAGAGTCATCGCGTCGAATTTCCGAAGCATAATCAACTACGGGTTGATCAATAGAAGCGACGCAAACAAGGCCATCAGCCGAATAGAATATACAACGAACCTGGCCGAAGCAGTTACCGAAGCAGGTTTCGTGCAGGAATCAGTTCCGGAATCGCTCCCCTTGAAGCGGCAGGTGTTCTCAAGGATAAGTTCGCTTGTTTCCCGTGAGGCTGTAATCGCGAGTAGCACAGGCGGTTTTCCTATGTCCAATATTCAGTCCAGCGCGAAAGGGCCTGAGAGGTGCGTCGTGATTCACCCATGCCAGATTCCTGTTCACTTGACACGTCTTGTCGAAATCGTTCCGGGCAGGCTTACAAACGAGAGAACGGTGAAGGTTGCTGCCGAGCTTATGATGAAAGTCGGAAAGCAACCGCTCGTAATGAAAAGAGAGGTTCAGGACTACATCACAAACCGTCTCCAGTTCACCTTGTTCCGGGAGGCCGTCGACATGGTAGGCAAGGGAATCGTGTCTGCGGAGGACGTTGACGCAGCGCTATGCGAATTCTCGAAAGCTGCATTCTGCATCGGCTTAGGCCCCTTCTTACAAGCGCATATTCACGGCGGGCCACACGCCCTGGGAGGCATTGAAGCATGCATGGACTACTACGACAAAATCCTGCCCGACACGTGGCGGAGTCTCGCAAAGTGGACTAACATACCGCCACGAATCAAGCTTGAGGTTGAGAGAAGCGTTCGTCAAATGATTAGGAAGCGCGGCAAAAGCGACAAGGAACTTAACCGCTGGCGCGACCAAAGCATGCTTGGGTTGGCTCGCACCGTCTGGGCAAAGTAGCACAAACCAAATAGGTTCATCAATCAACAACTGCTGACCGGTGGCGAGTGAGAGTGCAGTTCGGTGCTTGCGTTCCGCACTACGGCGTCGCGGCCTCGAAGAAAGCGGTCGCGGATTTCTGCAAACTCGCAGAAGAACTAGAATTTAACTCAATTTGGACAACCGACCACATCGCAGTGAACAAGCGGTTCGCTAACCCATATGGCAGCCTCTTAGAGAGCCTGATGACGCTGGGTTATGCGGCTGCTAAGACCGAGCATGTGACGCTTGGCACCTCAATAATCGTCCTGCCAATGCGAAACCCCATCCTATTCGCAAAAGAAACCGCTACATTGGATCAGCTGAGTGATGGCAGGCTAATCTTAGGCCTGGGAGCAGGATGGATGGAAGATGAATTCGCAACACTGGGATCAAACTTCCGCGACCGAGGCAGAATAATGAATGAACAGATACGACTGCTGAGAGAACTCTGGACGAGTGGTGAACCGAAATTCGACGGGCGCTTTTTCAAACTCAGTGATGTTGCTTTCCTGCCGAAACCAGCTCAAGCGAACGGGCCTCCTATCTGGATCGGCGGTACCTCTCCTGCAGCGCTCAAGAGAGTCGCACACCTAGGTGACGGTTGGCACCCAGTCGGGTTATCACCCAACGAATTGGCCCGAGGAACAGCGAAGCTCAATTCAATCATGAAAGAAAAACGCAAAATCGTGATGAGTGTAAGGGTCCCCGTCAAAATATCCTCCTCAGCCACTACGACTTACTCACTGAGTTCAGGCGAACAAGCGTATATGATTGGGGGAACACGCGAAGCTGTTGTACGAGAAATAGAAGCTTTCCAGCAAGTTGGCTTGAACCATTTGATATGCTACTATGGGAACGAATCATACGACCGCGTCGAGTCTCAAGCAACACTCTTCGCAAAGGAAATCATGCCATCATTCAACCGGTGAGTTGGAGAGGCGTTGGCTTGAGTCCACAAATCCCACCTAGAAGACTTGGGATAGGTCTGATTGGCTGTGGATCAATAGCCCAAGAATCTCATCTTCCGGCGATAAAGAGGATACCTTCCGCAAGGCTCGTGGCTGTAGCAGACAGTGATGAGTCACGCGCTCGCTCTGTATCAGAAAAGTTCGGAGCAGAACACTGGTATGGAGACTACAAGACTTTACTCGAACACAAAGAAGTGGAAGCCGTTGACATATGCACACCGACCAAATTTCACCCCGACATAGCAGTCGCCGCTGCTAAAGCGGAAAAGCACGTGTTATGCGAGAAACCTATCGCATTGTCGCTTGAAGACGCAGACCGAATGATCGATGCCTGCTCAAGGCATCATGTGAACCTAATGGTCGCTCATTCACGAAGGTTCATTCCACGCTACTCACTCGTAAGAAAAATAGTCAGAGAGGGACTCATCGGGGAACCAGTCTGGGCAACGCAGATCTCAAGGCGAACGATGGCAGAATCGGGTTCCTGGTACTTCGACCCGAAGATGACTCTTGGCCCAATCGCCGAAGTTGGAATTCACGAAGCCGATTTGCTTCGTTGGATAATGGGTGACGACGTTGTAGAAGCGCGGGGTATCGCAAGCCCAAAGGACACACCCACACAGGTTTACGAACAAGTCTTTGCCGCCCTCAAGTTCAAGAAAGGCATGGTTGCCTCATTTGAGGTCGGCTACGTTCTCCCGAAGACTTTCACGCAATACACTACTCTAGAGGTCCTCGGATCCAAAGGCCATGTGTCCGCATCTGACAATCACATGAATGTTATCACGCAAGGAACTGCGAATGGCGCAACCTACCCGCTGGCTTACTCGGATCTTCTAAGCGTCAACAGTGCCTACGAGCGTGAAATAATCGCCTTCATCGACTCCGTAATCAAAGGGACAGAGCCCCCAGTCACTGGCGCTGACGCACATGCAGCACTGGAAGTCATTCTCGCGGTGCTCCAATCGGTTGAACGCAAGAAAGCCGTCAAGCTTCCCCTCAGGAAAGTGAATTGACGTGTACACTGTAGGACTCGTGGAATTGGGCGGAACGGAGCTTGGCTATGTATCCGCCTCCGGGAACAGTTGGAAGCTAGTACAATTAGCTGCAAGGGGAAGGATCCCTGAACACGCATTCTCTAACCCGAAGATTGGCGCCATAGCCATCATTGGCCAAAGCCCCGAAAAAGCTCCGCTTGCAGAGAAAGCACTGTTGCGCAAGAAGCATGTACTTGTCGATTTTCCGCCAGCGCAGACAGTGGATTGGGCGCGGAAACTGGAAGCGATTGCAGCTGAAAAAGGCGTGTGCATCTACTCACCAAACCTGATGAAAACTGAAACGGGCTTTCAGGAGCTTAAGCGCTTAATGGACAACTCAACGAGCAAAATGCTCTCGGTGACTATGACCTGTCGCGTTGACGCGAAGCTGCGGTCCCTTGGGTTTTCGATGAAGCTAGCACAGCTTCTCGACGTAATTGAGTGGGTCGCCGGTTCCAGAATCAAGGAAATTTACGGTGAAACGTCCGCCAAACGATCTCATTCCGCCGCACTGGTAGCACTTGCCTCCTTCGACACTGGTCTGAGGGTTTTGTTGAACATGTATTCAGCGCCTTTCAGAAGCACGAGGTTGTGGGTTGACGTAGTGTTCAAAGATTCTGTTGTGCACGTAGAGCCGTACGCGCAGAGCATTAGAGTCACTCCATTCCAAGAAAAATCGATGAGGGAAGTGAATTGGGCGACTTCGTCTCTAACCGCTACAATCGAAGATTTCATGGCGCACATAAGCAGCGAAAAGCAAGTGCTTGACTTGGAGAACTTGGAACGGATGTTCGGCTTAGCACGTGCAGTAACTGTCGACTAGGCTGCTCCTTCAGCTAGGTAGCAGGCTGCGTAGTGGTCTGGACCGACTTTCACCAGACTAGGTTCCACTATGCATTTGTCAAAAGCATACGGGCATCTTGGCCTAAACCGGCATCCGGTTGGTATCTCGATGGCGTTGGGTACTTCCCCTTTGAGCTGGACGCCTTTGTGCCGGGCTCTTGGGTCTGCGCTGGGGAGGACTGACAGCAATGCCTTGGTGTATGGGTGTACAGGTTTGGCGCACACCTCATCCGCAGGTCCTATCTCAACGATCTTCCCGAGATACATCACAGCCATTCTGTCAGAGACGTACCGCGCAACTGCAAGGTCATGCGTGATGAAGACATAAGTCAGGTCAAATTTCTGCCTGAGGTCCAACATCAGGGTCAAAATCTCAGCTCTGATTGAAACGTCAAGCATCGAGACAGGTTCATCAGCGACAATGAGCCGTGGGTTTATGACGATTGCACGAGCAATCGCGACCCTCTGCCTCTGGCCACCGCTCAATTCGTACGGGAATTTGCCCATATACAGTTCCGGCGGGGCCAGTCCCACCGCGATGAGTGATTCGCGGACTCGTTCCAGCCCATCTACGCTGCTCTTGTGGATGTGGTTAACCACCAAGGGTTCTGATACGACTTGGAGGATGGTTTTCTTGGGGTCGAGGGAAGCGTACGGGTCTTGGAATATTGCTTGCATCTGAACTCTGAGTTTCCTCATCTCACTCTTGGTGGCGGCAAATAGGTCGTGGCCGTCGAGGATCACGACGCCCTGGGTCGGTTGAAGGAGACGCAGTATCAATCGTGCGAGGGTGGTCTTGCCACAACCTGATTCTCCGACAAGAGACAGCACTTCACCCTTGCGAATCTCGATCGAGACACCATCAACCGCATGAACAAACTCTCCTTTATCCTTGGGCTTGGAGAAAAATCGCCGCCTAACCGGAAACCATTTCTTCAGATCTTTGATGACTACCAGCGGTTCAGTGAGACTCTCCGTATTCATCGCTTTTCGATTTCCCTCCAGAAGTGACATGCTACAGAATGGTCCGCGTCCGTCTCTTCCATTTGCGGCTCAGTTTCCTCACAGATCTTCTGGCCGTACGGACATCTCCCGAAAAATCGACAGGCAGGCACCGGCCCTGCGAGATCTGGAAGTGCCCCCGGAATGTAACTCAATTGTGTCTTGGCAGTCTCCATCTTAGGAATGGATTTCAGCAGTGCCCGCGTGTAGGGATGTTTCGGCTTTTCGAATATCTTGAAGATGTCGCCGAATTCAACCATCTTGCCTGCGTACATGATGGCTACCTTGTCGCAGAGCTCAGCGACTACTGAAAGGTCATGTGTAATGAGGATCATGGAAATCTGAAGCTTGTCGCGCAAGCTTCGTATTAGCTCCAGAATCTGATATTGCACAATAACGTCAAGGGCCGTCGTCGGCTCGTCGGCAATCACAACTTTGGGATTGCATGCGAGTGCCATCGCGATCATGACACGTTGTTTCATCCCGCCGCTGAATTCGTGGGGGAAATTTCCTTTCCGCGTAGCTTCTAAACCTACAGCTTTGAACAATCCGTCGATCCTCTCATCAATGTCTTGTTTCCCGAGGTTCTCGTGCGCTAGGATAGCTTCTGAAATCTGTTCCTTCACTGTTAGAACGGGGTTAAGTGAGTTCAATGCCCCCTGGAATATTATGGAGATCTTCTTCCAGCGGATATCTCGCATCTCGTTTTCTGTCTTGCTCAGCAACTCTTGGCCATCGAACATGACTTTACCAGCAATCACACGCGCCGCTGGAGGCAACAGCCTCACCACGGACAACGCCAATGTCGTTTTCCCGCAAGCCGACTCTCCAACCAACCCCAGAATCTCGCCTTTTTGAAGAAAGAAAGATACTCCATCGACAGCTTTCAGAAAACCCAAGTTCGTTTTGTAGTACGTCTTTAGATTCTGAACTTCAAGCAATTCCTAGCATTGCCTCACGATCAGATTTTCCTCACTCGCGGGTTGAAGATCTCGTCGAGAGAATATCCTGTCAGAGAAAAGGCCAAGACAATCAACATTATGCTGATGCCGGGAGGTAGGACGTACCACCATGATGTTGTGATTGCACCTGAAACGAAGGCAAACTGAAGAATTTGGCCCCAAGTCACTTGGTTTGGATTACCCAACCCCAAGAATGTGAGCACTGCTTCGTACAGAATAGAGTTCGCAACCACCAGTACTGTTTGAGCGAACACGACGGGCATAACGTTCGGGAGGATGTGGGATCGCAAGATGTAGAGGTCGCCAGCGCCGGATGCTCTACTGGCCTCTATGAACGCGTGCTCCTTCACAGTGAGGGTTTGAGACATGACCACGCGGGCTGTGCCGGTCCAGCCAACGAGGCCGATTGCAAGAATCACACTCGTGAGACTCGGACCGAGCACTGCGGCCAGGACGATCATCAGAACCAGAGAGGGTATCACGATAAAGAAATCGGTCAGTCTCATTAGCAGATCTCGAAGAAGTCTGCCAAAATAGCCCGCGGTGACGCCTACTATGGTTCCAATGCTAGCTGCGATAAGTGATGCAGCGAAACCGACTGTCAGAGATGCTCTGGATCCATAGAGCACTTGACTGAGTAGATCTTGACCCGCTTCGTTTGTGCCAAATGGGTGTTTCCAAGACGGAGGACGAAGATTCTCGGAGAGAAAAATCTGGGCGGCGTCGTAAGGCGCGATGTAAGGAGCCAGCACGGCTACTGCCACGAAGGAAACCAAAATGCCAAGGCCGATCATTCCCATTCGATTTCTCCTGTAGACTTTCCAGAATCCTTTCAAGGCCTTGAGGTAGCTTGATGTCCCAGAGTAGTCTCCCTCGTTCTGCGTTGCAGATGCTTGATCGCTCACTGAGTCGTCACCCTCGGATCCAAGAGTGGGTACAACATATCAGCTAGGAAGTTCGCGACTATCACCGCCACTGTGACTACAAGGAAGCAGCCTTGGAGAACAGGATAGTCCCGTGCGAGGATGCACCGGTAAATCAGAAGACCCATGCCAGGCCAAGAGAATACTGTTTCTGTCTGAACCGCACCACCTATACTCAATCCCACATTCAGCGCAACTAAGGTCAACATGGGAAGAGCTGCATTCCTGAAACCGTGATCCCACAGGAGCTTCCGGTTGGAAATTCCTTTGGCTCGGGCAGTGATCATGAAATCTTCCGTGAAAACATCAAGCAGAGCTCCCTTCATCACAAGTACATATTCTCCCGTCAGTCCCAACACTAGTGTTAGGAGCGGGAGGACCATATGGCGGAGAAGATCTTGAAGTTGGGAAAGCGTACCGCCGATTGTCCCAGTCAGAGAGGACATGCCAGCAACGGGGAGTCTAAAGTAGATAACCCCGACGAACAAAAGCACGAGTCCAAGCCAAAACGTCGGCATGGAGTACATTACCATGGTCGTTGCCGAAGCAACGACATCAACCCTTGACCCTCTCCGCCAAGCCGCTACCATCCCGATGAGGATGCCGGCAATTATCGAAATGATCGAAGCCACCGAAAGGAGGATTAGCGTGTTCACTAAGGCAGGAACAATCAAGCCCAGCACTGGTGCTCTCGTCTGGTAAGATATCCCTAGGTTTCCGGTAGCGGTGTTCTTCAGGAATATGAGGTATTGAACCCAAATGGGCTGGTCGAGACCGAACTGAGCGTTGAGTTGGCGCATAGCCTCGGCGGAAAGGCCCGCTCCTCTGAACAACAATGTGAATGGATTTCCGGGCAGGATCCTGAACAAGTAGAAGTTGAACGTCAACACGAGAAATACTGTGACTAATGAACCCGCGAGCTTCTTGACGAAATATGCGACATCGACCATTGCTGGAGCCTTTGCTACGGCTATTGCCGCAAAAAAGAGGGAGAGGGATTATTGGGTTTTTCCGGGAGAGAGGGATTATTGGGTTTTTCCGGGAGAGAGGGATTATTGGGTTTTTCCGGGAGCAGGTGTCTTTCTCCTGGTAGCTATGACAACTATGGCTATGATTACGATTATCACGACAGCGATGGCTGCTATGAGCTCTGTGCTGACTCCAGCTGCGGGTGGAGCGCTTGTCGTGACTGCCGTCGTAGCTGTCTGAGTTAGTGCGACGATCGGGGTAACACTCAGAAGGAGGTTGTTTGTGGAGAATTGGTTTAGCGGCGGCATGGTGCCTTGCGGAAGACTGGTGAACCTGTCGCTTCTGAATGCCTGTACAGCATTGGGATCATAGAGCGGGACGTATACGGCTTCTTGGTGTAGTATCTCCTGCATTTGCCAGATTATCTCTCTTCGCTTCGCCGGGTCCGTCTCTTGTGCTTGTTGCTCGTAGAGCGCGTCGTAGGTGGGATTACTGAATCCGGAATCACTCCAGCCACTGTTCGGTGCCGGTTGTGCTTCCGAACTCCGGAACATGCTTAGGAAGTAGTCTGGGCCGAGCAGTTCACCTACCGACCAGACCCAGATGAAGGTGTCATGCTTCCACGACACCACCTCATCGCCAAGGGTACCCGCGTCAGTTATTTGGGCTGTGGCTTCAACACCGATCTGCTTCCACCAGTTCGCTATCACCTGCGCGGCGCGGTATTCTTCCGCGTAGTTGGACGGGACCTCAATCTTGTATGACATTTTGACGCCCGTGGGGCTCACTCTGATACCGTCGCTTCCTTTCTTGTAGCCGGCGTCATCAAGCATCCTCGCAGCCTCCTCTAAGTTGAACTCGTACCCCTTCACGGTCGGATTCACCCACTCTCCAAACACGAGAGGCACCACGGTGTCCTGGGGCGTAGCATAACCGGACCAGACCACCGTAGCCAGTTCGACGTTGTTTATGGCGTGCGATAGGGCAATTCTGACCGTCTTGTCACGCAGGGTAGGGTTCCCTGATCCCTTTTCGTACGCATTGAAGCAGAAGTAGTAGTACCGTGGATCAGGTCTAGTAATTACCTCAATTCCAGTTGCCGATGTCAGAGTGGGAACAATAGCGGGCGGGAAGAGAGGGCCAGCGTAGTCAATTTCGCCCGACTGGATCGCGAGAGCCATCGCGTTGTACGACGTAAAGTATCTGAAAACGAGTCGGTCAATATGAGGTCTTCCTAGGAAGTAGTCAGGATTTGCGATGAACTCGACATAGGTGTTCGGGCCACCCCACTTGACAAACTTGAATGGGCCAGTACCCACGGGGTTTGGATTCGTGAATGCCGTGAAGTTGGCCAGGGTCTCCCATAGGTGCTTAGGCAGAATGTACATGCCCGGAGCGCGCGCAGGTACGAAGGTCGCGTCTGGATTGTTCAATTGGACTTCCACAGTGTACTTGTCAAGCGCTGTAACTGATTTCATATTCTCCACATAGACCTTCATCATTGGAAATTCGCTATGGGCTTGGTACAGATTCATCGTGAATACAACGTCGTCTGCCGTGAACGGTTGACCGTCATGCCACACTGCGTTCTGTACAAGCTTGAAGGTCACCGTAGTTGGATCCTTGAATGCCCAGCTTTCAGCCAGATCGGCAATCGGGTTGCCATTCGGATCAGCCCTCACCAAAGTGTCGTACAGGGTGTGCATTACCAAGTAGGCGCCTCCATCATACTGCGTGAGAGCTGTCGGATTCAGAGTGTCCATTGGTGCGGCGCCCCATCCGACGGTGAAAGTGGTCTCTGTGGCTTGTGCCATCGCTACAGGAGCTGTTAACGTTGCAGAGATGCTAATCAGCACGATTAGAAACATCAAAGACGCGTCAGTTCGTTGCATATTTATCCCTCGCAAATTTTCAGCAACTGATCTACTGTACATCGCACTTTTATGTTTTTGGGAAGCAGTCGAAAACCCCCTCGCATCCTGTCCCCCAAATCTGAAAGCAAGGTTCCAGTCTTCGTCATGAAATTCATTACGTGAAAGGGAGGAGATTGTGACAAGAATTCAATACAAGATTAGGCAAGGCACTAGTGAACCTTAGCTCGTGTTCGGGGATGAGATCAAGGTTACAGAGAGGTAAGAAACGCGGTCACATCATCGCGAACGATGATGCTTCGCTTTCCTCCTCATTTCGTGAATATGCTGTCTCTCCTTGGCTTGATGTCTGGACGCGCGTTCAAGTACGTCCTGAATCATTGCTGCTTGCACGATAGCGACACCTTCCCGGTCCGCAACTACAAGATCGTCTTTTTGGACGACCACGGAACCGCACTTGATCGGAGTCCCTGAAGAAACGATTTCGACTCGATTGTAGCCTGAGATCGGAGTCACTGTGTACGAGAAAACTGGAAGACGCAGTCTAGTTATCTCGAAGGTATCTCGGACGGCTCCACATACGATAACCCCGGCAACGCCCGAGAGCTTTGCATACCTACTTGTCAATCCACCCCAAACGCTGCACGTTCGCGTGTCCGATGAGATGACTAGAATACTGCTCTTAGGGGAGTCATCTACGGCGTTCATGAGGCCTTCCCTGAGTCCCAATGGCGAGTTCTTCGCGGAACGCACGAGCACAGGCATCGCCCTTCCAACAGCCAATGCTTCCTTGTAGATTGGAAAGAGGTCTGGAATCACACCCTCAAGCCCGAGTTCATCCAACACATCGGCAACAAGAGAACTCCTCAACTCATGAAGTCTCACAGCGTCCATCTCTCACAGTGGCGGTAACACATGAGGGGGTCGCAGGTTTCGCATAAGAATCAATCTTGACAGTATAGAAGTTGGCATTCAATTCTACCCGCTGAGTGTAATTGCGGCCGTCTTTGTGTCCTTTAGGCCGAACCCTGTGAGTGGGACGACTACAGATTCATGATTGTCTATCACACCTGTCTCGAGAAGTTTCTCGATCCCCGCTAAAGCAGCACATGAGGTTGGTTCTGCAAAGATCCCTTCTCTTCTAGCAAGAAGTCTTTGATCCTTCAAGATCGCCTCGTCGGAGACGCCTATGGCTTCGCCCTCTGTGCGTTCCAAGGCTTGAAGGACCTGCCCACCCCTGCGGGGGTACGATATTCTTATTCCTCCAGCTATCGTCTCCCTTTCCTCAACAGGTTCAACTTCTGTGCTTCTCTTCCGAAAGGCTTCGACTATAGGCATACACGCGTCCGACTGAACACAATGTATTCTTGGCACACGGTGAATCCACCCGAGCTCCAACAGATCGTTGAATCCCTTCCACGCTCCTGCTAGGAGGGCTCCACCGCCAACAGGGAACACAACATGGTCCGGCACCTGCCAGTTCAAGGACTCGGCAATTTCATAGGCGACAGTTTTCATTCCTTCGAAGAAGAATGGACTCAGGTTATGAGACGCGTAGTGGAGCCCCGATGTCTGCCAGAAATTCTCTGCGGCTTTCGCGACCGCAGTCCTCGACCCATCGATCTTAATGATCTTCATGAACTTCAGAGAATTTCTGTTCGTATTCTGATCGATTAACTAGAACTAGAATATTGGTGGCGTCTTGCTTTTGAAGAATCGGTAGGAGTTTGCCTTCGAAGAAGGCTGGATCAAAGGAGTATGTACCGAAGATTGCGTGCTCATATTCGTCAGAGCTTTCTTTGATGTCTGTAAGTAACTCTAAAGGTTGGGCAGCA
>Ga0315289_10008323_pt1 | contig 15020 bp, 11 predicted proteins | sample YL17G11_40_MG_FD_203452 | JGI IMG/M metagenome (GOLD analysis project Ga0315289, IMG submission 203452) | Sediment microbial communities from Yellowstone Lake, YNP, Wyoming, USA - YL17G11_40 | ecosystem: Environmental > Aquatic > Freshwater > Lake > Sediment | place: USA: Wyoming | collected...
GCGGCCACATGAGGTCGGCGGTTGCCGATTGAATGCCCGGGTGGTTGTTAGTGTCTGTCAGGCTGGAGCAGTGGTCCGCGGTTCGCACGCCGTCTTCGCGATGTTCGCCACCGGGAAGGGACTCCCGAGACACACTCCTACCGGCGAAGTGACTCCATCCACGGCTGTCATTCTCAGGCCGCCCGGCGTTGGTAGCGATGGTGGAGGCCGCCGACCTGCGGAACTGCCACGACTCGCCCCGTCTCCGGCGGTTGCGCCGGTCGGGGTTCTGGCGCATCCTTGCCCAGCGACAAGTGAGTCCTCGATCGATGATAGTATTCGGCGTACAAACGGAGAGTTCGCCGGAGCGAGGCTTCGTTGAAGACGATCACGTGATCGAGGCACTCACGGCGGATCAAGCCGATCACGCGTTCCACGTAGGCTCTCTGCCAAGGCGACCGCGGCGCAGAAAGCACTTCCTTGACGCCCATGTCCTGGACCTGCTTCGTAAAGTCGTCGCCAAAGATTCGGTCCCGGTCCCGCAGCAGATAGCGTGGTGCCGAGTCCCACGGGAACGCGTCGCGGAGTTGCTGGGCTGTCCACTCCGCTGTCGGGTGGGCCGTGACATTGAGGTGGAGTATCCGGCGCCGATCGTGAGCGAGCACCAAGAACACGTAGAGAACCTGAAACCGGATGGTCGGCACGGTGAAGAAATCGACGGATACCAGGCTCTTCACGTGATTGTTCAAGAACGTCCGCCAGGTCTGCGAAGGCGGCTTGCGGTGGCGCAGTATGTACTTGTCGACGCTGGTCTCGCCGATGTAAATGCCCAGTTTGAGCCGTTCGCCGGGAATGCGGGGAGCACCCCAGAGCGGATTCTCGCGACTCATCTTGCGGATCAGATCGCGGACCTCTTTTGGAACTGCTGGCCGTCCGACGTGGCCGTGTCGGATCTTTCATGTCCAGAAAAGGCGAAAGCCTTTGCCATGCCAGGCGATGACCGTTTCCGGCTTGACGATCACCAAAGCAGATCGCCAGTCGCTCCAGACGCCGCATAGCCAGGCCCACAGAATACGGTCCGCTGCGGTCAGCTTCGGGCGCTTCTTGACTGAGCGCTGGAGGACCCCGATCTGATGGCGGAGGGCCAGGTTTTCTAACTGAAGAGCGGCGCGTGCCCGGAACAAAGACGAGAGGGCGCCAACCAGGACGGGCAGCACTCCGAACGTCGATAGGCGGAGGTTGTGGAAAATGCGCAAGCCCCATGTTCTCAGATTGTTCGGGATTTGCGAGAGGCACAGTGGTGCCACAGTACGGGGTCCTTGACCTCCGGCGGTATCCACATCCGGCAGCGCGATCCGTGCTGCTGAAAGTGAACCTCGTCGATTGCCCACAGGTCCACGGCCGGATCATCGGCCAGATTTTGGAGTTTCTTTGTGCGTACGCTTCAGCTCGGGGTCAGCACACGCGACCTCGGGGCGAGGCTTACGCAACCGAAAGCCGAGTTGCCGGAACAAGCGCTGGCATTGACGCACGCCAAGCTCGTCTCCATGTGGATTAGAGAACCGCGAACGATTCTCTACCTGTAGACATACGCAAAAAGTGGGAAAAGTGTCCGGGGGGAGGGCTCTGGAAACGTGATAACAGCTCGATTGCGACCTGTGTCGATTCGCTTGTTCAGCCATGCCGAACATTATTTTCGCCTCGCTGATTAATTTCCGTTGACACTCCGCCACAGCTGCGAATATCGTTTGGGCGGTTATGGCAACGCCTCGTTCAGCCCTACTGAACACACTTGAGGACAGCAATAGGAACGCCGCCGGACAGTACGAGGTGTCGTCGGTTCGAAAGGCGCTGGAAATACTCTGCTCGTTTACGCCGGCAAGACCGGCCTGGACTCTGAGCGACCTGAGCCGATCCCTAGGCATCCCCAAAAGCACAGCACACAACCTGGTCCGCACGCTGGAGTCGTTCGGATGCGTTCGCCAGAACCCGGATGATAGGCGCTACACGCTCGGGCCGAAAATTTACGAACTGGGGCTGGTGTTCTCGCACACCACGGACCTCCTCACCAAGGCGATGCCGTTCCTGCGCAAGCTCGCGGCGGAAACCGAGGAGACGGTCAAGCTTGGTGTGCTGTCGGAGGCGCAGGTGCTGGTTGTCGGCGCGATCGAGTCGGTGCATCAGCTCCATACGCGCGGAGACGTCGGCGGCCGCTGGCCGCTGCATTCGACTAGCCTGGGGAAGGCGATTCTCGCGTGTCTGGAACCCGACAAGGTTCGCGACTTGCTCGGCTCGCGCCGCCTGCCGCCGCTGACGCCGCGCACCATCACGCGGCTCGACAAGCTACAGACGGAACTCGAACAGATCCGGGAGCGCGGCTACGCGATCGACTGGGAAGAGAACGAGCCGGGGGTTCACTGCGTGGCGGCAGGCCTGATCGTTCCCGGGCATGAGGTCGTGGCCGCCATCAGCGTATCAGGTCCCGCGGTGCGGATCCACGAAAAGATTTTGCCGGGCCATGCCGCCCGGGTGAGGGAAACGGTAGCGGGCATAAAGGTCGCGTTGGGAGGGCGGGCGCGATGAAAGGTGTTCTGGCCTTCTGTCTCCTGTCGGCCTTGAGCCTTTCGGCGGCCGATTTCGCCGAGCCGGCGGCACGCGATGCTGCCCTCGACCGGACGTCGGTGATCTTCGAGGGCAAGAGCCCGAACAAGCTCGCTTGCGACACTACGCTGCGCCAGATGCCGGACGGCTCCTGGGTAATGGTGATGCTGGGCGGTGGCGACAAGGAGCCACTGCCGGAGAACCAGGTTTTCATTGCGCGCAGCCACGACAAGGGCAAAACCTGGTCGGCGATGCAGCCGTTGGACCTGGGCGTAAAGTCGAAGGATCCCAGCCGCGCCGTAGTCCCAACCGAGCTGATGGTCTACCGCCGTGTCTGCACGCTGTTTGTCGCCACGCACAACGGTCGTTTCGACGACTGGACCTCTTGGTACAGCATAAGCGAGGACTCTGGCCGAACGTGGACTGGGCTGCGGCCGATTCACGAGAAACTGCACCGCAGAACGTTCGTCCGCAATCACATCGTCAACCGAAAGGGCGAAATCGTTCTTCCCTTCCAGCATTACGAATCGGCGCCCGGCCCGGTGAATCCGCGCAATGGGGTGTTGATCAGCGCGGGTGGCGGCCGCACGTACGACCTGTTCGGCTGGATCCGCATCAGCGACGACGACAACTATCGCGGCTGGGCCGAAAACAACATTGCCGAACTGCAGGACGGTTCCCTCGTAATGCTCATCCGGGCCGACCGCCTGGGCGGCGTGCTTTATCGGGCCGACTCGCGAGACGGTGGCCGCACCTGGACCCCGGCTTATCAAACCGATATTCCGAATCCCGGCAGTAAAGCGACCCTGTACGGACTGGGCGGAAACGCGGTCGCCCTGCTGCACAACCCGAGTCCGGAGCAGCGCAATCCGCTGTCGCTCTGGATCTCGTTCGACGGGGCCAAGACCTGGCCCTACCGGCGCGATCTGGTGACCACGCCGGGCAGGCTAAATTATCCCGACGGCTTCGTGAGCGCGGACCGCACCTATCTGCACTTCGCGTTCGACGACAACAGGCATCGCGCCGTCTATTACGGCGCCAAGCTGCCGCCGCTGCCCCGCACGAGGCAGTAGCAGCCCGACAGTTTCGATGGAGGTGGAAAGATGTTACTAAGAGGTGAGGTGTGTCTTCGTTCTTACCCGGCCGGTTGGTTGATTATGGCCGTATTGTTGATGGCTGGCGCCCTGCTTGCTCAGACGCCAACGGCGAGGATCACCGGGATTGTCACCGACCCGAGCGGTGCGGTGGTGCCGGGCGCGAAAATTTCGGTGCTCGGGCAGGCGACCGGCCTTCACGCCGACGCCACCAGCAACCAGAACGGCATCTACAACCTGCCGTTTCTCAACCCTGGGCGCTATGAACTAACTGTTGAAGCCGCAGGTTTCCGGCGCTACGTGCGGCCGACGCTGGTATTAGAGACGGGCCAGATTCTGTCGCTCGATATCCGGCTTGAGGTTGGCTCGGTAGCGAACGCGGTAACGGTCACGGCGCAAACGCCGTTACTGCAGGCGGATACGTCCTCCGTGAACCAGGTAATCGAGAACCGTACGATCGTCAGCATGCCTCTGGCCAGCCGTCGAGTCGGAACGCTCGTTCGCTTGATGGGCAACGTCACCCTCAACAACGAATCGGCGGGCGAGGGCATCGTCAACTTCGCACTCGCGGGCGGCCGGAGCCGCCAGCAGAACTGGCAGATGGATGGCGGAAACATTCACAACAACGCCTTGCAAAGTGGAATACTCACCATGAACCCGTCGGTCGAGGCACTGGAAGAGTTCAAGGTGGAAGTGAATGCTTATCCGGCCGAGTACGGTCGCTCGATCGGGGGATTCATATCGATGACGACCAAGTCGGGGACGAACCAGTTCCACGGCGCGGCGTACGAATACTTGCGCAATGATGCGCTGGACGCACGGAGCTTCTTTCCGGCATCCAAAGCGCCGCGGAGATACAACGTGTTTGGCGCGACCCTCGGCGGCCCCGTCCGGAAGGACAGAACCCATTTCTTTCTGTCATACGAAGGTACGAGGAGGCGCGACGGAAATACTCGGACCTACAACGTGCCAACGAGGGAAGAAATCGGGGGTGACTTCTCGGCCCGCTCAGGCAGCCTCGTCGATCCGCTTAGCCGCAGGCCGGTTGCGGGGAACATCATTCCCCCGGATCGGTTGGACCCCGTAGGCAGGAAGCTGGCTGCTCTGTATCCAGCTCCCAACGTGCCTGGTGCCGCATCGGGCGCCAACAACTTCAGGGTCAACGTGGCAACCCAGAATGACGCGGATCATTACATCGCACGCTTGGATCATGTTTTTCGCCCAACCGACCGGGTGACCGCCCGCTTCTTCTATTACAGAACCGATCGTCTCGATCCGGCAGTTTTCCCCGTTGCCGAAGCTGACCCCAGCGGCCTCACCGCCAAAGCGAACCAACCGAATATCACGACAAATTGGTTCCACGGTTTTGGTCCATCGCTGTTCAGCGAAACGCGCTTTACATTCGGCAGTCGGCGAACGGCCAGCTCGGGAATAGGCAAGAAGTTGGTCGGCCGAGAGGCAGGCGTAACGGGCGTACCCGACGGGGGCGCCCCTCGAATCAATGTCACCGGCTTTAGCAGCATTGCGCCGTCGCAAAACTACCGAACCGTGTGGCCCCAGCACACGTTTCAGATTGTCCAGTCAATCTCGGGGTTCAGTGGGAAACACAACGTAAAATTCGGGGGCGAATGGCGACGGAGCAGGAACCCTGACGCCTGGGCCGGAACCAGCACTGGCACCTTTTCCTTTAACGACGTTGCAACCGGGAGGGGATTCGGTCTCGCCGCCCTTCTATTTGGCTGGGTGAATACTGCGGGCATTACGATAGCGGCATCCGATTCCCGATCCACCTACCACGCGCTCTATTTCCAGGACGATTGGAAGCTTACTTCCCGGCTGACCCTCAATCTTGGTTTGCGCTGGGACATGGACACACCAAGGCGCGAGGCAAAGAATCGTCAAAGCGGGTTCGATCCGCGCATCATCAACCCAGTATCGGGAACGCCGGGAATTGTTACCTTCGCGGGCGAAAATGGGGTGTCCAAGTACGCCCATAACTTCGACAAGAACAACATCGGTCCTCGGTTCGGGTTTGCCTGGCGGCCATGGGGTGACAGGATGGTGTTCCGCGGCGGCTACGGCTTGGTTTACGGCCCCATTTACGATGCAACGGTCGGCCAGACGCTCGTACTCGGGTACGGCGATGTGCGCAGTTTTGCCTCGCCGGACAACGGATTGACCCCAGCGTTTCTGCTATCGAGCGGAATGCCGGCGGGAACGCCTGAACCCCATGGGCCGGGTTTCGGTGCCGTTCGCATTGGTCAAGCCGTTCGGGTAAGTCCTGCATTCTTCGACCGGGATCATGTAAACACGTACGCTCATCACATCAACTTCAATATTCAGCGTCGAGTCATCGGTAACCTCTTGCTGGAAGCCGGTTACCTGGCGAACTTGGCGCACAAGATCACCGGAAGGAATACGACCGCCAACGAGATCCGACCGGAATTGCGCGGCACGCAGCAGAACCAGTTGCTTCGCCCGTTTCCACAATTCAGCAGTGTGACGTGGACAGCACCGAATTGGGGCAACTCTTCGTACCACGCCTTGAATTTGAAGATCGACAAACGCTTCTCAGCGGGTTTGAACGTGCTTTCAACTTATACCTGGTCGAAGTTTCTCGACGATGTGGAAGCGGCCGAAGAGGCGGGCGGTGAGGGCGGCGGTCCGCAAAGCTATTACGCACGTTCGCTCGATAAGGCACTCTCGGGCAACGACATCCGGCACCGATACACAGCCAGCATGGTCTATGAGCTCCCTGTCGGGAATGGCCGCCGCTTGAAGATCGGCAATCCATTCGGGAATGCGATCGCCGGTGGCTGGAGTCTCGGCCTAATCGCTGAACTCCGCTCTGGGTTGTCGTTCGGCGTCAGTGAACTCAGCAACCGTTTGAATGCGTTCTCGTCCTCACAGAGACCAAACGTCGTGGGCGACCCTGTCCTGCCGGGCAATCGCCCGCGTGCCGAGCAAGTGGCGAAGTGGTTCAACACCGAGGCGTTCCAGTTTCCCGGGAATGGCGTATTAGGCAATGCCTCGCGCGCAGTGGGCAGTGGTCCCGGGCTTGCGACCTTTGACGTTTCCCTACTGAAAGACTTTCGGCTGACCGAACGACGGCTGCTTCAACTACGCGGTGAGTTCTTCAACATTTTCAACCGTCCGAACTTCGAGCTGCCAAACGGCTCCAGGGGCCACGCGGCCTTCGGGACGATCAGCGACAGCAAGGACGGAAGAATGATACAGATCGGCCTGCGGATAATCTACTGAGGCAGTCTGAAGAGGACGCAGCTAGCATGAATATGAAAACTGCTTTGCAAATCATGGGGCGTGTATCGGTGCCGCCGGTTACGCCGTTCAAGGAAAACGAGGACGTGAACTTCGAGGTCCTCGAACAGTTCATCGATTTCATCATCAATAACGACTATTGCGACTCGCTCATCTTTACCGGAACCACCGGCGAGTTTCACACGATGAGTGACGAGGAGCGCGTCGAAATCTGGAAGGCGGGCAAGGCGGCGGTCGCGGGGCGGGTGCCGATGGTGGCTGGCGTCGGCTCGGCCAGCACCCGCACCACCGTAAAGCTCGCCCGCATTGCCGAGCAACTCGGATTCGATGTCGCCATGGTCGTGCTTCCCTATTACTCAAAGCCGACGCAGGCGGGCATCGAGCAGCACTTCCGCGCCGTCGCGCAGGCCGTCTCGATCCCCATCCTGGTTTATAACATCCCGCTGTTTACCGGCGTCAACATGGAACCGGAAACGCTGGAACGGCTCGTGAATGAAGTGCCCAACATTCGTGGCATCAAGGAAGAGGCGGGAGTGGCCCCTACGCAGGCGACCGCCTTCGCGCTGCGCACGCCGGCGGATTTCTCCATCTACTGCGGCGACGATACCATGGTTCTGCAGGTGCTGCCCCAGCGCGGCGTGGGCGTGGTCAGCGGCGGCTCGGCCATCATCGGCAATTGGATGAAGGCAATGATCGCAGCGTATTACTCCGGCGACAACGCCAAAGCGTCCGAGATCTACTTCCGGCTGGCGCCCTTTTTCGCGGCGCTGAACCAGAATGGCCGTATTAACCCGATTCCCATTCTCCGCGGCGCGATCGAGATGGGTTCGGGGCTTGGAATCGGTCCGCCGCGCAGTCCGCAGGTTCCGGCCACCAAGCAGGAACTGGACTTCATCCGCCCCATCCTCGCCGGGCTGAAGGAAGGGAAGCTCGCGGAATCGGCGGTTGGATGAAACCGGAGAGGCAACCATGCAGAACAGGCGAAGTTTTCTGAAGCGCGCGCTGGCCGCCCCCGCGGCTGCCGCGCCGCTGGCGGCACGCAGCCACGCGCCGGGCGCGCCGCCGGGCGGCCGGCGCCGCAGAATCATTTGGAACAACGATGGCGATGATCTCCGCTTCATGGCGTTCGGGCTCGGACGCTTATGGACGGCTGACAACCCGGAGGCCATCAAGCTGCCGGAACGCTACTCGTCGGCTGCGCAGTTTCTGGATCTGCGAATGACGCCGCTGGCCGGCACCCAGGTTGATAGCCTCTTCTACTGCGGGCACTTCAACTGGTCGGTCTGGGATTTTCCTCGTGAGCGGATCGCCGCGCTGGGGCCCGATCCTCTGACACCGGTGGTCGATTTCGCGCACAAAAACGGAATGGAATTCTTTTTCTCCATCCGCATGAACGACTGCCACTCGTCGTTCGGCTCCCAGGGGCCGGCGTGGTGGGAGCCTTTCCGGCTTGCAAATCCACAACTATTGCAAGCGAATGTCACCAGGGAGGAGTTCGAGAGGCGCTTCCTGGCATGGGCGAAGGGCGACTCGACGGAGCACCCCCTGGCCGACGTCTTGAAGCGGCGCAGCAGAGATTCGCGCGACTATCAGTCCTGGTCGGCTTACGATTACGCTCACCCGGAAGTGCGTGCCTACTTCCTCAGCGTTGTCGCCGAGGCGTGCCGCCGCTACGACCTGGAAGGCATAGAACTCGACTGGCTACGCCACCCCTTCTTTTTCCGCTTCGGGCAGGAGCGGCGTTATGTCCCGGTCATGCGAGACTTCGTGCGACAGGTACGCAGCACGCTCGACGAACACGGAAAGCGGCGTGGCCGGCCGATCCTGCTGGCCGCCCGCGTGCCCGACAGTCCGGAGAGCGCCCTGGCGATTGGTCTGGACCCCGAAACCTGGATGGCCGACGGTTGCGTGGATCTGCTGATCGCGGGCAACGGCAACGCTCCGTTTTCCGCCCCGTTTAGCGAGTGGGTGCGAATCGGTCACGCTCACAACGTCCCGGTCTATGGCAGCCTGGATCGCATGGAAAAAGTGCTCGGGCGTCCGGAGGCTGTTCGAGCGGCTGCCTACCGGGCATGGCAGGAAGGAGTGGACGGAATTTACTTTTTCAACCATTTTATCCTGGCCGAATACGGGACGTTGCGGGAGGTCGGCGAGCCCGCCCGCCTCGAGCGGATGAACAAGCTCTATCGGATCGACCCGGACTACTCACGCAAGCAAAACTTCACGATCGCGCCGGGCCAGCTTCCGCTCCACTTTTCCTTCGCTGCGGGGCCGGCTGCCGCTCGGCTGAAGCTCGACATTGCCGACCGCCCGGAAACGGCTGCGCGCACGGCGCTGCTAACTCACTGGAGCGGGAAACCGGAAGCGTTTCGCATTTCGTGGAAGGTCAACGGCCAGTCACCCGACGAGCCGGACAAGGTTGCCCACGAGTCAGGCAATTCAGGCTGGCTCGCCTATCCAACAAAGGCACTGACAAAAGGGCTTAACCGCTTCCAGGTGATCATTGAGCCGCGCGAGCGGGCGGCGACGCCGGCTTTGACGTTGGAACAGGTACGGGTGTCGATCGATTACTCATGACCACCAATGGATGATGTAACCCGCCAGAGGACGCTGCCGGAAACCAGCCAGACGTTTGCGGGCGCAAAAGGGGAGGCGTGCGCGGTGACACTCAATGGCCCCCATCCGCTTCGAACCTTACTCGCGGGCGCTTGCGCGGTACTGCTGTTGTCCGGTGGTCTCGGCATCGGTTCGGCGGCGGAAGCCGCGGGGCTCGATGCGGCCGCTTCTCCCGCTACACCGCTAGCTCAGCATTACACCGTGATTCACCACAACCCTGATCGCGAGTCCTACGTCGAAGGGCCCGGTCTGGTGCGGTTGGACGACGGCGGCCTGCTGGCTGTGGTGCCCGTAGTGCCTCGCTCCGAATGGAGCCAGGCGCGCCGGGTCGAACACAGTCGCACGCACATCGTCCGCAGCCTTGACGCCGGTCAGACGTGGCGCGCGGTCGCACAGCTTCCCTACTACTCGGGTGTCCCTTGGGTGCATCGTGGAATCCTTTACCTTTTCGCCATGAAGGGGGGTACCGAGTTCCGCAACGACGATTTGCTCCTGCTGCGCAGCCGGGATGGAGGCAACAGTTGGTCGGATCCGGTGACTTTGTTCAAAGGGCACTTCTGGAATTGCCACACAGGCATGGTCGTTCGCGATCGCCGTCTCTACTGGGCCGTTGACGACCTCAGTTTCGGCATGTTGTATCGCGGGCCGCGCATCGTTGCCGGGGACTTGTCGCACGATCCCATGGATCCGCGCTCCTGGCGCCTGTCGAATCCCGTTCCGTTCCCCGGATTGCCCGAGAGTCTGACGAGTGCGAAGTTCGCCGATCGAACCAGTCAGTACCTGGAACCAAACGTCATCGACGTGCATGGGCAGTTGAGGGTCCTCATGACCGTCAAGGCGAAACGACAGTCCACGACGGGTCTGGCCGCGGTGCTTGACGTAAACGACGACGGTCGGGAACTGCGCCTGAAGTTCACCCAGTTCCACCCGGTACCCGGTGGGCAATTGAAGTTTTGCGTCATCTGGGACGAAGTATCGAGGCTGTTCTGGGCTACTACCAACCTGGCAGCCGACGGCCAGGGCGCCTTTGACTGGCGGCCGGCCGGTGGGCCGGGAGGCGACGGCCGAGTTGGCGGGAACGACCGTCGCTTCCTTATGTTGTTCTACAGCCTCGACGGCTTGAACTGGTTCCAGGCCGGGTGTGTCGCGCAGGCGGGGAAAATTTCGCAGTCTTTTATGTACGCCAAGCCGGTGATTGACGGCGACGACTTGGCTATCATCTCCCGTTCCAGCGTCAAGGCGCCGAACCACCACGACGCGGACTTCGCCACGTTCCACCGTGTGCGCGATTTTCGCCGTCTGGCGTTGACACTAGTTCCCGAGCCTGAAGGCCAGTGAAAAGGAGCGAGACAATGCACGACGAGATCCGGGCTCTCTTCGATCTTTCGGGTAAGATCGCGCTGGTGACCGGGGGTGCGCGACATCTCGGATTCGACGCTGCTTCCATACTGGCCGCAGCCGGTTGTGCGGTGGCCATCACTTCCCGCCGCATGGACAGCGCGCGTCAGACTGCCGAACGCTTATGTAAAGCCCATGGCGGCGAGCAGCTTCCGCTGCAACTGGATCAGACGCGCTTTGAAGAGGTAGAGCGGGCCGTGGCTGACGTTCATGCCTGGAAAGGGCGCATTGATATCCTGGTCAACAATGCGGGAGGCGGCGGTGCCAGTCCCAATGTCGCGCGGTTGACCGAGCGCGACCCGAAAGACATCGACTACCTGATCGCTCTCAACCTTACCGGCGTCCTCTACTGCTGCCGGCAAGTCGGGCGAATCATGGCGGACCAGGGATCGGGCAAAATCATAAACATCGCCTCCATGGCGGGCATGATCGGGCGGGATCGCCGGATGTACGCCCGGAGCGGCATGAATGGACAACCCGTGGATTACGCGGCGGCGAAAGCGGGGGTAATCGGACTGACACGCGATCTGGCCGGCTTCCTGTCACCGAAAGGCATTTACGTGAACGCAATCTCGCCCGGGGGATTCGCGCGTGGGTTCCCGGGCACTTTCGAGCAGGATTACAGCGACCGCACCCCCCTGGGGCGCATGGGGCGAGACGGAATCGACTTGAAAGGGGCGGTGCTGTTTCTTGCTTCGCCGGCTTCGGACTACATCACCGGCCACAACCTGGTGGTGGACGGCGGGTTCACATTGTGGAAATGATCCAGGCGAATACGGGCGCCGGACTGGCCGGCTCGTTGGCGGCAACGCGCGGAAGCTGATCGGTTGAACATGGCAAAGATCAATCATTCAAATTTGGCAGGCGCCGGTGACTCGGGTGCCTCAGTCGCCCAGCAGTTCGGAAGACCCACCCGAACCAGGTATTGGGTCGTTTTCTTCGCGATCACGCTGGCCGTGGTCACATACATCGACCGCGTCTCGATGTCGCAGGCAGCCCCGTTTGTCGCGGCTGACCTCAAGCTCACGAAAGTGCAGATCGGCTGGGCGTTCTCCGCTTTTGCCTTCGCTTACGCGCTGTTCGAGATACCCGGCGGCTGGTTGGGCGACTGGCTCGGGCCGCGGCGCGTTCTGATGCGCATCGTGCTCTGGTGGTCGTTTTTCACCGCCGCCACCGGCTGGGCCTGGAACCACACATCGCTGGTCGTCACGCGATTCGTATTCGGCGCCGGAGAAGCCGGCTGCTTCCCGAACCTCGCCAAATCCTTCACCACCTGGCTGCTGCCGCATGAGCGCGTGCGAGCCACAGGGTTGATGTGGCTGGCCGCGCGCTGGGCCGGCGCCTTCACGCCGCTGCTCGTGCTGTGGCTGATCCGGACGCTTTCGTGGCGTATGGCTTTTCAAATCTTCGGCGTGCTGGGCGTGATCTGGGCTTGTTTCTTCTGGCACTGGTACAGGGACAAGCCCAGTGAGCACTGGGGCGTCAGCCGTGCGGAAGTGGAACTCCTGCGCGAGGGCGAGGAGACCGCCGCCGGCCATGGTGACGTTCCTTGGCGGCGCTTCCTGGCCTCGAAGACCGTCTGGATGCTGTGGCTGCAGTATTTCTCCGTGTCCTATGGCTGGTCGTTTTACATCACCTGGCTACCCACATACATCCGCGAGGGACGCGGGCAGACGGTCGGGAACGCCGCATTGCTGGCGGTTCTCCCGCTGTTCTTCGGAGGCATCGGATCGTTCGTCGGAGGCTTTTCGCTCGATAGATTGTCCGGCTGGGTGAACGGTCCGCGGGCGGCGCGGAAGTTCATGGCTGCCTTGGGCTGTGCGGGCGCCGGCGCGCTGCTCATTTGCTCGGTCCATATCCATGCGGCGCTTGCCGGCATGGTGATCATCGGCCTCGCCAGCTTCTGCAACGACCTGGCCCTCGCGCCCGCCTGGGCAGCCTGCATGGATGTGGGCGGCAAATATACCGGCAGCCTGTCCGGCTCCATGAACATGATGGGGAATCTGGGCGGGGCCGTCGCTCCCGTCATGGTCGGCTATCTGCTTACCTGGACGCACCAGAATTGGGCGGTGCCCTTCTACGTGGCGGGCGGCATCTATTTCCTCGGCAGCATCGCCTGGATGACACTGGACCCAGTCACGCCACTTGATACACAACCGGCCGATCACTAGCAAAGCATCTCTTTAGTGCCTCCTCGTCCCCCTGCATTGACATTGCGCCCTCACGCCTTCGCGCTTTCGTAAGAAGGTCCGGCTCGGCCACCCAAGCGAGACAAGAGTGTTATGCCGAGCTCGGCATAAAAACTGTTAACCAAGCCGGAACACCGCGCGGAGAGGCGGAGAATGGGCACCGGAGGCCGCGCCAGTCGCGCTTGGGCAGCCGTCGGAGAATTCTCCAACGAGCACGTGTGGAGAGAGCAAGTGTCGCCAACCGCTTGGCACCATTGCGGAAGAGGCGCGAACACCTGTTGAGCAGGCAAAGCGTGCTGGCGTTAGCCAATGGGTCGTGGAATCTCGAGCAAAAAAGGAATGGCTCTGCAAGCAGGACTCGAACGCGCAACCGCGTGGTTAGCAACTACTCGTTGGTCGGTACGAGCGGGCAGTGCGGTTGCGATTCGGAGCTCGGCGATCAGCGTGGGGCAGTGGCCGAGACAGAGTCTGCACAGGGATCCGGTCCGGCAACGGACGTCGTACCACAGGCCACGAGGCGGTGCTTGCCGTTGTCTATGGCGGCTCCACGATCCTGGGCAGCGTGGGAGCAGTATAGGGAAAAAAAGCTTGTTGTCGTAGTACGACGACAAGGGCCGTTTCGCGCAACTTCCGCGCGAAGGCAATTCACATGCCACATCGTGAGTACGAGAACAATCCAGATTTGCCTATTGTGCCTATCGGAAATTCTATCTGGGACCGACCGCGACTGGGCACGGGCAGCTTGGAGGCGAAGGACTCCCCGAAACCCGGTGGCATGAGGGGGGCGTGCGGATTCCCAGGCGCAGTTGACGTTAACACGAATCATTCCATCAGGCCGGCATCGGCATTCAGCGGCGGCGACAACCGGCGGTGTATGATAGCCGCTTGGCCAACATACCAATTGGGCCCCTGTATCAACGGCTCGATGGCCCGTGCCAGCGCACCATTGTGGTCGGAGACATCCACGGTTGCGCTGTCGAGTTTGACCGGCTCCGGCGTGCGGTGAGATTCGGACCGCGGGATGTGCTGGTGACCGTCGGCGACTTTCTGGCCCGCGGGCCGGGCTCGTGGGAGGTCGCCGGGTTTCTGCGCGACACGCCGAACGCCTTCAGTGTGTTGGGCAACCACGAATTGAAGATTGCCGGCGCCATCCGGGGAACGTCTCAGAAGGGCTGGAGCCACAAGCAGGCTCTTTCCACGCTCGACCGGGGGCAGTGGGAAGCGTGGGCCGGTTTTCTGGAGAGGCTCCCGGCGGTGATCGAGACCCCGCACGCCATCATCACCCACGCGCGGTTCAATCCCCGCCTTGCGATCAATCAACAGGACCCTTACTTCACCGCCGCAGCGGGCGACCCTGCTCCGTGGATCGATTTGGACCCCGACGGCGTACCCGACTGGTTTCACGCCATGGCCCTTGAGAAGCCCGTCTGCATCGGCCATATCGGGTATTCCAGAGTGGAACTCGTGCCCGGACGCCTGTACGCTGTCGATACGCGGGTTGTCCGGGGAGAGACACTGACGGCCGTCGCCTTTCCTGGAGGTCAGATTGTCCAGGTGCCCGCCGGGAAGAACTATTACGACGAGGCGGCCGCTGTGTGGAAGGGGCGCTCCTTCGGCTCCCCTCTGGTGGAATAAGGGAGTTCGGATAGGCCGCATCGCATGACTCGCCGCTTGCTTGACACCAACCTGCCCGGAGGCGGATACTACCCGCGTCGGCCGAACACCAACCGCGGAACACTACTGTCGCAGTCTACGAAAAGTAGCAGGTGGCCGGCGCAAGTCTCCGCCGCGCCCGCTCGCCTGGCAAGCGGCATCCAGCTTCGCCATCACCGAATGCGATAAGTCGACCGCGACCGTGCGTCAT
>Ga0315289_10008324_pt1 | contig 15018 bp, 19 predicted proteins | sample YL17G11_40_MG_FD_203452 | JGI IMG/M metagenome (GOLD analysis project Ga0315289, IMG submission 203452) | Sediment microbial communities from Yellowstone Lake, YNP, Wyoming, USA - YL17G11_40 | ecosystem: Environmental > Aquatic > Freshwater > Lake > Sediment | place: USA: Wyoming | collected...
AGTTCCAGACGGCCCATCAGGCCATGGCGGAGGAGCAACGCCAGCGTCTGGACGAGGACGAGCAAGAGCTGGACGAGCAAGAGTCGGCGCGCCGGGCGCAGGCGGCCGAGGACGCCCGAGGGCGGGGTGAGTACGTGGCCACGCTGAAATCCGACACGGGCGCCATGCTGGGTGAGTTCCAGACGGCCCATCAGGCCATGGCGGAGGACCAGCGCCAGCGTCTGGACGAGCAACAGTCGGCGCGCCGGGCCCAGGCGGCCGAGATGCGCGGAGCGTTGCAGGCCGACCTGAGCGAGGCTCGAAGGGTGTGGACCAGCTTTGCCAAACTCATGCAAAATCGCCGCGCCAGGCGACAGGCCGCCCCACCGCCGCCCACCCCGGCCAAAGAACCTGATCGCCGCGCCAGGCGACAGGCCGCCCCACCGCCGCCGCCCACCCCGGCCGAAGAATCTGCCGAGAGTCGGAGTTTTCTCGATCGCTTTGTCAGGCGACAGGCCGCCCCACCGCCGCCGCCCACCCCGGCCGAAGAACCTGCGGCTCCGGCCGCTCCCGTGCAAGAAGCGGCCTCCGATGATCTCACCGCCATTCGCGGCATCGGCGCCTCGATGCAGAAACGACTCAACGAGGCCGGCATCCGTACCTTTGCCCAGTTGACCAACAGGACAGCCGACGATCTGCGCGAGCTACTGGGGGACGTGGGCCGGTTGGCCAAAGTGCAGGAATGGATCGAACAGGCCCAGGACCTGATCCGGTCTGCGTAACACTGAAGGTCCGTGCTGCTCTCCCAGGCTGGGCGGCGAGACGCCGTGACCGGTCTGAGGGAGCAGCGACGGACACAGCCTAAGATCGACCGTGGGCGAACGGACGGACGGTCGTTCCTGAGTCTCGGAGAGGGTCGTGGCACTTTTTTTTGGACTACCTGTCTGCTAGACGATGTGCTAGACCATATAGCAACGGAGTAGAGCGTGACCATCGATTTGGGGAACCGCAGGATCCGCTCCGCTGGCCGGACCAGCGGTAGCATCGAGATCACCTTGCCCGCCCAGCTCCAGTTCCTGGAGGGCGTCGAATGCCGCCTCATGGTGCGCGACGGCCCTCGGCCCGAGATCGTGCTGCAGACAGACCTCTCAGCCGCTCAGGCCCTCCTCCAGGAACTGTGGCAGAAACTGCGCTTCGGCCTGGAAGAGATACACGACCTAGGCGATTTCTCCCCGGCTGATTTCACCTTGGCCCTGTTCCCGCCCCGCCACTGGCAGGAGCGTCCACCTCTGGCCTACTCCGATGCCCTCGCCGTCCTTCAACAGCGCGCAGGGCGGAACGGCCAGGCACCGGAAGTGGTGCTCCGCCTGCTGGCGTTTCTGGCGGTGGCGGCCGCCTACCGCCTCGGGCTGGAGGGCGCTCTGGCCCTGGCCTTTGGCGACGCCGTGGCCTACCTCATCACCGGCACCCCGGCCGGCTTGGGGACCGACTTCGAACGGGGCATGGCCCATCGCGCCTTCTGGGGCAGCGGGCAACCACCGCAACCCCTGGGCTCCCCCTTCAGCGATCAAGTCTGGGAGCAAGCCCGGTCGGGTCTCAGACGGGTCCATGAACAGCTGCGCGCCTGGCAGGACGACGCCGAGGCCTATGCCACCGCCCGCAATAGGTGGTACCGTGCTTTGATGGTGGAGATGGGCATGCACACGTCTTCGGTAGAAGCGAATCTTGGTGAATAGCGAATAGGTATTGGTAGAAGGAGGTATGATCTATGACCATCGCAGAGAGAGCGCGAGTACGAGGATCGATGAACGTCCTGACGCTTAAGGCGCGCCCAGACTTTGTGGAGACGCCTGCTGTTCACGAGGTAGCGGAGCGGGCCGTGGCCTACCTGAATGCCGGCTTTCCGGTCCACTTTCGGGGACCGGCTGGCACGGGCAAGACTACCCTGGCCCTGCACGTGGCCGCCAGGATCGGACGCCCGGTGATGCTCATCGCCGGCGACGAAGAGTTCGCCACCTCAGACCTCATCGGCGGCCAGTATGGCTACCGCTACCGCAAGGTCGTTGACCAATTCATCCACTCTGTCCTCAAGTACGAAGAGGACGCCATCCAGCGCTGGGTGGACCACCGCCTGACCACCGCCTGCCGCGAGGGCTTCACCCTGATCTACGACGAGTTCAGCCGCTCGCGCCCGGAGGCCAACAACGTCCTCCTGGGTGTGCTGCAGGAGGAATTGCTCATCTTGCCCACCATGAGCCAGGGCGATGCCTACATCAAGGTCCATCCCGAGTTTCGGGCCATCTTCACCAGCAACCCCCAGGAGTACGCCGGCGTCCACGAGGTCCAGGATGCCCTCAGCGACCGGCTGGTGACCATAGATCTGGACTACTATGACCGGGAGACGGAGATCGCCATCGCCGCCGCCCGTTCTGGCCTGCCGCCGGAGGAGGCGGCCAGGATTGTCGACCTGGTGCGGGACTACCGGGCCTCGGGGGAGTACGACCAGACCCCCACCCTGCGCGCCTGCATCGTGATCGGCAAGGTGAGCGCCATGCAGGACCTGCATCCATCGGCCCAGGATCCGCGCTTCGTGCGCATCTGCCTGGACCTACTGGAGTCCAAGACGGCCTTAACCAGCAAAGCTCGGGAGCGGCGCGCCCAGCAGCGCAAGATGCTTCTGAGCCTCATTGAGCACCATTGTGGCGGATAGCAGATAGGTATCGGCGTCAGCCATCAGTTACTTATCTGCCATTTGGGATGGAATGCTGAGGGAGGAAGGCTGTGTCTTGGGAAAGAAGGGTCATGGCCCAGTTCGAGGCCAAGGTGCGCCGGGCAGAGGCAAAGGCAGCCCGAGGGAGGCGTCGGCAGTCCTCTCAAGAAACAGCCGACGAAAAAGACCTGCGTCTGGCTGAGGAACAGTGTCGGCTGGAGGAAGAGGAAAACAAGCTGGAGCAGGAGTTGAAGAAACTGGAAAAGACGCCCATCCTCGAGCAAGCCAACCTCCAGCGCCAGATCGAATGGCATGAGAGCCGGCTCGAGGCCGTGAAGCGACAGCGCCAGGAGAACAGGGGCTTCGCCACAACTTTGGAATACTGAAGGAAAGGAGCGTACCCGAGATGAAGTCCAAAGGCATGCACGACATCCCTACCGCCCAGGGCCTCAGCAGTCGCTCGATACCGGCCACCCGGGCTAAGATAATGACCCAGTTGGCCCGCATGGAGCAGGAGACGGCGCGGCTGGGGCGAGAGCTGGACATGTGGGTCGGCAAGCAGAACGAGACCGAGGAGCGCCTGCAGCAGGGCCAACAGCGCATCGAGCTGCTGCAGCAAGCCTTGGACAAGTCACCGGCCGCCGAGGGACGCCGCGATAGCGGCACGCAGCGGGCGGCTGATGATGGACGGAAGGCCGAAGGTTGGCATGAGATCCCGCTAGAGTATTAGGGGATTCTGGATTGATGGATTGCCAAATCGAAAAGCGAGAATCGAGAAGGGAGGCCGGCAATGGCTGGACGATCTGGAGGTGGTTTCGGCGCCTTGTGGCGCATTCGGACGCGCAAGCACATCCGCAGCATACGCTCCATCCCCACCCGCACCGGGCCTGCCGAGACTGCCTACGGGGAACAGGAAACGGCGCGCTTGAAGGTGGAAGAGGAGCGGTTGGAAGCCTGGCGGGCCGAGCACGAAAAACGGCGGGCCATCCAGCGGCTGCTGAACGACCGCTGACCCTTCGGCGCTGAACCCCTGAGGGGAAGCCCTCAGGGCGAAGCCACCGACCGCCGACCGCTAGCAGCGGACTGCGGACTGCGGACGGCAGAGGTTCGGAGGTAAAGATGAAAAGAGAAATCCACGTGGACGTGCTGGGAGTAGGTCATCTGCTGAAAGGTGTCCAATACCTCCTTTTCCCGGCAGCAGCAGGGATAGACGTGCTGCGGACCGTGGTAGAAGCAGCGGTAGAAGCCGAAGTCATGGCGGCACGGGCAGGCGAGCGCCCGTCCCAGTGCCGCCAGCAGAACACAGAAAGAGAGAGGTAAGGAGATGCCAGAGAGCAAGAAAAGGGAACAGAAAGGGGAGTTTACCTTTGACCTGGGCTTCGGTGGCCTGTTCAAAGGCCTGGGCGACTTTATCGACCTGCTCTCGGAGACGGTCGAGGCCAGCGAAGCGACGGAGACCGGCGAGGCGGAGGTCAAGCGCAGCGGCGAGTTCCGCGTCAAGGGGCTGGGCGACAAGGGCGTGGGGGTCTATGGTTTTAGCATCCGCACCGGCATCGGGGGCATCCCGCAGGTAGAGCGCTTCGGCAACATCCGCGCCAGCGAGGCGGGGCCGGTGGTGGCCGACGTGCGGGAACCGCTGGTGGACGTCTTTGACGAAGGCGACGAGATCGTCGTCGTCGCCGAGCTGCCGGGCGTGTCCGACGACGAGATCCAGGTGCAGGTGCGGGAAGACATCCTCTCTTTGGAGACGCAGGGCGAGCGCAAATACGCCAAGGAGATCCTGCTATCCGCCGCGGCGGAGGCCGCCAGCCTGCAACGAGCCTACAAGAACGGCATCTTGGAACTGCGCCTGAAAAAGAGACCCGAGGCCCAGGGCCAGGAATAGCCCCAATCGAAAATCGGAAATTGAGAGATGATGCGTACAGTCAAGCATTTCAGCCTCCATCGTATCGCCAGCCCCGCTCCGGCGGGGCTGACGGAGTTGCGCGTGGTCTCGGACGTGGAAGCTGGCGTGCTGCCGGTGATCCAGATCGAGGAGGCGGTCATCCAGGGCTACGCCCGGCAAGGGCATTGGCCCCATCGCTGGGTGACGCTCTTTGTCTTGCAGGATTTGCAGCCCTTGATCCGCCAGCTCACCCCCACCCCATCCCTCCCCCTACTGGGGGGAGGGAGCCAGGGAGGGGGTCCTGCGCTGCCGCCGGGGGGCGCAGCGGCCCTGGACCTCCGGCCCGTGGTCAATGTCTACGACCTGGCTGACCTGGACAGTTGCCACGTCTTCGTCAACAAGCAGGCGATGGTGAAAGAAGGCTACTGGGACGACCCTCTGGCCATCCGCGGCCTGCTGGCCCACGAACACGCTCACCCCCTGGCCGAAAACCTGACCACCCAGGCCTCCCGCCAGTTGCAAGTGGCACTCGCGCTGGATCAGCCATGGTCGAATGCCGGCTTGGGAGACAGACAGGGCAAGGTCCAGCGTTTGCTGACCCTCCTGGCCGACAAGCTGAGCGTCTATGCGCCCCGGGAGATCTTTGCCAACGAGCTCACCATCCGCAGCGGCTTTGGCGACGGCCTGTTCCACCTGGCCCGGCGCACTGTGGCCGGGCGCGACGAACTGAGCCGGCAGTTGCGGCAGGAAGTCACCCAGGGGACCCTGACCCCGGCCGCGGCCAGCCTGCTCCTGCTCATCGGCGACCTGCGCGGCTACCTGGACCTGGCCCTGGAGATCGCTCCCTTTTACCGCAGCGGTCAGGAGAGCGAGGCCCGCCAACTGGAAGCGGTGCTGGAGGCCGACATCCTCCCCCACCTGGAGCCCCAGGTCGCCGGCGCCTACAGCGCTCTGCGCGAGCACTACCTGTCGCTGCTGGCCGACCTGTCGCCGCCGGCGCTGAGGGCCTGGAGCGAGGGGGTGTTGGGCATCCTGGCCAATGCCCTGGCCGAGAAGGGGTTGACCTTGCAGTATCACCTGGAGATAGCGTAAAGACCCGAAACGCGAGCTTGACGTTTAACGCAACACGGAGAAACACTATGCCTGAGACACAACCCCACATGGGCAAGTATATCTACTGCATCGTCCGCGCTGGGGAGCCTCGCCAGTTCAGCGCCCTGGGCATCGGCGAGCGGGGAGACATTGTCCACACCGTCCACTTTGAGAATCTGGCGGCGGTGGTCAGCGACTCGCCCGTCGTCGAGTATGAGAACAGCCGGCGCAACATGATGGCCCACACCCTGGTGCTGGAAGAGGTCATGAAGGGTTTGACTATCCTGCCGGTGCGCTTCAGCACGGTGGCCCCCAGCGCCCGCACCATCGAGGAGCAGGTGCTGAAGCGACGTTTCGGCGAGCTCAACGGGCTGCTGAACGAGATGGATGGCCGAGTGGAGATGGGCCTGAAGGCCATCTGGTACGAGGCCATCGTCTTTGAGGAGATTGTCCGCGAGGATTCGACGATTCAGCGCTTGCGAGACAAACTGATCGGTCGCCCCGCCGAGGAGACCTACTACGAGCGCATCCGCCTGGGAGAGATGATCGACAGCGCCATGTGGAAAAAGCGGGACCAGGAAGCCGAACGGATCCTCGACCGGCTCTGCCCCCTGGCCGGCAGGACCGAGACCAACAAGGTGATCACCGATCGGATGGTCCTGAACGCCGCTTTTCTCATAGATCGCAAGCGGGAGGTCGAGTTCGACCGGGCGGTCGAACAACTGGATGCCGACATGGGCAAGCGCCTGATGTTCAAGTACGTCGGCCCGGTGCCGCCCTACAACTTTGTCAACATTGTCGTTTACTGGGACGCGTGAAAGGGGGTCGAGGCATGGGCTTCCTGACGAACCTGCTTACCTTTCCCGTACTCGGGCCAGTTAAGGGGGTGATGTGGGTCGCCGAAAAGCTGTCCGAGCAGGCCGAAAAGGAATTGTACGACAAAGACAAACTGCGCGGTTACCTCATGGAGCTGGAATTGCGCTACGACCTGGGCGAGATCGAAGAGGAGGAGTACCTGGCCGCCGAGCAGATCCTGCTGGAACGGCTGAAGGTGGCCCGCGAGCACCAGACGGCGAGCAGTGAGTAGCGAATGGCGGATGAAGGTTGTCGGCTATCGGAAATTAGTCAGTAATCAGAAAGAGAAGGAGTGGACAATGACCGGAATCGAGATTGCGCAGCGGGCCAAGGAGCAACTGGCCCAGCTTACCGGCCTGACGGTGGACACAGTGTCGGGCTTTGACAAGCGGGACGAAGGCTGGCGCGTCACGGTGGAGTTGGTCGAACTGAAGCGCATCCCCGACGCCACCGACCTGCTAGCGACCTACGAGACCGTGCTGGACGACGAGGGCAACGTGCTCAACTACCAGCGCATCCGGCGCTACCTTCGCGGCCAGATCATGGAAGAGGAATCCTTCGGATAACCAGCCAGTCTGAGCAAAGGAGAAAACTCATGGCCAAACAAGAGAGTTCCATTCCCGAGGCCATCAGCGCTTCCCTGCTGAGCTTTGCCCAGTTCCTGGAAGAACAGGGCCAGGTTCACCAGTCTTTGGACCTCTACCTGAAACTGGTCGAACGCTACCCGGCGAGCCCGGAAGCCCCCCTCGCCGCCCAAAAGCTGGCGGCTATGGCCCAAGGGTCCCGCCAGGCGGGCCAGCCTCACATGGCGTTGCGGGCGCTGGAACGATTGGAAGCGGCTCACCAGGAGCCATGACCATGTCCATTCAGTGTCCTATAGACCTCGTTCCCCGGCAGGAGGCCGAGATCGGCCGCCTGACCGAGGGGCTCAACCGGGCTCCTACGGCCGCGGAGAAAAGGCCGTGGGCCGAGGCCCTGATCGAGGCCACGGACGTCCTGCTGGCCTGTGAGCAGTACGACACGGGGAGCCTGCATTGTGGCCTGTGCCGCAACTTCTCTGAGCTGCGCCACAAAACGGCCGCTCTGGTCGTCAAGGCCGGGCATCTAGCAGATAACAGATAGCGAATGGCAGATAGAGCATCAGCTATCCGCTATGAGCCATCAGTGAGAAAAGGAGGACAACCGTGCCCGAACAACGCATACAGCACGCGATCCAGGCCACTAACCTGGCCGACATCCTGGAGCGGGTGCTCGACAAGGGCATCGTCATCGCCGGGGACATTACCATCTCCCTGGTGAACGTCGAGCTGCTGAACATCAAGCTGCGCCTGCTGGTGGCCTCGGTGGACAAGGCCATGGAGATGGGCATCAATTGGTGGGAGAGCGATCCCTTCCTCTCCTCCCGGGCCAAGAAGCTGGAGGAGGAGAACCGGCTGCTCCAGGAGCGCCTGGAGCGCTTGGAAGCCAAATTGGGGGTGCTAGCATGACGGAAGCGAACCGAGTGCAAGTCATCTGTGCTTTTTGCGGTGGCAAGGGCCGGGACCCCTTCGAGATCATGTCCCCCCTGGCCACCTGCCAGGTGTGCGGCGGGCGCGAACGGCGGACGCTCCACCCGCCGACGGCCTCGTGCGCCTTCTGTCGGGGCACGGGTGTGCATCCTGGCTCCCGCAACACCTGCACCACCTGCGCAGGCGTGGGCACAGTGCAGATCCCCGAGGGCGCGGTGACCTGTCCCTGCTGTGGCGGCAGCGGCCGGTCTGCCGACTACGTCTGGCTCGAGAGCCCGCTGTCTTGTTTCTGTTGCCACGGCAAGGGCGTGGTCTCGGCCACGAAAGCCCGGCTACTGCAACCCCTGGGCAGTGAGGGACCAAGATGACGACCGACAGCCAGACCCTCTCCCTGAAAGTGGCCGAAGCCCTGCCCAAAGACGCGGGCCGGGGCCTGGTGCGCATGGACCCCCTGGACCTGGAGCGGCTGGGGGTCCAAATCGGCGACGTGGTCGAGGTCGCTGGCAAACGGCCTACCGTGGCCCGGGCCATGCCCGCCTACGCCGAGCAGCGAGGCCAGGCCCTGGTCCAGATGGATGGCATCCTGCGGGCCAACGCCGGCGCCGGCCTGGACGAGCGGGTGATGGTGCGCTCCGTCGAGGCCCAACCGGCCCGCACCGTGGCGCTCTCACCCCTGGAAGGCATGAGGGCGACGCCCAGCCAGGCCCAGACCCGTTACCTGGCCCGGCTCCTGGACGGCATCCCGGTGATGCCCGGCGACCGGGTGCGGGTAGACCTCTTTGGCACCCGGGCCCAGACCTTTACCGTTACCGAGGCCTCACCGGCTGGGCCGCTGGTCATCGGCCAGAACACGACCATCCGCCTGGCCGGCAAAGGAGCCGAACGGGAGCGGGGGACTATCACCTACGAAGACATCGGTGGGCTGCGCCGCGAGATGCGTCGCATCCGGGAGATGATCGAGCTGCCCCTGCGTTACCCGGAGGTCTTTGAGCGGCTGGGCATCGAGCCGCCCAAAGGGGTGCTCCTGCACGGGCCTCCCGGCTGCGGCAAGACCCTCATAGCCCGCGCTGTGGCCCACGAGACCAGTGCCCACTTTACCCACATCAACGGGCCCGAGGTGATCGACAAGTGGTACGGCGCCTCGGAAGCGACGCTGCGCAAGATATTCGACGAAGCCCAACGCCACGCCCCGGCCATCATCTTTATTGACGAGATCGACGCCATCGCCCCCAAGCGGGAGGAGATGAGCGGCGACCGGCAGGTGGAACGGCGCGTCGTCGCCCAGCTCCTGGCCCTGATGGATGGCCTGGAATCGCGGGGCAACGTGATCGTCATCGCCGCCACCAACATCCCCAACACTCTGGACCCGGCCCTGCGCCGCCCCGGCCGCTTTGACCGGGAGATCGCCATCGGCGTGCCCGACAAGGACGGCCGCCGCGAGATCCTGGACGTCCACACGCGGGGCATGCCTCTGGCAGGCGATGTTTCGGCCGGCTTGCCTCGGTTGGATGCGGGGCAGGCCGGGCAGGCTGTGGACCTGGACCGGCTGGCGGCCATCACCCATGGTTTCGTCGGCGCCGACCTGGAGGCCCTGGGCCGGGAAGCGGCCATGAGCGCCTTGCGTCGCCTGCTGCCCGACATCGACTTTGCCCAGGCCAGTATCCCCTACGACAAGCTCATGGCCCTGGAAGTGACCATGGACGACTTTATGGCCGCGCTGTCCGAGGTGGAACCGTCGGCCATTCGGGAAGTGTTCACCGAGGTGCCCGATGTGCGCTGGGCCGACGTGGGCGGGCTGGAGGAGGTCAAACAGTTGCTGGTCGAGGCGGTAGAGTGGCCCCTGCGCCACGGCGCGCTCTTCAAGCACGCCGGCATCCGCCCACCCAAGGGCATTCTGCTCCACGGCCCGCCGGGCACGGGCAAGACCCTGCTGGCCAAGGCCCTGGCCCACGAGAGCGAGGCCAACTTCATCGCCGTCAAAGGTCCCCAACTGCTCAGCATGTGGGTCGGCGAGTCGGAGCGAGGGGTGCGCGAGATGTTCCGCAAGGGCCGCCAGGCCGCGCCCTGCGTCCTCTTTTTCGACGAGCTGGACGCCTTGGCCCCCCGGCGCGGTGGGGGCGACGCAGGCGGACAGGTCACCGAGCGGGTGGTCAGTCAGTTGCTCACCGAGCTGGACGGCATCGAAGAACTGAAAGGGGTGGTGGTGCTGGCTGCCACCAACCGCCTGGACCGGCTGGACCCGGCCCTGCTGCGCCCCGGCCGCTTCGACCTGTTGGTCGAGTTGCCGCTGCCCGACCGGCAAGCCCGCCACGCCATCCTGGAGGTCCAAACGGCGGGCATGCCCCTGGCTGAGGATGTGCAGCTGGGAAGTCTGGCCGCCGAGACCGAGGGTCTGGTGGGCGCAGACCTGGAGGCCTTGTGCCGGCAGGCGGGCATGCTGGCCATCCGCGAGTTCCTGGCCGGGGAGCAAGTGGGAGCGCCTCTGCCCCAGATCGGCCAGCAACACTTCGAACGAGCATTGAGGGACAGAAAGGGATAAGGGTGACGATGGCTGGAACGTATGTCTACGCCGTGATCCCCAGCGAAGAGCGGGTCATCTTCGAGGTGGCTGGGATGGACGATGACCACGAGGAGGTCTACTCCCTTCCCCACGGCGGTGTCGCTGCCGTGGTTGGCGCCAGCCCGTTGGCCGACTACCGGGGCCTGAGGCGAGACCAGGCGGCGCGCTACCTGCTCACCCACCAGCGCGTGGTGGAAACAGTCATGCACGATTCTCCCCTTCTGCCGCTCAGGTTTGGCACAGTCCTGCCCGACGAAAGCTGGGTGTCGCGCCTCCTGACCCAGGGAGCACCCCTTTTCCGCACCACCCTGGACAGGGTCGCCGGCCAGGCGCAGATGGAGATAGTGGTCCTCTGGAATCTGCAGCAGGTCTTTGCCGAGATCGGCCAGGAGGCCCATGTCGTCCAGCTCAAGGAGCAGGTGGCGACTCGCCCGCCGGAGGAGACGCTGGGCGAACGAGTGGCTATCGGCCAGATGGTCCAGGCCTCGCTGGAACAGCGCCGCACCGCCCTGCAGGACCATGTAGTGCATCGGCTGGGACAGGTAGCCCTGGACGTGGTCATCAACCCGCACATGGACGACAGCATGGTGGCCAACGTGGCCCTGCTCCTGGACCAGGCCGGCCGGGAGGCGCTGGACCGGCGGTTGGCAACGTTGGATCGGGAGTTCGAGGGTCGGCTGCTCTTCCGCTGCGTCGGCCCTCTGCCGCCCTACAGCTTCGCCACGGTGGAGGTGGAGATGCCCTCCTTCCCGGCGGTGGACCGGGCCCGGCGGCTCCTGGGCCTGGGCGAAACGACTACCGGCGGCGAGATCAAGCGAGCTTATCACCAACTGGCCGGTCAACTGCACCCCGATCGCAACCGCCAGGACCCGAATGCCGAGGCGCGCATGACTGAACTGACCCTGGCCTACGGGCTCCTGAGCCACTACGCCGGGCACCAGTCACCAGGTAGAGACGGGGGAGGAACTGCCATCTGCTGCTTTGATCGGCAGTCGGTTGAGCAGACTCTGCTGATCGCCCTGCAACGGCAAGAGGTCGCCACCTAGATGGCTGAGACAGTTCCCTCCTTCCTGGGTAATGACGACCTCAGGCTCTTGCTCTTTGGGGGGAAGGGCGGCGTGGGCAAGACCACGCTGGCGGCAGCTACTGCGTGCTATCGGGCCGAACAGCATCCAGCGCGCCGAGTCCTCATTGTTTCCACCGACCCGGCCCATTCTCTGTCCGACAGCTTTGACCAGTCCGTCGGCGATCAAGTCCTGCCCATCGTCGGGGTACCCAACCTCTTTGCCCTGGAGATCGACGCGGGTCGGCGGCTGGAGGCGTTCCAACAGCAGCACGGCGATGTGCTCAAGACCATTGCCAACCGGGGTACCTACTTTGATCAGGAGGACATCGCCAGTTTCTTCGAGCTTGCCTTGCCGGGCATGGACGAGCTGATGGCTGTCATCGAGGTGTCGAACATTGTTCGGGATGGGCGATACGCCCTGGTCATCCTGGACACCGCGCCCACCGGCCACACCCTGCGGCTCTTGGCTTTGCCGCATCTGATGAAAGACTGGATTCGTGTCCTGGATCTGATGCTGGCCAAGCACCGCTACATGGCCTCGGTCTTTGGCCGCTACCGCCCTGACGAAACGGATGCCTTCCTGGCAGAGATGTCGTCGGATCTGGAGCGCCTGCGCGCCCTCTTGGGGAATGCGCACACCACCGAGTTCGTGCCGGTCACCATCCCGGAGGCTATGGGCATCGCAGAGACGGCCAGGCTGTTGGACAGCCTGACCGCGCTCGACCTGCCCGTGCGCACCCTGGTGGTCAACCGGGTGATCGCGCAACAGGAGTGCACGTTCTGCATGGCGCGGCGGCGAGATCAGGCACCCTACCTGGCCCAGATGGAGCGCTGCTTCCCAACGCTGAACCGGGTGATGGTGCCTCTTCGCCCGCAGGAGGTGCGTGGGTTGGCGGCTCTGCGGGATTGTGCTCAGGTGATGCTGGGCCAAGACATGCAGGAACGTGGAGATATGGGGGCGCGAAGACGCAGAGAGGCCTCTGTCCCCCCACTTCCCTCCGTCGCTGCACGGCGTCTGGGCTCTCCTGCTGCGCAGCTCCTGCTCTTCGGCGGGAAGGGCGGCGTGGGCAAAACGACGCTCGCGGCGGCCACAGCCCTCCACCTGGCGCGGAAGCACGCGGGGCAGCGAACGTTGCTCTTCTCCACCGACCCGGCCCACTCCCTGTCGGACTCCCTGGGCCAGGGGATCGGCAACCAGATCACGCCCGTTGCCGGCGTGCCTGGGTTGTTCGCCCTGGAGATGGAGGCCTCGGAGCTGTTGGCAGAACTGAGGCGCGAGTACGTGGCCGAGATGGACGAGCTCTTTGACGCCTTCCTGGGCAATTTCGACGCCCCCTTCGACCGTAGAGTCATGGAGGAACTGATCTCCTTGACGCCGCCGGGCCTGGATGAGTTGATGGCCCTGCTAAAGATCATGGACTATGTCGCAGAAGGGGCGTTCGACCGCTACGTCCTGGACCTGGCTCCAACAGGGCATGCATTGCGCTTCCTAGAGATGCCTGGTGTGGTGCGGAAATGGTTCGTAGCCTTCGTCAGGCTGATCGTGAAGTATCAAGGAGCGGTGACGCTGGCTCGGCTAGGCGCATTGCTCCGCGACAAATCGAAGCAACTGCGGGGCGTGGAGCAGCTTCTGACGGATGCCGGCCGCTGCGAGTTCCTCGCCGTGACAATTCCCGAGGCCATGGCCGTTCAGGAGACTGAGCGTCTGCTTCACCGCCTGGGCGCCCTGTCCATCGCCTGTCGGTGGGTGGTGGTCAACATGGTGGTGCCTGGGAGTGAATGTGCCTTTTGCGCCACGATACGGGATGAGCAGCAGCAACACCTGGAGGAGGTGGAGGCCCTCACTCCGGGCTTGATTCAGGTTCCTCTCTTCCCCCACGAGATCAGTGGGATCGCAGGGCTCACCGAGGTTGCTCAGGCGATCTGTGGAGATGGCTATGGATGATAAAACAAGGGAGTTGATGAACCTGCTCAAAGAACTGGTGATCGAGCTTTCCAACGCTCAGATAACCGAGATCATCGGGGGGGCTCAGGAAGAGGCTCTCGCCGAAGCAAAGGGGATCATGAAAGAGATGATGGTTCAGGCGATCCTGGAGTGTGCCCTGACTGAGTTGAAGGACAGAAGAGCCAGTGCGGTCCTTGCTGCGGAGGACTCCAGGCCTCGAGGTGGAACGCCCTTGCCAACGGAGGACCGGGAGCAGATCCGGCAGGAAATTGAAGCCACCAAGAGAAGAATCGCCGAAAACGAGACACTTTTGAGCCAGACGAAAGCTACTGTGATCAAGGACCAAGAAGCGCAGTCGCAGGCGAGCGCGCCAAGGGAGAGGGACGAGGGGGACTGCGGTTACTGTGTGTACGGCGTCGTGGGCGGCGATGGCAGCCAACCCGTCGAAGGGTTGCCAGAGAGTGGTATCGATCCGGCCTACCCTGTCTACACGCTGCCCGGATCGGCTCTTCAGGCCATCGTCAGCCAGGTATCGCTGCAGGAGTTCGGTCAGGAGGAGCTACGGGCCCGCCTGGAGGACATCGTATGGCTCAAGTCCAGGGTGCAGGTCTACGAGAGCGTCCTCGAAAGCGTGTTAGCCAGCCGGACCATCATCCCCATGCGGTTCTGCACCATCTATTGTAGCGAAAGTGGCGTGCAGGAGATGCTGACCCAGAACCGGGTCCAGTTCGTGGCAGCCCTGGCGCGGCTGGACGCCAGCCAGGAGTGGGGCATCAAGGTCTACTGCGACACAGGGATCCTGGCCCAACGAGTGAGTGAAATCAGCGACAAGGTCCAGGAGATGCAGACCGAGATGGCCGCCAAGTCGAGCGGCGCCGCCTATTTCATCAAAAAGAAGCTGGAAGAGGTCATTGCCGAGGAGGTGGAACGACTCTGTGATGAGTATGCCCAGCACAGCCACGATTGCCTCTGCCGCCACGCTGCCGAAGCGGTGGTCAATCCCCTGCAAGGCCACGAGCTCACCGGCCGGCAAGAGCCCATGGTTCTGAACGGGGCCTACCTCGTGTCCAGGGAGAACCTGGCGGCTTTTCGCGGCGACTTGACCAACCTACAAAGCGAGTATGGCGAGCTGGGCTTTAGCTACGAAATGACCGGCCCCTGGCCGCCTTACAACTTTGTGGCTCTCGAGATCGAGGAGGGTGCTACCCATGAGTGAGTTGGTGGCCAAAGAGAAGGAAGTCACTCTGCTGGACCTGCTGGACCGTATTCTTGGGAAGGGAGTCATTCTTCTGGGCGACATCACCCTCTCGGTGGCTGACGTCGATCTGGTCTATCTGGGCTTGAAGGTACTCCTGACCTCGATCGATAAGGCGGAGCAGATGCGTGGCCTGGCAGCCAGCCAGGGTGGGGAGTTGAAC
>Ga0315289_10008325_pt1 | contig 15014 bp, 8 predicted proteins | sample YL17G11_40_MG_FD_203452 | JGI IMG/M metagenome (GOLD analysis project Ga0315289, IMG submission 203452) | Sediment microbial communities from Yellowstone Lake, YNP, Wyoming, USA - YL17G11_40 | ecosystem: Environmental > Aquatic > Freshwater > Lake > Sediment | place: USA: Wyoming | collected...
CTGGGACGGGACCGATGAAATCGGCAATTCTTTAGGGCCCAATATATATCTCTACCGGATATATGCCGATGACCAATCCCGCCACGAGCAGACAAAAAGCGCAATACGAAAGCTGGTCATTCATCCGCCGCGCTGATCCATCCGGTCCAATATGACACGTCGCTCGAACGTAATTCCATGGATAAGATGAAGGTGCGGCCTAGATGTATTTTTTCCATTCGTTGCCGGAACAGGTCGCCGACATTATTTCTACATTTCTACGCGGGCATGTATGCGCTTTATTTCCGCAATCTTAATTGTATCCGGACTCTGTCTGCAGGCTGGGGCGGCGGAACCCATTAGCGTTATTGAAAATACGCCGGAACGACTGATCATCGAGTGGCATGCGACCGGCATAAGGACGCAGCCGGTCATGGAAGCCGGATCAGCGGCCATGCTGGTTTCGTTTGACGGCCAGAACACGGAGATCGGGGACATCAACGAACCCCAGCTGCCGGGATACAGCCTGTATGCCGGAGTCCCCCTGACCGGCGAGATTTCCGTGCAATTCGAGCCCGAGTCCGTCATCACGCTGCCGCTTGCGTATCCTGTCAAGATCTGGGCGCAGGCGCGCGGCATTTCCGATCCTCCCCGGTTCGACGCGACCTGGATTTCCCGGCCGCGGTACGTCTGGTTTTCGGGCCGCCGAGCGGCGCGCATCGTCGTCCGTCCCCTGGTCTACGATGCGTCAAGCGGTTCTCTGCGGGCCTGCGTGCGCGCTCGTTGCACCATCCGGTTCCCCTCGGGCACGGCTGCGGGCGGCGCGGCTGCGGCGCGCTCCGATTATGAAACCATGCTCCGGCGATTGATCGTCAATTACGACGTTGCCTCCCGGTGGGCAAAGCCGCGATCGGCGCTGCCCCGCCGCCTGGCCGGCGCCGCGCACCCGCTGTCGCAGGGAACGCTGGTCACCTTTGCCGTGGGTGACGGCAACAGTGCGTATAACGAGGCGCTGGTCGCCGAGAACGGGCTGTACCGCATCACCGCGGCCGACCTTTCGGCGCTGGGAGCGTCGCTGCCCATGAACCGGATCGCGGTGTATGCATCGTGTAAAGGTCCCATGGACCTGCCCGCGCCGGGAATGGCGACCATGCCCGACGGCATTGCCGAGGTCCCGGCGGTCAGAATCGACAATAACGGAAACGGCGTCCTTGACGGCAACGACTGCCTGCTGGTGTACGCCACCGGTTTGTCGGACTGGGAATATGCCGGCGACTTCAGCGCAAAAAACTGGGCCTTCAACCTTGACCGGTACGAGGACTTCCGGCATTACTGGGTGATTGTAAAGGAAAGCGGCGCCGCGCGCTCCATGGCGTCCTGGACGCCGCCGCCGGTTTCCGGCAAGGATACGCTGCGCCGCTTTACGGACCATGCGCTGTATCGAAGGCCCACCGCGCTTCCCACGGGCTCCGAGGGCGGCATTGATCTGATCTGGCAAAGGCTGGCAGGCGCGGCGAAACTGGACTTTACCGCCGACCTGCCGGGCCGCATCCGGCCGTCGGCAGCGGAAATCCGATTCATCGGCTACAGTTCGGCCTCCACGAACATCTCCGCCAACAATGGCCCCCTGTGCGCCGATTGCCAGGAGCGGGAATGGTATGCGCTCCCTGTCAATGACACCGCCTCGCGCCTCCCCGTCGACATCAGCGTCGGCACCACCGATCCGCGCCAGTTTCTGGACCTGGACGGCGTGGAAATCCGCTGGGAACGCTCGCTTGACATGACCGGCGCGCCGGCGATGATCGTCTATTCTCCCCCGGATTCGGGCGCGGTCGTCTATCGCATTAGCGGCGTCACCTCGGATACCTGCTATGTCGTGCGCATCGCCGCGCGCGAGCAGTCGATCAGCCTCGTGGATGCGCCCGTGACCGCCCATGTCCTCTTTTTTGCCGATACGGCGGGCAGGGGTATCCGGTATCTTATATGTTCCGCCGCCGGTATCAGATCGATCGACAGCGTTCGGTCGTTTTCCGTGCCGCCGGATTCGGGCACGGTCGTCCACCGGTTGCGCGCCGCCCACCGGTCGAATTACCTCATTGTCACCGACCCTGAGTTCCGCGACGCGGCCCGCGCGCTCGCGGACCATAAAAAGAAATACGCCTCATTTGCCGATGCGCAGCCGCTCATCGTCTATATGCAGGATGTGTATCGCGAATTTTCGGGCGGCAACACCGATCCCGTGGCGCTGCGCAATTTCCTTTCGTGGGCGCGCAATACCTGGACGGGCGGCCTTTCGTATGTGCTGTTGCTCGGCGGCGGCAACTGGGACTACAAACACGCCGTGCGCGACGAAAAAGTGTATGTCCCCGTGGCCATCGCCGAGACCCGCGACAACGCCAAGTGCGTGGAAGACTTTTTCGCATGCCTGGACTCGGGCGAAACCTATACGGGAGAACCCGACGCCATCATCGGCCGCATCACGTGTGTTACAAAACAGGAAGCGCTTGACGGAGTCGATAAAATCCGCGAGACCGAAGACCCCGCGCTGGCCGATTTTGGCGCCTGGCGCAACACGGTGGTGCTGGCCGCCGACGACGACCAGCAGGGGAGCAAGCCCGATGCCATCACCGACCATCACATCAGCTCAGAAAGCGTGGCGTCGGTGATCCTGTCGCAATGGCCCGCGGTTGACCTGCGCAAAATCTATCTCTTTGAATATCCCTGGGACGAACTGTATGAAAAACCCGAGGCGTCGCGCGCGCTTATCAATGAAATCAACAGCGGCGCGTCCGTGGTCAACTGGTTTGGACACGGCGCCGACCAGCTCTGGGCCGACGAACATATTCTTACCATGGCGGCGGTCAATAACTTCAATAATCGGGGCCGCTATCCGCTTATGGCCTCATTCTCCTGCTCCGTGGGCGAATTCGACCGGCCGGGCCACGAATCGCTGTCCGATCGCCTGCTCGCGCTGTCGCATGCCGGCGCCATCGCCACCATCGCCGCCACACGCACAGCCTACGCATCATCAAACACCACCCTGGCCACCAAATTCTACCAGTTCCTGTTCGATCCCCATGCCGGCCGCTCGCTGGGCGCGGCCTACCGCGAAGCCATGGCCAATTACAGCGCCAACAAACAATATGCGTTTCTGGGCGACCCGTCAATACGCTTTATCAACCCCCGCTACGATATCAGCCTGCGCGTCATTGATGCCAACGGCCGCGACGCGGACACGCTCAAGGCGCTGCAAACCGTCACCATCCGGGGCCGGCTCCGGGAACTTGACAGCGCAGGTATTCCGGCGGGCCCTGCGTCGGCGTTCGGCTCCGCGTCGCCTGCCTGGGTTCAGATCGGTTTTTATAATCCCTATGACACGGCGCAGCGCAAAGACGGCTCCAGCCAGAGCATCGCGCCGTATCTCATGCCCGGCGCGCCGGTCTTTGTGGGCCGCACCCAGGTGCACGACGGCGCTTTTGAGCAGACGGTGTTTATTCCGCGCAACGTGGCGTTCGAAAAACACGGCGTGCGATTGACCGCCTTTGCCTGGGAGGATGCGGTGGATGCCCTGGGCTACGATGACGATGTCGTCTTTAAAGGAACCGATATCGTGGCCACAACCGACAGCATGGGCCCGGCCATCGCCGTCCGGCCGGTGTATTACGACAGCCGGCGCAATGCCCGGGCCGCGTTTTCCGACCAGATAAGCCTGTCGTTGCCGGCCGAGGTGGAGATCTGCCTTTCGGACGCCAGCGGAATTGACGTTGTGGGAACCGCGCCGAACGAAGGACTGACCATCGAAATCCCCGGCATTTTGCCGCGCCAGAACATCAACCATAAATTCCGCTTCAATGAGGGTGATTTCCGCTCCGGCGTGGCCGTGGTCAACTTCGAAAGCGGCGCCATGCGGCCCGGCGCCTATGCGCTTATTGTGAGCGCCCAGGACCTGCTGGGCAAAACAGCCAACCGGTCCTTTTCCCTGCAGGTCATGGCCGAGGGGGAATTCAACCTGGACCATGTCTTTAATTATCCCAATCCCATGCCCGTGGGCGGCGCCACGCGGTTCTATTTCTACACCTCCGCACCGTCGCTCCTGGGCACCGCCGACGACGGCATTTCCACCCTCATCCGCGTGTATTCACTTTCGGGAAAACTGCTTCGCGTGCTGCGCTCGCAGAGCGGCGCGCTCCAGAACGGCGTGCTCTGGGACGGCACGGACGAGCTGGGCAATGTTCTGGGGCCCAATATCTATCTCTACCAGGTGACCGCCGACGATACCCGGCAGGGGCAGTCCAAACGGATCAAGAGCGCGATCCGGAAACTGGCTATCAAACCACGATAACCGGGCGCCGGCCCCGGCCGCGCGTCAACGTTCCAGGCTGCCACGGTTCTGCCTTTCAGGTCAACAGCGCGAACGGCGGTGGCCTTTCCGTCAATTGCAACGCTGACGCCTCCCGCTACACGCCGCGCAGGCATGCGGAGATTCCGCCCATTCCCTCGAAAGGGCAACGCCTTTGAGGAAGAAAGCGAAAACCTCTTGAGGAACGCCCAGACCTCCTCGCTGGCATTGATATCGGCTGCAGAACCAAGCCCGCCGGGCCATACATGACCGCCGCCTTCAACGGTCAGCAGGACCACTTCGCTGTTCCCGCTGCAAGGACCATAAAGCTCCTTCTTCACCTTGGAATTCGCATTTGACGCCGGATACGGGTCCGTCACCTGGGCGGTCTGGGGACAGCCGTTGCGCTGCACCCACCCGCTGATGGTTGCGGCAACGCCGCTGTATTTCACCGTGCTGTCCGCGGTGCCATGGATCTGCAGCACCGGGACCGGCCGGCCGGGATTGCAGAACGAATTCAGAGCATTAAGACCGGCCACCGGCGCGATTGCCGCTATTTTATCGGACAATTGACAACCGAGTTTATGACTCATATAGCCGCCCATGGACATGCCTGTTGCGTATACGCGATTGCGGTCGATGGAATAATTCGCGGCGATCATGTCGATAAGCGCGGAAATGAAATTGAGGTCCGTGCTGCCTGCCAGGTCCCAGGAGTTGTTGATCGCATTGGGGTAGACCACGATGCACTTTTCCCGATTGGCAATGGCATTGAACTGCGTATACAAAAGCTGCTGCGACGCATTTGATCCCAGGCCGTGCATGTTGATCACCAGGGGCGGATTGGAAACGCCCGAGGGGACGTACAGGATATAATCCCGCGTCTGGCCGCCGATCTGCAAACTGCCGGTGGTCTGCTGGGCATTCGCGGCCGTGAAAAGCACGAGCATCGACACTGCCGCAATTGCATGGGGATATTTCATGGATACTTCCTTTTCAGAGAGTGCGGGTTGGTAAGAGCTTCTACTCTATTTTACTATCTCTTGCGCGGCAAAGATACATGCAGGCTCGCATGGGCGCAAGCCCAAGCGGACGATTTTCCCCGGACCATTGCGGCGCACCCGGCAGTTCCCTTTATAAAGGAGCCGCCGACGCTTGGACAAACCGACTCTACGAATACGACCATTCACACCACAACTGGTTGAGGTCACCAACAGAAACCAGGATGACCAATAATCTTTAATACGCTAAACACCATCATCAAATTCTTTTGTCTTTACTTGACGGTTAAAAGTTCTCAGGCATAATTATGCAGCCTGAATCGGCCGTCACGGATTATCGGCTTTTGCTGTTTTGAGTATCTCCATATTCAATATAGTCGTTTTCTCCACGATTTGCATAAGGGTTTTGTAGCTCTCTGAGTACCGCCTTGTCCGGTCCACTCTCTTATCCCCCAAGTAAATCAATCTGGTTTTCTTATCCTTGTTGAGCGAAAAGTAGTACTGCTTGTTTCTGGTTCCGATCCGTACGATACTTCCACATGCCCAATCCTCGAAAATCGTCGTTGCGATAACAGGGCTCTTGCCGCAGCGAGACAAGTGCAACGCCGGTATTCCGGTCCAGCGCACCGCTGAAACAGCAAAGGCCATGCGGGATTTTCCCGCATGGCCTTCCTTGAAAAAAACGCGGATTAACGATCAATAATCGTCCATGCCGCCGCCGTAGCCGCCGCCGGGACCGCCGGCCGGCGCCTTCTCTTCCTTCTTGGGCTTGTCCGACACGATGCATTCGGTGGTCAGGATCAGCGACGCAATGCTGGCAGCGTTCTCCAGTGCGCACCGGGTGACCTTTGTGGGATCGATGATACCCGACTGCAACAGGTCTTCGAATTCCAGGGAGTAGGCGTTGTAGCCATAGCCGCCTTTGCCTTTCTTGACTTCATTGAGTATCACCGACGGCTCCTGGCCCGTATTGGCCACGATCATGCGCAAAGGCTCTTCAATGGCTTTGCGGATGATGTCCACGCCGATCGCCTCGTCTCCGTCGAGTTTCAGGCTGTCAAGGGCTTTGGCCGCGCGGATGAACGCCACGCCGCCGCCGGTCACGATGCCTTCTTCAACGGCCGCGCGCGTTGCATGGAGCGCATCTTCAACGCGGGCCTTCTTCTCCTTCATTTCGGTCTCGGTGGCCGCGCCCACGCGGAGCACGGCAACGCCGCCGGCCAGCTTGGCCAGCCGCTCCTGCAGCTTTTCGCGGTCGTAGTCCGAGGTGGTCTCATCGATCTGCTTTTTGATCTGGCCGATGCGGCCCTTGATGTCTTCCTTTTTGCCGTTGCCTTCGATGATGGTGGTGTTTTCCTTTTCAATCACCACGCGCTTTGCTTTGCCCAGCGAATCCAGCGTGGTGTTTTCGAGCTTGAAGCCTGCCTCTTCGGAGATCACGATGCCGCCGGTGAGCACGCCGATGTCTTCGAGCATGGCCTTGCGGCGGTCGCCGAAACCCGGGGCCTTGACAGCCGCGATTTTAAGCGTGCCGCGCAGCTTGTTGACGACCAGCGTGGCCAGGGCCTCGCCTTCGAGTTCTTCGGCGATGATGAGAAGAGTTTTTCCCATCTGTGCGACCTTTTCAAGGATCGGCAGCAGGTCTTTCATGGCGGAAATCTTCTTGTCGTGGATCAGGATGAGCGGCTCATCAAGCAATGCTTCCATGGTGTCCGGGTTGGTGACGAAATAGGGGGACACATACCCGCGGTCGAACTGCATGCCTTCCACCACTTCCAGCGTGGTGTCCATGCTCTTGGCCTCTTCCACGGTGATGACGCCGTCCTTGCCCACTTTTTCCATGGCGTCGGCCAGAAGGTCGCCGATTTCCTTGTCGTTATTGGCCGAGATGGCGCCTACCTGGGCGATCTCTTTTTTGCCCGCGATGGGCTTGCTGTCTTTTTTGAGCTGGTCCACGATGGCTTTGACCGCTTTGTCAATGCCGCGTTTGATGGACATGGGGTTGGCGCCCGAGGTGACGTTCTTGATGCCCAGGCGGGCGATCATCTGCGCCAGCACCGTGGCGGTGGTGGTGCCGTCGCCGGCAACGTCGGAGGTCTTGGACGCGACCTGCTTGACCATCTGCGCACCCATGTTTTCGAACTTGTCTTCGAGTTCGATCTCCTTGGCTACGGTCACGCCGTCCTTGGTGACCGTGGGCGAACCGAAGCTTTTTTCAATCACCACGTTGCGGCCGCGGGGACCCAGCGTGGTTTTGACCGCATTGGCCAGAACATCGACGCCGCGCAACAGTTTTTCGCGGGCCGATATATCGAATGCTAACATCTTTGCTGCCATTCGTTCGTCTCCTTTTTTCAGATGTAAATGGTTTCCCGGTGCCGGCTTTTAAAGCGACGCCAGCACATCGCTTTCGCGCATGATGATATACTCTTCGCCGTCGATTTTCACTTCGGTCCCGGAGTATTTGCCGTACAGGATTTTGTCGCCTTTTTTAAGCGACATTTCGATTTTCGCGCCTTTATCGGAAATCTTGCCCGGGCCGATGGCCATGACTTCGCCTCTCTGGGGTTTTTCCTTGGCATTGTCCGGAATGATGATTCCGCCCGCGGTCTTTTCTTCCGCGTCAAGCGCCTTGACGATAATGCGGTCCTCTAACGGTTTTACCTTCATACAAACACCTCCAAGTGGGTTTTGGGTTGATTGGCGGTTATGATTTAATGGAAAGCTCGGTCATTGCAATACCTTGAGCAATTGCAAAGCATGTGCCAACACGCAGGCTGTTTGCTGTATTATATTGATTTTAATGGTGTTGCGATATAATACGATGCAATAAAGAAAAGGGCGACAGTTTCATTTCAATCCAAATGCGGGAAATTCGCGATGCGCGGCGTTCCGTTTTGAAACGGGGGAAGCCGGCTTGGAAGCCTCTCATTTCAGCGCCGCATGTCCCGTCCCCTGCGCTTTTGCCAGCGAACCCCGGTCCATAAGCCTGCAAATTCCGGGGACGTCGCCTTTCCGGCCAGGGATCGGAATATCGTTTATGAAAATATGGGCCGCCTGGTAGCCCAGGCGCGGGAACCCGAAATCGATGGTTGATATAGGGAAATGGTTGGTCTCGATGTTGTTGTCAAAAGAGAGAAGAGATACGCGGCCCGGCACCTCGACGCCGGTGTAGACGCACCAGAGATAGATCTCGCGGGCCATGAAATCGCCAAGGGCAATGCACGCCGTCAACCCCCTGGTGCGGAAAAGTTCGACCAGCGAGGGCGTGTTCCGCACCAGCGCTGCGCGCAAGGATTGCCGGCGCTCGATGCCGGGTGCACCGGCCCTCCGGTCCGCGTCCGCGAAATAGGCGGACAGGTATTCCGCATAGCGGCTTAAATCAAACTCCTCCTCGAAATATCGCCAGAATTTCTCGTTCTGCTCAACGACCACTATTTTCGGTGAAGGCTGATATTCGCCGGCAAGACCGCGGATATGCTCCACGCGCCGCGCGATCCAGGCGTGCCCGGACACCTGTGGCACCGGCAGCCCGATGCAACGGTGCCCCAGATCGACGAGCGTCTGCACAGCCAGGCGGTCCGCGGCCGATTCGTCGAAATGCAGATAGTAAAGACGACCTTTACAGAGCGGCGCCATTTTCTCGAAAAAATCGCGGTCTTCGTCCCGATGGTCGAAATAAACGATCGGCTTATCAAAGCGTGAAAGCGCGGTCATACATGGTTGCGTGGACGGAGGAGGCCCCATGCCGCAATAGACAAGCGTTCCCTGATAGCCCGTTCCCAGCGATGCAACATGCGCGGCGATTTCCTCTTCCCCCGATGGAATGGGGAGCTCGGAACCGGCGGGCGATTGGGCCGGCTTATCCATAAACGCCAGAGAAAGCATGATGCCATGATCATGCAGTTCGCTGACCAGCATGCGCGAAAACGGCACAATTTCCGCGAATTTATAAAAACGGTTCCATTCAAGGTCAAGGGAGGTCAGCAGAAGGACCGTCGGCGGATTGCTCGCCGAAGCACTCGGCGCGAAGGGCCCGGTTTTCTTGCCCACAATCCATGATTTGCCCCGTTTGTACACTAGGCCGCCGGCCTCAAGGCGGGAAAAGACAGAACAGATGGTATTGGGCGAGGCCTTTTCCGAAACGACGAAATAATTGACTTTAGGAAGCGGAAAGCCCGCCCGGAAAGCGCCATTGATAATGCCGTCGCGAATGGAAGCATAGAGCCGTTCTTCGGCGCCTGCCGGCCCGGCCTTGGATTGGTTCGCGAGCGCGATTTTTTTCCCCTGGCGGCACGTAAGCAGGCCTTCTCCGGCGCATGCGCGCACGGCTTTCCACGCGGTGTGGAGTGAAACGGAATGCCGCCGCGCGATCCGGGAGATGCTGATATCACCGGGCAGGGACTCTTCATGAATCTCGCGGCGAAGAGTATCAGCAAGCGCTTCCCAGAGCCGGGGTTTTTTTTCTCTGTTTTTCATGAGTTGGAAATTCTTCAGCCTATAATTTATATCATTTGCGCGAAAAGTGAAAGAGTTTAATAACAAATATCTTAGCCATAGCTCCGCCGTGAAGGTACATTACCGGGTGAGAAAGGCGGTCAGATCATGGCCGCATCACCAGGAAAAGCCCTTAAAACTCCAAAATACGGGGGGTTGCATGAAAACAGCACGATTGATAATCTCCGCCTGCTTTCTCGCGGGAGGGTTGTTTTCCACACAAGCTTACGATGGCAAGAACGTCAATGCCTATGCAGTCTCGGTCAATTGGCTGAGGGGCACCGGCTACTGCGGCGATAATGGCGGTAGCTTGCTATCCAACGGAAACGTTGTGTTTTATACCATTCAGAATTCCAAAGTGACCAAGGCGGATACTATTCATAGCCGCTCGTCCGGTATGGGCCATTACCCGGCATTCAATTTGTCCGGAACCAGGGTCGCCTTTTATCGCGACAGCGTAGGTCCCAAGTCGGGCTCATGGACGGGATGCCAGTCGGCAAACGGAGGAAAAAGCACCATATCGGTTATCGATCTCAACACCAGGCAGGTTACCAATCTCTGCGATCTTCCTTCGTCGCCGTCTTCCGGGCATGTCGAAGAGGTGCCTCTGGACTGGCCCGCGGGCGATTGGATTTATTACGAACGGACCCACGTTCCCGCGAATGTATGGGAAGGCTGGAGCTCAAGTATTAATATCTGGAGGGTAAACGCGGTAACCAAAGTCAACGAGAAGGTATGCAATTTCTCAAACAACGGCCAGGAAAACATCTGCACCTATTTTCGCCGGTTCTCGCTTTCGATTAAAGGCGATCGCATGGCGGCGCAACTGATGGGAAAATACGCTTGCACTAAAACGCCCGATGTGAGCGGCGTGAATGGCGTTTATAAGTTTCCGGGCGCCTGCAATTTCAGCAATCCCGGTGATCGGCTGAACTATGAAGACGGCTGCAATATCGGCATTTCTCCCAGCGGTCAATACGTGGGATCGTATTTGGGAGGCATGCATGTCGATATATTCATAAACAACGCCGACGGAAAGAATGGGACCGGACCGGGAGTTGCTACCGTCAATATCCACAACCAGCTCGAATCATGGGCAGGCGAGGCAATCGGCACCGGCGCGGAGCACATCCAGTGGGCCGTCAATTCCGACAAATGGGTAATGCAGGAAATCGGCTATGCCGCCGACGGCCATGCGGACGGCAATGCCGATGGCAGCAACCAGGTGGTTTGCAACTGGACCGACAAGGTAGCCATCAATATTTCCAAAAACCGCAATCTATCCGTCAACGGTGGAACCCTGTATATGAACAACGACGCGGGAGATTTCTTTGTCATTGATCCGGCGAACAATCCGCAGGGAACGAAGTATGAAGATTTGCAGGGTGCGTGGCATGAAGTACCGGGAGCGAGCCCGGTGATTGGCTTTGTTGCCATGTCTCCGGAGAAAAACAGGTCTCTTATCGCCGTTTTTTCAGCATCATCAATCCGCGTTCTGGCTCCCGCGGGAAGCCCATGGCAGTTAACGGTTGCCACTCCCGACGGCCGGATCCTGAATTCGTGGCGGGGAGAGTCGGCTAAAGCCGAAATCCCGGTATCGGGCCTGGGCGAGGGCGTTTACCTAATGGCACTCACGGCGCGGGGAAAGACCGTTAGTCAGCGTTTTCTGGTGCGATAAGAAAACGGCATAGTGCACGGATCATCCCTGCTGATTCGCCGGCGAAGCGGGATCTCGTTTCCTTGAAAACAAAGAAGCCTTCAAGAGATAAATCAAGCCATGCGGCCGGAAACCAAACGCTCCGGATGGATCGTCGGGCCATTTTCTCTCCCCCCCCGATCATGGCCTTTCATCCATTCCGGAGCGCCTTATCGGCAGCAGACAGGAGGCGGTATGCAAAGAGTGATAAGCATCATTTGCGCTGCAATCATTTGTGCCGCGTCTGCCTATACAGGCAAGAATGTCAACGCCAAGGCGGTCTCGGTTCAATGGCGTCATGGTATCAACACCAAATACGAGCGCATGTGCGTTGAATGCTGGAACCCGTTCCCGCAAGGCGCCATCATGGTCTACACCATCACCAACGGCTCGGTGCAGCCAAATCCCGCAACCATTTACACGCGAGATAAAGGGCTCGCGGAGTATCCGGCGTTTAATTTTCCAGGTACCAAAATCGCCTTTTTCCGCAGCTGCATCGCGCCCGCGGCAACCGGCAACGGCAGTGTTACGGTCAATGGCGGAAAAAGCTATGTATCCATCATCAATACCAACGGAACCGGTCTTATCAATCTCGCCGAAATCCGCGCCAGGCCGGGCGGGTATGGCGATCCGGGCAGCGAAATGCTTCCGCTGGATTGGCCGGCCGGCGATTGGATTTATTACGAGAACCCGTATGCCAGCACGGCCAACAATCCCACCGGCGTTGACATATGGAGGGTCAATGCGTCCACCGGCGTTTCCGAAGAGGTGTGCAATCTCTCCCAGGGAAGCCAATGTGTTTACTGGCGCAGGTTTTCTCTCACCGCCAATGCCGACAAGATGGCCGGTCAGACCATGGGCAAGGATGGATGTTCCGGCGGACCCGGCGGCGGCAATTGCATCTGGCAGTTCCCGGTGCCCGGATGCAATCTCAGCAACGGCAAATCCGGATGCCGCGCCGCGTGCAATATCTCAATTTCGCCCTCCGGCGCGGTGATCGGGTCCTATATGGGAGGCATGCATCAAGAGATGGAATTGGGCTCGGGAACTCCCGGCACCTACCCGCTTGGCGATCCCGCCTGGGGTTATGGCGTCAACCTGATAGGTCAGTTGGAAGCATGGGCGGGCGAACCGATCGGCATAGGCTGCGAGCTGATCCGATGGTCCGCCAATTCCGACAAATGGGTAATGCAGAATGTCGGATGGTACGGCCATGCCGATAACATAGAGTTTGGAAGCAACTCGATTGCGTGCGATTGGGTTGATAAAATCGCATTCAATATCACGAAAAATCCCAAACTTCCCCACACCGCGGGATACGATCCCGACGGCGTCATGTACATCAACAACTGCACCGGCGACATGTGGATCAGCGATCCGGTAAATAATCCGCAGAACACCAAGTATGAAGACCTTCAAGGCGCATGGCATGCGGCCCCGGGCGCCATTCCTACCGCGGTGGAAAGCCCGTTTGCCGGCGGACGCAACGATGCAAATCCCGCGGTTCTGGATGGCGCTCGGATCCTGGTGCGCGCATCCGGCGATGGCCCGTGGGAGATCGTAATCTCGGCCGCGGACGGCCGGATCATGCGCTCGCAGCGCGGCACGGGCCTAAAAGCGTGGATCGCAACAACGGATCTGGGCACGGGCGTTTACATGATGAAAATCAGCAGCTGGGCCGGGGACAGCATGCGGCGGTTTGTGGTGAGATAAGCGCGAAAAATCGGGCATATCAATTTCGATGAATCTTTTCGGCGCGCGGAGTTTGCTGTATGCTCATCTCCAATACCCTGATAATCCGGGAAAACAAATGCCGCACTATCCGCGCAAAAAGTGAAAGAGTTTAATAACAAATATATGAGCCATAGCCCCGCTGTGAAGGTACATTACCGGGTAAGAGAGGCGGCCGGATCCGGTCCGCCTTGCCGGAAAAAGCCTTTATAACATCAAAATAGGGGGGTTGTATGAAAAAAGCACGATTGATAGTTTCCGCCAGCATCCTCGCGGGAGCGTTGTTTTCCGCGCACGCCTACAACGGCAAGAATGTCAATGCCAGGGCGGTTTCGTGCAACTTCGGGGCCACGGATTGGTATGTGAGCGCCGCCCGGTGCTGCGGCTGCGGCAATGGGTTTTCGGATGGAGCGCTGGTTTTGTACACCATTCAGAACGCCGCGGTAACCAGTGCGGATACGATTTATCCCAGTTCACAAGGTCTTGCCCACTATCCGTCGTTCAATCTAAGCGGAACTAAAGTCGTATTTTACCGCGAAAGCCAGGCACCGCAGGGAAAAGCAGCGTGTCAAGCCGCCAATGGAGGAAAAAACACCATCTCGATTGTTGATATCAACACCAAAGCAGTCACCAACCTTTGCGATCTTCCCTCGCCGCCTAATTCGCAACGGGTCGAAGAAGTCCCGCTGGATTGGCCCGCGGGCGACTGGATCTATTACGAGAGGACCCACGATCCCGCCGATGTATGGGAAGGCTGGAGCTCAAGCATCGATATCTGGAGGGTGAATTCGGTCACCAAAGTCAACGAGAAGGTCTGCAATTTCTCAAGCAACGGCCAGGAGAACCTTTGCACGTATTTCCGCCGGTTCTCTCTTTCCCTTGACGCCACGCGCATGGCGGCGCAGTTGATGGGGAAATACGAATGCACCGCGACACCCGACATAGGCGGGAATGCGGTTTGGAGCTTCCCGGGAGCGTGCAATTTCGGCACCCGGCTCAACTATGAAGACGGCTGTAACATCGGCATTTCCGCCAGCGGCGGCTATGTGGGATCGTTCCTTGGGGGACAGCATGCGGATCTCTTCATCAACGCGGTCGATGGACAGAACGGCAATGGCCCGAGTATTGCGAAAATCAACATCCACAACCAGCTCGAATCGTGGGCCGGCCAGACGATCGGCAACGGCGCCGAGCATATCCAGTGGGCGGTCAACTCCGACAAATGGGTAATGCAGCAGATCGGGACCAACCCCGATGGGCATGCAGACGCTAATACCATGGGGAGCAATCAGGTGGTTGCCAACTGGGTCGATCAAGTTGCAATAAACATCTCCAAGAACCACAACATCCTTGACCCCGCTGCCGGCGTCATCGACAACGCTCCTCAAAAGGTGGATACCATCTGGATGAACAGCGATGCCGGTGACTTCTGGGTAAGCGATCCGACCAACAATCCCAATGGAACAAAATACGAGGACCTGCAAGGCGTCTGGCACACGGCCCCGGGAGCAAGCGCAGTGGAAAGCCCGTTTGCCGGCAACCGCAAAGAGGCGCATCCCGCAATTCCGGATGGTTCCAGGATTTTGGTGCGCGTAGCCGGCGAAAGCCCGTGGGAGATAGCCGTTCTGGCCGCGGACGGCCGGATCATGCGCTCGCAGCACGGCACGGGCACGGAAGCGCGGATCGCAACGTCGGGCCTGAGTGCGGGCGTTTACATGATGAAAATCAGCGCCCGGGGCGGGGACGACATGCGGCGGTTTGTGGTGAGGTA
>Ga0315289_10008326_pt1 | contig 15014 bp, 14 predicted proteins | sample YL17G11_40_MG_FD_203452 | JGI IMG/M metagenome (GOLD analysis project Ga0315289, IMG submission 203452) | Sediment microbial communities from Yellowstone Lake, YNP, Wyoming, USA - YL17G11_40 | ecosystem: Environmental > Aquatic > Freshwater > Lake > Sediment | place: USA: Wyoming | collected...
CGCGGCTATGGCGATAGCATTGATGCCCAGGGCCTTGCCGCGCTCCTCAGACGGGAAAACGGAGGTGATGATAGCAAAGCTGACCGCCATTGTCATGCCGGCGCCTACCCCCTGGAGGGCTCTGAAGGAAATAAGCATACCGATGCTCTGCGACAGGCCACACAGAACAGAGGTCGCCGTGAAGGCAGCCAACCCAACGAGATAGACCCTTTTGTAACCAAACATATCTCCGAGGCGGCCGTATGGAAGAAGAAGGCTGCTGATCGTCAACAGATAGGCGGTGGGGACCCATTGAGCAATTGCAATGTCGGCATGAAAGAAGTTGGTAATGGAAGGAAGAACGATATTGACTATGCTGGCATCGATTGGCCCCATGATACCGCCCAGCATAACGGCAGCTAGCACCATCCATTTTGGTCCGTTGCTGGGACGGCTGATTCCTTCGCCAGCGCGCATGCTTGTCACTCTTTACGATTTTACCATATAGCTGAGCTAGTCGCACTTCGCTAATACAAGTTCATCCAAATTGAGCCATAAAGTTTAGAGTTGCAGGTGAGGCATTTATAGTCATATTGAAAGAAATGGCACTCCCGTCTTTTTGATGACCCTGAAAATTATGCCTCATCTTGTCGGCGTAGCTTGAAGCTGATATGATTTACCAGAAGCTAATCTGACGAAGCTGGTTTTTAATGGTTATTATTAAGACTCGTAACTTAACCAAGAAATTTAAAGACCTGTTGGCGGTAGATGATGTGAATTTGGAGGTAGAAGAAGGTGAATGCTTCGGTTTATTGGGACCTAATGGGGCGGGGAAGACATCTCTCATTAGGATGATAATTGCAGTATCACCTCCCACCAGGGGTGATATACAGGTGCTAGGCAACGACCTAAAGACTCACTCTCGGCAAGTGAAGGCTATCTTAGGGGTAGTCCCACAGCTGGATAACCTCGATCCAGATTTGACAGTGCTCCAGAATCTAACGACCTTTGCTCGATACTTTGACATACCTAAGAATGAGGCACATCGGCGCAGTATGGAAGTCCTAAGCCTGTTTGAGCTTGAAAACAAGCGTAATAACCACATTAGGGAGCTGTCAGGAGGGATGAAGCAGCGCCTGTTACTAGCCAGGGGCTTGATTAACATGCCCAAAATATTGGTTCTTGATGAGCCGACAATAGGTCTCGACCCGCAAGGCAAATATCTAGTTTGGCACAAGCTAACTGAGCTAAAATCCCAAGGCGTTACACAGCTTTTATGCACCCAGAATATGGAGGAGGCGACTGTCCTTTGTAATCGAGTGGCGATAATGCATCAAGGTAAAATCCTGAGCCTTGGTACTCCCCAAGGTCTCATTTCCAGATATGTAGGTAATGAGGTATGGGAGGTTGAGGTAAACCCAGGGGAAAGAGATAAAACCGTCAAGGATTTAAAAAGTCGTGGGCTTGACTTTGAGGAGGTTGGAGGTAAGATTCATGTCTTCCACGTAGAGGCTGGCGAGATGACCAGGGGACTAATGAATTTTCCAGAGAGACTGAGGCGGAGGCCAGCCACATTAGAGGACGTCTTCTTCCGGCTCACAGGGAGGTCTTTAGTCGAATGAAACCCCTTTCCTGGCGTTTTATTAGAGTGTGGCAGCGTAATCGAGATGTTTTCTTGAGTCTGTGGCATTCGGAAGCACCTGGTTTTGTGGTTGAACCTATTATTATTCTGCTGGCTATGGGCTTAGGTCTCGGGGCATATGTCGGCTTGGTTGATGGACAGAGATATATTGAATTTGTAGCACCAGGCATTATAGCTAGCTATGCCATGTTTAGTGCTAGCTTTGAGTGCACTTATGGCACTTTCGTGCGTATGGAGTATCAAAAGACCTTTGACGCTATCATTGCTACTCCGCTGAACGTTGAGGATGTCATCGCTGGTGAAATCTTCTGGGGGGCCACACGCTCGCTGATGACAGGGATTGCTATTTTAGCCATTGCTTCAGCCTTCCAACTGGTGCATTCACCTTGGGCACTGCTCATACCCCCCCTTTCCTTTTTGGAGGGCCTAATGTTTGCTTCCATTGCCATACTATTTACCTCTATTGTCCCGTCTATGTACAGCTTCAACTATTATATCAGCCTCTTTGTAACACCAATGTTCTACTTTAGCGGGGTGTTCTTTCCCCTATCCTCCTTTCCTGAGATAGTGCAGAATATAAGCCGGATAGTACCACTAACACCAGTGGTTCAGCTTACCAGGGCACTGATTAATGGGGAATTTCATCTCGACCTTCTTTGGGCGCTTGCTCTTATAATTGTTCTAACTGCTCTGTTTTTCTCTATATCGCTGGTCACAATGAGGCGTAGATTAACCGTATAAGACAGTCTTAACTGTTTTATTGCTTCATCAAATATGAACATAATGCTCATCCCATTCCCATGACCGCTGCTTTGCATACCAATTGTCAGCCAATTCCAGTTTTTAATGCAGCTCAACTTCCGCCAGATAGTCCGGCACTGATATATCCCATCCCGTCTTTTCTCTTAGGAAGTTGCCGAAACTTTCTGCCACTTCAGCCTCGCCATGAGTGACAAATACATGTCTAGGCGTGTTTCTTAGGCCGGAGAGCCACCGGAAAAGCTCGTCCCTATCGGCATGTGCCGAGAAGCCGTGTATCTGCGTTATTCTTGCTTGGATGGGGTAGTGCTGCCCGAGAATCCTCACTATCTTAGCGCCATCGACAATCTGTCGACCAAGCGTACCCACTGCCTGATACCCAACGAAAAGTATCGTGCTCTCTGGCCGGGTAATATTAGTGACAAGGTGATGCTTTATTCTTCCGCCAGTGCACATACCAGAGCCAGCGATTATCATGGCTTCGCTTGTTACGGTATTGATTGCTTTTGACTCGTCTAATGTTTGGACTATCTTAAGACCCGGTAGATCAAAGGGTGACTTGTTGGAGTGTACCATTCTCACCATTTCTCGGTCATATAATTCTGGATGACGTTCAAATATTTTGGTAATGCTCACCGCCATTGGGCTGTCAAGAAAAACCTTCATTTGCGGTACGCGGCGCTGCATGGTTAACTCGTTCAGATAGTAAAGAACCTCCTGAGTTCGCTCCAGAGCGAAGCTGGGAACAACTACGTTGCCACCGGCTCTCAAAGTTAAATTTATCTCTCCAGCGAGGCGATTACCGATATCAGCAAGGCTTTCATGTAGCCGGTCACCATACGTTGACTCTACCACGACATAATCTGCCTCGGCGAACAGGGTTGGGTCTCTTAGTATGGGTGCATTCCACCTACCAACATCGCCGGAGAAGAGTATGGTTCTGTCTATGCCGTCTTCACTTATTGTAATCAAAATCATCGCAGAGCCTAGGACGTGGCCAGCATCGAAGAAGGTAGCTTTGATACCATCACCTAGGTGGACAGCCTCGCCATACTGCACTGGTGAAAAGAGAGGCAGAGAAGCTTCAGCATCTTCTACCGTATAGAGCGGCACTTCGGGGAAGGAACCTCTTCTACCCTCCCGCTCATGCCTTTGTCTCTTGAATTCGGCATCTTCCTGTTGCAGTTTTGCTGAGTCCAGTAGCATGATTTCAGCGATGTCCGAGGTAGCTGCAGTGCAGTAAACTCTCCCGCGGAAGCCCTGACGAACCAGCCTAGGTAGCAGTCCACAGTGGTCAAGATGCGCATGAGTCAAGAGCAGAGCGTCTACTGTGTGAGGTGCGACGGGGAACGGGGCCCAGTTCCTGCCCCTAAACTCCCTTTCCTGGTAAAGGCCACAGTCCACCAGCAGTTTGATACTGGGAGACTCAATATAATATCGTGAGCCGGTGACATTCCGAGCCGCTCCTAGGAACTTTAGCTTTACTGTCATACTCGTGACTCGTGCCACTGAACTAGCTTGTTCTTATATGATAGCATTTAATAAGGCCTGACACTAGCTACTGCTACCTTAAATTGCCACCCTTTCCGTTACTAAAATAGCTTAGGCTAACATAAAATGTAAATGGCTATTGACCTTCAGAGGCAAAAGTGAGGCTCCAAATATGACTCTGACTAATGGCAAATGCCGTCTGATGGCATTGGCAGATTGTAAAGGAAGTGTTGGTTACTGAAAAGGATTGACTGTTATGACAAGGAGGCAGTAGGATATGGCTAGAGAAATTCATGATTAAACTAGGGGACATCACCAGCGCCCAGCGAATTATAGCGGGTCGAGTCCACAGAACGCCTTTGATCTCTTCTACGGCCCTAGGAAAGCGAACTGACACACACCTCCATTTTAAGGCAGAGGTCTTTCAGAAGACAGGCTCATTCAAGCCTAGAGGGGCTATAAATAAGCTACATCATCTAACAGAGGAGGAAAGAAAAAGGGGGGTTATCACTATGTCATCTGGAAACCATGCCCAGGGCTTGGCATATGCCGCCTCTTTGTTTGGCAGCCCAGCTACAGTGGTGATGCCTCACACTGCACCAAATAACAAAGTTAATGCTGCAAAGGGCTATGGTGCGGAAGTGGTTCTTACCGAGGGTGACCTTCTTACAACGTGCTTGGAGATTCAAAAGAAACGCAATTTAACCATGGTTCACCCCTTTGATGACCCCTACATCGTGGCTGGTCAGGGGACGATAGGACTGGAAATCTTGGACGACCTGCCGGAGGTTGATGTCGTTTTCGTCCCTGTCGGCGGTGGCGGCTTGATTTCAGGAATTGCCACGGCTATCAAGTTAAAGAAGCCAGCGGTTAAAATTGTGGGTGTGGAGCCCGTTGGTGCTTCAGCTATGTGGCAAAGTCTCCAGCAGAAGGCAGTGGTTCATTTAGATAGAATAGACACTATCGCAGAGGGCTTAGCTGCCCCCTTTGTTGGAGAACTGAATTTGGCTTTGGTGCAAAAGTATGTTGACGAACTCGTTCTAGTGTCAGATGACGAAATGATAGAAGCTCTATGCTTGATTTTGGAGTGGTGTAAGCTCCTAACAGAACCAGCGGGAGCAGCCGGATTTGCGGCTCTCCTCTTCAAAAAAACTAACATCCCCAGTGGTTCTGAGACCGTTTGCTTGCTAAGTGGCGGAAACATTGACCGAAGCCGCTTGGGGCACTTCCTTTATACATATATACATAAGCCTAGCTAATAAAGAAGGAGATTTGCCATGGTAAAAAAGGTTATTTAGGAAAGGTTGACTCTGCTAGGAGGGTAGTGTATTATTTGGTAAAATAAACATACGCAAAGCTAGCTAAAAAGGGCTGACTGGGTTGAGGATGGAACCGCAGGGAGCTAAGAGAATCTAACAGTAGGAGGTGACAGATGTAGGTATTATGAAACCTTGGCAGAATATGATTTCGGAGGAGATTTTTAAATGAAGAATAGAAGGTTATTAACAGCAGTCAGTGGTATAGGTTTGGTGCTGGTACTAGCGTTGGCACTACCGCTAATGAGCGCCTGTGCTCCGGCGCCAGCAGAAAAGCTATACAAGGTCTGCATAACCCAGATAGTTACCCACCCTGACCTTGATAACCATCGCCGTGGCTTCATGGATGGTATGACTGAGCAGGGCTTTAAGGAGGGGGTAAATATTGTCTACATCATAAGGAATGCCGAAGGCGATATGACGACGGCGAAATCGATCGCCGACTACTTTGTCTCCATAAAGCCGGACCTAATCCACGCCATAACTACTCCATGCTCACAGACAGTGGTAGCTGCGGCCAAGGGCACGACCATCCCAATAGTCTTTGGCACGGTTACCGACCCGGTGACGGCTGGGCTAATTCCTAGCTGGACACAGGCGGCACCCTATGTAACCGGGGTTAGCGATTGGGCTGATGTCCCCACCCAGATAAAGCTCATCATGGAGATTGTCCCGACTGCCAAGAAGCTGGGCATGATCTACAATGCTGGTGAGACCAACTCAGTGGTGCAGAGAGACGAACTGGTTAAGGTTGCACCCTCGCTCGGCTTGACCGTTGTTGAGGCGACAGCAGCCACAACCGCTGATGTTTATGCCGCGGCAAACTCACTGGTGGGTAGGGTTGATGCCATATGGATTCCCACCGACAATACTGCATTCTCTGCCTTTGATTCCATAATTAAGGTTTGTGAGGAGCACAAGATACCACTCTTTGGCTCGACAACAGCTATGGTGGAGAGTGGTGCTTGCGCTGGCGCTGGCGTTGACTACTACTGGATAGGTCAGCAGTGCGCATACATGGCAGCCAAGATTCTGCGTGGTGAAGCAACTCCGGCGCAGATCACGCCAATGAAATGCGAGATGCTGGTCCCAGCAGTAAACCTAGCTGCGGCTCAGAGGATGGGGGTAACTATCCCTCAATCAGTTATAGATAAGGCTCAGGTAGTAGAAGAATAGGGCAGTGGCGGGAACGATAACCACCAACAATTGAATAGATAAAAAGGTGCTCATCCAGGTGTTGAAGTCTGAGGAAGGAGAAGGTGTTGCTGGATGCAGTAGGCAATATATTGTCTTTTTCCCTCTATGAGGGGCTGTTATTTGGCTTAGTTGCTATCGGCGTATACCTTACACTACGGGTGCTTGCTTTCCCCGACCTAACTGTGGATGGAAGTTATACCCTTGGTGGGGCGACGGCAGCAGTATTGATTGTAGCTGGTGTAAACCCTTTCCTGGCAACCTTAGGTGCCCTTGGCGTAGGTCTATGTGCTGGTTTCGTGACCGGGTTACTCAATACCAAGCTAAGGCTACCCGCTTTACTGTCTGGCATCCTCATGATGGTGGGGCTGTGGTCCATAAATCTGAGGGTTATGGGTGGAGCCAATGTTTCACTCCTTCGTAAAGTAGCCTCCTTTGATATAGTGGCAGACTTTTTGGGACTTAGCAGCGGCAGTATTGTGGTATCAATCACTCTCGCTCTGGTGATTGCTGTTATCGTCTTTTTCCTTCTAAACTGGTTTCTGCGCACTGAGATTGGTCTGTCGTTGAGGGCAAGCGGTGATAATGAGCAGATGGTGCGTAGCCTGGGGGTAGATACCGATAAGAATATTTTGCTGGGTTGTTCCATTTCAAACGGTCTTGTTGCTCTCGCCGGTGCCGTCGTTGCTCAGGGTCAGGGGTTTGCTGATGTGGGGATGGGGATAGGGATGATTGTAATGGGGCTAGCCTCGGTAATAATTGGTGAGGCGCTATTTCGCCCCATGGGTGTGGCAAGGATGCTGCTGGCGGCAACAGGTGGCGCTTTTATCTATCGATTAATGATAACCGTTGCCCTTAGATTAGGCATGGCTCCGGGTGATTTAAAGCTAATTACGGCGCTGCTGGTGATTATAGCCCTGGCAATCCCGTTTATACAGAAGAAGTTGCGGCACGAATGGATGCCGCCGGCGGTGAGGTGGTAAAAAGAGGTATTTGATGGGCAAAAATAAGAGCTTGCTCCAGCTTAAGGGAATAACCAAGATATTCTCTAGGGGCACTGTAGATGAGGTTAAGGCGCTAGATAATATCAATCTAGATGTCAATGCTGAGGACTATATTACCATTATTGGCAGCAATGGCGCTGGAAAAACTACTTTGCTTAATGTTGCTGCCGGTGCCTTCCCTCCGGAAAGGGGAGGCAAGATTATCGTTAATGGCAAAGATATTACGGGCTTGAGCGAATATAAGCATGCGGCATATGTTGGCAGGGTATATCAGGACCCTAATATAGGCACTGCGGCTAAGATGACCATAGAGGAGAACCTGGCTATGGCGGTGCTGCGTGGGCAGTCAAGGGGGCTAGGGGCAGCCAGTAATAAACAGCGCAGAGAGTTGTTCCGCTCAGCTTTAGCTCCTCTAGGGTTAGGATTAGAAGATAGGCTAAATACTTTCGTGGGCACGCTTTCCAGTGGACAAAGGCAGGCGGTAGCTTTGGTCATGGCTACTATAAGTAAGCCAGCACTGCTCCTGCTTGACGAGCATATAGCTAATTTAGACCCGAGGACAGCCCAGATAGTGCTTCAGCTTACCGAGATGATTGTAAAGAAGGAAAAGATAACCACTTTAATGATTACCCACAATATGGAGCTGGCACTAAAATACGGCAATAGGCTGATTATGATGCATGAGGGTAGAATTGTAGTTGACTTGAATCAGAAGCAGCGGGCTGGGCTCACTATCAATGACCTAGTAGCTGCCTTTGAACAAGCCGCCGGTAGAAGATTTATTGAAGATAAAATATTGCTTAGACGGTGAGCAGGAAGCTAGAAAAACTCCTACCATCAATGACGATAAACTTCTTAGCAAGATAAAGCCAGATTACTGTATAGTTTACATTGATAATCCTAATAATCCCAGTGGACAGTTCATTAGCCTGAGCGATATTGACACAGTCGTCAGAGAGGCTCTTCTTGACCAAGATTTTATTCTCAACCTGCGGCAGCAGGTTAAAGCCGAGAAGGAGAAAAAGAGGTGACAGACCTAAAAAGAATAGCCGTACTAGGTGGTGGTAATGGTGCTCATGCTATGGCGGCTGACTTGGCCTTAAAAGGGTATGAGGTAAATATGTGTGAAGCGCCTGAGTTTAAGGAAAACATCAGCACAACGCTTGAGCGGCAAGCAATAGACCTTATTGATGCTTGGGGAGAAAAACACACGGCTAAGCTCAACATGGTGACAACAAATTTTGCCGAAGCGCTAGGGGGTGCTGGCTACATTATGCTGGTTATCCCCGCCATTGCGACCAAGAGCTTTTTTAACTCAATAGTGCCCTACTTGGAAGACGGTCAAACCGTAATTAAATGGTCGGGAAACTTCTCGGCATTATTATTTGCCAACATACTAAAAGAGAAGGGGATAAAGAAAAATATTACTCTTGCCGAGGGACATACCCTCCCCTGGGGCTGCCGGCTGGTAGCGCCAGGAGTAGTACAGATAATGGTCTGGGCGGTTAAGCTGCTGTTGGCAACCCTGCCGGCAAAGAACATAGATAGGGTAATGAATGAGGTAAATAATATGTATCCTGTCGTTGCCGGTGAGAATGTTCTGGCTACTTCCCTGAACAATCTAAACCCCGTTGTTCACCCTGTCGGTAGCGTTATGAATGCCGGTTGGATTGATGCTGCAGGGAAGGACTTTTACCTTTACCGGGATGGAAATACCCTGTCAATATCCAGGGGGATTAAAGGGGTCTTTGAAGAGGTATCCAAAGTAGCTGGTGCCGTTGGTGCCACCATGCTTGAATACCCGGAAGAGGATTTCTGGAAGAAGAGCGCCATTATGTCAACCTACTTTAGAGCTTCCTTTGATAAGGAAGGGGCTGTAGCCAAGATATCAGGCCCGTCATCGGTGAAGAGCAGGTATATAACTGAGGATGTTCCTTACGGGCTAGTGCCTATTGCCAAACTAGCGCGAAAGTTCAATGTATCCACCCCTGTCATCGATTCTGTGATTCAGCTTGCCTCGGTGATAAACCAGACTGATTATCACCATGAAGGTATGTCACTTGAGGAGCTGGGAATAGCAACCTTAAGCAAGGAAGAGCTAGCCAAAGTATTGCAGGAAGGATTGGAAACGAGACAGACGCAGGGATAAGCGAAAATATTTCGGATGTGGTCTATTTGCCTAAGGCAGCCTCTTCCTTTTTCCTTACTGGGCGCCCGCCATGACCGTGCTTAACCTTCTTAAACGCTTCTTTATACCGCCTTCTTTGCTCTGCCTTTTCTTGCTTTCGTCCCATCGTTAGCCTCCAGTTACAGTTTCCTTGCCATAAGACTCAAACCTGTGCTATAAAAGGGAGACAACAAACCATTCAGTATACACCAAAATTAATGGTATATACTACTATCTGAAGTTGCCAATAGGCTTTTAGATATGAAGCGGTTAGCATTGCTAATAACCATTGGACTTTGCCTCCAACTCGGCTTCTGTAGCTTGGTGCAATCAGCGCCGGAAGACGCGGTTCAGGTCAAGGAGCTAAATTTCGTTTTCCTTCATGGTGCTGGTGGCAATGCCTGTTCTTTGCAGCTTCTGGCTGATACCATTACGAAGCAACTGCCGGCACCTATCCTTGCCTACGAACAAGCCAATCCCGGGACTAAGATTCAGGTTGATACATTACTAAGATGCTACCCCAACGATGTGGATATTAAGACCTGGGCGGAAAACATCGCCGATAGCATCAACAAGCATTTCCCTGACCGGAAGAACCTAGTCTTAATTGGGCACAGCATGGGGGGCAAGGCAGCCCTTTATGCCATAGCCCAGAATATCGGTGATTTAGCTGACAAGGTAATACTGGTGGTAACCATCAATAGCCCGATTAAGAGCATGCAAAATTATTATATTGCCGGTGGCGGAACAGCATCGGATTATTATCGAGCCCGATGGCTACTTTCCGGCTGGGGGGTTTCTGACTCTTTGGTCTACTATGATAGCTCCCAAGATGGGAGGTTGGTAGCTGCGGCTAAGCACTGGTTAGCTTTCATATCGGGTGAGTCAGCCCCGCTTAGTCAGCAGTTTGATGTTGGTGGGGTTGATGCTCTGCCCAGAGACATGGATGACAGCATCATACCACTCTCGGCTCAATACTCTGATGGGGCTGATGTAATCTACTATGGAGAGTATTCTCATAACGATTTTACCAGCCGAGACGAGGTAGCCGCTTTCATGGCGGAGCAAATCCTTTCCTATCTCTTTGGCGGGAGTATAGAATGCTCCGTCTTTGCCAGAAGCGGCAGCTTTGAACATAAGGCTGGTTGGCTACCGGGGACAGATTTCTGGGAGGAGGTTGTCGCTGAAGTTCCTGCCACTAGCGGTAGTCTAGAGCACTGGAACGAGTCCTATACCAAGTGGCAGGAGTGGGAGGATGTGGTTGGGGAGTGCCCTCCCCAGGGCAAGCGCAGTAGCTACCGGATTAATCTAGTGAGACATTTCCCGTTTCTAACCAGCATTAAGGAATGGCGCTGGTTGAGTCGTGATAACCCTGATGATTGTCGGCTCTACCTAAAAACTAAGGCAGCCCCGAGAAATTATGTTCAGGTGGACTGGAGCATCTATGACTGTGGATTACTGCCCCCGGGGATTAAGCGTGACCGTTATGAAGTTGAAATAGTCACTGGCACGCCGCTGACCAACATTAAGCGTGTGTCATGGGCAAGTGATGACCCCGGCGACCTCAGGCTAATAATATACTCAGAAGCGGAAAGCCCCTTCCGCTGGTTCAAAGCTGAATGGAGGGTCTACTTTAAAGAAAGCCGACAAAGGAAAGTCATTGATGAAATTCCGGGATCAGAAACCACTCTAGGCAGTCAAGGGGAGAACAAGTGCTGCGATTAGGTTAGGCCTCCTTACTTCTCAAGCTCAGCCCGAGCCTTTACCAAACGCATTAGACTATCCAGCACCACAATGCCAATCACCCTATCTTGTTCCAACACTGGCATGTGGTCAATTTGCCACTCATTCATTTGCTCAAGCAGGCTTGCTGCCGGCTGTTCCGCCTGAGCCGTCCTAAGCTCACCAGCCGGTGTCATAATTTCACCTATAGTGGTTGAGTCCCAGCGGTCTTTGGGTATTGGTTTTATATTACGCATAGTCACAATCCCCTCTAGTTTAACCCCATCAGCGACAACGAAGTAACGCTGCCCGGTAACTAGTATGCAACCGCGGACCAACTGACCAAGGCTGAGCTGCTGGCTGATAACCGGGCATTCTCTGGCCACTACATCCCGAGCCATAATACCGTGAAGAGCCTTATGCAATATCATGGGGCGACGACTCTGCACTGCTGCGGTGTGTAAAACCCATCCGATAAATACGAGCGTCAGCCCGTTAAACCATTGATGTGCCAAGGCTAGTAACAGAATGCCACCAGCAATAAAGAGTAAGCCAATCCCCTGTCCCGCCCAGCTAGCAATACCTGTTGCCCGGTCATAATCACCAGTCGCCTTCCATAGCAATACCCGCAAAAGCCTGCCTCCGTCAAGGGGAAAACCAGGGATAAAGTGGAACAAAGCCAGCATAAAATACATAAAGGCTGACCACAGGATGAGCCCATCAATCAGAACGCTGCCGGTGTTTACCAGTACAGAATGAACCCCATAAAATATTCCGGCTATTATCAGGTTACATAGAAGTCCAGCCATAGCCAACAACAGCTCAAGAACCGGGAGGGTTTCCTCTTTGGCTATCTGAGACACCCCACCGAAGACAAATAGAGTAACCCTCTTCACCGGGATACCTTTACTGAGAGCCAAAAAATTGAGGGTAATTTCACGAAAACTCACCGCCACGAAAAAGAGCAAGCTGGCGGCGATCCCAAGGACTATCCTTTGCCAGAAGGGATAAGCCTCGGGGAACTGGGTCACCACGATGGCAGTTATCAAGATAAAGGCAATAGACCAACCAGGATGTAATCGCAAGCGAATACGCAAAATCCGACCCAGATTAGGGACACCTCTCATTCTCCCCTCCAAAAATACAACTAGTAATGGCATTTTGAGTAGGTAGCCTATTTTTGTCAAGCCACTAAACAATCCCATATACTTGAAAGCATTCCATGAAGGGTGTAATATATTTGAGCCTGAAATATGCCCCTGTAGCTCAGGTGGATAGAGCAGCGGTTTCCTAAACCGCGTGCCCGGGTTCGAGTCCCGGCAGGGGTAGTTAATTTTTGTCAAGATTTATGATAATATAATTTATCGGGGTAGGAGTGTAGCTCAGTTTGGTAGAGCAGCGGTCTCCAAAACCGCCGGTCGCGGGTTCGAATCCTGCCACTCCTGCCAGAGTTACGAGTGAAGGAGGATTATATGCCACAGTGCGGAGCTAAAAAGGGCAAAAAGACCACTACCCAGGAGAAAAAGACCAAGAAGGGTGGCAAGTAAAAAGTGTTTATTGGTCTTATCCTGATTGCTGTGGGGGTTTTTGCCTTACTGGTCAAGTTGGATGTGCTTAGCGGCTCAGTCTGGAGCTATGTTTGGCCAAGCATTCTTATTGCCCTAGGGCTGTCTTTCCTTTGGGGCAGACGCTCCGGTCGGGGCTGGCGCCACTGGTGCTGCTCAAAAGAAGAAAAAGAGGAAAAGCACTAAAGAAATGCCGAGGTGGCGGAAGCTGGTAGACGCGCCATCTTGAGGGGGTGGTGAGCGTAAGCTCGTAGGAGTTCAAATCTCCTCCTCGGCACCAAAAGGCGGAAGTAGTTCAGCGGTAGAACGCCTCCTTGCCAAGGAGGAGGTCGCGAGTTCGAATCTCGTCTTCCGCTCCAAAAAATGGGTTCCCCCGAAAATCAAAGATTTTCGTGGGTGATAGGCGACGTAGCCAAGTGGTTAAGGCGGGGGTCTGCAAAACCCCTATTCACCGGTTCGAATCCGGTCGTCGCCTCCAGTCTGCTACTGCTTTAACTGTTTTTCCAGTTCTTTCTTTTCCTCGTCTTTTTTATCCCTTTCCCGTTTCTCATACCATTCTTCATACCTTCGCCAGAGCCGGAACCAGACACGAGCAATAGAATCAATGGCATCGGCCAGAACAGCAACGCTGAGGTCAGGAAAGGATATTGTGCCCAGAGATTGCCAGTTGTCCGCAGTGACACTCTTCTGGTCGTATCCTTCAGGAATAAAGCGGTAAGAAAGCAGGTAGGAATGCTGGCATACCGCATTCATGAAGTCCCAGACGTTGTTGTTTCCGGTCCCAAATAACGTATCAAATTTCCGGCCACGCAGTTCATCTTCAACCTTTTTCAGAAATGAGGATTGATATTCCTGCTCATGGGTTGAATCCCTTGATGGGTACCCGGCCAAGTCATAAAAGAAACGCTCATTACCCTTATTTTTAATGCCATTATCAATTTTATAGTGATGTTCCATCTCATCTTCCCATGCTTTTTCCATGTGTCCGTGTATGTTCTCTCCTTCAGAAAATTTCCTGCCGTCACAATGGAAGGGCACGTGGGCATCGGCAACATAGTGACTTAACATAAAAAGCAATAGCGCCACCTGGTTATCCGTAGGCGATACCGCCGACCCCTTCTCCTCACTTTCCTGTATCTTAAGATGGTCAACGACTGACTCGGTGATAGACTCACAGCGGTCGGGCAGGTTGTCTTTCGGGTCAACCACCTTGAAAGCCTTACTCCTCACGGGAGAGCTTTCGCCATGATTATAGCTCAGGTATGTCTTCGGAAGCGGCCTGAATTTTGTCTCGGTTCCACCCGGCTCGAATTTGAGCACATGGCTGTTGGCATTATCATGTATCAGCGAATCAGGATACCAGGCTCCCCGTATGACGCCGTCTTTATTTCTTCGGAACCACTCGACGAGCTTCTGGGCGTCCTCGACATCTGTACCAGATAGGTTGGCATCCTCCAGTCTCTTTATCGCCATAAAGGCTAACCAGGCATGAGTAAATTGTTTCATTTGCGAAACCTCCTTTAAGCTGACAATTTTTCCGCCAAATCACCAGCCAATGGAACCTTGTATAGCTGATGGTGATAGGCTTTAACCATCAGCACTATCCACAGAATAAAGCAAAAGACTCCGATGATAACACCAAAGAACCAACCAAAAAACGGTATGTGGGTAAGAATAACGCTGGCAAGATGGAGAGCGCCGAAGACGATAATTGACTGGATGGCATGGAAACGAACAAACTTATTCTTCTGCTCCAGGAGGAGAAAGATAACACCACTTATCCACCCGGCAACATAACATAGTAAGCCGGCAATATTTGGCTCAAGGTCCAATGTTGAAACTGTTTCGGCTTTTTGTTTTCCCCTCTTTAATTTCTCCTTTGCCTCAATCCGCGCCTTCTCCTCCTCATAAATCCTTCTCCTCTCCTTCGGTGACAAATCCATTTCAACCCCCTTCCCAGGTTAGTCGCTAATCTTCTCCATATTCTGACCACAGCAGACAAGGGTGCCACCACCAACCTTGGTTACTACTACCTCATTGCCACACACATTGCACCTATACTTCTCACCAACCTTTTTAACACCCCTATTTTACCACTTTAAGCAAGTCCCCGCTTCCCTCTTTGGCTTTATATGGTAACCCCATCCCCCTTTATCCCCCTTCCCCTGAAGGGGA
>Ga0315289_10008327_pt1 | contig 15012 bp, 8 predicted proteins | sample YL17G11_40_MG_FD_203452 | JGI IMG/M metagenome (GOLD analysis project Ga0315289, IMG submission 203452) | Sediment microbial communities from Yellowstone Lake, YNP, Wyoming, USA - YL17G11_40 | ecosystem: Environmental > Aquatic > Freshwater > Lake > Sediment | place: USA: Wyoming | collected...
AATTCAAGGCGTCAGAGTGTTTGGGATTTATTTCAATCGCCTTTTTTAATTCCTTTATGGCATCGTCACGTTTACCTTGTTCCTCATAGAGAAACCCCAGATAAAAATGGGCATCGCTGTCTTTAGGATCTATCTGGAGGATAAATTTATATTGCTCAACTGCCATATCCAATTTTTTTTGCTGATAATAAAGTTGGCCCAGGTAATGATAGATCTGGAAATTCTGGGGTTCTAATTTTTTTGCCTTTTTTAAGACCTCTTCGTATTGGATGGCCGCCTCATCAAATTTTTTTAGAGAGGCATAAAGCAGCGCCAAGAGCACTCTTGGCTCAATCGCATCGGGGGAAATTCCTATTGTATCTTTTAGCTGGCTGATTGCCTCATCGAATTTCTCAAGCCTTATATAATCAACTGCTATGTGCAGATTAATAGGCAGCGACTCAGAATCAAGGCGGTCGGCTTGTTTGTATTCCTCTAGAGCAGCCTCTAAGTCATCTGCCTGCTCGTAGAGAAGGCCCATCATATAATGGGCCCAGGCCTTTGAGTCTCTCTTCTGTTGGGAAGAGGCAAAGGCAGCCCCGGATAAGACAAAAAAAGCTATGATTAGGATTCCTAATACAGGCAGGAATCGTCGGCAACTTGCGATCATAATTTTTAATGAATGCTTAGGCCCCGTAATAGAAACTGTTGAAAATCATATTTTCTAGCCAAAATGTATTATTTAACACTCTATAATACGAGGCAGGCGAGAACTTTCTAACCCCAAGCTCTCTTCTTGAGGTGTCTAAGCAACCTGCGCATCTTTTTTCTCTTGTGGGTGCGGATCTTTCTTCTTTTTCTTTTTCTACCACAAGGCATCTTCCCTCACTCCTTCCGTCGTTCGGGAGAAACCAGTTACCAGATTACAGTAACCAGAAATTACTGGTTACTGGTTACTGGTTACTGGTTACTCAATAAATAACCTTATTCAAAGGATATTCTACTATTCCCTGGGCACCTGCTTTTTTTAATGCCGGGATTAAGGCACGCACGACCTTTTCATCAATTACTGTCTCTATGGCAGCCCAGCCTTCCTGAGAAAGGTTAGAAATGGTTGGCCTCTTTAAGGCAGGTAAAAGTGAAAGCACCCTGTTTATATTGGCCCTGGATACATTCATCTTTAATCCCACCTTAGATTCGGCAGAAAGCGCACCTCGAAGAAGAAGGGCTATCTCCTCTATCTTTACCCTCTTCCATTTATCTTTCCAACTGCTTATATTGGCAATAAATTTAGTAGTAGATTCACAGACCGTAGCAATCTCTCTGAGCTTATTAGCCTCCAGGCTTCTTCCTGTCTCGGTAAGTTCGACTATTGCCTCAACCAGCCCCTGGGCTACCTTTACCTCGGTAGCGCCCCAGCTAAATTCTACCCCTGCCTTTATTTTATTCTTCTTTAAAAACTTCCTGGTCACATTGACTAGTTCGGTGGCAATCTGTTTACCTTTCAGGTCTTTTATTTTTCTTATCTTGGAGCCTTCGGGAACAGCAATCACCCAACGCACCGGCCTTAAGGACTGCTTAGCGTAAACCAGCTCTTCTACCCTTACTACCCGGGAACCATTTTCCTGAATCCAGTCTTCGCCGGTAATGCCGCAGTCTAAATCCGTCTCCACATACCGAGACATCTCCTGCGCGCGCAACAGGACCGGCTCAATCTCGGGGTCGTCAATAGAAGGAAAATAAGAACGCTCGGAAGATAAAGAAATGTTAAAACCTGCCTTCCTGAACATATTAAAGGTGGCTTCTTGCAGGCTGCCTTTTGGTAGACCTAACTTTAGTTTTTTCATTGGCTTTGCCTCATATCAAAAACTAAAAATTATTATATTTCACAGATGGGCACAGATTATCCCGCACCAAAATAAAAAATATAGCGGGATCCCGCTATGGCGGGATAAGAAACAGATGATCACAGATATTTTCTAAAACATCTGTGCTAATCTTGTAGCATCTCATCTGTGCTAATCTGCGCAAAACATTATACAATCTAAAGTTTTTCTTGTAAAGAAAAATAACTCTGGAAAATATTGTTGACTCTCTGGAGGGTTATTGGCCTTTGGCAAACTTTACTAAAATAGGCATAAGGTCTTTTCCTAGAATCTCCTTTAAAGAGCCTTTTTTTGCCTCTTTCTCCGAAAAGCTACCTGCTGTATCCGGTTTTATGTCTTTACTATAGACCAATAAAGGTACGGGATCTGCTGAATGGGCCTTGATAGCACAAGGAGTAGAATGATCCGCTGTTACTGCGATAACCACTTCATCTAAATTGAGTTTTGGAATTAGATTCTTAAAAAAATGCTTATCAATGGCCTCGATAATCTCTTTCTTCTTAAGGAAATCTCCGTCGTGTCCCGGTTCATCCGGCCCTTTTATGTGGATATAAAGTCCATCGAAATTCTGCATTGATTCAAGGGCGATCTTTGCCCAGACACTATAATCCACATCCAGATGGCCTGAGGGTGAAGGAACCTCTACCACAGACATGCCGGTAAGAAGAGCAATGCCTTTTTCGACCGGCATAGAAACAAATGAGCCAAATTGTATGCCAAACCTTTCCTTTATGCTGGGGAATTTGGGAAGATGATCTCCGGCATCGCGGGATAAAATTATATTTGCGGGCATTTTGTTCTCGGAAATTCTCTTTTTATTGACTAAAGACTCAAGTAAGACTACACCTGACTTCTGGGTAAACTCATTCAAAAGAAAAGCAGCCTCTTTTGCGGCGTCTGATTTTTCGTGGCCGGGCATGGGACTGGAGACCGCCACTAAATTTTGGAACTCCTCCTTGGCCACGCCAAATACGCCTTCTCTATCATAGGCCGGGTCAGTATTGGTTATCCAGCCCGAGAGTTTTGCACGCATCGGCCTTATCACCAATACGCCCCGATGGCCAATAGTATTTTTAAATTCGAAAGTGGCATTGGTTAGCGTTACCTTAGAATTTATCTCTTTGGATAATGCGCTTGCTTCTTCGGTAGTTAAATTCCTTCCTACGCGGCGGTCTTTTATGGCCTTTCCGTCGGGCTGGGCCGTGGCAAAATTTACTCTTAGAGCCAGTGTCCCATCTTCTACGCTCAGGCCCTCAGCAAATGCCTCTAAGGGGCCTCTTCCAGTATAATATTTATGCGCATCATATCCGAGCAGGCTGATTACGGCGATATCAGACTCAGGTGCGATATCTTTGGCCACTGAGTATAATAGGCCGACCTGGCTTTTTTGCGCCAATTTGTCCAGATTAGATTTGTTTGCTGCCTCAAGGGGGGTTTTATTATCGAGTTCTTTTATGGGAAGGTCGCCGAGACCGTCTAAGACTATATAGAGAATCTTTTTCACATTCTTTAATTCAAATATCAAAATGATATGTTAGAATCCACGTTTAAGGGATAGCAGGATGTAGCAAGGGATAGTAAGGGTAAGGAAGGGGGATTTTTAAAACCCCTACTTTCCCCTTCTAAACCATCCTGACCCTTTCTAACCCTTAAATCTTTTGATTTTTGCATTTATTCTAACATTTACTATATCCACAGGCATGGCACTTAATACAACCTTCTTCGTGGCGCAGTGCCCCTCCGCAATCAGGACAGACCCCGACGATATCCGCGTGATGGTCGCCTAAATCGGTAATAACACTTTCATCATCATGGGAGTGTTTCATCGCTACTGCCTCTTCTACAGGCACGTTACTGGTAATAGCGTTAACGAGCCTTTTCTCGATCACGCGGGCAATGGCATCTGCGCAAGAAAATATTCTCTGGCCCTTTTCCCAGGAAGGACTGGGGCAGCGGATATTGCGTAACTGTTCAATTATGGACTTCACCTCGATCTCAGAACGCAGTGCCAGTGATACAAGCCTGCCTATTGCCTCCAGTTGACTGGCGGCACAGCCTCCGGCCTTACCCATCTGGGTAAAGATCTCAAAAGGCTTGCCGTTGGCGTCGCTATTTATAGTAACATAAAGATTACCGCAGCCGGTAGATACCTTGGTAGTCGTACCGCTGGTAACTTCTGGCCGAGGCCGAGGAGTAATTCTATCTGTTGTTTGGCTACTGGGTCTGGTCTCTTTTTGCGCAATGTTCAAAACCTGTTGCTCTCTGCTTCTGTCACGATAAATGGTAATGCCTTTACAACCTAATTCATAGGCCAGAAAATATGACTTTCTCACATCCTCCACAGTGGCATTATGAGGGAAATTAATAGTCTTAGAAACTGCGTTATGCACATATTTCTGGAATGCCGCCTGCATCCTCACATGCCACTCCCAAGATATATCATGGGCAGTGACAAATATCCTCTTTATATCTTCAGGGATACCATCGATATTCTGGATAGAGGTATTTTGGGCAATCCTCTCCATTAACTCCCGACTATAAATTCCTCTCTCGCGCGCAATTTCTTCAAATAAGGGATCTACCTCTACTAATTTATCATTATCCATCACATTTCGGTAAAAAGATATGGCAAACAGAGGTTCAATCCCCGACGAACAAGGACCGGCGATAATACTGATAGTTCCTGTCGGGGCAATGGTAGTTAAAGTAGCATTGCGCAGCCTAAGGCCAGCATCTTTCTTGTCGTAGATACTGCCACGGAATGCGGGGAATGTTCCTTTTGTCTTAGCCAATTCTACGGATTTCTTCGTGGCCTCATTCAAGATAAAAGACATAATTTTCTCGGCGAGGGCAACTGCCTCTTCACTATTATAAGGTATACCCAGGCGTATTAATAGAGTTGCCCAACCCATCACCCCCAGGCCGATCTTGCGGGTAAGTTTGGTAGCCTTCTCTATCGCCGGCAGGGGAAATCTATTTACATCAATAAGGTTATCCAAGAAATGTACTGCCAGTCGAATTGCCTCTTTTAATTTCTCCCAGTCAATCTCATAACAGGTCCTTACTCTTTTATACGTCCTGGCCAGATTTATGGAACCAAGGTCACAGCTCTCATACGGTAAAATCGGCTGTTCACCGCAGGGATTGGTGCTCTCAATCTTGCCTAATTTGGGCGTAGGATTATCTCTGTTAATGCGGTCGATAAATATAACTCCGGGTTCACCGTTCTTATGCGCCTGTTTGACAATTAAATCAAAGACCTCTTTGGTGTTGACTTTGCAAACAGCTTGATGTGTATGGGGATCTATTAATTCATAAACTTTCGCATCTTTTAATTTCTCCATAAAATCTTCGCTAATTGCCACCGAGATATTAAAATTGGTAATCTCTTTGTTATCCTCTTTAGCGCTAATAAATTCTAAGATATCCGGATGATCTACGCACAAAATCCCCATATTGGCGCCACGGCGGGTGCCGCCTTGCTTTACGGCTTCGGTTGCCGAATCATAAACCTTCATAAAAGAAACCGGACCCGAGGCAATGCCGCCTGTGGTCTTGACTACCGAATTCTTAGGACGCAGCCTCGAGAAAGAAAATCCTGTTCCCCCGCCACTTTTATGAATCATGGCGGTGGCCTTTAATGTCTCAAATATCGACTCCATCGAATCTTCAATAGGCAAAGTAAAGCAGGCGGATAATTGGCCCAGCTCTCTTCCTGCATTCATTAAACAGGGAGAATTGGGTATAAACTCTAAATTCGTCATAATCCGATAAAATGCCTCTTCTAACTCAAGTATCTCCTTCTCGCTCTTGCCGTAATCTTTATCCGCTACTGCAATAGCCCTGGCCACCCGACGAAACATTTCACTCGGCGTCTCTATAGCCCGACCGTTTTCGTCCTTGACCAGATATCTTTTCTCCAGCACCTTTTTTGCATTCTCAGATAGGTTCAGCTCCATGGTCTAGCTCCTTTAATGAGCACTTAATTTACGCAGTCCCGAAGGACGACGTAAATTAATCTTCTTGATTAGCTTCTTTGATTGTGCGAATTAAACCCCCCACCACTTTTTGTAATTGGCGTGGATTTAATATTTAAGGCATTATACCAAAATTTACCTTTCATTTTATCTCGAGCACTCTTTCAAAAAGTGGTGGGGGGTAAATTCGGTCATCAAACTTACGTCATTTCATTCCGTAAGTTTGGACCTCATTTACCTTACCACAAATAAAAAAACCTGTCAAGGAAAAATACCATATATTGTATATATTCCCCTAGAATATACAACTTATAGTATGTAGAATAGTTATATAATCTTTAAACTGCTTTTGGATGACCCGTTGAGTCTCTGACGATTAATTTCGTCGGGAGAATCAACTTATTCGTTTTTTCTTTGGTCTTAGAATTAATCTCTCTGGTTAATTCTTTTACTGCGTGCTGGCACATCTCAATCAAGGGTTGTCTAACCGTGCTCAAGGCCACCGGTCCGAAACAACCCACAGGATTATCATCAAAGCCAATTACGGAGATGTCAGCGGGGACCTTAAGGCCTTTTTCCATTATTACTTCAATTGCCTCCTTCGCCATATCATCGCTGGCCACAAATATGGCAGTGGGTGGATGAGTGAGTTTAAGGAGTTCTAAGGTAGCAGTGCGTGCCGAATGTCTGGAATAGTCACTCGTCTTAATAAATTCTGAATCACTGATTATTCTTTCATTAGCTAAGGCCTCCTTAAAACCTTCCAGGCGCTGACGTGCCGCCTGAGTCTTTAAGTCGCCGCTTATATGGCCGATACGCCGGTGCCCCAGGCTAATCAAATAATCAACTGCCTCTTTTGCGCCTTTTTTATTATCGATAGAGACGCAGGCGACATCCATATCCTGGATAAGATTATTGATTACCACGCAAGGAACGTCTTCCCGAAGGGCTTCCTTTAATTGATTGATATTACCCAGGATATCAGAGAATATTATCCCGTCGATACTGGCAAGGTTTACGGCAGTTGTACCGTTAGCTAAATGAAGGAGTAAATCTAATCTTTTTGCATCGCATATTGTACCTATCCCGCGGATAATCTCAATGGCATAAAAAGAATAAAATATCCCCTCAAATCTCGGGATAACCAAGCCTATTGTGCCTTTTTTGCCCCCGGCAAGGCGCTGGGCACTGATGTTGGGTCTAAATTTTAGTTTACGGACGGCCTCTTCGACTCTAAGAAGATTGGTTTGATTTACGGTAGGAACTTTATTTATAACGCGGGATACTGTGGTAGTAGAAACCCCGGCAAGGCGCGCAACATCCTCAATGCGTACTTTCTTCTTTAACACAAAAATATCTATTTAAAATGTCTAATTTCCCAATGACGAATGTCGAATGAATGACTAATTATTTAATTTTTCAATGTCTAAAATTTTTAAATCATAATTGGACATTTGTCATTAGATATTAATTAGTCATTCGGATTTAGTCATTAGGAATTTAATCTCTCCTAAGTTGTCAAATTATCCGAATTAGATTATCTCACCAGGTCTCCAACGCGGATCTTTGTGCCAGGCTCAATCTGTCTAATATCAGCTGCGGCGATATCTTTACGCGTCTGGATTACCTCAACAGTAGCAATCTGTTTATTATCTCTGGCTACTCTAAAAATATTACCAGTCCTGATTCCTGCAGATTCACCCAAATCAATGACTATGAAATTATTTTCTTCGTTTATGGCAATGACCTTTCCTTCCTTAACTACTATATTAGAAGGAGTCTTTGCGCTGCCTTTAACTATAATAGGCGGTAATTCCACGGATTTGTTAGGTGTGGTCTGCGTCGCTGTTTCTTTTATCGCCTCAAATTCCTTTTTAACGCTGACCATGTCGTCAAGCTTGCTCTGCAGGGCTAGATCCATACTCGCTGCCTTTTTTGCCAAGGCATCTTTCTCCGTCTGTAAATCGTTTAACCTATTCATTAAGGAAATATTTGCCTTTTCCTTGCTCTGTAATTTACTCCTTAGCTGGGCATTATCTTTTTTCATTTCCTCAAGTTGTGTAACCAATAAATTCTTATCATTCTTTTCCCTGACCAGATCAAAGGATAACGTACTAGTCAATTTCTCGTCGTACTCTAATTTCCTTTCCAGGTCCTGGCGCATCGTCTCTGAATTCTTTAGTTCCAGCATTAGCGTCTGTTTATCATCCTTTGCCTTTGCCATTTCAAGACGCGTATCCTTTAAAGCAGTATCTAGGTCTTTTAACTTTATCGCTAATTCTGCTTTCTCCTTAAGAATCTTAGCCCAATACTCATCAGTCACCACGGCGGCGGTTTTTGTCTCGACCGCTTCTGTCTCCTTCATCTCTTTGGGCTGTCTCTGTAATTTGGCGACGAGATCTTCTTTTTCTTTATTAATAACATCAAATTTCTTCTTCCAATCGTCTCGCTCGGAGGATAAGGCGTTTAAATCCTTTTGCACCGCTGCCATTCTCTCCTGGAGTCTGGTTTTTTCCTGCTCGCTAACCGATAATTTCTTGTCCAGACCATCTTTTTCCTTCTGCCACTGTTGCTGTTTATCGGAATATTCCTGGCTTAATAACTGTTTACTGTTATAAAGACGTAAGGATATAAATATGCTAACTACTAAAAATATTGCCAAGCCAAAAACTACTAACCGCATTTTTTTATCCATACTTTAGCTCCCCCTGGTATAATCTTTTAGGTATAACTATGAATTATACCTGATTACAGTGATTTTAAAAAGATTACAGCGATAAATTTGCAATGTCTTTCTCATCGCTGTAATCGGTAATTAATCGTTGTAATCATAGTCTTCATACTTCTTCAATAGAAATTATAATAACTTTGCAAATGTATTACGGATTACGAGGCTTGCCGCGCCCAAGGCTACGGAATTTTCTCCTAATCTAGAAGGAATAATCTTGACATTACCAGACATCTCATCAAATGCCCACTCATTTACTGTTTGTCTGACGGTATCAAAAAGAATATCCCCGGCCTCTTCCAGGCCTCCGCCAATAATTACCATCTCGGGATTCAAGAGATTGACTAAATACGCAATCTTAATCCCCAGCCGTTTGCCTGCGCTGATTATCATCTCCTTAGCTAAAGAATCATTCTCTCTAACTGCCTTAAAAATCTCTCTTAAGGTGATTTTTTCTATATCATTTTCGGCAAGCTCTAGAATCTTTGATTTGGTGCCTTTATTGATTAAATTTTTGGCATCCTCGACCAGATTTAGGTCTGCCTCCCAACGCTTTAGGAAACAAGGTTGGCCGAATTCACAATTAAACAATGTATCCTGTTTGGGATTATGTATGGAAACCTCCCCCGCCGCACCGGTTGTCCCGCGATAGATTTTACCGTCTATCATTATGCCGCAACCTACACCCGAAAACATATAGATTAAATTTTTAATATTATAATCCAAGGTAAGCCACTGCTCTCCGAAACAGGCAACAGTAGCATCATTTTCGATAAAGGCGGGGATACGGAATTCTTTTTCCAAGATATCCCGTAGCGGCAGGAAAGTCGAGGCATAGACACAGCCGGATTTTCCTACCTTTTCTGGCCAACGCACCGTCTCACCCTTTTTATCAATAATGCCGGCTATACCCACACCGAGACCTTTAATCTTTGATTTATCATCTTTAGCTCTCTTAATAATCTCAGAGATAATTTCCGTTAAAAGCCCGACTATTTCTTTTACGCCAGTAGATGTGCGTTCCCTTTTTACTCGCACCAAGATGCGGCCATCTAAATCTATTAAAACTCCGACAATATTCAATAGATTCAAACCCACGCCGATGGCAACCCCCGCCTCAGGGTTTATATCCAGAAGGAGTGGCCGCCTTCCGCCGGCAGATTCATCCAGTTCTTTTTCAAAGACTATTCTTTTGCGTAAAAAATCGCCTACGTAATTAGAAATGGTAGTTACATTTAAGCCCACTAATTTAGAGATGTCGGTCTTGCTTAAGGGGCCGTTCCTGCGTATAGCCTCCAAGATTGCCAGGTTTCTTCTTGCTCTTTCGCTCAAAGTCTCGCCCTTAAAACTAATCTCTTCCATCGAAATTATTTGTGGTTTCTATTTTAATTGCAATATCTTATGTTATTCTTTGATTATAATACTTTTAAATTAATAAAGCAAGGAAAAAAACGGATGATCGCAAGATCTCAAATTAAAATCAAGTTTTTCACAGATGATCACAGACACGCACAAATCTGTGATCATCTGTTTCTTTTCATCTGTGCTAATCTGTGTACGAATATAATTATTTATCTGTTATTCTACCCAGAGTTCCTGTAATAGATAATATGCCCTTTTGGGAATCCTTTTATCTAGTCCAGAACTTTTAGCAGGGATCAATTTAATTAAGCCCCACCATTCTTCATTCATATTTAGGTTCCTGGGTGCTCCGATATCAAAATAATAGGCGCCGTTGGACCAGGAAGGTTGGCTATTGTGCACATTCCAATTGCAGGGGTTGAATTCTTCGAATTTCCACCATTCATCGGTCCATTCAAAGATGCATCCTCCTAGGCTATTGCCTAACCCAGACTCGTTGGCTAGATTTTTCTCAATCTCCTTCCACTGGGATTTAATGAATATCTCCTGCATATCCTCTCTGGGTTTATTCTGTTTTGCGTCATAAGAATCAGCGCCGAATTCCGTAAAAAAGAAAGGTTTGCCCCAAGCCATATCTATCTGACGAAATAAAGAACCGAAGGACTTCCCGGAGTAACTGGATATACCTAATAGGTCTATATCTTTGCAGATCTTTGAGGCCACCTCTAATCCGGCCACACCTCCGTTACCCAGGGCCACGGGATGGACTCTGTCGATAGACTTTATCTGTCTGGCAATCTCATTCACAAAAGAATAGTAAATCTTGGCCTGTACTTTCCTTTTCTCGTAAGGGTCGCTAATTTTTTCTAATTCGGGCGTGGTCCAGGGATTTAAATTCTGCGGACCGAAAGAATAGTTATTTTCATTACCCAAGACCCACATAAGCAGCCCGGGCGAGTCCTTAAAATCCTTAACTATCTGGATCACTTCTTTCTTAATCCTTGCTCTAAATTCCCTGTCGCCGTAAGAGGCACTTGACCCTTCCCAGAAACCTAACCAGTGTCCTAATATCGTCCTTATCCCGTGCTGACGATAAAAATAATCCATAATCTTTTTTGCGCCCTCTACATCTGTGCCAGTATTATATAACCGAATGGCGTTTACGCCAACCTTCTGCATCAGGCGACCATCTATCTTCCAAGGTTCGTTCTTATCTTTTGAAAAATCATAGTCATAACCTGCTCCTATAGACACAGGATTGTAGCAAATTCCTTTAATGATAAAAGGCTTACCCTCTACAATAAGTTGGTAATGACGGGACCTGAGCTTTTTGATTACTACTTTTGGGGTAGGCTGTTTGATAGGTTTTTCAAACGAATAAACTGTTCCCACTAAAAAGAATGATAAAAACAAGAAAAAAAAGAGGCAAGAAATTCTCGCCCCTTTAATAGCTGAATCCCTTGCCTCGATTTTTTTATAGGGCTTCACAAAAAACGTTTCGCCCTTAGAAATCTGTGTCCCGAATGTAGTAATTGCCTTAGTATTACTTCGGGATCCCGAAGTATAACTTCTATGGGATACTTCATTCGGGATAATCATAAATTAATAATTTTCTATTCATACTTTATTTCATCTAAGTAGAAGATAGCGCCCTCGGGATTAACATCCACATTAGTTGCCCAGCAGAAACCACCGATAATAGAAGATAGGTCCTTACCTCTTAGATCAATGGTGTATTGTTTCCACTCTTTAGTAAGAAGCACCGGCCCTATGCCTGCGCTATCCGAATCAGAATATTCTCCGCTAAAGCCGCCGATTTTGAACTCTTCAATACGCTCATTTCCGGTTGTGCCCTTTGCCCAAAAGGTGAGTTTGGTTGCCCTGGATAAATCATATCCCGCATCGACTTGACCCCAGTTATTCGCCGGGTGCTGCCAGTAAATCCCAGCCCAGCGGGCACCCTGAGAACATTTTCCTGAATAAACAATCTTGATACAACTCTCGCCCAAATAGGGATCTTCAGTCGAAGCCTGGTCTAGCTTAATATCTGCGTAATCGCCCATCCATCCGGAGGGAATAAAGTGATTCCCTAAAGATGTACGGTCGGCATAAATATAGAATGGCACATTCTGCGTTGTCTTGACCTGGGGCTTTAAAGTTGTATCTTGCTCAAATTTTATATCATCCAGATAAAAGGTAATACCGCCAGCATTAGAATCGCTGGAAGCCACCCAACCAAATCCGCCGCTTATATAGGTAAGGTCTTTTCCAGTCAGATTTATGGAATACTGCTCCCATCCATCGCTTAATTCTATGGGGCCGGTCTCCACCTCTGCAGTATCCGGATAGATTCCTTTTATTCCGCCTACCATAAACTTCTCGATAATCTCGCCACCCTTACCACCCTTTGCCCAAAAGGTAAGTTTGTTTAAACCGGTGAGATTAAAGCCGCCTTGCCTGGCTCCCCAGTTATTGGGCGGATTTTGCCAATATACTCCTGCCCAACCCTGGCCTTGGGTCTTTTTGGCGGAATAAGTAAATCTTATGCAGGTTGAACCCGAATGTGGATTATCCATATTCTGGTCATCCATGACAATATCACCGTAATCGCCTATCCAGCCTGAGGGTATATAGTGATTATCAGGTGATTTTTTGTCGGTGTAGACATTGAAGAGCGTAAGAGCCTTCTCTTCCTGTTTAGCTGGCTCTGTCTTAGTTGCCTGTGCAAAAATAGAACCGACAAAAACAAAACTTATTGCCAGCACCAAAATTAAAACTAAATACTTTTTCATCTTTCCTCCTTCCATTATTGTTCTTGTTAATCTAACAGTTTGCTTTTGATTTTTAGTTTAAACTTTTAACTTTTCCGCCACAATTCTTTTGCGCCACAAATATTGACGCAGGCGAAAAGCTAAACCCACCCCTCCTTTCTTCAGTGAGCACGCAACTTACGGAACGATAGTGAACGTAAGTTGCTGTGCGAACTGAATCCCCCACCACTTTTTGTAATTGGTGAGGATTTAATATTTAAGACATTATCCCAGAATCTGCCTTTCATTTTATCTCGAGTTCTTTTTCAAAAAGTGGTGGGGGATAAATTCCGACACATAACTCATGTTCGCTTACGCTCCATAAGTTATGTCGTCATTTACTGCCACAGTTTTCTATAGGTAAAATAGCTCTTTCGTAATTGTCTAAGAAACGGGCTTAAAGAGCCGTCGCCCTGACCACAAATACCCAGCCATTCCTCATGCATAAAACCGTCGGGAAACGGCCCGGAAAATAATTCTTTTGTATCATGTACGGATGGCTCATAGGCCTTCCACCACTCGTCAAGATACTCAAAAACCACTCCTCCTAAGCCATTACCAAAACCGGTTTGCGCCGACATATTTAATGCGATATCATCCCAGGCCGCAAGATAGTAGTCGCTTTGTAAAACCTCAGCCTCCTGAAGCGATTTCCCCTCGGCATAAGCCGGACAGCCATATTCAGTAATAAATGCTGGCTTATCCGTCTGTTCTTTAACCACCTGCCAAAAATCCACAAAACCATAACCGCCCCTATAGGCATTAGCAGCAAAGATATCCACGTCGGGGCAGTTCCTGGCGAATCTATCTAAAAAGAGTGTATCTCCGTTGGCAATAGCAACAGGGTGGTTCTTATCTATCTTTTTTATTTCTAATGCCGCCTCATTAACAAATTTAAAAAAGGCATCAGGGTCTTTATTGGCATTACAGGCCACGCCATAAACATTTTCATTGCCTAATAACCACATAAGAACGTAAGGCTCATCTTTAAATTCCATAACCATCTCTCTTACGGATTTCAGCATATTCTCCTGATGTTTGGGGTTATTGTAGTCTGTGCCCTCATACCAACTCGCCCCGCTTCCTATAGCATACTTCCCCAGAAAATCTCCCAGAATAACTCTTATCCCAAATCTCTTATATAAGTCTCTTAACAATGATTTATAAATCTTAAAAGGTTGATGGTAAAGCCTGATGGTATTTACGCCCATATCCCTTAAGAGGGCAAAGTCGCCCACTGATGGCTCATTGATATCTTGTTTGTTATTACGATTCTTATCAACAAAAGCATCGTAGGGGCCGTCGCATTTTCCGTTACGGTTGTAATCGTACTCCATCCAGTTCGCAAGAGTGCCGTCATCAGGGCTCTGACCGACTTTTACCGGCGTATAAGTAATGCCTTTAATTACATAAGGCTTATTATCCACTAATAATTGCCAAGAGCCGTCGCTATATTGTGCCAGACTAACCTTGCCCTGGCCGACTCTTCTTTTTACGGTTTTAAATTGGAATTTATTTAAGAGCGGTTTAAGTCTATCCAAAAAAGTAACTTCTACGAATCTACCTGGATTGGTAATTACAATATCGTTGTTGATATCGTTGTCAAAACCATTAATCACCTGAATTCGGGCATCGACTAACTTTATTTTAAGTTCGGGGTGTTTTCTGCAGAGATATTTTATCTTGGCTATCGCCGCTTTAGCCACATACCAAGGTGTATGCCAATAAGTCCAGCCGTAACTGTTCGGGAAGTTAACTACGATGGCATAATAGGCCTTGATGGCATGAGAAATTAGACCTGCGCGTTCTAAAACTAATCCAGTATAAAAAAGCCTTACTCCTTGCAGTTCAGAGGCGGTGGCCCATTTAAAGAAATTTGCCTGATTATCATCAGTATAAATAAAATCCCAATGGCTGCCGCTTAACCTTCCTTCCTCTTTGGCCTTGGTATAGGCGGGATCCCAACGGATAGAGGTGGTATTAGGATAAATACCTTCTCCAACGGCAAGAGAAAGTCCTTCCTGGTCTAAAATCTTATAGTGATAATCCTTTGTGCCTATACCGGTAAACCTTCCGTATTTAGAATAATCTACAATTAATTCTCTTCCTGGGTCATTAAGGATAAGCGTGGTCTTTGGTCTCTTGGGTTTTGGGGTTTCTTTAGGTTTAGGCTGCTCTAGAGACGGTTGATTGGTTTGGGTTTCTAACTGTTTATCAATCTTCTCAATTGATAATTTACTTTTTTCTGCCACTGACCAATACCAGCCCCT
>Ga0315289_10008328_pt1 | contig 15011 bp, 27 predicted proteins | sample YL17G11_40_MG_FD_203452 | JGI IMG/M metagenome (GOLD analysis project Ga0315289, IMG submission 203452) | Sediment microbial communities from Yellowstone Lake, YNP, Wyoming, USA - YL17G11_40 | ecosystem: Environmental > Aquatic > Freshwater > Lake > Sediment | place: USA: Wyoming | collected...
CTGCCTCTCCGTCAACAGGCCATTACGCGCCTGAAATAGACGCTGAGTGCGACTTCATTTGCAGAAACATGTATTGGGCTGGAACCACCTATTTTGACCCGCGCACTCCCAACCTTACCGCTGAAACTGCTATGTTGGATGCGGCTGATCTGGCTCATGCGTCTGGAAAAGCGTTTTGGTTGACTGAGTTTGGAAAGTCAAAGTCCAACCTTGAAAGTCAAAGAAGCTATGTGGCGGCTGTTGTCGGATGGGCAGTCTATCGCGGTTTAGACGCTGTTTTCTGTTGGGCTAGTCAGCCTAGCCAGTCAGGCGAAACCTACAACATTTTCACAGGCTTCAGCCCTCACGCTGCTTTCTACGAGCTAGTGAGCGGAGAGCCTCCTCACCCCGAATGTGCAGTTGATTTAGACTGTAATGCGATCTATGGCGCGCCTCCTGCCGGCAAAAAGTGGCTATGTCAAGATGGCACTTGCGTACTCGCTGATCTGCCTCCACAACCCGAATGCTCGGTTAATTTAGACTGTGACGCAAAGTACGGCCCGCCGCCCAGCGGCAAAACATGGGTTTGTCAGAATCAAATATGTGTCCTTGCAGACTTGCCACTCCAGTATTGGAGGTTGAGCATCAGCAAAAGCGGCAGCGGAGCTACTGAGCCTCAGACAGGCAGCTACGAGTACGCTACCGATCAGTCGGCCGTAGTCACGAGTTACCCTGCTGAAGGCTGGCAGCTTGACCATTGGGAGATAGACGGCAGATTTGTTTCAGGAACGGCTCAAGTGGTCGTTGTTCCGCAGCTTGCAAATTCAGAGCATACCCTGACGGCGTACTTTATCGAGAGTCCTGTCCATGTCTGTCCTGTTGGCTACCATTGGGACGAAGCTTTGCAGACCTGCGTTAAAGACAAAACTGGATGCTTCATAGCTACGGCCTGCGGAACAAGCAACACTCACCTTTCCACGTTGCGAAGGTTCAGAGATCGCGCGCTGCCTCTGCCTCTTGTGCATGCGTATTATCGAAGCTCGCCGCCTCTAGCTGACCGTATCCGTCAACACGAAAACATCAAAACAGTGTTCCGAAAGCTCTTTGAGTGGCTCGCAAGTTCAATGGAGGTGAAACAATGAGATTTGATCTAGACCCAACAATCCCGAAAGTCATCATAATTGCGTTGCTGCTGTTCGCTGAAGGACTATGCATTCCTATTATCACGATTGTTCAGCAAGGCAGATGGCCTACAGAGCTTGAAGCATTCGCTTTCTTCCTGACGGCCTTCGTGCAGCTCTGCACGTTCTTCGTGACTTTCCTTAAGACTGGCGAAACCACAGAACCAAAGAAAGCCTAGAAAAGGGATGAAAAATGACCGAAAACCCCGACAAGTCGAAAGCTATAGAGTGGCTCACTAAGTCAGGTGTCACTGGCAAGATTGCTAACTGGGAAGAGATTTTTCAGGGTGGCTGGCCAGCAGAAGCCCTGTTGCTTACGCCGCGTGACATTGACAGAAAAGGAAATGTGTTGGCTTTTGGGCCTATGGCGCAGGAATACAGCGAGCTTGAAGCGCTGCTTGTGGCTGTCGTTGTCGTGAAGTCGCTTAAGACTCCTGAAGGCATGAAGCAGCTTTTTGACTTTATGAAAACCTATGTTACTCAGTCGGCTCACGTTATCAGCAGCTTGCAGAAGAGCAGCGCAAGCAACGCTTTAACCGCTATTTTCAATCAGTTTGTGAGCTGCAAGATCTACGCGCGCATGGGCTTGATGACGAGTTTTGATGCTCTTCAAACCGAGGTTTGGCTCGACCACCAGATAGGCGAGATGCTCAAGTTGAGTTATGTCGGTGAGTTGATAGGTGGCTTGACAACGCTTGTAGATGCGACTAGCGAGATTGTTCAGACACATGAGGAAACGGCTGGCAGGACTGACGTTGCGGGTTTGGCTACCCTTGCAAAACTGTTCGGGGGAAAGTAAAATAACAAAGGCAAGTCCGAAGGCTAAGAAGTGCGGATGCAACAAGAAATTGGGCTATGTGGTTTGTAGAAGCGGGAAAGGTTTTGTCCATCATAAAAATAGGCGTTGTTAGATGACAAAACCCCGAATTTTAGGTTTTCTTCTTTCTGAGTATCATCCATGCAATAACAACGGCAGCGGCAACCGCGCTTAATCCCAAAATCAACGTTTCATAACCCAATTTTCCACCCCCTCTTATGAAAGATTCTCTACACTATAATAACGACAACCTAACATGTATACATTTTGCTGTAAGCAAGTCTTAAATAGTAATTATGCTAACAAGTTAGTTAGATGTGAAAAAAGATGGCATATAAGTCAAAACGTGATTTGCCAAAACTCGTAAGAGAACTAAAAACTCTCTCTCCATCAGAGCTATCAGCGGAAATTTTGAAACGAACAAATCAAGAAAGAACACCTGAAAGCATAATAATGTGGTTCAAACGACATCCTGACGTAGAGGAACAGTTGAGAAAAGAAATCATTGGATACATCATTCAAAAGGAAAAAGAGAAAGAGCCACAGAAAAGAAAAATGCGACAAGCCCATGAGAAAGCGTATGATGTTCCAATAGAAGGCAAATGTTCTATCTGTGGTTCGACAAGACCGTTGATGAGGCATCATCCAAATTATGATAATCCACTAAACATAATCACAGTTTGTCGTAAATGCCATAAGAAACTCCATAACGGAGAGGATTAACCACGAAGTACAAGCCCGAAAGGGATTTGCCCGATTTTGCGAGAGAACTTAAAACTGTCTCTCCAAGCAAGTTAGTCGAGATGGTTTTGAATAAAAGGAACGAGAGAGTGACTCCTGAAAGCGTTACGATGTGGTTCAAGAGGCATCCGCAGGTTGAGGAGCAGCTGAGGAAAGAGCTTGTTGACGGTATGCCTACCGAGAAACAAGAGACTGACACTTCGATTTTTCAGAATGGCAATTTTCAGCAGATCAGAAGCGTGAAGGAATGGATGACGTACATGAGTGCAGTCAGAAGGATAAAAGACAAGACGCTGGCCCAGTTGGTTATGGGCCTGCGGCAGGTCTGCACAGGAAACTTTAGCACTCTAAGAATCAATTTTGTTCAGGAAGGGAAATGGTGTTTGAAGCATCCAGACCGCTTAAGCTACGATGATGCTTTAGAGTTCATCAGCTTGCTTAGGGCGCACAAGATCGATGTTTACGGATATGCTAAGACTCTGAAAAGCTTTCTGCTGTCAAAGGGAATCGTGGAAGCATCTAAACTGATGGTTGGAAAGCCGAGAGGCTTCGCGCGATACAAAGACCTGTTTGTGAGCCGCGACAAGCTTGACCGTATGCTGGATTGGGTCTTTTCGGCTCATGGGAAAGAGGCTTATGCGATAGACTGTTTGATGTTCACTAAGGCTTTTCGCATCAATGCGGTAGTGAAGGCTGATGTGAAGAACATGTCGGAAGAGGGAAGGATAACTCTTTATGAAAAGGGCCTTGAGCGCAAGTATGGCGAAGGGGGGAAAGCAGTTACTAAGAAGCCCGATGCTAAGTTGTGGAAGCTGCTATTAGAGATCAAAGGGGCCAGAGCAAGCGGAAAACTGTTCAGCCTAGACGCTGCGGCCATGGCAGAAATCAATTTGGAAGCCGTTAAGAAGTTCTGTCCTGAAGTCTTGGCAAAGTACGGACACATTAACAGTAACCACTTTTGGAGGCACATGTTCGCTCAGCACATGCTCAGACTCACAAACTGGCACACTGCCAAAGTTGCAGCTCTAGGCAACTGGACAGAGCAGGCCCTCAAAGAAAGTTATGGAGAGCCGCCTGAGGACATTGTGCAGCATTGGACTGAGGAGCATACGCTGGAACATGCGGTTGTGCTAGCATGATGAAAAGCTGTAGGCATATCGCAGAAGATGGCGAATGTTTGAAACTGAAAGGTGTCAAAAAGCGCTATCTTGAAAAGCCTTACTATTGTGGTGTCGAGCATTGGAAATCTTGCGCTTTTTACGAAAAAAAGGAGCTGAAAGCATGATAGGCTTTAAATGGCAACTTGAAGAACTATTGAATTTCTACGGCCAGCATCCTCAGTTTTTCCATGATCTAAAAGTTAGAAACTTGGTTGGCCTGATGGATAGCTTCTTCTTCTTTTTTGTAGGGGAGGAAGTGAAAGCATGACCTTATGCCCTAAGTGTAGTGCTAATTCAAAAGTGAAAGAGGGAACGCAAATAGATTTAATGAAAAGAGATTTGCAGACAGTCAGCAAAAGTGGAATGACCTTCTACGATTTCTATAGATGCCGACATTGTGGTCTAGTCTATCGTAAAGCGCGCAGGATTGAAATATTGAAGAGAAGGAAGCTCAACCATGAATGAGCATGAACGGTTCTGCTCTGTCTGTTGCAGAGTTACCTATGAATGGTTCTGCTGTGGAAAAAGGACTCGAAGATTGAATATGCAAGTCACTCTAGGCGATAAGTTGAAGGAAGCTCAACCATGAATTATGGTGTTGTTGTGTTGGGCTGGATTGTCGGGCTTGCTGTCGTTTTGGTTTTGAAGTGGTGGTTGCGTCGGCGCGCCCGCGCTAAGAAGAAGGCGAAAGCATGACTGAAAAAAACATAGTTGCCATACAATCTCAGAAGATAGTGATTCATTTTAGAGATGGATTGACCTTCACAATTCCAAGGAAAAGCTTAGGCCAAGGAAGCCTTATGAAGCAAGTGATTCTCGGTTTGGCCTATGTTACGCTTGAGACGTATGCGGTTTCAGAGTTACCCCCAAGAATATCAATTTTCGAGAAGAAGGAAGCGAAACCATGAGTAAAGAAAGGTATAGACATAAAAATCTAAAAACAAAGAGTGCAGGATATGGCGGGGTTTGCATCTGTCCACGATGCGGGGAGAAAGGATACAAATATTATTCTCTACGCCGCAATTCAAAAACTAGAGTCGATTCTGGAGTTCATACTCAAGTCCATCATCGGCGTTATGTAAGACCCCGAGACTTCTATGATAGAGTATGTTACATTGGAATGGGGAGGCTGTAGGCATGGAAGAAGGAAGCGAAACCATGAAAGAATATAGCCTTGACCTAAGACGGCAAAAATGGATAGCCAGAACCCGAATCTTCTACTTTTTCAAAGCTCAGAAGCTTTTACAGTCATCTTCAAATTAGAAGGAGGTGAAAGTATTACAGAACAAGTCACAGAGAAGGAAGAAAAGAAGAAAGAAAGCGAAACCGCGAAGCTGAAATGCGTCTGGAATGAAGGTTTGGAGTGTCCAATAAGAAAAGCATTCAGTAGGCCATCGGAGCGACGAGATATTGATAAGTATGTGAAGCCTTTGGAAGAAGCAGAATTGATGAAGATGTTTACACCGATATTTGATAAAATGAAGGATACAATGCATAACGAGTTTGGCATTCTTCATTACTACTGTCAAATATGCCCTTTGAAGCCTAGAACATGACAGCAAAACTATGCAGATGTAAAGCCATTCCCTACTGCACTTGGCGATCTCCTGACGAGTCAGCGATCTATCCTCTTAAAGTCTATGTCCAAAACTACGTCTGCACAAACGATCTGCCATGTCCTAATGATTGCGGCAGTTGTGCTTATTACCTAGAATGTAAGAAGTGAAACCAACAATAGAGCTATAGTATATTCTTTCCTATCCAAATTTTTTTTGCCGACGGCTGATGGTGAAGAAAATGTTAGTGTGGTATGCTAACTGATACATTCATTTGACATGGTATTGTTAGTTTACTACTTTCTGGAAAGCTAGAAATAGCCATAAACAATGGACAATGTTAGTATCGATACTAACACCTACCTAACATCTTCATAATGTTGCGAATCTGTATACAGTTTTTCTCTTCAATTCTAGCCCCGCTGAAAAAATTAGGCGTGTTCTATGCTCTATTCTATTCTGTATACAGTTTGCTAAAATGTTGTATACAGAATCGTTGAAAGTCCATGCTTTCTGTATACAACATTTCCCATACCTTTTATTCCATAGAAAGCTTTCGGGAAACCCAAACTAACACAACCCCAAATCTTATTACTAACTAACCCACTAACGAACAGCTATGCAATCCAATAACAGGATTCAGTTAGCGATATGGCTTCCCGAAAGTCTAGCTATAGAATTTAAAGTCTATTGCGTCCGCAACAAAATAAACGTGTCTGCCGAAACTGAAAAACTCATCCGTCAACTTTTGGAGGCTAGCAAAAGTGCCTAAAAGACAAAAAATGCCTAAAAAACCTCTTCAAGGCAGAATACCAGAAGAAGATTATGATTTTGCCATGAAATATGGAAAAAAAGAAACAGAGGCACTAGAGAACATGATTCAAAGACTCAAAGCCTTAGAGCAAAATCAACCACAGCAACCACAAAGCGATATTCCAATTACCGACCTAAGTCTCCAACAGAGAGCAGAAACTAACCCCGCCCTGAAAGACCTTTTAGAAGCTTGCAAACGAGACGACGAAAGACAGTTAGCCAGAACCGCCTTCCCATGCTCTCTACTATGCAAAAAAGCGAGAGGATGCCTCTCTCACTCAATGGGCGTTAAAGACGAAATTGCAAGGTCAAAATGCTATGAGCCCAGGTATCCTTATGAATGGACAGACCCACAAGGAACATACCATAGACTCTGCCCTTGGATGTCTTTCGCTAGAGGCGTTCCGAATGACGTTGACAACCCATATCCAACCTGCATAGCCAAATCAAAAGACGTTCCGATACAACAGCCCAAAGACCGCATTATGAGAAACCCTGAAAATTGCTGGACTTGCTATCTCCAAAGAAAGGCGGAATTTACAAAACACTACATCAAAGAAGACCCGTTCAAAGGACAACCGAGAGTTGATTACAGTAGCATCGAAAGCTTCGATACATTCTCTTTAGGAGACACACGTTGAGGGGGAAGCCTAGAAATGGTGCAGGGGCGAAACTTTTTCCTTTGTCCCAAAGAAGGAAGTTCAATCGCCTTTTGTCTAACCTCGGCTGCGTTTTTGCCGATTCCTATCTCCATTTCCGCAGCCAAACCAATTCCTGCATTAATTGGGCAAATTCCCCACTCAACATAAGGCGATGCTATGAAGGTATGGGAAGGCGTGTGTTGTGAAGCATGTTGGAACGCGGAATATGACCGTTGCACATGCAAATGCGGCGGCGTGTTTCACGGACAAGGAGTGAAAAGCATGGCGAGAAAGCGTAAGCCGAGACTGAAAGACCGCCTCAAAGACGATTTTGCTCAACAGAGGCGTTTAACGTGAAAGACAAAGTGAAAATCTGGAAGCTACAAACGTCAGCCCCCAACGACTACGAAATCGTATCGCTGAACGGAAGAATCGCAAACACACGACCAACACCAAAGGGGGGTGATTGATGAATGAAATGTGAGTATCAATCCTTCTGCCGCTTTTTCAGACCTAGCAAGTATGACGCATCAATCTGTCAAAGAGAACAGTGCAAAATAAAGGTGACAACATGAAAGTGTTGAAAGGATCCATACTACAAGACGGACACTTTCTCGATTTTCGCATAACAATCCGTGCAGAAAACAGAGAGGCAACCGAGCAGATCGCGGCAGTAGTCGCGCGGAAAATGCAGCAGAAAGGATGGATGCCCAATGCGTGATGATGTGGAGCGTTTCATAAGAGAAGGCCAGCAAGACATAGAGATAGAAACCTTCTGCTCGGCAACAGGCCGTCAAGCCAACCTGATTCTAAGATGCGACTCTAAAGACTGCAAAGGCGAAACAGTCAAAGGAAAACCCATCGTCTGCAGAGATCAAGAACTGTGTCCACGCCTTCACGCGGCCAAGTGCTTTCTTTCATCCATCCAAATGGAAACAAAAAGGAGACACTAAAATTGGTTGGAAAGGAAAAAGACCTGTCGGAACTTGAGCCTGTGAGCATAAAAATAACGGTCAAATCAAGAGGCATCGACGTACTAATCCACACCTTAGACCCATGCGACGCACTAGAAATAAGCGGCGTAGTCGCTCGACACCTCAGAGTCATGGGAACAGAACCCAAAAGTCTGGTGTTGCCATGATTAAAGAATGGTATCTTGTCATCTATCCATGGCTCATGTTGTTGGTCGCAGTCGTTGACTTGCTTGTTGCAGGTGCAATCGCAAACGGATACATAGACACTACTATTCGCAAGGGCTTCCAAGGGTTTCTCATCAAGCTCTGTGCAGGCATAGGCGGAATCCTAGTTTTTTTAATGTTCTTGCTGAATTGGTGATTATGAGTCCGTGTTTTGGATGCCAAAGACTAAAGAAAACAAGCCCTGTCCGACCTGTGGAAGAATCATCAAGCAGAAATACTTTAAAAAGTGCATCCACTGCCGCCAAGCAGACCGCAGAGCAAAACGCAGAGCCAAAGAACTGATGAAAGCAGTGAAACAAGCAATAGGCTAGAGGCCGACTCCGACAAGTAGCCTTCTCAAAACTGCGCCCGCCGCTACTGTGTAATCGACTTTTCTTGTGAGCCTACGGACTGCGCAGGTGCCATTTATACTTTTGGTGTAGTGAACGTAAACTTCTGCACCGTTGATTTTTGCCCAAGTGGTCAGAATGGCGGAAACGTCCAGTTCAAACCATGCATACGCGTTTGCAGGCGTGAAAGTGCCTGCAAGCACAAATGCGGCTCCATTCCAAACGTAGACGTCAACGTCTCCGCAGTCGATTACGGTTACGCGTGCTTCAAGCCTGAGTTTGACGCTGTTTATTGTGTCTGAGCCTGCGGAAACTGGGAAAGTCCAGTCGCCTTCCTCTTTTGCGTCGGTGGCGGTGGTGATGTAGTTCAAGTCTGAATCGTTGAGGTATGGACTTGCGCCTGTTTCTGTCCAGTCCACCACTCTAGCGTCGAAAGCGTCTGTGTAGAGTTCCTCAACTGGCATTTTAAGCTGCATCCGCGTCTGTGTAGACGGCTGTGAAGTAGCATTGGGCCGCCGTCGAGAAGTCAACATAGAGCGGATCACCCACTGCTTGACTCTTCATTAAGCAGGCAGGGTAAGACAGAAAAGCAGTAGAAACGCCTTCACGGTCTTGATGCTTAAAATGAATGAAAGCAACCCCGCCGCTTTTGTCTTTTATGTCGCCTTCCACCGTTGCAGTTGCCATAATGAATAAGTAATGAAGTTTGATAAGTTTTCCTCCGACTCCAGCGACTAGGTTGCCATCAGCGTTTAGAGATGCCAGAACGGTTTTGTATGTGGCTGCGTCATGCTTCGTGCTTTGAGTCAGCGACCCCGCTACGGCTCCAGTGTTGCAAGCTGTCACTTTGGCGTTTAAAGCCGCTAATGTCACTTCTGTTGCTAGGAGGTCTGCTCTAGTCTTCAACAATGCGAGAGTGGTTTGTGTTGCGTAGTCTTTCGCTACTAGAGCCGCAAGATTTCCTCCCGCTTCCAAAGCTCTAGTTGATAAGAGAACGTCAAGATTGTCTGTTTTGGCCTTGATTAATGCTAGAGTTGTCTGTGTCGCAAAGTCTTTGGCGACGAGAGCTGCAAGGTTTCCTCCTGCTTCAAGAGCTAACAATGAAGTGTTGAGGTTTGTTCCAGCGTTCGCCGTGACCTGCCCAATACTGTTCGTTCCAGTCGGCAAAGCAGCCTCAATATTCCCTAGCGTTTGGACGCGTTCCATAAACTTCGTGTTAATCAAAGCCACAATTTCAGAAGCGCTAGGCATGTCTTCCTTTCTGCCAGTGAACTCAATCGTGTCTATGAACTCGTCTTGCGCAAAATTAAATTCGAGCTGAACTTTCTTAGCAGTTCCCTTATAAATCGTGAGGTTAAGGAGTCTTCCGTTGTCATCTCTTCTAGTCTCAACACGCATCGCCATCTAATCTTTCCCCAAAAATAGCAAAGCAGCGCCCAACTGCCAATGATGGAGCCTGTCAATTTTAGGAACGTCTTTCCAGTCAGTCAAAATAAGGAAAGCTCCAATCCATTGCAGAAAAGTCATGGACAAGTCACGCTGGCCCTGCAAATTGCAACAGGATTAACAGGACAATCCGTGTACGGCGGCGAGCATCCTTCACGCTTTTCAACCTTCCTGATGCAGGCCCGAAGTTTATGAACTACTTTAGGATGCGCCTTCTCACACTCAGTCAGGCCATGCGGCTCATATTTTCGGGGATAAGGATTCAGTTCTGCTTCGTGCAACACGGTCTGCATATCAAAATTGTCGCCTTCCATGTTCTTTCTTAAGGCCCTGCTCAAACCTGCAAGCTGATCGTAAAACATTTTTTCTTTTTCACTCACTGCGAACCCCTTGCCTTCCTCTGCAAGACCCTCAATAACGTGCAGATGCTTTCCTTCAATGCAAGTGCATCCAGCATCAAGAGCTGAACCATCCTTACTGTGAAGTTCAATAAGCGAAGCCTGCTTAACGATTGCGTCTTGCGTGTAGTCTCTGTCATTGAACACCATCTCAAGCCTTCTTCTCTGCCGCTACCTTCACGCCTGCCAAAATCGTGTCTGCAAGCTCAGGAGCCATCTTCGCCATCATAACCTTTTGGAACATATTCCCCAAACTCATTGATTCTAAAGCGTACTGCTTTGCCATCTTTGAAAACGCGTCATCTCCGCCGCCTTCGCCGCCCTTCAAGAAGCCCAAAATCTCCTTTGCTAGACCTGCTCCACCTTCGCCTGTGCCTTGTGGCTGATTCTTCATTTTCTCTGTGAGCTCAGCTCTGTTTTTTTCCGCGTTAGCTTGTAGTTTTCTGTTCAGTTCCTCAGCAATTCCCTCATTCGTGGGCAGCTTAGTCATCGCTTCCACTAGGGCCTTTAACGTGTTCTGTTGATACTTGACAATGGCTAGAATGTCGTCTAGCGGGATCCCCATTTCTGCGGCCATCTTGAGCTTATTCGGGTCTATCTTCGCAAGTACGCTTTCAACAGTTGGAACACCATCTTGAGCATTAACCGCTTGTGTCGGCTTCTGAGCCACGACCTCACCAGCGACAGGGCTAGGTTGACCTGACGAATGTTCCTCTGCAATTTGGACATTCTTTTTTTCCTTTTTCAAAGTGGGTTCCACATCCTACACATTCATACTGAAGGTCTTTGCTTTCAGCAGCAACCTTCTTCACATGTTCTTTTGCGTACTCTTCCTTCTCTTTCTGTTGAAGGTCTTTGCTTTCGGCAGCAACCTTTTTCACACGTTCTTCTGCGTACTCTTCCTTCTCCTTGTCAAGTTTCGGTTTGCAGGTTGGGCATACATGCACATGTTCCCAAGCATTTTCAGCCGATTCCTTTTCTGAAGGGAGATTTTGAGGTGGACGCCTCTCAATCAATGTCCTCAATGTCGTTTCTAACGTGTCCATCCGCTCTAGGATTTTCTCGCTCGCTTTCTTTTCCTCTGTCATGTTCAACTTCCACCTTTGAGTGCCTCTCACAATATTCTTGGATTGCATTCTTAAACAGTCGGTAGCGTTTGATACCTAGTTGTTCGCATGTTTTGTCAACAATGTCTCTTTCTTTTTCTGTTAAGAATGCTCCGATATGTTGTGATGGCATGTAATATGTTCTATGCTGTTGATATTTTTAAGCCTTTCTCTATACTATAGAATAGTTGTTTAAATATGTTGAGACTACTTAATATTTTTTGAAGGAATCCCAAATGGGAAGACGAAAAGGATGTAAGCACGGAAGAACCAAAGCGGGAACATGCAGAAAGAAGGCGCGATAAACATGGACTTGAACATTGACTCGATCGTTGGAAAAATAGAAGGCAACGCAGACAAAGTAGGCATGCTAGTAGGCGCACTTAGTGGACTAAAAGAACACGCGTGGGGCCAAGACGTTATGGCAGGGTTCAACACCATCATAAACGGCTTGATAACCGACCCGCACTTTCCCGACTTAACTCATGTCTGGCAACACATCACTTATGAGGGCAACAACACTTTCAAAACAGGGGCAGCCGCAGCCGTCATTGGCTACCTACTTAAAGAACTGGATTTAGACCCCCAACTTAACCGAATAGGCAAATTGCTTTCGAAGGGCGGATGGGGCGCGGTTTTAGGAGTCGTGGGCCTCAACGTACTCGTCTATTCAGGCGCAGCTCACAGTCCAGTCACAATAGCGGGAACACCCCAACCAAGCAGCGGCGTTCCGATGGGCCCCCGAAGCGTTTCACTCGCAACTACGTATAAAGAGATTCCAATAGGAGGAGCGTTCTAAAATGCCATATAAAAGTGGCCCAAGCCCCGAAGTTCTAGCTATGATTGAGCGAATGGGCGGCAACGTATGGACAGGATGCACCGACACAGTAGCAGGCGGCGCAGCAGTAGCCCGCGCAGTCGTTGAACTACACGTAGTTCCCGACAAAGCCAAAACCCTTCTCGGATGGCGACCAATAGAAACGGCAACAGCAGGCGCAGTAGCAGAAAGTATGCTTTCAGTCTTTGACATTCAAGGCGTAAACTACAATTTCCAGCCTCAAGAAGTCATGTGCGGAAACGTGGCAGGCAGCATGCTAGCCACAGGAACCCCGATACAAGCACCAAGCGAATATTATGACGTTTTCGCGCCAGTAGCAGGCGGCGAAATCATCAACGTAGGCGTAGAACCTCTTGACGCTCTCGCAGGAAACAGGCGCAGCGCGGCAGAGTTCACATGGACAGACGTTAGACTGCCACTTCCACCAATCAGAAGCCTATGCAGCCGAGAAATTGCCATCGCCATTGCAGCCGTCGGAGAAGTTGCAGGACTCGCTATGCCAATCACAGACGCGCATCAACTCGTAGAAGTTGGTGGATGCGCCACCGAATCAGTCAACACCGCAGCTGAAGAACTGATGGTAACATTGATTCTCAGATGCACAGCCCTACCACTCAACGAAATCAGATGCCTTCTTGAACCTTACGCAGGCACAGCAGTAACGCCCGGCAGCAACGCCGCTTATGTGGCTAGACGACTGCAACGAATGAAATTCAGCCAAACAAGCGTAACCGTAAACTCGGCCTTCGACGTAGACATAGCTCTCGCAGCTGCAGGCCAAGCAGCTCACTACATACGCTGGATTTAGACTCTTGAAGGAGAATTGTGTGTGCGTTTCTCTCTTTTTTCTCGCAAAAAAGCCAAAGAAGACGCGCTAATGCTTGTCGAGAAAAGCATAGCGACAGAACTTAGAACTTTCACTAATCATCTTCAATCGGTAACAGGGGCCTTTGAAATCGTGGCAAAACAGAACGAGGAAATCCTCAAATTATTGAAGGAGTTGAACAACAAAAAATGAGCGCAAGAATGACAGGAGCCCAAATTCTAGAAGAATTAAAGGCTCATGGGAAAATGGACAGCATATTTTTAGGCCCCCTTACTTTGAAGGTGATAGCCATAGCCTCTGCAACGTGGGATCCTGCTAGCCTCATTGATGCCGCAGGCGAGACAAAATCCATAACAGTACCAGGAGCCGCTTTAGGCGATATTGTCCTTGTGGCCCCGCCTTACGACATGCAAGACTTTGTTTTCAGTGGCTACGTGCAGGCCGCGAACACGGTTGAAATTCGCATCCAAAACGAGTCAGCCGCCACCGTCAATCTTGGTTCGGGAACATGGAAAGTGATAGTTTTGAGGTTGGGCTGAAATGGACAGTAGAACCGTAAGATATGGAAGAATCGGGGAAGTCGTAGTCCTGATTTTTCCTGACGAGTTCGGCAGCAAGCATTTCATAACTCAGATTGAAACTCAGAACATTCTAAAGAAGATGGGAATGGAGAAAATGCCCATGCCAGCCGTCAACCAAAAAATGGCGCCAAGGATAGTGGCGTGATGGAAAGAGGCAGACTAGGCCCTGAAACAAGAGCCTTGATCGAAGCTATAAAAGCAGCAGCTCAAGCCATCATTCAAGCGATGAACGAGTTAAACGGAGGAAAAAAAAAAGTGAGAACAACCTATAGCGTCGGAATGGCTCTCCCAATAGCTCCTTCAACTAGACTGCTAACAGCAAATCCTTACCGCTTATACTACATGATTCAAAACAACGCTGCAGTGAACTATTTGGCGTTTTCGCCCAAGCAGACAGTCACAGCAGGAATTTTTGCAGGTGATGAAGGCACACACCTAGCAGCAGGCCAACCGATAACCGACAATTCAGACCAAGGCGAAGTATGGGCTATAGCTAACACGGCAGCCGTCAACATCACCGTTGTGGAAGTGAGCGAAATTCCAGACTCTAGGAGAAGATGAATAACATGAGTAAAGTAGGAGAAGCAACAGGCGGCTTCGGGCGTTTCTTCGGAGGAATACCCCGAACAAAATTACCTAACGAAGTTGGCAGTGTTCCAATCGCCCTAGTAGGAACAGCTGCATGGGGCGTACGTCACTGTGTAAACATTGATGCCATTGGCGAAGGTTGCACAGGCGGCTTCTATATTCCTTCACAATGGAGCAGAGTTAGACAACTTATTTTCTGGTTCAAACCATTAAACACTACGGGCCTCATCAACGTAACTATTATGGCTTCAGGCGAAAGACGCGCCGTTGCATCGGGAACCATTGTCGGATTCAATACTGATATTCAGGTCACTTTAAACATGGTCACAAATCTTGTTGTTGGCTTCGTAGTAGACCTAGCACCGTACACTGACATTAGAGCAGGAGATTTCGTAGAATTTGAAGTAGCGTATGATGCGGCGGGCGGGGGCGGCGCAGCGACAGACTTGATGTTTATCGGCTGCACAGCAACGGAGGCTTAAATATGAGAGCTTCGACAGAATTGATAAACGCCTACAACTTTACGCCTGCCAACATGGACGCTTGGGTAAGCCTGCTTCAACAGCAGAAAATAGACTTTTTCATTTTCAGGCTCAACTCCTTCAGCGAAGGCTTAGGAACAACAAGCGGAGGCATAGCCACCGCGAAAGCGTTGATTTTGAAGTGCAACGCGGCAGGCATACAAGTAGCGATTGACCTTCACACTTGGTGCAAGGGCGGCACAGCGTCATGGGATGCTGCTTTTGACGATAACGTAGCAGCGCACGAAACCAACAGATCAAAATACATAACTTATGTCCGAAACGTGCTTA
>Ga0315289_10008329_pt1 | contig 15010 bp, 12 predicted proteins | sample YL17G11_40_MG_FD_203452 | JGI IMG/M metagenome (GOLD analysis project Ga0315289, IMG submission 203452) | Sediment microbial communities from Yellowstone Lake, YNP, Wyoming, USA - YL17G11_40 | ecosystem: Environmental > Aquatic > Freshwater > Lake > Sediment | place: USA: Wyoming | collected...
GAAACTGCGGATACCGCTGCTGCTCAATACAGCCCGGTGCCATTCTTCATGCATCCACGAAACGCCGAAGGGAAGCCAGATGGAGAATAGGTCAAAACCATAATCGGCGATTTCCGATGTGATCGGGTGGCCGGCGCCATATTTTGCTATCGCATAATGCGCTCCCTGATACCATGCGTTCGTCAACTCGCGCGATTGCGGCATGGTGGGGATGACAATCCGGGGAGGAGCATTATCGGGAAGATCGAGCAACAGGAAGCGGAGAGAAACAGGGTCGGGGGGGGGGTTCTGGGCGGTTATAGGCGCGGATATGAATACAATGAGGAAGAAGATAGCGGACCGAGCGCTGCGGGTGTTTGCTGTTAAGGCCATTCAGATTTCCAATGGGCAATCGGGCTATTAGAAGGCCGGGTCACGTGACCCGGCCTTCTATGGGGATGCCCAAGCATTTATCCCCGCAATCGCGCGCGGACCGCGCCAAATGATAGAATCCCCAGAATGGTCAGCAGGCTTAACAGGCTGATCACCGCTCCCTGGACAAGCCGCGAAGACTGGAATTTCATCTCCACCGTATGTTCCCCTTTGGGCACGGGAATGGCCCGGAATAAAAGGTTCACAGGAATCAGCGGCGTCCGCTTTCCGTCCACATATGCTTTCCATGCGGAAAAATAGGGTTCGCTGGCCGACAGGACCGTGTTGCCGCCGGCATTCACTTCGAGCCTGATGCTGTTGGGGTTTTCGTTGATAATACGGATTGATCCCTGCGCGCCGCCGGCCGTATCGACCGCTATTTCCGGCGCCGATTCCAGCACCAGATCGCGGCCGGGAATAAAATATGGCGCATTCATGGCGGCGATTACTCCGGCACGGTCATGGACGATCGTATAGTGCGGCGACAGGTAGAACCGCGGGGTGGTGGGCAGGCGTTCCAGTGTGTATTGTCCGGGGATTTTCCTATAGCGGATATTGAACAGCCGCTGGCCCACCGATTCATTGACTTCGAATATCAGTTTGCCATAGCGTTGCAGATTGAGTTGATTATAGCCCTCGATAAGGGGGAGCTGTTTGACATTGCCAAGGTTGCGCGGAAACAGCATCTCGCCTTTGCCCGGCCCCTGGAACAGCCGCCCCTGGATGCGGAATTTGTCCGCGGCATATTCGCGCTGCAGCGGCGAAAGGTCGAAGCGGTCGTAATACGCGCGCGGGTTGGATGGAGAACAGCCGAACGAATGGCCGAAGGCGAAGAGCTCGCAGAAAGCAAGGCCGGTGATCGCAAGGGCGGGTATGGTGCGGCTCTTTGAGCGCAGCAGCCACATAATGCCGCCACCTGCCAGGACGGACATCAGCAGCGCGATGATCGCGGCCTGCTGCGAATTCTTCAATACTTCCGCACGCTCGAAATAGATGCTTGCGCCGTTGAATGCGCCGGCAAGGAAAAGCATGGAAATTGCGGCGATCACCCCGCCGAATGCCAGCGCCATCTTCTGGAATCGCAGATCGGCCTTCTCATCCCGCTTGAGAAGCCGGTCCATGCCCATGCCGGCAAGCATCACCAGGCAGAACGACATGCCGAACAGGAATCGTCCGGGTATTCGGAACGTCTTAAAACCGGGCGCTGCATGGAACACAAGCGAATAGAGCGGGGTTGATGCACCGAGTGCCAGCAGAAAAAGCGTTGCCGCGAGTCCGGCAAAAAAGGCGATTTTCCAATCGCGCCGAATGTCAATCAGCGATCGCAGCGCTACAATCAAGGGCGCGATTCCGATGAAAAAAGCGGTTTCCCAATATAAGAAGGATTGCCCTGGGAATGCCCAGAACGGCGATCCCGCGCCGGGATTGCCGCTCAACCAGCCGAAAAATTTCGGCGCGAAAAAGCAGACGATCTGCCAGATGGCGACCGCCCCTTTTGCCGATTCTTCAAATGCCATTTTTTCGCGCGCGCTTTCGGCCATATGTTCGAAGGACGGCAGGTATTGTATGGCTGCCAGCGCCAAACCCGCGGCCATGAAAACTCCGAAGAAGGCAATGCGCTGCGCCATCGGCTTCACGCCCTCGCGTCGATGCATCCAGACATCGAATGCAGTCCAGAACAGGAAGAAGTAGGCCAGGTGCATTGAATATTGCGGATAGCCGCCAAGGAGCGAGAAACCGTGCAGCAGCGCGGCGATCAAAATATCGCGCATGCCTCCTGATGCATAGGCGCGGCGCAGAAAAAGGAAGATGAACGGAAACCAGGCGACAACGAAAATGAAGGTATGCATGACATGCAGCGAAACGAACCCGCAGAACATGAATACAGCGGCCGCGAACAGCGCGGCAACCCGCTCAAAACCGAAATTCCGCCCCAGAAAGTACGTGCCGAATCCGAGCAGCAGAATATGAAGGAGGATATACCAGGTATACGCGACGATGCTGGTTCCCGTCATGATCGCCACGGGAATGAACAGCCAGAATGGGGGATAGAACAATGTGGTTTGCGGATCGGAAAAAAACGGCATGCCGCCGAAAACATACGGCGTCCAGAACGGGAATTGCAGATGGCGCAGCGAATCGACGGCATAAAGAACGAGCGGATAATTGAGCTCGGGGATGTCTTCCCATAAAAATGCCTGGCCCGAAAGCAGGGGAAAATAGAAGATCCCGAAAAGCGGAAGAAGGAGCAGCGGCGCATAGCGCCGGAAATCCGCCGGATTCAATCCTGCCGGCGCCTGCATGATGGTGCGTTGAGGGGATTTTGCCATATCCGATGTCCTTTCCGAACTGCCGCGGCCGGACGCTTCAGATGGCTTCCGGTCGCGCCTGTTTCCGATGCGTGAAGGTCCACAGGCTGCTGATCATGAAATTCGCCGCGGTGCCGAAGGCGATGCCGATAAGGTTGGCAATCAGGTAATGGAGACGCAGCGTGCTCGTGAGAACAACCAGCAGCCCCCAATTGATGACAAATGCGACCAGGCCCGAGGAACAATTGAATTTAATGAACATGGCGCCGATATGCCGTTTCCGGTCCGGTTTGCGTTCGCGGAAGGTCCACAGCAGGTTCCAGCAGAAATTATTGACAATGGCGCATTCAATGGCGATCAGGCCGGACACCCGGTAATCCAGGCCGCCCCAGGTGGTAAGCAGATGCAGCAGTCCCATGTTGACGATCACGCCCGATCCGCCCACCAGGGCGAACTTGACGAAATGGATGGTCGTTGGGGCGTTTGATGGGGACGGCATGCTTTCCCGCGGGGCTGAGGGGGCTGTCCATCGCTCTGTAAAGAAGCAGGGGACGGCGCCATGGGTTATCCGGCGTTGGCTTTTGCCGCCGCCTTTTTTGCCGCGGTATCGGTTTTCGGCAACAGACCGGCGCTCTTTTTGGCCTGCAGCTGCTGGACCATATAGGAGGCCCGCCGGTCGCCGGGATGAGATTCTTCGAATTGCTTCATGACTTCGACGGCGCTGTCCATCATGCCGCGTTCTTCATAGTTGCGCGCCAGCGTGTAATAAACGTCCCAAGGATTGGAATCAATTGTCATGACGCGTTTAAGGATCGCCTGCGCCTCATCCTTTTTGCCGGTTTCCATAAGGGCCTGTGCCAGGGCTTTAAGGTATTCGGCGTTGTCAGGTTCGATCGCCAGCGCTTCGCGCGCGCGCTTTTCCGCGTCGGCGAAACGCTGGCCCAACATGAGCAGTTCGTGCCGCACCATGCGCCAGCGCCATTCCCACGGCATGATGCTGATGCACTGGTCCAGCTTTTCTATGATCAGATCATACAAATGCTGATATTCCTGCCGTTTTGACGTCAATGCGGCGGCCAGCGTTGTATCGGCTTTTTTCGCCGCGGCCACCGTGCGATCGAGGCTGTCGATTTCGGTTTTCAGCTTCATAAGCGTGGGGCGCAGCGTGAACACGACCTGGATATATCCGGCCGCGTAGTTGGTTAAAAGCTTGAACGAGGTTTCGCCGAGTACCGTGGAACCGTCGCCAAGTCCGCGATAGCTGTATACTTTGTCAAGCATATGCAGCGTGCGGTCGATGTCGGTCTGCTCATCGCGCGCAAGCACCCGCGGCATCACGCGCCATACCAGTCCCTCCATGCGCAGGTACGGGTCCAGGCCCATCTTGTTGTCGTCGGAAACGGTGATGGCGAAATAGACCGGCTTTTTCCAGTTGTTGTTGTCCACGATATGCAGCACCATTTTGTCCTGTACCCGCAGGGCATTCAGTTCTTTGCGTCCCGGCACGCGCACGGTGATGCCGGCGTGCGGCAGCTTGAAGTCGAACGCTTCTTCCCAGCGATTGGCTTCGTGGTTGAGACGTTCTATCTGTTCGTCGGTATATGTGACGGCCACCTTGGGTTCGAGCTTTTTAAGCTGCTTGATATACCAGTCGGTATTCACGAGGCTTAAATTGACAATGCGGACGTCCTTCCGGATGCCGTAGGCCTCCTGCAATGCCCAGAGCGGGAAGGTGTCGTTGTCGCCGTTTGTAAAGAGGATGCCGTTCTCGTCGCAACTCATGAGCAGATTGTACGCGTAATCGAACGGCACGAAGTCGCGGACGCGCGACTGCATCGGGATGTTCTGCGTGGCCGGCAGGGCCGGGGAAACGGCGAAAAGCATGGTGGCGATCGGCGCCACGGTGGAGCGCATCAGCCGGTCTTTATGCGTAAAAAGCAGGTGCAGAAGAGAGCTTACGGCAATGCCGATCCACATGCCGTAGAAAAGAAAACCGCCGACCCAGAAATAATCGCGGACGCGCACTTCGCGATGCACCACCGGCATATCACCCTGTTTTCCGTATTTGACCCACAGCTGGTAATCACGGTATTCGCACCGTGTGCCGTCGGCAAAGTTCATGTAAAAGACAAGACCGACCGTCATGATGACGATCAGCAAACCGAGCATAATAGCCGCGCTTTTATTCCGTTTGTATAAATAGGTCCAGCCGAAGAAAATGAACGCGGTCGGGATCAGATAGACGATAAGCTGGAGCGCTCCTATCCCCGGACCATTGCGGGTAAAGAGGTAGGGCTGGTTTTTCTTCGGATCATTCTGCATATCAAGAGGGCTGAAATGGAAAAATTGCGTAAGCCAGAAGCCGCCGAAGCCCATGTTCCCTTCGATACCCATCTGATGGGCAAATGTGCCGCGGCGCCAGAAGGCGCGCGATATCATGGATTCAGAACCGTATTGTTTGCGATTGAGATAATCGTTCAGGCTTTTCCAGGTCGCCGGATGGTTTTCGTCGATCATGGGGTTGAGCGCCGATCGGATCGGGATATAGGCATGGGCCGAGAACCCGAGAATGGCAAAGAGGGCGATCAGAAAAGCGAATTGCCATTTTTTCTTGTTACGGTCCGAAAAGAACATCATGATCAGATTGATGACCAGCGCAACCGGCCCAAGGATCAGAAACAGTCCGATATCGTACGCGATGATCCCGCATAAAATGCAGGTGACCCATAGCCGCATATCATAGCGTTTTTCTTTATCGACAAGCATGACCAGCAGGAAGAGCGGCAAAAGGCTGATCATCGAATACATGTGGATGCCGATGCCCAGAAATGCGATATACGCGGCAAGCAGCAGGATTCGGTCTCGTTTGGGATCTTTGCTTTGCATCCACACCAGACCAAGCCAGGTATTGAGTGTAATAGGCAAAAGTTGCGGCAGGTTGACTTCCGCCTCTACCGCGCAGAACAGCACCGTATTGCTCCATGCGGCAAACAGAGCGCCCACGATGCCGCCAAGATATATCGAGATCCTTTTCCACACAGTGTCGGGCATGCCCATCCAGCCGACCATGGCGCGAACAATGATCAGATAAACCAGCATTGCCGTGAATGCGCCCATGATAGGAGTGATCAGATTAATACGGAATGCGACCTCCTTGAAGAAAAAGAAAACAATCGTCGCAACGCGAATGATCATGACATACAGCGGATTGCCCGGCGGGTGGGGGATGGCCAATGACGCGCCGGAGGCAACATATTCGCCGCAGTCCCAGAAGCTGACCGAGGGGGACAGAATGGCCACATAGCTGATGAAGGAAATAAATAAAACAAGCAAAGCAAATAGTCGGTTGAGCCTGGTGTGCGTCAGTTCCATGTTAACTCCGTTTTCCTTGGATTGATGATACCTGGTTGGATACTAATTCTTTATGGATCGAGTCCAATAATCCGTTGACGAATTTGCCGGAATCATCGGCGCCGAAAGTTTTGGCGATCTCCACGGCCTCATCGATGACCACCTTGAAAGGGACCTTTTCGAAAAACATCAACTCCGCTGTTGCCAGACGCAGGAGATTACGGTCGATGGCAGCCATGCGTTTAAGGTCCCAATTAGCCGCATGCTTTTGTATTAATCCATCGATTGTTTTCTGCGCGCCGATGGCCTTGTTCACGAGAGAAACCGCGTAATCGCGTGTTTCTTCGGGCGCCTGGCTTTCTTCAATCGCAAATTTCAACGCATCATTAATAACTGCTTCGTCTCCGGTTGATTCCCATGCGTAGAGCGACTGGAGTGCGAGTTCGCGCGATTTCCGCCGGTTCAGCATACCGAGGGCGCCTTGATCTTCTCCGCGTGAATACGTTCCGTCCGGCGCATCCTAGAGTTTGCCCATCAGATCGGCCATTTCGATTGCCGACAATGCGGCGTCCCATCCCCGGTTGCCCGCCTTGGTGCCGGCGCGCTCGACTGCCTGCTCGATGGTATCGGCCGTGATGACGCCGAAGATGACCGGCAGCCCGGTTTCCAGGCCTACCGCTGCGATGCCTTTGGATGCTTCGGCGGCAACATACTCAAAGTGCGGCGTGCCGCCGCGGATCACGGCGCCGATGCAGATGATCGCGCCATACCGTCCGGACTGCGCGGCCTTCTTGGCCGCCAGAGGGATTTCGAACGCGCCCGGCACCCAGATGATCGTGATGTCTTCGGCCGAGGCATGGTGGCGGATCAGACAGTCGATCGCCCCTTCCAGAAGTTTGCGGGTGATAAGTTCGTTAAAACGGCTTGCGACAATGGCAAACTTTTTTCCCTGCGCATTGAGCATGCCTTCCATTACGGCTGACATGGGTAGCCTCCTTCGAGTAAATGGCCCATTTTTTCTTTTTTAGTGGAAAGATAGTGGGCGTTTTCGCGCCGCGGCGATATCTGCAGAGGCACACGCTCCACGATCTGGATGCCATAACCTTCAAGGCCTACGATTTTGCGGGGATTGTTCGTCATGAGCCGTACCTTATTGATGCCGAGATGCAGCAGTATCTGGGCGCCGATACCGTAGTCGCGCAGGTCGGGCGCAAACCCCAGATGCTCGTTGGCCTCCACCGTATCCATGCCCTGTTCCTGCAGCCCGTAGGCCTTGATCTTGTTCACAAGGCCGATGCCGCGGCCTTCCTGGCGGAGATACAGGAGAACGCCGTTTTCTTTTTCGATTTTATCAAGAGAACAGTGGAGCTGTTCGCGGCAGTCGCAGCGTACCGATCCCAGCGTATCTCCGGTAAAGCATTCCGAATGTACGCGCACCAGCACGGCCTGCGCGGGATCGATATCGCCTTTCTGCAACACCACATGTTCGGCCCCGGTAATGATATCGCGGTAGGCCTTGACAATAAATGATCCGAATTCCGTAGGCAGCGATGCCGCGGCTTCGCACTTCACCAGCGTGTCGTGGGCGATGCGAAACCGGATCAGCTCCGCCACCGAAATGATATTCAATCCGTGCTGCCCGGCGAATTTGATGAGGTCCGGCATGCGGGCCATGGTTCCGTCGCCGTTCATTATTTCGCATATGATGCCCGCCGGATAAACGCCAGCGAGCCGCGCCAGGTCTACCGAGGCTTCGGTCTGACCGCTGCGCACCAGCACCCCGCCGTCGCGCGCCCGCAGCGGAAACATATGTCCGGGTTTGACGAAATCGCCCGGTTTTGCGCCGGGATCAACCAGCTTGCGTATGGTGGCAGCGCGATCGGCGGCCGAAATTCCCGTGGTGGTCCCTTCGCGCGCCTCCACCGATACGGTAAAACCGGTGCCGAAACGGGAGGAATTTTCCGTCACCATGGGAGGAATCTGCAGCTCATCCAGGCGCGCGGCTTCCATGGCAATGCAGATCAACCCGCGGCCATGCGTGGCCATGAAATTGATCTTATCGGACGAAACAGCCTGGGCGGCACATGCCAGGTCGCCCTCGTTTTCACGGCTTTCGTCATCCACGATAATGACAAATCGTCCCGCCTTGTAATCGGCGATGACTTTTTCAATTTCAGCAAAACTCTTCAAAATCCGTTTGACTCCAGCTTGGAAAGCAATGATTGACCGTTTCCGGCGTCAATGCGGCCGCTTTTCAGCAGGTGAAAAATATATCGGGCCAGCACATCACATTCGATGTTCACCCGGTCGCCGGCATGCTTGTTTTTCATGGTTGTCGCGGCAAGTGTATGGGGAATAAAGGATACGGTAAATCCTTCCGCTGTGCATTCCGCGATCGTCAGACTGATACCATCCACCGCAACGGAGCCTTTTTCGGCCAGCAGCATGCGTATGGAGTCGGGTGCGCGAAAGGTGCGCAGGATGCTGTCGCCCGCATGACGATCCCGGACGATCGACGCGAGCGCATCGACATGCCCCAGCACGAGGTGACCTCCCAGTCGGTCTGATAATCGCAGCGATCGTTCGAGATTGACTTCGTCGCCGGCTTTTGCGAATGCGAGCGTCGAGCGCTGCAATGTTTCATGCACGGCGCGGAACCTGATCACCGCGCCGTCTAATGATTCCACGGTTAAGCAGACGCCGCTGAGCGCGATGGAATCGCCGATTGCCGCTTCATAGGGTTGCAGCGCCGGCTGTATATCCAAAAGCGCCGAATCGTCGCCGCGGTCAATGCGTCTGATGACGCCGGTGGTTTCAACAAGGCCGGTAAACATCGCTATATCCTTTTGACAATTCCCGTCACCATCACGTTATCGCCGCACACGGTGATTTCGGCGGCGCCCAGGGTCAGGGGCTTTGCAATCGGCAATCCGCGGACGAATTGGATGCCCGAAAGTCCGTCGCCAAGGATCCGGTTTCCATAAAATAGATACAGCCTGTTGACCAGCCCGTTTTCCAGCAGAATCGATGCTGTGCGGGCCCCGCCTTCAAACAATACACTGGGTATGCCGTCGTCGTATGCCATGCGAAGGAACGATTTCACGCTTTGCACGGGGTCCGCTGAGCCGGTATCCCACCGCTCCGCGGCGCCAAAGCGGCGCTTTTCGGGCTTTTTGCCGCCGGCGATCACCACGATGGATCGCACCCCGTCGTCGGCGGCGAACAAGCGGCCGGCACGCGGAAGCGCCGCACGCGACGTTAAAACAAATCGTACCGGCGACGTGCCCTTAACATGTCGCACGGTGAGTTTTGGATCGTCCTTGACCAGCGTGCGGCGGCCGATAGCAATACCCGCATGACACCGCCTGCAATCGTGCGCCAGCGCGCGGGCCTGTTCGTTGGTGATCCATCGGGAATCACCATGGGAATCGGCGATCCGGCCGTCCCATGTCAATGCGAGTTTGAGCGACACCCAGGCCCTGTGCCGCTTGATAGACCAGAAAAAATCCTCATTCAACCGTTGTGCCGCCTCTTTGCAGACGCCGCACCGCGTTTGGATACCCGCGCGGGCGAGCGCGTGAAGGCCTTTGCCGCCAACGAGTGGATTGGGGTCCTTGACTGCAGAAACAACCTCTTTGATCCCGGCATCGATGATCGCATCGGTGCATGGAGGCGTGCGGCCCTGATGGCAGCACGGCTCAAGCGTGACATACAGGATTGCGCCGCGCGCAGCATCGCCTGCCCGGCGCAGTGCACGGATTTCCGCATGCGGGCCGCCGCAGCGCGCTGTGCCGCCCTGACCGACGATTTCCCCGTTTTTGACAATGACGGCGCCCACCGCGGGATTGGGAAAGGTCGTTCCCTTGGCAGCGTCCGCGATCGCCAATGCCCGCTGCATGAATCTGACATCGGATTCTGATGTGCGCATTTCGTAGTAACCCGCTACATTACAAAGAGATAAAATATCTCGTGCGTTTCGGCTTCTACAACATATATGAAGCTCAAGATACTATATTATTAATACGATCGAGGACATGATCTATGAAGAATACGACATCAGAACATCCTCCCTCCGGGGAACACGCGCTGTCCCAATTGGCCGAAAAGGGCGATCCGTTCGCCTTTTATGCGATAGTGGCGGAACATTCGCAGTCTGTATATGCCTTGCTGCGTGCATCCGGCAAAAAGCACGATGAAGCGTGCGCGCTGCTGATCATGCTCTATAAACGGATGTATCATCTGTACTGCCGGGGAGCAATGCATCAGGCGCTGGACGTCTGGATCGATGAGCATATCGCTTCACATCAGAAAAAGGCCGGCACCGGTCCGGCGGGCGTGGTTTCGCCTGCTCTTGCGTATTCGGAACGGGAGGGCTTTGCGGCGCGCCTGCAGCTGGAATTCCAGCGGGAGTACAGCGCAACGCAGCGTTCCGACCGGCGACAACCGGTGTTGTCCGGGATGCTGCATTTCCTGCACCGGCATCCGGTGGGCAGACGGCTGGTGACCGTCACGCTCGTGGCCCTGATGATCGGCGCGCTGTATCTCTATTGTAAAACAACGGGTTCGCAGATGACATTGAGCTATTCGTCATCCTATATCAAAACGCTTTTTGTTTTTCCTCCCGGGCCGGAGGGAATGCTGGTGGTGCAGAGCATGGTGCCGATAACCGTTACCAGTGTGCCGGTATCTTTGAAGCCGATCAATCAGAAGACGGATACGGCCGCGGAGCGCCCGGCAACTGCGCAGGCTCAAGCAGCAGTTCCTTCGTCCGGCGCAGCGACCATGCCGACGACAGCGCCGCGGCCGATAGCAGCCTCCACAATCGCGGCGGGAAATGCAGCTTTGCCGGCAATGCCGCGACCTGCCGCCGTGATGCCGGCGTCGTCGCCTGGTACCGCATCGTCAACAGCACCTCAGCGCGCGACCGGGGCACCTTCGGCCGCAGCACCGACCGCCGTCCCCCAGCGCGCCGTACCGGCCAGAACAAACACCCCTGGCGGCATTATGCGCGATACGACCGTGCGGGCCATTGCGCCGCGGCCCGCTGTGCGCGATACCGGATGGGCCAAAACGCCCCAGCCGGCCGCGCAATCACCGGCGCGAACGCCGGCGCCCGCACGCGCCGATACCATGGCGCGATGAATTACCGGCTCTGAAGTTCCTTGATTTCCCGCGAACCCAGCACGCGGTGAATCTGCGCGATCGCGGCGGTCTTGTCCGCGCTCCAGGCCGGGGCGATAAGGCCGGTTTCCCGCGAACTCTCCGCGACAACGCGGTGGACTAGTTGGTCGGGCCGCAAACAGGCCAGGAAATCCGCCAGTATTCCGGCGTATTCGTCAAGCGACAGAACGGAAATCCGGCCCTCCCGGTATTCCGATTCCAACGCCGTTCCTTTGATGATCATGAGCTGATGGATCTTGACGCCGGCAACCGGCAGCGACGCCAGCAGCCGGGCGGTCGAAAGCATCATGCCGCGGTCTTCCCCGGGCAATCCTAGAATGACGTGCGCGGCGGTTTCGATGCCGCGCGTATGCAGTTCGTCGACAGCATGAATAAAGTCGGCGACCGAATGGCCGCGATTGATGCGCAGAAGCGTGGCATCGTTCCCGCTTTGCAGGCCGAGTTCCATGCACAGGTAGGTCCGGCGATTGACGTCCGCCAGATAATCGCACACCTCGGACGGCAGGCAGTCGGGCCGGGTGCCCGCGGCCAGGCCGACAACGCCGGGTTCAGCCATCAGGGGTTCGAATGCCGAACGCAACCGATCGACGGTCCCGTACGTGTTCGTAAACGGCTGCAGATACGCGATAAAGGCCCCGTACCCCCGGGCGCGCCGCATGGCTGCCCGCAGTTGATCGATGGCCGGGTCCTCGGCAATCGCTGCGGGGCTGAATGAGCGGTTGTCGCAGAATGCGCAGCCTGCGGTGCTGATGGCGCCGTCGCGGTTGGGACAGGAGAAGCCTGCATTCACGGGAATGCGGAGCACCGGCATGCCGAATTTGCGTGTGAGAAACGCCCGGTAGGTGCGGTAGAGGAGCATACAGGCGGAAAAACGGATGCGGAAACGCCGCTGCCGGGAGAAATCTCGCGGCAGCGGGCCGCAACCGGCTTATTTTCCTTCTTTGGACTGCGAGCGCTTCTTGGCGGCTTCGCGGAGATTCAGCACTTTTTCTTCGCCGGCAGGAAGGTTGGCGGAGCTTCCCATGTCAAGCGATCCCACGTCCATGGTCTTTATATCCTTTGCATCGGGTGTGCCGCGCAGGTCCTGTTCCATCTGTTTCATGCTTTCCTTGGACTCGGCGGCCTGCTCCGTTTGCGCGGACAGCGAGGCGGAGGCTGAGGCGCCGGTGGAGCCTGATGGATGCTCAAGCTTGTCGATGCGCTTTTGAATCTCTTCTTTTTCCAGCTGTTCGTCGACATAGACAAGGGCCTGCTTATATACTTTGATCGCTTCCGAATTTTTATCTTGTTCCTCCAGCAATCGTCCCAGATCGACATAATATTCCGTGTTTTCGGGCTTCAGGCTGATTGCCCGGCGATATTCCACGACTGCCTCATCGGTTTTTTTATCCTGGCGCCAGAGAATGTTGCCCAGTTCATAATGTGCATCGGCGTTGTTTTCGTCCGCGCTCAGGGCCAGGTTGATATATTTTTTTGCTTCGTCAACCTGCTTCTGGACAATAAGAAGCTCCGCCAGATTGGTGAGTGCCACGCCGTTCTGGCTGTCGAGCGAAAGGACCTGCTGGTACATGGCGATGGCTTCCGCATAGCGCTTGCGGTCTGCGTACATGGTGGCCAGATTCATGCGCGCTTCGATATTGGTGGGCGAACATTCAATGGCGCGGGTGTAATAATTCACGGCGTTCGCCTGGTCTCCAAGACTCTGGTAGCAGTTTCCCATATTGGCATAAATATCGGCGCTGCGAGGTTCCATGCCCGCCGCTTTCTTGAATTCGCGCAAGGCTTCGCTATAGCGGCCCCAGGCCATATTGGCATAGGCTAGGTTGAATTGGGCCTCATAATGGCCCGGATCCCGCGCCAGAACCTGCTTGAATTTGGTTATGGCCTGACCGTAGGACCCATTGTGCAGAAGATCAATGCCGATCTGCGTGGTTTCCTCAATGGATTGGGCTCGCGCGGGGCCTGCGACAAAGGCAAACAGCAGGATACCGATGCCTATCAGATAATGGATAGGGCGTTTCATAGAAGCTCTCCTTGATAAAGATGACCGATATCCCTCCAGTATGAAAAATAACAATCATACGGCGCCATTTCAACAAATATTTGACGTGCAGCGAAAATAGTTATATCGGGGGGTTGAATGAAATTGCTCGATTAAAACCGCGTCACGGAACTATTTTGAAGATTCGGCCATAGCATGCCGGTTTATCAGCAAGGAAAATCATATGCCTCAGACCCGCTTGCCCACGGATATTTATCTGAATCCACTGTGCGAACGATATGCCGGCAGGGAGATGCTTTCCCTGTTTTCCAATGATTATAAATTCACCACCTGGCGCAAGCTCTGGATTGCGCTGGCCGAGTGTGAAATGGAGCTTGGTTGTGATATCGCCGTCGGACAGATCGATGAGATGAAAGCGCATCTGCGCGATATCGACTACGATGCCGTGGCGCGGTACGAATCGAAAACGCGGCATGACGTCATGGCCCATATTCATGCCTATGGCGACCTGTGCCCGTCGGCCCGGCCCATCATCCACCTCGGGGCGACCAGCGCCTTCGTTGGCGATAATACCGATCTGATCCAGATTCGCGAGGCGTGCGTCATGCTGCTTGGCCGTCTTGATGCGGTCATACGGGCGCTTCGGAACTTTGCGCTCGAGTATCGCGATCTCGCCACTCTCGGCTTTACCCATTTCCAGCCGGCCCAGCCAACCACCGTGGGCAAGCGCGCCTGTCTATGGCTTTTAGACCTGCAGATGGATTTTGAAGCGCTGGAGCAATTCGTGCGATGGGTCCCGTTCCTTGGCGTCAAGGGGACCACCGGCACCCAGGCGAGCTTCCTCGCACTTTTCAACGGTGATCATGCAAAAGTAAAGAACCTCGATGAAATGGTTTCCGCGCGCATGGGTTTTAGGCGCATCCTGCCGGTTGCGGGCCAGACCTATACGCGGAAAATCGATGCCATGGCGCTTTCCCTTCTGTCCGGCCTGGCGCAATCGTTCCATAAAATGGCCAATGACATCCGTTTGCTGCAGAGCCTTAAAGAGATCGAGGAACCGTTTGAAAAAGGGCAGGTGGGGTCCTCCGCCATGGCCTACAAGCGCAATCCCATGCGCTCCGAACGACTCACCTCGCTTGCGCGCTTCATCATGACGCTGGCCCAATCGCCGGCCATGACCGCGGCCGAACAGTGGTTCGAGCGCACGCTGGACGATTCGGCGAACAAACGAATGTCGATACCGGAGGCATTCCTGAGTGCCGACGCCAGCTGCATCATCGCCGGCAATATCTGCGAAGGGCTGGTCGTGTATCCGCGCGTCATCGAATCCCGCATTCGGGCCGAACTGCCCTTCATGGCCACGGAAAATATCCTTATGGCGGCTGTCAAGCGCGGCGGCGACCGGCAGACGCTGCACGAACGCATCCGCGGCCACTCAATGGAGGCCGCAAAAAAAGTTAAACTGGAAGGCGCGGCCAATGATCTCTTGGACCGGATCGCCGGTGATCCGGCATTCGGCATGTCGCGCGCCGAATTGGACCGGGTTCTTAACATCCGGGATTTTGTCGGCCGGGCGCCCGAACAGACCGCCGAATTTATCGAACAGCATATCGATCCGCTGCTTGCGCGGGCCGAAGAATACGGGAAGATCGCCATGCCGGATCTGCGGGTATAGCGGTCTGAATCGCCGATGCCCTTGGTTCCAGACTTCGGCGGAAAAACAGGCCGGTTGATTGCCGATTATTTCATGATCACC
>Ga0315289_10008332_pt1 | contig 15008 bp, 12 predicted proteins | sample YL17G11_40_MG_FD_203452 | JGI IMG/M metagenome (GOLD analysis project Ga0315289, IMG submission 203452) | Sediment microbial communities from Yellowstone Lake, YNP, Wyoming, USA - YL17G11_40 | ecosystem: Environmental > Aquatic > Freshwater > Lake > Sediment | place: USA: Wyoming | collected...
TTGACCGCGGCATTTGTGCAGCTGGCCACGACCCCTCCGGCCTCTTGGTGCGGCGGGCGGCGTGCGCTCGCGCGCGCCGCGCTCGCCGCCGCCACGTCCGCCCTAGACCGCGCGCCGCCCGCCGCGCGCCGGGCCCTGGCGTCATCCTTACTCCCCCTGCATGGCGACGCAGCGGCCGCGCCCGCCGCGATCGCGGCTGCCGCTCTCGGCGACTCCCCCTCCCCCGCGCTCGCCCCGCTCGCGCCGTCCGTGCTGGACGCCTACCGCGCCCTGGTCGATGCCCTGGCCCAGCTGCCGCCGCTGGACTGCGGCAGCAGCAGCGACGGGGGCGGCGCCGCCATTTTGCCGGGGCGCCTCGACGCTCGTTCCGCCCTCGCGCGCCTCGCCCCCCTGCTCGACCCGCCGTCCGGTCTCGCCCTGCAAGCCGCCCTGCAAGCGCGCGCCCCGGGCGCGGGCGACGCTGCCGTGGCGACCGCGGCGGCGGCGTGCGGCCTGGTCGCGTCCGCGCTCGCCGCGCGCGCGCCCGGCGCGGTCCGCGCGGCCGCCACCCTGGCCGCCGCGCACTACATCGAGTTTGTGGCGGAATACTGTGGGCCGTTTCCGGGCGCGCCCCCGCGGCCGGCGGCGGCCGCGGCGCACGCGCGCGTGCTCCTGGCCGCCGCGCGGCACGGCGGCCCCGCCGCCCGCGCCCGCCTGGCGGCGCTTGCGGCCCTGGAGCTGCTCGCGTCGGAAGCCGGCGCCGAGGCGGGCGCGGGCGCGGGTGTGAGCCCGCGGCGCGAGGCGGCGGCGGCGCCGCGCCACGGGCGGCCGCCCCTGCCGCCGCGGCCGCCGCCCTCCGCGGTCGCGCCCGACGCACCGCTGCGCAGCGTGTCCCGGAGGCGGGGCCCCATGGTGCCTCTGCTCGACCTGGGCTCGGTCGAGGCGCTGGCCGACGCCGGCAACGGGCCGTCGCGCCCGGGCTCGGCCGCGACCGCGCGCGCGCCCCCGGCCGCGCCCCGCCCCGCGTCGCGCACTATGGCCGGCATGACGCTATCGGGCGACCTGGATGACGATGTGCTGGCGCTGGAGGCGGCGGAGGCGGCGGCCGGGGTCAAGTGCGGCGTCGCGCCGGCGACGCCGCGCCACCCCGCGACGCCGCCGCTCGCCGCGCTGGCCGCCGGCGTCGGCAAGCGCGTGGTCGGCGCCCTGCTCACCCCCCTGCGCACGCTGAGCGCGGCGTCCGCAGCCCTCGCCGCACCGCAGCCGGCCACCCCCCGCCCGTCGCCGCGCCCCCCGCCGTGCGTCGAGCTCGCCGCCGAGCGCGCCTCGCGCACGCTGTACGCCGACCCCGAGCTGCATGCGGTCGCGCTGGAGCTGGCGGTGGAGCTGGCGGCGGCCGACGCGGCGGCGCCGCCGTCCGCGGCGCCGACGCCCGGCGCGCCGCTGCCCGCCTCCCGCCCGCTCGCGGCGCTCGCCGCCCACGTGAGCCACCCGAGCAACAGCGCCGTGCTGGCGGTGGTGGCCCGGAGGCTGGCGGGCGCGCCCGGGGCGGGGCGCATGCTCTCGCTCCTCGCCCGGCCGCTGTGGTCCCCCTCCCGCTACGCACCGGGCCGGCGCCTCGCGCACGGCGCGTCCGGCGAAGTCGTCGCCGGTCGCCTGCCGCTCCACGGCGGCGGGTGCGTGCTCAAGGTCGTGACCGGCGACGGCGGCGCGGGCGTCGCGGCGGCGGCGCGCGAGGCGGCCGCGCTCGCGGCCGCCGCCGCGCGCGGCGCGGCCGCCGGCCCGTCCCCCGCCTGCGTCACCCTCGTAGACGCCGGCGCGTCGCCAGGCGGCGGCGGCGCGCTCGTCCTCGCGCCGCGCGGCGCGGCGAGCCTGGCCGCGTGGCGGCGAGGCGCGCCGCCCGCGCCGCGCTGCCAACTCTCTCTCTACCTGCGCGCCTTTGCCGCCGTCGCAGATGCCGTCGGGAGATTGAGCGACGCCGGCGTCGCCCACCTGGACCTCAAGTGCGACAACGTGTTGCTGGTGCCGCGCGAGGCGGAGGGAGGGGGTGGCGACGGCGCCCCCGTGACCCCTGGCCCCCATTTCTGGCGCCCGCCGACCCCCCACCCCCCGTTTGACGTCGTCATCGCGGATTTTGGGTGCGCGGTCGCGTTCAGCGAAGAAGAAAGCGACACCGGCAGCGCCGACGGCGCCTCCACCACCCCGGGCCCGTCGCGCGCCGCCGCGCTCGCCGCCGACGTAGCCGCCCTCGGCCGCCTCCTGTTTGAGCTGCTGACCGGGCGCCAACTGGATGACGGCGCCGGCGCGGCGGCCGCGTGGGCGGGGGCCGCGGGCGGCGCGACGCGGCGCAGCGGGCGCCGCGCGCGGTTGCCACCGCCACCAAGGTCGGCCGCCGACCCCCTGCCCGCCGAGGCCGTCCATGAGCTCGCTCCTTTAGTCGGCGTCCTGCCGCTGCTGCGCGCCGCGCTGGCGCCCGACCCGGCGGCCCGCCCCCGCCCTGCCGCTCTGGCGGCCGCCGCGCGCGCGGCGGCCGCCGCAGCCGACCGCGCGGGCGCGCCCTATGCGCCGCCGCCCGCGGGCCCGCCCCAGGCGCGGCCTGGGGAGCCGTCGCCGACCCGCATCGGGAGGGGAGGGAGGGCGGCGGGGGCGCTGGCGGCGGCAGCCGCGACGGAAGTCGCCTGGCTCGCGCCCGGCCTCGCCCTCTGCCCCTCGCCCGCCGCCGCCCTGGCGCCGCGAGCGCTGGACGACGTGTCCCGCGTGCTGATTGTGGGCGCGGCGCCCGACGACGCCGCAGTGGCGGCGGTGGCGGCAGCCGCCGCCGCAGCGGGCGCCACGGTCGCCGCGGCGCCGCTATACCTGGCGGGTGCCCTGGCCGCCATCGGCGACGTTTCGGCCGAGCGCCCCGTCTGCATCGTTGCGGCCGCGGGCGCGGAAGCGGCGGCCGCGGCCGCGGCGGTCGCCGCGCTCGCGCGCGCGGCACGCGCGCCGCTGCACGCCGCCCTCGCGGCCGCGCGCCGGGCGGCCCTGGTGCTGCCCCTGGACGACGCGAGCGCGGACGCATTGGCCGAGTGGGCGGCGGGGCAGGAGAAGAGGGCGTGAGAGAGAGAGAGAGAGAGAGAGAGAGAGAGAGAGCGGCGAGCGACCCCCACCACCACCACCCTCGACCAACCCGCGACTCTGCTGCTTCGCGCTTGCAAAAGACGACGGGCGCATGGAGTCGGGAAACCGGGCACCGAGGCGGGCGGCGTGGCAGCGACCAAACGGCAGCGGGGGGCGACAACAGAGAGGGGGGGGCGACAAAGACGAGGAAGGGGCGGGCAACCTGGCGGGCGGAGGAAAGAAGTTGCGGCGGCCGCTGGTGTGCGGCCGCGCGCGGCACGGATACGGGGTGGGCGTGGTGTGGGGGCGGTCAACGGGGGGAAGGGGAGGGCACACAGGCGGCGCCGATCAATGGACCGGCGACGGCGACGGCTGCGGCGAACGCGCCGGCGGCGCCGCGGGCGCGGCGCTCCCCGCGCACGCGGCGCCCGCGTCGCGCGAGCTGATGAACCGGCCCTTGACGCGCGGCCTCGCCGCAGCCTGGATGCGGCGCGCGGTGTAGGTCGGGGGCGCGCGGCCCTCGCCCGCGAGCGAGCGCGCGCGCTTGGAGCGCCACCGCGCGAGAGCCGCCGCGCGCGCGGCCGACGGCGGCGGCACGCCGGGAAGGCGCATGGGCGGGAAGAAGGAGGCGTCCTGAAGTGGCGATGGAAGGAGCGCGCCACCGCCACTGCGCGACCGGCGCACACGGCGGCGGTCGTCGACCGGCGGCGTGTCCGGCTGCCCTGACCCACCGGAGCCCGAACCCGAGCCCCAGGAGTGGGTCGCCGTCGCCGCCGTCCAGTAGGCGGCCGCGGCGGCGGCCGCGGCGGCGGGCGCGGCGACGCCCCAGGCAGGGGCGGGGATGCCGACCGCAAACGGCGGCGGCGGCGCGCGGCGCGGGACGTGCACCGACATGGGCGCCTTGAGAGGGGCGGCGGTCGAACGGGCGCGCTTGGCGAGCGGCCGAGGCGCGGGCACGCGCTCGCGCTCTCCGCCGCTGCCGCCGCTGCCGCCGTCGTGCACCGGCCACAGCCGGGACAAGTCGTCCGTGGGCTCCCCGCACCCCGACCGCGCGCCGCGAGACGCCGACCGGTCGCGCGGGTCGCGCCGCGAGTCGCCGCGGTCGCGGTCGGACGACGGCGCCGACCAGCGCAACGCCTCCAGGCCCGACCCGCCCGACCAGGTGGGCATGATGAGTTCGACGTCATCGTAGTCGGTGGGGGCGGGGGCGGGGGGCCAGGAGGAGCCGGCGACGAGGCCGCGCGGCGCGAGCGCGCCGCCGCCGCTCGCGCCGGACCCGGAGCCGCCCGAGGAGTCGCCCGGCGCGGGCGCGGCGCCGATGGCGCGCATCCCCCAGCCGCCGCCGGGGCGGGGCGACCGGGGCGAGCGCGGGCCGCGCGAGCCTTCGGAGAGCGAGGACGGCGCGGGAAGGGGAGGGGGCGGCGGCGCGCGCGCCGCCGCCGCCGCCGCCGCCGCCGCCGCCTTCCCCCCGCCAGCGCTCTTGCGGCGCCCGCTGGAGCGGCCGCCGCGGCCGACGGGCGCGCGCGGCGAGTCGCCGCGCAGGCGCGCGGGCGGCGCGCGCGGGCGGGCAGACGGGACGCGCGCGGCGGCGGCGCGGGCCGTGCCGGGGTCGGGGCCGGCAGCATCGAAAGGCGCGTCAAGCGGGATAATGGGCGCGGGGCTGAGGGTGGTTGGAAGGACCGGCGGCGCGTCGGAGGTGTTGGGGGTGGCGCGGGGGCCGGGCGGCCAAGCTCGCGCATCGGACCTCCCCGCCGCGCCGCCCGCGGCCCGCAGACCCCCGTCCGCTCGCGGGGCGATGCAGTGCACTTTTACGCGCGTCCCTGGCGAGGGCAACAGCTCACCTGGGGTCCATGGAGGCCGCGCGGCACGCGCCGGCGCGCGGATGGGATGGCGGTCGCCGCCTGCGTCTCCCGCGCTCGGCGCGGTGTGGCGCCCCTTCTGATGCTGGCGCAACGCGTGTCGCGTGCCTCGGGAGGCAGCGCGGCGGTCTCGGGGGACGCTGGAGGGGGAGGCGACGCCGGTGAGGGCGGGGAGTGGGCCGCCGCCCGCGGCGAGCCACAGTTGTGTCCGACTCGACCCCTTTTTCCCGCCGCCGCGTCCCGCCATGCGCGCCCCGCTCGCCGCCCGCCCCCGGCCGATCGCCGGGGCCGCTCCCGCCCCGATGCGCGTGGCCGCGCGTGCGCGCCGCGCCAGCGCCATGGCGCCGCAGCTGCAGGTGGGGCGAGAGGGTGGGCGCTGCTGTGGGCGCCCGATTAGCGCCGATTGAGGGCGCGCCGCCGACGCCAACCCCCCTCCCTCCCAGCGCCGCCCCCTCGCGCCGGCGCCGTCGGCCGCGCCGCCGTCCGCGTCCCTCGCCCCCCCCGGCTCCGCGCCCGCCTTCCAGGCGCCCGCCGGAACGGGCGTGGGCTTCTACACGGGGTCGGACGACGGCTTCGCCTACTGCGACTCGGTCAAAGTGGACGACGTGCGCGCGGTGGCGGAAGCGTCCCCGTTCTACCTCTACTCACAGGCCAAGCTGACGGCCAACTACGCGGCGTACGCGACCGCTCTGCAGGGCGTCGACGCGATCATCGGGTACGCCGTCAAAGCAAACCACAACCCGTCGATCATGCGCCACCTGCGCGCCCTGGGCTCGGGCGCCGTCCTCGTGTCGGGCAATGAGGTCAAGGCCGCGCTGGCGGCGGGGTTTGACCCGGCGCGGTGCGTGTTCAACGGCAACGGCAAGCTGCCGTGGGAGCTGGAGCTCGCCGTGGCCGCGGGCACCCTCGTCAACGTCGACTCCGAGTTCGACTTGGACAACGTGGCTGCCGCGGCGAAACGGGCGGGCAAAAAGGCCCGCGTCTTGATCCGCATCAACCCGGACGTCGACCCGCAGGTCCACCCCTACGTGTCGACGGGGCTGGCCTCGTCCAAATTCGGCATCCGCAACTCGCACCTCGACTGGTTCCTGGACGCGATCCGGGCCCAGAGCGACGCGCTCGAGTTGGTGGGCGTCCACTCGCACTTGGGGTCGACGATCTCCAAGGTCGACATATTCCGCGACGCCGCCACCATCATGGTCGGCTTTGTGGAGCGCATCCGGGCCGCCGGGTTTGGCGGGCTCAAGTGAGGATTGGGGGGGGGGGAGGGCGGGGGCGAGGGGGCGGCGCCGTGGCGCGCCGCCACGCGTCCTTTCCACCCCGCGACCCCGCCCACACCACCGCCACCTCCCCCCCCTCAGATACCTCAACATCGGGGGTGGCCTCGGCATCGACTACCACCACCGCGGCGACGTCCTCCCCACCCCCGCCGACCTCATCGACACCGTGCGCGCCACCGTCGCCGGCCTCGGCCTCACCCTCGTCATCGAGCCCGGCCGGTCCATGGTGGCGTCCGCGGGCGGGCTGGTGTGCGAGGTGACGGGGGTCAAGACGAATGGGTCCAAGACGTTTGCGGTCGTCGACGGCTCCATGTCGACCCTCATCCGCCCCTCCCTCTACGACGCGTACCAGCACATCGAACTGACCGCGCCCCACCCCGACGCCCCGGTCGTCACCCTCGACGTCGTGGGCCCCGTGTGCGAATCGGCCGATTTCCTCGGCAAGGACCGCCCGCTCCCCACCCCGTCCCCGGGCGACGGCCTCATCGTGCACGACGCGGGCGCGTACTGCATGGCCATGGCGTCGGTGTACAATCTCAAGCTGCGGCCGCCCGAGTATTGGGTCGCGGAAGGCGCGACGGGCCCCGCGGCGGTCAAACAGATCCGGCGGGCGGAGACGCTGGCGGACCACATGCGGGCGTACGAGGGATTGTGAGGGTGGGTGGGGGGGGGGCGGGGGGGGGGAGCGGGGGCGGCGCGCGGGGGCGTGCAACAGTTTCCGGGCGGCCCGGGGACGCTGCGCAGGGTGTGGTCGACGCGCCTCTGCGCCGCCGCGCGGGCCTCCCGCGCCAGCAACCTTGCCGCGTCGGCCGCCACACACGCCGCCCCCATCGCTGACGTGCTGGCCGCCCCCAAAAAAGGGAGCGCGAGGCAGTAACAAAAATCGCAGGTTGTTTTCATCCCCCCCCTCACGTCTCTCACAGCGCCGCCATCTCGTCCGGCGACAGCGGGATCGGCCCCAGCGCCGCGACCGCCGCCTGAATGCCGCGGTCGCCAGGGCGCCGCCCGAAGAGGGAGACGCGCAGGTGGGTCGGCACGCCCGTCGCGGCGCACGCGAGCGCGTCGCGCACGCCGCCCATGCCCGACGCGCACACGCGCACCGGCCAGTCGACGCCGTCGGCGGGCGACGAGTGGGGCGAGGCCAGGGCGTCGGGGGTGGGGTTGAGGACGAGGGCGTTGAGCGCGGGGCGCACGCGCGCGCGCTCGAGCGCGGCGGCCAGCCAGTCCGGCCAGCCTTCGCGCGCCGACACACCCGACGCGACGCACACGTACGACTCGAGGCGCAGCGAGGCGCCGGCCGCGGTCGACGCGGCGGCGTCGAGCGGCGCGGCGTCGTCGGCCGACCACAGCTCGACGCGCGCCTCGCCGACCGCGATTTCGAGCCTCTCCAGGAGAGGCAGACCGCCGCTCGGCCACGCGATGCGGACGGGGTCGCGCGAGCGGCGGCGGTTGCCATGCAGCGCCAGCGTCTTGAGCGTCGGCGGCAGCCCGCTCACGCGCCGCGCGTCGTGCAGCGTGAGCGACGCCAGGTGCTGCGCCGCCGCCAGGGGCGCCATGTCGAGCTCGGTGCCGGAGCCGAGCGTGAGGTCGAGCGCGACGAGGGTGTGCGCCCAGGGGAGGAGCGCGTCAACCATCAGGTACGACGCCTGCGCCGCCAGGTCCAGGTCCAGCGGCCCCATGCCGCGCGGCGGCGGATCGCGCACGATGAATTTCGAGTGGTGGCTTGCCGCCACGACGCGCAGCGAGCGCAGCGCGGGCAGCGCGGTCGCGAGCGCCGCGGGCGACGGCTCCGACTCGGCCGTCGCCCACGCGCCCCGGTCCCACTCGAGGCGGGTGAGGGTGGTGGGCAGCTTGAGCCAGGCGACAAAGGCGGCACCCCCGTTGACGACTTGGGTGGGGGCGGTGCGCAGCGCCAGCGACCGCAGCTTGGGGGCGGCGGTCGCCAGTTCCAGGCCGCGCACGCGCGCGTTGGTCAGCATGGGGCGCACCAGGGGGGTGGTGCGGACCGTGTCGAGCGCGAGCGAGTCGAGTGCGGCAAACGCAGCCGCCGCGCGCCCCGCGTCGGGCGCCGCGCCGTGCACGCCCACGTGGCGCAGCAGGGCGCATTGGGGGCCCAGATAGGCGTCCAGCGCCAGCCCTGGCAGTTCGTCCGACAGGTAGTCGGCCGTGACCGAGAGCGTGAGCGAGCGCAGCAGCGGCGCAGCGCCCGCCACGAGCGCGGCCCCGATGGCCGCGGCCGGCCCGTCGGCCGCATTGACGGCCGCGATGGGGCCGAGGTCGAGCCAGAGGTCGGTGACAAAGGCGAGACGGCCGGGCGCGCGCAGCCATGCGGCCGAGCGGGGCGTGACGCGCAGCCGCGTCGTCGCCGGCGCCAGGACCACAGCCTCGCGCAGCGAACGACAAGTGAGCGCGAGGCAGGCGGCGTCGACGGGGGAGAGGCGGTCGACAATGTCGACGACCAAATCGCGCGGCAGCGCCTCGAGCGCGCCGTCGCCCGGGCCGGGGCCCTGAGGTGGGGGGGAAATGTCCATGGTGGCGTGGCTGAGGTGCGGGGGAGGGCCGAGGCTGAAGCGGCGGCGGGAGTCAGCGGCGAGCGCGGCGCGCGCTCGGGCGCGGCGCGCGGCCCTCGGCGAGCGCGGCCCCCACCGCTTCAGCGGGTCCATGCGACACTGTGGCGCAGCGAACGAGGCCAAGGTCGAGCCACAGGTCGGTGACGCACGCGAGGCACCCCGGTGCGAGCAGCCAAGCGGCCGCGCCAGGCGTGACGCACGCGCGTCGTCGCCGGAGCCAGCGCCGCCGTCGCGTCGCGCAGCGCCCGACATGTCATGGCGAGGCAGGCGACATCGACGGGCGAGAGGAGGTCGACGAGGGCGGCCATCAGATCGGGCGGCATGCAGGGGAGCGCGGAGTCGGCCTCGAGTCCCGGCGGAGGTTGTTCCATGGCGTGGTCGACACCAGAGACGGCGGCGGCGGCGGCGGCGAGGCGAGCGCCCGTGGAGTGCGGCCGCGCCAACGCCACGGCCGCACTCCGTGGCCGCAGGCGCCGCCGCGCCGGCCGCCCGCGCCCCCTCCCCATGCCGTGGCCGTCGCTGGTGGCCTGGGCGCGCCCTCGGCGCCCCCCCCCGCCGCGCGCGCTCGACCTGGACGCGCTGGGGCGCGACGCGCTGCGGATGGCGGGTGCGTGGCGCGCGGCGGGCACCAATGCGCGGGACGGGAGGTAGTTCCGAGGCTGGGCGGCCGGTGCGCCGCCCGCCAACGCGCCCCCCTCCTCCCCGCCCCCCAGCCTGCACCCTGGCCGTTCCCGTCCTGCGGTACGTGCTGCACGTGTGCGCGTACGACGTGAGTGCGCGGGGAGGAGGCGGCGGCGCGCGAAACCGCTGGCGCGCAGGCGCCGACGGCGACCCTCTTCCCGCTTCCCCAGCCGCTCGCGCGCCGCGTGCTCGGCGTGCCGCCGCCGCTGTCAAATCGCAAGGCGCGTGAGGCCGACGCCGGCGAGCGCCTCGTCGCCAAATTCTGCGAGTCGGCGTGGAAGGCAAGCGAGGCGGGGAGGGCAAGGGGAGGGACAGGCGGGGACCGCACCCCGCGCCGCCCGCCCACGCCCTCCCACCCCAGCTCACCGTCTACACCGGGCTCATGCTCCTGGGCATGTACGCTCTCGCCCGCGAACCATGGATCACGCACACGCCGTCGCTCTGGGCCGGCTGGCCCGCGCACCCCCTCCCCCGCCCCATCGCCGCCTACTACCTGGCCGAGGGCGCGTTCTACACCGCGTCCCTGGGCATGCTGGTCGGGTGGGAGACGCGGCGCGCCGACTTTTGGGCCATGGCCGTCCACCACGGCGTGACCGCTTTCCTCGTCGCCGCCTCGCACGCGCTGCGCTACCACCGCGTCGGTGCCTTGGCCATGGTGCTGCACGACCCGAGCGACGTGTTGCTGGAGGCGGCCAAGCTCGCGTCCTACGCGCGGCGTGAGCGCGCGGCGGCCGCGCTCTTTGCCGCGCTCATCGCCTCCTGGGCCGTGCTGCGCCTCGCCGCCTTTCCCCGCATCGTCTGGTCGTGCTGGGCCGACCCGCCGGCCGCGCTGGGGGGGCACCCGGTGGGGTGCCTCGAAATGGCGGCGGGGCTGTCCCTTCTCGTCTGCCTCCACGTCTACTGGGGCGCCATCATTGCCGCTGTCGCCGCACGCCGCGTGCGGGGGGGGGGGCTGGCGGACGCGCGCGAGGAGGAGGAGGAGGGCGAGGGGCGGGCGAAGGCGCGGTGAGGGAGGGGGCCCCCTGGCGGGAGGAAGGAAGAAGCGGGGAGAAGGGTGGAGGCGCCGGCCGCGAGCCGCCGCCGCGGCACCCGTGTGACACAACCACGCCGCACGAAGCCGAGAGGCCAGGCCCGCGCCCCGCGCCGCGCGCCTCACTCGGCCGCGCCGCCGGCGACCGCGCCGAGCGCCGCGCGCGCAAACGCGGGCAGTTGGAAGGCCGCCGGGTGCAGCGCCTCGGTGTAGTACTTGAGCCCCACCGGCGGCGGCCGCGCGGGCGTCGCCGGGTCGCGCGCGGGCGCGCCGCGCGCGCCCGCTTTCGCGCAGACGAGGAAACCAATCTGGCCAGACGGGTAGGTCGGGATCGTCGTGTACGCGTACCGCACGGCGCCCCCCTCGAAGACGGACGCGCACATGGCCGCCAGAGACTGGATGATGGGCAGGTGGAGCCAGAGCGACTCGGCCTGCGTGCACACGACGCCGCCCGGCGCGAGCGCGCGGTGCATCGCTTCAAAGAACGGGCGCTGGAAGAGCACCTCGGCCGGCCCGACCGGGTCGGACGAGTCGACGATGATGGCGTCGTACGTGCCGGGGGCGGCGTCGGTCACGAAGCGGATGCCGTCGCAGATGTGGACGCAGACGCGCGGGTCGGCAAACCCGGCGGCCATCCCGGGGAAATGCTTCTTGGACACGTCGACCACCATACCGTCGATTTCCGCGAGGTCTACGGACGCCACGGACGCGTGCCTGCACACCTCGCGGACGACGCCGCCATCGCCGCCGCCGACGACGAGCACCCGTTTCGCGGGCGCCGCGGCCGCGTTGAGGGGCAGGTTGGCGATCATCTCCTGGTAGGAGAACTCGTCCCGGTCCGTGCACTGGATGACGCCTGGAAAGAGAGAGGGTGGGGGCGGGCGGTTTTGGGGGTCGGCCAGCCGCGCGCGGGGAGCGTGCGCCCTCCTCAACCACCCGCCTCCCGTCTCCCTCCTCGCACCGTCCAGCACCAGCACCGTGCCAAACGCGCCCGACTTGAAGACGCACACGTCCTGAAGAGGGAGGAGGAGGCGAGGAGGGGGGTGAGCGGCGAGCCCCGGGCCGTGGTCGATCCCCCACCCCCGCCCACCTCGCCCCCCTCGCCACCGACCTGAAAATCGCTCCTGCCCTCGAACAAAATTTCGTCCACCTTGAGGGACAGCCCTTGGCCGGGCCACATGGTCGACAGCTCGGTGAACCACCCCCCCTTGGCGACGCCCATGCCCGCGGACGCGGTGCCGGGGGCTGGTTTAGATTCTTCAGACGCCATGGCGGGCGAGGCGCGGGAAGGCGGCGGCTGGGCGCGCCGGGATTCGGGGCGGCGGCCGGCGACGGGCGGCGGGCGGCGGGCGGCCTGCGGAGGCCGGGCCGGTGGCGCTGCGATGGGCGAGCGTCGCCAGGCGGCGACGACTATGGCGGCGGCGGTCGCGGGCGGGCGGCGAGAGTGGCGACGCGCGGTCGCGGCACTCCTGCAGCCCGAATGGCGGCCCCGCCGGACGGCCTCCTCCTGCGCCCGCTGCAGTCGGGCGACTATGACAAAGGCGAGCGTCGATTCATGCAGAGGAAAGGGGGAGGCGTGCGCCCGCGGGCGGGCCCCGACCCCGTCCCACCCCTCGCAGGCTTCCTCCAGCTCCTGGCCCAGCTCACAGTCGTGGGTGACGTGACTCGCGAGCAATTCGAAGGTCAGAGGGAAGGGGAGGGTGGGGAGGGCGGTCTGTTTGCTCGAGCGCGCTCGCTCAACCCCTCCCCAACCCCACTTCTTCAGCCCGCCTGGCCGAGGTGGACGCGTCGCCCGACTACCACAGCATCGTCATCGAAGGTAAGGCAGAGGCGAATGGCGAGCGATGGCTCCAGGCCTCGCCGCCGCCGCCGACCCCCGCTCCTCCTCCTCCAGACACTGCCACCCACGCCATCGTCGCGGCCGCCACCCTGCTCATCGAGCGCAAGTTTATTCGCGGAGCCGCGCTCTGCGGCCACGTGGAGGACGTCGTGGTGGACGCCGCGGCGCGCGGTCGCGGGCTCGGCGCGCGCGTCGTTGCCGCGCTCTTCTCCGCCGCGCGCGAAGCCGGCTGCTACAAGATCATCCTCGACTGCTCCGAAGACAACGTGCCCTTTTACGAGCGGTGCGGCCTCGCGCGCAAGGAGGTGCAGATGGTGGCGTACTTGTGAGAAAAGAGGGGGGTCGCCGAGTCCTCCTCTCTCCCCCGCCACAGCTGCGCGCCGGTCCCCGGTCCTCCTCCGCCAATCGGCGCGCCGTTCGCCGGACCCGCCGCCGCCCGTCCCGCGGCCGCGCGAGGCGCGCCGCCGATCGGGGCGCCCATCGCGCGCGCGCGCCGTGCCGCCGCCGCCGCCCGCGGCCTCGCCGCACCGCGCGGGTGCCTCTGCTCATCCCCACCACCCCCACCGCGGCCACCATGAACGTGTTTCGCCTCGCCGGGGACGGCACGCACCTGCTCTCCTTTGTCGTGCTCCTCCTCAAGATTCTGGCGACTCGCTCGTGCCGCGGTAAGAGGAGAGGCGGTGGAAGTGGTGACGCGAAGGCGGCGGCGGCGACGCGCCCAATCCACGACCCCCCTCCTCCCTCCGCCCCCGCAGGCATCTCGCTGCGCACGCAGGAGCTCTACACCCTGGTCTTTGTCTGCCGCTACCTGGACCTGTTCACCCGGTGCGGGAGGGAGGGAGGAGGAGTCGAGGGAAGGGACACGGGCGGCGGCGTCGGCGCGCGCGCTCACCACCCCGACCCCCTCCCCCTCGCAGCTACGTCTCGCTCTACAACTCGGTCATGAAGCTCGTGTTTCTCGGCGCCTCGTTCGCCATCCTGTACCAGATGCGGGTGCCGCGCGCGGTGCGGTCGACGTACGACAAAGCGCACGACACGTTTCGCACCGCGTTCTTGGTCGCCCCGTGCGCTCTCATCGCCCTGCTCACCTCCACCGATCGATCGTTCATGGAGCTGGCGTGGACCTTTTCGATCGTGCTCGAAGCGGTCGCCATCCTCCCGCAACTCGTGCTGTTGCAGCGCACCGGCAACGTGGACAACCTGACCGGCCACTACGTCGCCGCCCTGGGCACGTACCGCGGCCTGTACCTGCTCAACTGGGTGTGGCGCGCGGCGACGGAGCCAGGGTATCGACAGTGGCTCGTGTGGGGGTGCGGCGCGCTGCAGACCGCGCTCTACGTCGACTTCTTCTACTACTACGCGCGCGCGTGGCGCAACAATGAGAAGCTGTCGCTGCCGAGCTGAGGAGGAGGGGTGGGGTTCGGGGGGTGGAAGGAAAAAAACAGACTGCGCGACCGGCGGTCTCTCCTCCGCGCACTCTCGCACGCGGGGCCCGCAATCGCCCGCGCCCCGTGCAAGAGAGAGTCCCCGCCCTCCACACTATGGACGCCGCGACCCTGTTCGTCGCGTTGGCGGCCGGCGCCGCGGCGCTGCTCGCGGCGCGCTTCCTCCTTCAAACGGTGCTGCGCGGCTCCCGCCCGCCCGTGTACGAGCCGGTGCCGCTCGTGGGGGGGCTGCTGGCGTTTGCGCGGGTGAGAAGGGAGGAGGGCCGGCGGGGCGGCGGCGCACGGCGCGGTGCGCGCGGCGGCCCGGCGCGCGGGGGCCGGCATGCGGGCCGCCAAGGACTTGTGGTCGCGCATTTTTTCGCCCCAGGCCGGGCGATGGCGGTCGGAGGCCGGGATCGGGGGGCGACGCGCCGCGCGACGGCGCCGGCGAGCGACGGCCAGCGCCGACCCCCTCTCTGTCTCTCCTCCAGGGCCCCATGCGCCTCATGCAGGACGCGTACGCCACCAAGGGCGAATGCTTCACCGTGCCGGTGCTGCACAAGTGAGAGAGAAGAAGAGAGGGGAGGGGAAAGACAGGGGAGGCAGAGGGCGGGCGCGACGCGACCCCCATCGCCGACCCCGCCTCGACCCCTTTTCAGGCGCATCACCTTCCTCATCGGCCCCCACGTGTCGCCCCACTTTTTCAAGGCCAACGATGACGAGATGAGCCAGAAAGAGGTGCGAGAGAGGGAGGGAGGGAAAGAGAGGGGTCGGGGTCCGGGTCGAGGCCTCCCCCCAAAAACCGACCTCCCGCTTTCCCTCCCCTCCAGGTCTACGAGTTCAACGTGCCCACGTTCGGCCCCGGCGTCGTCTTCGACGTCGACCACAAGACGCGCGCGGAACAGTTTCGCTTCTTCGGCGACGCGCTCAAAACGGCGCGCCTCGAACGCTACGTGCCGCAGTTTGTGTCTGAAGCGCGCGACTTTTTCGGCGCGTGGGGGCAGGAGGGCGTCGTCGACCTCAAGGACGCGCTGGCGGAGCTCACCGTGATGACGGCGGCGCGCACGCTGCTCGGTAGGGGCCGGAGAGGCAGAGGGGTCAGGGCGCGCGGGCTCCGCCCTTCCCCTCCTCCCCCACCACCGTCGCCCCATGTTAATCCCGCGCGCGGGCTGGGCGGCGGCGCCCCGGCGCCGCCGCCTGGGCGGGGGGGCGCGCCGGCGCGGGGCACGGCGCGCGGGGGAGGGGG
>Ga0315289_10008333_pt1 | contig 15008 bp, 13 predicted proteins | sample YL17G11_40_MG_FD_203452 | JGI IMG/M metagenome (GOLD analysis project Ga0315289, IMG submission 203452) | Sediment microbial communities from Yellowstone Lake, YNP, Wyoming, USA - YL17G11_40 | ecosystem: Environmental > Aquatic > Freshwater > Lake > Sediment | place: USA: Wyoming | collected...
TTATAGAGGACATAGAGACCAGTTACTGGGACGCGCCCTGGTCGTCCCTGTACGGCTACAAGCTCGCCAACGTGGGCGTGGGGCGATCTGGCTCGCTCGTCACCGCCCTAAAGATGCTGGTGGAAGTCATCAATCAGAGGTACGCCGTCAGGAGTTACCACCGCGACTTTAGCATTATCGACGTCAAGGTCGACCCCGACGTGGCCTGGATTACATTTGCGCAAAACATGGTGATTCTTCGCAAGAAGAGCGAGGAAGACGACCCTTACCAAGCTTTTATCGGCAATGGCGCTGACGAGTCTAGTTGGGCAGCCTATTGGAAATCGCCTGAAATTGTGGACGTTTTAAACACGGTCCAGCAATGGAAATGCTGATTTAACAAAAAACAAACGGCTTGAGACAAGAGATGTGGATAATGTGTTGGTAGCGACGTGTCGATTGTGACATGGGATCGATCATCCTACAAAGTAAAAAACACTCTAATACGGCAGCCGCGTCCACCCATCCAACGCTAGCGTCCGGTCCGTTAAATCCGTACCCTCAAACACCACCACCTGCACGCCCGGCCGCCGCGGCGGGACCACCCCACGCAGCACTGCAATCCAGTAGTGGAACGTGCTCTCGCTCAGGATAATGTGGTCGCACGCCAGGCCCGCGTGCAGCTGGGTGATGTCGTCTTCGGCAATCATGACTGTGCGCACGGTGTGTGGTCCATATTCGGCTGCAATTGCCGACGCCCGCTCAGCCAGCCGCATGTCGTTCACATCCGTATCCGCCAGGACCACCAGCGTCCAGGGCGTGGCGTGCCCCGTCCGCGTCTCAAACACGGCCCTCAGACCTCGCTCGTAGGCTGTCACCCCGACCTTGGTCATGTGTGCAAAGTCGGCTCCTCGCCGCACGCCCAGCATGATGGCATGGCGTTGGTGGCCTGGACTGAGTCCATATCGTGTTCGGAGCAGTGCCCGCGTATAAAACCCGGCATCCAGGTTGAGGTAGGCAGGCAGGTGAGGCAGGATGGGCAGGAACAGGTCTCGGTGCTGGTTGAAACCGGTCAGGTGCAGGGACATTGTCGACGACCCGTTGCCAGCACTCCCTTGCGGAACGAAGCGCCTCGCCGTATAATCGTTGTGCACAGTGTGGAGGTTGGACAAGCTCCCTCCACGTCCTCTCCCAGCGCCTGCCCACGCTTGCCGCAGTCTGGCCGACCTAAAAATGGTGTCAAAGTAGGAGAGCTTGCGGCCGCGCAGGCTCCGCCGGGCCTTGTCCCGGTTTGTGAATCCTGCCGTGCCCCAACGGAGGGTGGATGAGGTTGTGTCCAGGGCGATGCTAAAACCATACATTTCAGCATAATACACGGCGGCCGCAACTTGAAAGAGGTTGTTGCCCAGGCCGGAAATGCCGGAGACGAGGACGGTGTCGGAAGAATGGGATGTGGCAGCACGAATTGGGCTTGCTTGTCGACTCACGCCACGCCTCCAAAGCTGTACCAGACTAAACAGGGTAAGCATGCTCCAGAATATGATTGAGGACGTAGGCTTCGGCCATCTTATTGTACGCAGCATGTGATGAAGGATGCAAAAGACAGCCCCAGATGTGCAAATTTGGTTGTGGTTGAAGTTGTTCATGCTCCTTCCACTCACCTTGGGTCCCAACCAGCACGCGCAACACGCATAAAAGACAAGCCCTTCCCCCCCGTACCCACGCAACCCCAAGATAGTCCTGGAGATTGACCACAGGATGCAACTACTTCCGTAATCGTTGCATAGCACATTCACTCTCCTTGTTGTTTACTATTTTATATGTCCATGTTTTTACATCGAAGACGGCATGAAATCAGACGCCACAAACCAGTCATTGCGGTTGACATGACCGTGCACCTGAAAGCCGTGGTCAACCAAGAAATCACGCACTGCCAGGTCCTTGGCTTTATTCCGGCCATCCGCTTCCACGACAATGACACTCACCCTTGTAAACTCCCAGTCGATGCTACGCAGCACATCCAGTTCGCCGCCCTCCACGTCCAATGAAAAAAAATCAATGTGCCGGATGCCAAATTGTTTAAGGATGGCGCCCAGGGGCTCGCAAGTTACTTCTGGGAAGCCGGCCACGTCTTGGACGTTAGGGTACCATGTCTTTTTGAAAGCGGGCGACATGAGCTCCCAAATGCCGCCGATGGCCCGATTGCTTTCGGGGGGGATCGCGTAATGAACCGTGTGCGGGGTCTCGCAGATCGCAGCATTCACGCACAGGTCTAGAGGGCGATTGGTGGTCAGGTCGCGGAAGCTTGTCGGGTTGGCTTCAATCAACAGGCCCCTCCAGCCGAGCTGGTCGTGCAGGGATTTTGTGTTGGATAGCTGGACACCATTCAAGGCACCCAGCTCCAAGTAGGACCCGCCGGGCATGCCATGAAAGAAATGCTCGTACGCGTACTTGTCCTCACCGCTCTGGCTGTGCCAGGCAGTCGGCGCACGGGTGGGAGCAGCGCTTTGGCGTACCGTCACAGGTGAGTTGGGCCACGACGTGTGCCGAAAATGCACCCAGGGCGGCAAGCTGATCTTGAGAGGGGCAGACAGGGTCGCCCTGCCGGCTTCTGAATGGAGTGGAAGCTGCAAGTCACGGGCATGTGCCAAGCTGAGGTGATGACTTGCCATCAGTCCCAGGCCCCAGCAGCAGGCAGCTAAGGCCGCGAAAGTAAGCATGGGTGTCGACATGGGAAATAAAAAAAAAGGGCTCAATGTGTTGACTCTTGGCGATGATGTTACCGTTCTTCAAGCTCAATTAGGAAAGTACACTACCCCCGTTTTTATCTTATTTTTTGTTGAATTTCATTACTGTTGAGAATGAATGAGTGCGGCTGTAAGGCACCACACAAATAAAGACCATCACCCTTGCGCACACCTTTTTTTTATTTTCAAAATTAATAATCTTGGCGGCAAGCAGACAAGTACGCACATCACATTTGTCTGTATTCGCGTGCCTGACTTCAAGAACAACAAAGGAATGGCGGGCAAGCACGGATCGTCACCTCCACGATCCTCGCCCACCCATCCTGTCCCAGCATCTGCTTGCTTCTTGCTGGCGGCTGCATGCTCCGTGGCGCTGTGGCCTTTGGCGCAAGTCGAGTCGGCCAGCCTGGTTGACCCGCCTCCATGGATGACGCCCATACGAGTCAATGGGATAAGCGACCCTGGGCACCAGGCCAATATCAACCTCCCCCACCCCCTCCAAACAGCCCGGCGCATGCTGGTCATGATCAATGCCTACCACTTCAACGCGTCCGACTCGCACATCCCCAACTCGCTGGAAACTTTCACCAACTTGTGCGAGCAGGGCGAGGAAGTGCATATTGCGTTGCACACGACCTCGCCGGCTTTGGCGCCCTACGTGCTCGCATCCACTCAACGCTTCTTTTGCCAGCGCCTGGGCTCATCCCTGCCCATCATCGTGTACCAGTACGACCCAGACATCAAGCTGCGCATTGCAGGCGTCCACCGTGAGTTGGTCGCGGCCAAAGTGGACGCGTACGACTGGTTTATGTATGCTGAAGACGACCTCGCCCTGCGCGCCCACAACATCGATTACTTGAAGCATTGGACGCCCAGGCTGGCGGGCAAGGGGATGCTACCTCACTTGATGCGATATGAGGTTGCCTCGCTTCGGGGGGTTGCAGCCGCTGAGACAAACGGCCACCGCGCACCGCGCCAGGATGCCATGCTCCTGGACGAATACCCGTTTCCGGTCAGGCTGTCGAGCATGCACCGCCGCCAGGTGACATTGATGCAAGTCAGTAACCCGTACATGGCCATGTGGTTCCTGCCTCGTGACCTCCTCCGCCCCTTAATCGCCCGGCCATCCTGGCTGGACGAGGTGCGCAGGCACGCCGACCGCAACCTGCGCGTCCACTTTGCGACCTTTTGGTTGCTCCCGCACTTTAACTTTGTGGTGCCCCTGCATCAATACAGGGATGCCCTGGTGCACCATACCAGCACGCACTACTCAGACATAGGGCTGAAGCACATGGCACGTCAGCGCCTGGCCACGTCACACCCACTCTTCCTGCACGAATTTTACTCGCAAGATGCCTGGGACCTGGAGGCATGGCTGCAGGGCTGCCTTGAGCCAGATTCGACGGCGCCGGCTGGCTTCCTCCATGTCGACCTTGACTTATCTGGCCAGTGTTCCACCTGCTTGAGGCGGGGCAAGATCGTTAGCGTTAGCGCAAAAACCAGGCGGGAGGGCGTGCGTATGGAGCTTGCTGTCGCATGCGAGTAAAGTTGGTGTGCGTAAATAGTCACACACATGGTCGTGTGTGTGGTGGTTGTCTTTCCAGTAGAGTGTTGATTGGAAATAGTTTTAAGCTACAGACTCGTCCCAGCGGCTGCGGAATCCCCAGAAAACACTTCATCGCAGCCTCTGTTACCAAACCGTCGACTTGCCCCTAAAACAACCAAAAGTCCCTGTAAAGTCCCTCGTGACAAACTGTCCCCCGATACGTAGCAGAAAACCCGGGCGCATGGTCAACCAGCAGTGTTGTCGCGGTACCTATGATTTCGTCTCGATTGAGGCGAAATGTTGCGCAAGCCAAGAACCGAGTGGTCGTAAACGCTATCAATCTTCTTAGGGAGGCCGTGAGCGAGCCATATTACAACATTCATTGTCGAAGTTGCTGCGGCGAAACACCAGTAGCATCGTGAGAACCGAGTCCGGCTTTGCATCGGATGTACATTTACCGTGGGCAGCACCGCTACCAAGATCCAGGATCTCTGTGGGCCCAACGGTCGGCGCTCGTATTACCAAAATGTCGACCTACCCTCAAATCGATTATAGAGGGGAAAATTAGGGTGATGAAAGGTAGCAGAAAATCCATGTACATGGTCGACTAGGAGGGAAGCACTGACATGCGGACCTGTACCTATGCCTTGATCGCGCAGTGCAGAAAATGATATGGTGGAAGCAACCCTACAGTGAATGCGACAGCTATTTGTGCCGAAGTTGTCTAAAGTCAGAAAAACCAACAAGCAAGCCGACGTTGTTCGATGACCCAGGGAAAATCGTTGCCCCACAAGTCTAATGGCCTACCCATTTCGGCGGCCACTTATGGTCCGGCCAATCAATAAGGTAGGCAAATCCCTGCCTTAAATAAGGAAAATACACTCTACGGCAGGAGCGTTGCCCAGGCCCCTGCTTTTGTAATATAGAGTTTTTCTTTTCATTTTTTTTTTCATTTTTGTGGGGCATCTCCACGGGGGGATAAAAAAACCCCGTTTCCACGTACACGCAGTCCTTAGTGTACCCTAACAAACCCTATCAATCACTTATACACCTTTTCCTCTGGGGTATTTTAAACATCACATTCTTTGTTGACAGCCACCACCAACTGATCGGGCAAGCGACCTCGAGAAAATGTCAGCCTGTCTCCGACCTGCAAGCCCGCCGACACACAAAAGGCTCTCCAGCCCGTGGAAATGCGCCGATGCCTGCAGGCAGACGACTTGGCCATGGTAACAGGAAAGGGCCCGCCATCCTCCGTCAGCATGAGCTGGACAATGCATGACCGACACCGCCTGCCACCATATCCGCGCTTTGGGTACATGTCTGCCAAGTAGAGGAGGTCGTGCATTTCCAGGGGAATGTAGAGCACACGCAACGCCATTGCATTGTTGATGGTACGACTGTATTCTAGTGGCGATGTGACAGGACGTTGAGCATAGACCTGCATACCATCGTCGTCACTTGGATGCGCAAGCATGAGTTTGCTGCTGGTGATGGTTGCAGCCCTCGGCGGGTAGGACACAGCGCATGACGACTCTGGCTGCTCATGTGCACTGGCGTCCAGATCACGCTGGCAATCAGAGATAGCGCGCGCCAGTTCAGCAGAAGCGTGAGACTCATCTTTCTCAGACGTTTCATCTGTTTGTATCATGGGCAAACAGGGCCACAATGGCGGGCAATGCGTTGCGCATGACGTGTTGCTGCCTTGGCAGGCCTTTCGAAAGGTGGCTGAGCCACTGCATGGCTGTAACGGTGCCGGTCCGAGAGGTCTCGCCGCCAGATCTTTGAAAGTCGGCGTGGCATCATCAACATCCCAAGCCGGCATTGCCGTCCACGGCGTGCGGACGTCCGCCAGCGGTGCTGACAGGTCACAGCCCTTGTAGACTCCGGTCGAATCAAGGATGGAAAGGGCCGATGCCAGGTCGGCATTGAGAGCACCGAGGCTGTGGCGTTCCGAGTCGCCAAGTCGCATTGGATGTGAATGGGTGCGGGTGGAAAGTGGTGACGGTCAAGGCGTTTGGTTTCGCGCGCTCTGGTGCTTGGCGAGCAATGCGAGCAATAAAATATTGAGCTTGATTGTGTGGGTATTTATTTATCTGTGATTTATCGAGTGTGCTTTTGTGCGAGAAATAGGGCCCGCTCCATCCTCCCTAGCGAATTACTCCCTACGTAAATTTAATACATTTTCCAAGCGCCTGCACCTGTGCACGCGTTTAGAGTGCCGGACGACGCGACCGTCCATAGAAGGCCAGCCTTCGCGCACACTAGTCTCCTCCTGACAAGGAGTTTTTTTTTTTTTTTCCCCTACACACATCCTTAGCAAACGCAAACACGATGCCCCCCCCTCGTCAGAAGCCAACTTTTTTGCACGTCCACATTCAGGAAATTAGAGATACCCTGGTGCACCACGTCAGCACGCACTACTCAGATGTAGGGCTGAAACGCATGGCCCGTCAGCGCCTGACCATGTCACGCCCACTCTTCCTGCACGACTTGGGGGCATGGCTGTCGACCTTGACTTATCTGGCCAGTGTTCCACCTGCTTGAGGCGGGGCAAGACCGTTAGCTTTGGCGCAAAAACCAGGCGGGAGGGCGTGCTTATGGAGCTTGCTGTCGCATGCGAGTAAAGTTGGTGTGTGAAAAGAGAGACACACATGGTCGTGTGTGTGGTGGTTGCCTTTCCAGTAGAGTGTTGATTGGAAATAGTTTCAAGATACAGACTCGTCCCAGCGGCCGCGGAATCCCCCCAGACAACACTTCATCGCAACCTCTGTTACCAAACCGTCGACTTGCCCCTAAAACAACCAAAAGTCCCTGTAAAGTCCCTCTTGATAAACTGTCCCCCGATACGTAGCAGAAAACCCGGGCGCATGGTCAACCAGCAGTGGGGCGCTCACGTACGGGCCCGTCCCTATACCTTGGTCCTGCAAGGCAAAAAATGAACCCCACAGCAATTCCTTAAATATGAGTGTCGGACCTGTCGTCACACGCAGGTGTGCATGCAACCGCTCCGCGACAATGGCAAGGGTAGAGCACTTGGCTAGTAATGCAAAAGCCCCGTAGCCCATGCCAGCTCATACAATTCCTCCATGCGGGCGTGATGCAGCCGCGGCGGCTACGCTCCTACTAAAGTTTCTGAATTTGTGTCCACCCAAGATCAACGCGGTGCCATTGACAGCTTCCAACTCATCCAGGCGGGCGTCCAAGTCATTCATGGGTGCCTGAGAAGGCCAGGATGTATTTTAAAAGGGCAGCCCATCATCCTCAAAAAACATGTGGTAATCGCAGGACTCATTGTTGGTTCGCAAGTAGAGCAAAGACTCGGTTATAGCCAAGTAATAGCCGGCCGCGAGTCCGTAACCACGCAGATTCTGGTGGTTTAGGAATGTCGGTTGAAACCTCGCTTTTAGACCAGGCCAGGCGTGATCCCAGGCCTGCCGAAACGTCGGCAGCCGGCTTGCGTTCTTTCCATAAACATTGGCGTCATCAGCCAGGCCCATGACAGTCGCCATGTACTTGTGCATGTAAATCGCGTTCGTTTTGTTTTCCTATTTGAATAAACCTCATTTTTTTTTTTTTTCAATTCACTACAAGCAACGTCAGCAATGTACAATGTTATCCACCGCCTAGAGGCGCCTGTGCGCCAGGCTGCTTTCTTTTCTATTTGCTTTTGTTTTTTTGTCGTTGACGGACCGATCCTTTGTCGCGAAATGGCGCGCTGCGCGTCATTTCCTGTAGTTGCTTTTGGTGTAGACAATAGAAATCGAGGCAAAAGCGCTAGGTGACCCTAGCAATTTCAGGGACCTTATGCGGGTGCAAGAGATGTTTCCCGGGTTTATAGAGGTTGCTAGGAAATATGGCCTGGAGGATGGCCTTCCGTCTTTGGCACCACCGCCCACACGGCCAGGAGGCCGCCCAAGCCGAGCTCGTGCAAGCGAGTCAGCGTCATGAAATACCCTGCAGCCGGGTTGGCGTGGGCGTAATACAGGGACGCCACGAAGGACAAGCCACACAGCGTGCCCACGGGCAGAGCGTACGCGCAGCGAGGAGGGGGCGGCGGTGCCAGTTCGGGGAAGGGGGCGGGCTTGGTGGGCTTGGCACCCATCCGCCGCCTCCACGCCGCTGCCACGCCGCCCACCAGTAGGGGCCACCCCAGGTAGAACTGTTCCTCGACAGCCAGGGACCAGAAATGCTGGAGCGGGCTGGGCGCCTGGTCTTGGGCGTGGTAGTCGACGGCCCGGCGGACCAGCATCCAGTTTTCAGCGTATACCGTGCTGGCAGCCATGTCTGCGGCGGTGGTGGGCCAGGTGGAGGGGGGCATCCAAAGGTAGGCTGCAAGGCCGACGGCGACCAGGGTCAGGCTGGCGGCGGGGAGGAGGCGTCGGGCGCGGCGAGCGTAGAAAGTTGCCAAGTCCACTCGTCCCGTCGCCGCGACTTCACGCACCAGGTGCCCGGTGATGAGGTAGCCGGAGATGACAAAGAAGACGTCGACACCCACGTAGCCGCCTTTGAAGATGGCCGGCCAGACATGGAAGCCGACGACCAGGAGGACGGCGATGGCGCGGAGGGCCTGGATGTCGGCGCGGAAGCGGGCTGTGCAAAAGGGGGAAGGGGAAGAGGGGAGGCTCGCCAGAGTCTTGACCCCTGGCATTGGCATTGCCGGACTGCAGTCGGTCCTTGATGATGAAGGATGATGATGAGGGGAAAGCACCCTGTGATGATGATAATGATCTGTCGACTCATTGAATCGAATTATTATACTGAAAGTAGATTTGCGAACGTCCGTTGATGTGGATAATAGGGGCGCCAGAAAAAACCCGGGGAGGCAAACGACGTGTTACAGGTTTGGGCTGCTTATCTAAGCTTAGTGCTGGCCGCGTTGCTACTGGCAAGCCGTCCAAATAAGTTCCGCTGGCGTGGACAAGCACCACTACCAATATCCAGTATCTCCAAGGTCGGAGCTCGTGTCACCAAAATGTCGACCTGCCCTCAAATCGATTGTAGAGCGGAAAGTCAGGCTTATGAAAGGTAGCAGAAAATCCGTGTACATGGTCGACTAGGAGTGGAGCGCTGACAGACTACGGACCTGCACCAATGCCTTGATCGCGCAGTACAGAAAAGGATGCCCACAGCAACTTCTCAAACAATTGTGTCTTGCCAGCCGTAGCACGCAAGTGTGCATGCAAACGCTCCGCGACAAATGCAAGGGTAGAGCACTTTGCCAGCAATGCATACGCGCCATAGCTCATGCTGGCTGGAGTGATGCCTCCGTGTGGGCGCGAGGCGGTAGCAGCAGCTGCACTCCGATTGACGCCATGGAAGGAATGGCCGCCTAAGAACAAACCGGTGCCGCCGACGATTTCCAACTCATCGAGTCGGGCATCTAAATTGTTGATAGGTGCGTGCGAGGGCCATGTTGTCGCATTAAATGGCAAGCCGTCATCCTCGAAAAACAAATGATAAACTCACGCACGTCCCAGGGCGGCATTGCCTTGGCAGGCACGGGAGGTGACCATGGCGGGTCCCAAAAGAAATGGCCCCTGGCGTTCCAGCATTACTGCGGGTCGCCCGGCCTGGCCGGGCTGCGCAACTCCACCGACTGGCTGCTGGTGGCGGACGACGACACGTACGTCTTCCTGCCCAACCTGGCGGCCTTGCTGACCCTGGGATTCTCACCGGACTGGCCGAACGTGCTGGGCCGGCCGTGGCGGGCAGAGGGCGTAACCTACCCGTGCGGCGGGCCCGGGTACGTCCTGTCTCGGGCCGCGATGGACAGGGTCTGCGCCCGGGCGGGCGACTTTCTGACCCACCACTGGCCGTCCTACTGGTCCGACATCAACATGGGCGGCTTTCTGCGCGCCCTTAATATCAACTTTGTGCCCCTGGACGGCCTGTACCTCCGCACTTTTGAGGCCCCTGGGGTGAAGCGCATTGCGCCCAGTCTACAAGATGATGCCATCATCCCCGAGCTGGCCGTTGGCCAGCCTCTGTCCAACCATTGGGTGAGTCCAGACGAGATGCGGGGCCTACACGCCTCACCCCACAGCATGGGTGCCATCATGGACGCATGCCATCAACAACGAGACGCTCGTGAACCTTAGAACGTACCGTAACTGACCTTATGAAGTATTGCTGTGTAATAAAGCGGTTAATCTAACACTGTTTTATTCGATGCGAGAACGTGCAAGCCCCTCTGGCTGCCCATCCATGTCTCCGAACACGACGACCACGTCCAAGCAGGCCTGCACTGTCGTTCCGGCGGTGGACGCCCAGCTTGGTCGGCAGTGTTTTGATGTGCTGGTCACGCTGGAAGGGGGCGCAACTGCCGCGGTTGACCTGCCAGAACGGGTGTCTGTGGCAGCTGCTATCACTCTCCATTGTGCTTGATAGCACAAACCATGATCGTGTCGGCCAACGTATAACATCGATGAAGCACATGGCCACAAAATCATCATTAGCGGGGTCCAACGACCTGTTTTACACCGCCATGGCTGCATATCCACGCGTCCGTATGCCCAGCTCACTGTAATGAATTACAATCGATTAAAAGGCACACCTGGATGCCTGTGCACCTGTGTCTGCTTATACCCCCACCAACCCCGCGTTAATGGCCCGAAGTTCGCCGTGCCAGTAAAAGTTGACGGGTCCAAAGTCCGTTTGCTCGATTCTGCCAGGAGGGGCGCCGCTGTTGGGCAGGATATCGTGTGTCACAGACCAGCCAGCTGCCAGAAAGCCGGCGCGCAGGCGTTGGTGACTGTCAGTGGTGTGAGTCCCGATGTGCAAAGCTTTGACTTTGGCTTTCAGGGCGGCCATGGTGTCGGCTTCAAGGCACACCGTCTCTTCGGTCTGGATGTCCATGTGCACGATGTCGACGGTGTCGTATTTGGCCATCGCATCCCCCACAGATACCGTGCTGATTGCTTGCTTTTTGCTGATGTTTGCGACTTGTTTCAGCTTCCAGCTTATCGCGGGGACATTGTCCCAGCTCGTGTTTGCAACGATCCCGTGCAGCACGAAATGATCTGGCGACGGTGGCACATTGCGCTCCAGGTGGGCAATCATCCACTTGTACGAGGTGGGGTCACCCTCTACCACGCAGACGTCCACTCGAGCATCGGGTATTTTGGAGCGCACAGCCCGGGCGCCGCGTGCTGCCCAGGAACCGTACCGCGCACCAAACTCTGCCACGACAAAGGGACGGGGTGAGAGAGTATCGCTGCGGGCGACGTATGCATTGACAGCTTGAAGCAGGGAAACCCACTCAAGGTATTCCTCGTCCATAATGGGCAGGTCTCCGAGCAGGGGAATGCCAGACAAGCCAACGCCCATGGCCTTGAATGCGTCGTGGCGCTCACATGGTATGCGCCTGCTGAGGTGGAAGCGGCGGTACCGGTCCCAGTCGGCGCAATCGTATTTGTACCGCGTTTTGGTGCCCACAAAGTCGACCAAGTAGTCCGCATCAAATGGCGCTTGGCTGAAGTGAAAGCCGTCAAACACAGGGTGGTGCCGGTACAGCGCAAATGGGGTCAAAGGGTTGTACCCGCGGTCCAATACACTGGCGGTCGTGGCAATGGGGAGAGCTTGCTGGACAAAACCCCATGTTGCGTTGTCAGTGCGGCTTTTGTGCTGCTGCACCAAGTCATGGGCATTAAATAGTGTCGCAGGGCGTCCACGTCGTTCATGGGCTTGGTGACATGTTGGCTGGTCGGCAAACTGCCAATATTTAATTGGCGAACCTGCCCATTGCTGAATATACATCCTATGCGCGCTTTCTACGTGAAGATTTTGGTACGTCTCAACGTAACCACCAGTGCGGATGAACGCTTCTCTGTTCCACAGACTGAAGTCGCCCATGAAGCAGCTTTTCATGTCGTACGGTATGCCGCGGCTAGCCCAACCAGACCTTGCTATCGCGCCGACAGCTGTGGAGGCACTCAACATGACAGAGTTGCACGAATTGACCGGATTCGGTGAGGGTGCCGTCATAGATGCCGCCACATCACACGCGCCCTGCATGTCACTGGCCTGGTCGGGGGCAAAGTTGAGAATAGTGTGCGACATCAACACCGTGTCAGCCTGCATATTTCCCTTGGCAATCCAGCTCAGCAGCTCGCGTGGGAATATATCGTCCATATTAGTCAGCAGCACAAATCGACCTCTTGCCCGTCGGACGCCGGCATTCTTGGCATTAAACTCCCAGAGCCTGCCTTTATCGGCGTGACGGTGCAAGTTGGGGGGCACAGTTACGATTCGCAGGCGTGCCCGAGCTGATTTGCCAGTCAGAGGGAGTAACTGAGATAGCGGAAGCTCGTCGTCCGTGGATGCATTGTATGGCTTGCCGAAATAGTCCGTGTTAATGCGCGGGTTGTACTGCACGACAATCAGCTCATAGTCGAGGCCAACCTCCTCGGCGACCGCCGACAGGTGGTGCGTAGACGCAAACATGCGCGCACGAATGCCATTGTAATCGTCATTTGTGGAGGCGACAATGATGGACAGATAGACCTCGTCCCGCGTGCGCCACTGTGTGTCCTTGGCAGCGTCGGCCTCGTACCGGGCCAGCATATGGCGCATGCTGGCATCCATGTCTTTCCCCACTCTCCACAGGTTGGCAGGCTCCGGTTCTACCGTCACCGGCGCCCGCTTGCGTGAGAACAGGACGTGGCAGGAGCCTCCAGCGGCCCTGGCTACCATGCCAGCCACTTGACGCATGGACATCCAAGCCCCCGTCGTCAAGTCGGTGACAGGGGCCAGGCCTTTGAAACCCGCCATTAAGTCGACTAATGCCCGGCCCATATCGTCTGCGTGCACAAATTGTTTGCGCTCGTGCCCGTCTGTCAGGGAATGGATGATCGGCCTGCCTGACGCACACGCGTGCAACCAGTCGGTCAGGACGTGGCTGCGGAGGCCCACTTTTTCGTAGCCATACACATTCCAGAATTTGGCGACTTTGCCCACACCGCCAGCAAGCACGCGCTTCTCCCCCTCCAGTTTCATGCGGCCGTAGGTCGAGTTCAAGACGGAATGCATGGAGCTTGCGAAAAGGAAAGGAATGGTTCGTTTCTCCAGGAATGGCAACACCGAATCATACATAGCCATGTTGTGGTCCCAGATGCGTTCCTGCACGCCGGGCGCATGCAAATACTTGGACCCGCCGAACTCGCAGGCCAGGAAGAATGCAAAGTCAATGGGTGTGTTGTTGAAGCGGCGCTGCAAGGTACCGGGCAGTCTGAGGTCGACGTCGTATCTGTGCCGCACCTGGTGCACCGTGTACCCGGCTTGCGTCAGCACGGCTGTGACTGCGGAACCGATGAGGCCGGTCGAGCCCATCACCAAGACGTTGCCAATGCCAGTCTCAGCCGGCGGCTTGGTGCGGTTGTTCGCCGTGCTTTGTAATGTAAATCTTGGGGGGAGGGCTTTGAAAACAGAAAGTCGTGCTGGAAGGGGCTTGGGCGCGTACTCGGCCCGTCCATGATGGATAGATATTCGGGCTTCAGATGATATAAGGCACGTCAAAACCAAAACCAGCCCGAGACCCGCGCTCAGGCGTGCTTGGGGTAAATGTTGCTTCATCTCGAGATTGATGGTGGGTGACATGTTTGTGCTACGTCATATTTATGTTTGGTTTGATTTATTTTGTTTACATTTGGCCGCGCTCATGTTTGTGAGCCTGATAAACAATCGGCGTGACGACCTTTGCAGGCCCTATGTTTCTCGAGGTGACTCACTTGAACCACATTGACTCTTGATGATTGACACGGAGGGGTGTGATGGTGCCACCTTGCTCAACTCAAATGATTTCCTGAACGCCCGCATTGCCCGCATAATTGAATTATTTGAGTACCACAACATCGGTATGTGGGGCCCCGGGTCGGACAAGGTTCAACTCAAGCAACTTGTAGACACGCTGGATGCGGCGGGCTACTCCTGTTATTTGCAGGGCAAGGACGGCACACTAGACACTCATCTTTACAAGCTCACATCTCCCCGTCTCCTATTTTTTCCACCTCCTAAGTATTTTCCCAATACAATTTGACTATCCCAGTGTTTTTTTAATGATCTGCACGTCATCAAAGACAGGTGAAATCAGTGGTTTTGGGGATAGATTGAGGGGGATGGTAACCGTTGTATTTATTACGCGGCCCTGCTGACGCACGCGCAGTTTCGTGTGTCCTGGACAGTGCCCTCCCCGATTGCTCCCTATTTTGATGGCGACCCGGCGTTGTTATGGAAGGATAAGAAAACCCGGTCGCGCGAAAAACATCGCAGAGAATGCGCCGTCTGCGACGCACTTGACCATTCCGGGCTCTGCAGCAGTGGACGTCATTGACGTTTTCGGGTTTTTCATGGACGATGTTGAGGCACAGCGCCCAGCAGCGCGACGGGCTGCGCGCGCGGTGGCAGAACATCCTCCGAATTGCTGTTCCGCTAGGTTCGGAAGGAACCAGGACCATGCCCACTGACTTTGATCAGGCGATGCTTGAATTATACGGCGTGCGCCCGCTTGGCCCAGACCCTCCTGTGTAAACTTTGTTCTTCCTATAATAACGCCTTGTTGCTTGCGTATGCGTATGCGTCTGCCAATAGGCGTAGTAACGCCTCATTCTTTACCATGGTGACTGAGTTGGCACCGTATCAAGAGCGTAGAAGCGGATTTCTTTGCTGCAGTCAAGATTGCATTGCCTTTTTTTATTTTATTTTGCGAGGGCATAGAAGCCCGATGCAAATGTGGTCGA
>Ga0315289_10008334_pt1 | contig 15007 bp, 7 predicted proteins | sample YL17G11_40_MG_FD_203452 | JGI IMG/M metagenome (GOLD analysis project Ga0315289, IMG submission 203452) | Sediment microbial communities from Yellowstone Lake, YNP, Wyoming, USA - YL17G11_40 | ecosystem: Environmental > Aquatic > Freshwater > Lake > Sediment | place: USA: Wyoming | collected...
CTGCATGGCTGTCGTCAGCTCGTGCCGTGAGGTGTCGGGTTAAGTCCCGTAACGAGCGCAACCCTTACCCTTAGTTACAAGTGTCTAAGGGGACTGCCCGGGACAACTGGGAGGAAGGTGGGGATGACGTCAAGTCAGCATGGCCTTTATATCCAGGGCCACACACACGCTACAATGGCCGGTACAATGGGTCGCCAAGCCGTGAGGCGGAGCCAATCCCACAAAGCCGGTCTCAGTTCGGATTGCAGGCTGCAACTCGCCTGCATGAAGTTGGAGTTGCTAGTAACCGCGCGTCAGCTATAGTGCGGTGAATACGTTCCCGGGCCTTGTACACACCGCCCGTCACGTCATGGGAGCTGGCAACACCTGAAGCCGGTGGGCTAACCCGCAAGGGAGGCAGCCGTTAAAGGTGGGGCTGGTGACTGGGACGAAGTCGTAACAAGGTAGCTGTAGCGGAAGCTGCGGCTGGATCACCTCCTTTCTAGGGAGTACGGTCAAAGGCGTCAACGGACTTGCGTCCGCACGCTGGCGACCTACATCTCCGAGTTCTGCCCCTTCCTGTCACTGTTCAGTTGTTAAGGGACTTACCTTTACACACGGGCCTGTAGCTCAGCTGGTTAGAGCACTCCTCTGATAAGGGAGTGGTCCCTGGTTCGAGTCCAGGCAGGCCCACCATATCTGGGGATGTAGCTCAAATGGGAGAGCGCCTCCCTTGCACGGAGGAGGTCAGGGGTTCGAATCCCCTCATCTCCACCAGGGGTGCTTGACAGGAATGACCAATTGAGGTATACTGGCTAATGTATCCAGGAGGATGCGAAGTCTATATGCCAAAGATTTTCCACGAGGCGGTAACTGAATAACCTAGTGTGGACATATCAGAGGGCGGTAACACGGCCTGGGAGATATGCCAGGCCGTTTCGTTGTCTGTAGTACGAACGTGAGCACGTTAACAACTGAACAGTATGCGAGAACTTCAATTTCTCCGCATCACGTGTTAAGTTAATAAGGGCATATGGTGGATGCCTTGGCGCCAGGAGCCGAAGAAGGGCGTGGTACACTGCGATAAGCCTCGGGGAGCCGTGTGCAGGCGTTATATCCGGGGATGCCCGAATGGGGAAACCCGCCTGGGATGGGCAACCTTACCCAGGCACCGCCCGCTGAATTCATAGGCGGGACGGGGGGAACGTGGGGAACTGAAACATCTTATTACCCACAGGAAAAGAGAGTATTCCCTGAGTAGTGGCGAGCGAAAGGGGAACAGCCCAAACCGGTGTCACTCAGTGGTATGCAGACCTATGTGACATCGGAGTTGTAAGGCCCGGCTGGGCACTGCATGAGTCCACAGGAGTTATCAATCTGGCTGCTAGCCGAATTCTACAGGAAAGGGAGACCATAGAGGGTGACAGTCCCGTAGGCAAAAGCGGACCAGACTCCTGCCGGTGACCTTGAGTACCACGGGGCACGAGGAACCTTGTGGGAAGCAGGGAGGACCACCTCCCAAGGCTAAATACTACCTGGCGACCGATAGCGTACAAGTACCGTGAGGGAAAGGTGAAAAGATCCCCGGTGAGGGAAGTGAAATAGAACCTGAAACCGTATGCCTACAAGCGGTCGAAGCACTATGGCGTCTCTTGTTACCTTTGGCCTTGGCTCCCCCTTCGGGGGTTGAGCAGGAGGCTCAGAGGTCAGTCCCCTTCGGGGGGCTGGGAGCGCAATGTGTGACGGCGTGCCTTTTGGAGAATGAACCAGCGAGTTACTCTCTGTCGCCAGGTTAAGGCAGTTACAGCCGAAGCCGTAGCGAAAGCGAGTCTGAATAGGGCGCAGGAGTGGCAGGGAGTAGACACGAAACCAGGTGAGCTATCCATGGCCAGGCTGAAGCGAGGCTAACCCCTCGTGGAGGGCCGAACCTTTCTCTGTTGCAAAAGGGTGGGATGAGCTGTGGATAGGGGTGATATGCCAAACGAACTTGGAGATAGCTTGTTCTCCCCGAAATAGCTTTAGGGCTAGCCTCGCGCGTTTAGTACCGGAGGTAGAGCACTGGATGGGCTAGGGGGCTTAAAGCTTACCAAACCCAACCAAACTCCGAATGCCGGTACTCCAGAGCGCGGGAGTCGGACTGCGAATGATGAGATCCGTAGTCAAGAGGGAAAGAGCCCAGACCGACGGCTAAGGTCCCAAAGTTCAGGCTAAGTGGGAAACGAAGTGGGATTGCCCGGACAGCCAGGAGGTTGGCTTAGAAGCAGCCATCCTTCAAAGAGTGCGTAACAGCTCACTGGTCGAGCGATCCTGCACGGAAAATTTGCGGGGCTCAAGCCTGACACCGAAGCCACGGACCTCCGCGTCAGCGGGGGTGGTAGGGGAGCGTTCTGCAGGCAGAGAAGCCGTACTGTAAGGAGCGGTGGAGCGTGCAGAAGTGAGAATGCTGGTATGAGTAGCGTAAAACACGTGAGAACCGTGTTCGCCGTAAGTCTAAGGTTTCCGACGGAAGGTCAATCCGCGTCGGGTTAGTCGGGCCTAAGCTGAGGCCGAAAGGCGTAGGCGATGGACATCCGGTTAATATTCCGGAACCACCTGAGAGGAGCGATGGGGGGACGCAGTATGGTAGGCCAGCCCGTTATTGGATTCGGGTGCTAAGCCTGTAGGGCAATGAGGGGGGCAGGAAAATCCGTTCCCTGAGCCTGATAGGTGATGGCGGTGCCTTGAGCCAGAAGTGGTTGAGCCATGCTGTCAAGAAAAGCCTCTAAGCGTTGATTCTTGGGTGTCCGTACCGCAAACCGACACTGGTAGACGGGTAGAATATACCAAGGTGAACGGGAGAACCCTCGTTAAGGAACTCAGCAAATTAACCCCGTAACTTCGGGATAAGGGGTACCCCGTTAGGGTGATGTAGCAATACTGAGCCTGAGGGGGTCGCAGTGAAATGGCCCTGCCGACTGGTTACCAAAACCACAGGTCTCTGCTAACTCGTAAGAGAAAGTATAGGGGCTGACGCCTGCCCAGTGCCGGAAGGTTAAAGGGAAGGGTCAACCGTAAGGTGAAGCTCTGAACTGAAGCCCCGGTGAACGGCGGCCGTAACTATAACGGTCCTAAGGTAGCGAAATTCCTTGTCGGGTAAGTTCCGACCCGCACGAATGGCGTAACGAGTGGGGCACTGTCTCAACGAGGGACCCGGCGAAATTGAAGTCGCGGTAAAGATACCGTGTACCCGCAGCAGGACAAAAAGACCCCGTGGAGCTTTACTGCAGCTTGGTACTGAGTTAGGGCTTGGCTTGTGTAGGATAGGTGGGAGGCTATGAAGCTGGGGCGCTAGCCTCGGTGGAGCCGTCCTTGAAATACCACCCTGGTTAAGTCTTGACCCTAACCCCTGGCCGTCATCCGGCAGGGGAACAGTTCCTGGTAGGCAGTTTGACTGGGGCGGTCGCCTCCTAAAAAGTACCGGAGGCGCCCAAAGGTTCCCTCAGGCGGAATGGAAACCCGCCATAGAGTGTAAAGACATAAGGGAGCTTGACTGCGAGACCTACAAGTCGAGCAGAGACGAAAGTCGGGCTTAGTGATCCTACGGTTCCGAGTGGAAGGGCCGTAGCTTACCGGATAAAAGCTACCCCGGGGATAACAGGGTAGTGAGGCCCAAGAGTTCACATCGACGGCCTCGCTCGCCACCTCGATGTCGGCTCGTCACATCCTGGGGCTGGACAAGGTCCCAAGGGTTGGGCTGTTCGCCCATTAAAGTGGCACGCGAGCTGGGTTCAGACCGTCGTGAGACAGGTCGGTCTCTATCCGCTGTGGGCGTAGGGGACTTGAGGGGAGCTGCTCTTAGTACGAGAGGACCAGAGTGGACAGACCTCTAGTGTGCCAGTTGTCCCGCCAGGGGCATCGCTGGGTAGCTACGTCTGGCAGAGATAACCGCTGAAAGCATCTAAGTGGGAAACTCGCCCCAAGATGAGGTCCCCCACCGGTTAACCGGGTAAGACCGCCGGAAGACTACCGGTTTGATAGGCAGGAGGTGTAAGCGCAGTAATGCGTTCAGCCAACCTGTACTAACGGTCGAGGGCTTAGCCCGTGGTGCGGAGAAATTGGAGTTTTCGCGCTGTTCAGTTGACAATCATATATCGCGCTAGTAATCCCTTGGTGATTTGAGCGGCGGGGGTACACCCGGTCCCATCCCGAACCCGGCAGTTAAGCCCGCCAGCGCCGATGGTACTTGGGGGGTAACCCCCTGGGAGAGTAGGTCATTGCCAAGGGATTTCTTGTTGCATGGCAAAAACCCTCAAACCTATGGCCGAAAGGCCTTAGGTTTGAGGGGTAGGACAAGGCCCGGCGTACCAGGGCCGCCCGGTCCTATGGTTTTGCCCTACTATTCGCTTTTTTCTTCCGTCTTCCCTGCCTCTTCCGGGGTGGACTCTTCCTTGTTGCTCCCAATGCCCTTCCGGAACTCACTGATGCCCTGTCCCAGTTCGCGGCCCAGTTTACCCAGCCGTCCCACACCGAAGATCAGCAGCACGATCACCAATATGATCACCAGTTCCCAGATTCCAGGTTTCCACATGTCTTTTCCCTCCTCGTAAGTCTTGCCTGGATTATATCACACCTTGCCATAACTTCAACTGACTTGCTTTTCTAAGCCGACGGTGATAGACTATGGCCGATCTCGAGAGGAGGCGGCGATGGCAGTGCAGGCGTTGTATCGTAAGTGGAGACCGCGCACGTTCGACGAAGTGGTGGGGCAGGAGCACGTCGTCCGCACGCTGCGCAATGCACTCATCTCCGGGCGCATCCATCACGCCTATCTCTTCGCCGGCCCGCGGGGCACCGGCAAGACGACCACGGCCCGCCTCCTCGCCAAAGCGGTCAATTGCCTGGCCCCGGAAGACCAGCGCCCCTGCAACGAGTGCGCCATCTGCCAGGCGGTCAACGAAGGACGGCTGCTCGACCTGTTCGAGATTGACGCTGCTTCCAAGAACAGCGTGGAGGATGTGCGAGAACTGCGGGAACGCATCGGCCTGAGCCCCGGCGAGGCGCGCTACCGGGTGTACGTGATTGACGAGGTGCACATGCTCTCCAATGCCGCCTTCAACGCGCTGCTGAAGACGTTGGAGGAGCCTCCCCCCCACGCGATTTTCGTGCTGGCGACGACCGAGTCCCACAAGATCCCCGCCACGGTGCTCTCGCGCTGCCAGCGCTTTGATTTCCGGCGCGTCCCCGTCACCGACATCGTGGACCGCCTGGAGCGCTTGGCCGAGCAAGAGCACATCGTGGCGGAACGGGAGGCGTTGATCCTCATCGCCCGCCAGGCCACCGGCAGCATGCGCGACGCCGAGAGCCTGCTCGACCAACTGGCCTCCTACGACGGAGGTGGCATCACCGTCGCCCAGGTGCGTGCGGCGCTGGGGACCGGGGCCAGCGAGACGGTCTTGCAGGTGGCCGAGGCCCTGGCCGGCGGCGACGTGGCGCGTGGCCTGGGCGCGATCAACGCCGCCGTGGACGAGGGAGCCGATCCCCGGCAGTTTGCACGCCAGATGGTGGAGCACCTGCGAGCGCTGCTGATGATGCGGCTCGAATCGGGCCCTGTCCTGCTTCACGTCTCGGAGGACATGCGCCCACGCCTGGCGGAGCAGGCAGCGGCCTTTTCACCCCGGGCCTTGGCGCGGGCAGTGCGCCTGTTCAACCAGGCGGCGACCGAGGCCAAGGGGGGATGGCAGCCTCAATTGCCGCTGGAGATGGCCTTCGTCGAGGCTGCGCTACCGCCTGAACCGGCAGGTCCTGTACCCCCCCCACAGCCGGCCCAGAGTGCCCCTCGCACGCCGCCGCCCACTCATCATTCGGCGCCCTCGCCGAAGCCCGCGCCGGTGTCCTCACCGGCCAGGCCTGGGCCTGCACCTGCCCGTTCCTCGTCCCCGGCTCCCTCTCGGCCTGCGGCAGCGGCCCGAGAACCCGAGCCGGTTTACAGCAGTAACCCTGCCAGTAGCCCGCCGCCTGGCGACGGCTCGTTGACGCCCGAGGTGTTGCGGGGTCGTTGGCCAGAGTTCTTGAACGTCCTCCGCCCGCGCAACCTGGCGCTGGAGGCACTGATGCGTTCGTGTGAGCCGGTGGCAGTCGAAGGGGACGTCGTTCTGCTGGGGTTTGTACACAACTTTCATCGCGGCAAGGTGGAAGAGGAGGTTAACAAACGGCTAGTGGAGGACGTACTCAGCGGCCTGGTCGGGCAGAGGTACCGCGTGCGATGCGTGCTGGCGGGCCAGGAGCACGCCGCGGTGCCGGCGCCGCCTCATGGATGTACCCATCCACGCCCGCCAGAACCATCCAGTGCTGACAAGGTCACTGCGCCGGTAGAGATGGACCCGGTGGTGCGTGCGGCGGTGGAGGACCTGGGCGCACAGGTCGTACAGCGGCCTGAAGCGGGGGCTTGAGCAGGCGCGGTTCGTAGACGAGCCTTTTGCGGGAGGTTGCCTTGGTCAGGAAGATCAAACAGCGCAGCGGCCCGAAGATGGGCCAGGGTGGGATGCTCCAGCAGGTGCAGAGCCTGCAAGAAGACATGCTCAAGGCGCAGGAGGAGATCGCCGCGACGACTGTCACCGCGACGGCGGGTGGCGGTGCGGTGACCGCCGTCGTCACCGGTGAGCGGCGGGTGCAGTCGCTCGCCATCGCGCCGGAAGTTGTGGACCCTGAAGACGTGGAGATGTTGCAGGACCTCGTCGTCGCCGCCGTCAACGAGGGGTTGGAGCAGGTGGATCGGGCCCTGGCGGAGCGCATGTCGGCCTTCACCGGCGGTTTGGGCATCCCGGGCCTGTTGTAGTTGGGGGGGGACGATGCAGACGACGCCCGCTCCAGTAACCCGCATGATCGAAGAGCTTGCCGAACTGCCGGGGATCGGCCACAAGACCGCGGCCCGGCTCACGTTTTTTCTGCTGCGGAACCAGACGGGCCTGGCGGAGCGACTGGCCGAGGCACTGCGCGAACTCAGGGAGCGCACCCGCTTCTGCTCCGTATGCTACAACATCACCGAGGAGGACCCCTGCCCCGTGTGTGCTGATCCGGAACGGGATCGCAGTGTGTTCTGCGTGGTCGAGGAGCCGCTCGACATGCTGGCGATCGAGCAAGCGGGCATGTACAAGGGGGTCTACCACGTGTTGCATGGGGTGCTGGCTCCCTCGGAGGGGATGTTCGTCGAGAATCTGCGCATTAACGAACTGGTGGCCCGCCTGCGCAGGGGTGGCGTCAGGGAGGTGATCCTGGCGACCAACCCCACCAGCGAAGGGGACTGGACGTCCTCCTACCTGCTCACCCGGCTGCGCCCGTTGGGCGTGCGCGTCACCCGGCTGGGGCGGGGGTTGCCGGTGGGCGGCGACCTGGAATACGCCGACGCGGTGACGCTCATGCAGGCGTTGGAGGGCCGAGAGGAGATTTAACTTCGAGTTCCCCGAGGCCAAGTCATGACCCTCGTGTACCTCGCCGTCGCCTGGCTCGCAGGCATCGCACTGGCCAGGACAACCAACCTGCCCTGGCAGGTCCTGCCCGTGGTGGGGCTGGCGGCGTGCCTGGGTTTGTTGCTGTGGCGAGAGAGTGCCCGCGCCCGCCTGGGCGCGCTGTGTGCGGTGATGCTGGCCCTGGGCGCGGGCCGTTTCATGCTCGCTATCCCCCGCTTCGACGAGCACACCGTCGCAACCTACAACGGCGTTGGCTGGGTGGTGCTGGAGGGGGTCGTCGTCGGGGAGCCGGACGAGCGGGAGCGCACCACCAACCTGCGTGTGCGAGCCTCACGGCTGGTGTTGCCCGACGGGACGCAGCGGGAGGTCCAGGGGCTGGTGCTGGTCAAGGCGGAGCGCTACCCCGCACGCCAGTACGGCGACCGCGTGCAGGTGGAAGGGCTGCTGGAGACGCCGCCTGTTTTGGAGGAATTCTCCTACCGCGACTACCTGGCGCGCCAGGGCATTCACTCGCTGCTCTCCCATGGCCGCATCACGCTGCTGGCCGCCAGGCAGGCCAACCCCGTCCTGTACGCCCTGTACGCCTTCAAGCGCTACGCCCAATCCACCATCGCCCGCATCCTCCCGGAGCCACCGGCGTCGCTGTTGACCGGCATCCTGCTAGGTGTGGAGACGGGCATCCCACCCGACCTGAAGGAAGCCTTTGCCGCTACCGGCACCTCTCACATCGTCGCCATCTCAGGGTTCAACATCACCATCATCAGCGGCATGTTCGCCGGGCTGGCGCGGCGGCTGTTCGGGCAGCGACGGGCAGTGTGGGTCGCGGTGGCGGGCGTGGCGGTCTATGCAATCCTCGTCGGGGCGTCTGCGGCGGTGGTGCGGGCAGCGCTGATGGGCATTCTCTACCTGTGGGGTCGGCACCTGGGACGGGCGACTTTCGCCCCCATTTCGCTCGCTGCGGCGGCCATCGCCATGACGGCGTGGAATCCCCATACGCTGTGGGACGCAGGCTTCCAGCTCAGTTTCGCCGCCACGCTTGGGTTGGTGCTCTACACCGGGCCGCTGGAGCGCGGCTTCGAGCGGGCACTCGCGCACGTGACTTCTGCTGAGCGCGCGCAGAAGATCGTGGGCCTGGTCAACGAGGCGTTGATCGTCACCCTGGCGGCCCAGATCACGACGACTCCCCTCATCTTGTACACCTTCGGGCGGCTCTCCCTGATCACGCTGGTCACCAACTTTCTCATCCTCCCAGCCCAACCCGGGGTCATGGTCTGGGGAGGACTGGCTCTGCTGGCGGGGCTGGTCGTGCGGCCGCTGGGGCAGGCCATCGGCTGGGTGGCCTGGGTGTTCCTCACCTACACGATTGAGGTGGTGCGGCTGACGGCGCGGGTGCCCCTCGCCTCGCTGCCGGTGCGTGTGAGCGGCTGGATGGTGTGGGGGTATTACGTCCTCCTGGGGGGCCTGACTTGGTGGCTGGCGCAGCCTCGGGAGCGACGCCGCGAGTTGTGGGAGATGGTAAAGAAACCGGGTTTTTTCCGAAAAACCCGGTTTCTCGGTACCGTGGAGCCAAAGCTGCTCGCAGGCGCGGCGGTTGTCCTGGCGGCGTTGGCGTTCTTCGCCTGGCGCAGCCTGCCGGATGGCCGCCTGCACGTCGTGTTCTTCGACGTGGGGCAGGGGGATGCCATCTTCATCCAGACCCCCTCCGGCCGGCAGGTGCTGGTAGATGGCGGCCCCACTGGGACGACGCTCCTATCGCAGTTGGGCCACCGCATGCCCTTCTGGGACCGCACACTCGACCTGGTCGTGCTCACCCACCCCGACTCCGACCACCTCACCGGCCTGCTCCCGGTGCTGGAGCGCTACGTCGTAGGCAGCATCATCTGCCGCCAGATAGAACTCGAGTCCGAACCGTACGAGTATTGGCTGCGGTTGCTGGAGCAAGAGGGGGCAGCGGTCTACCGGGGTGAAGCAGGTCTGCGCGTGACGTTGGACGACGCGGACGCTGCGCGTCCGGTAGAGATGGTCGTGCTCCACCCGGGAGTGGAACTGGTGAGTGGGGAGGAAGGAACGGCCAACAACAACTCGGTCGTGACCCGGCTCACCTATGGGCAAGTGTCGGTCCTCCTGCCGGGGGACATCGAGGCGGTGGTGGAGCAGCGGCTGGTGGCGGGAGGGGTGCCGCTGCAGAGCACGGTGCTGAAAGCGGCTCACCACGGCAGTTGCGGCTCGACGGCGCAGGTGTTTCTGGAGGCGGTGCGCCCGGAGGTGGTGGTCATCAGCGTGGGAGCCGACAATGACTTTGGTCACCCCTGCACCGGCGTGCTGGAGAGGCTGGCAGGCATACCAACCTACCGCACCGACGAGCGGGGTACGGTGGAGGTCGTCAGCGACGGGACGCAGGTGTGGGTGGAGACGGGGCAGTAAGGAGAGAGAGCAACTATATGACGGCTTCTCACATCGGTACTGCCGTAACCCCCGCAACCCAGAACCTTTTCATCGTTGTGGTGGTGCGGCTGTCTGGGCATCAGTGATCCTGTAGCTGGCTCTTGTCCTGCGACCTGCCTCTGGTCATCAGAAGTTCCGGAGCACTAGCGGCAAGTATATTTCGCAATGAGCAATCGGATAGTGATAGCCCATATCCACCGTTCCGCTATCGGGAACCTCATCGGTGCGGGTGGTGTGGTAGTCCAGGCCCAGGTTGGCCGCCGTATCGCTTCCCGTATCCACGCAAGGACTGGTCACGGCCTGTCCTGCATCCACCTGGCTCAAGTAGTATTCCCCGTCTGGCCCGCTGACGAAGAGCGGGGCGGCCGAGATACTGCCTGGACCAGGAGTCACACCATAGTAGGGGGCGACGCTGTTACTCCAGACGTTATTGTAGGAGAGGAGTGTGCCTGTCCCCGCCTCATAAACACCATAGGTATGACTTACGATGATATTGTTCACAATGACAGGTGCGGCTTGGTTGATGGAATAGATGTACACGTAAATTCCTTCGCCAGTGTTTGCTACAATGGTGTTGTTGCTGAGGGTCGGCGTGGGCAGGCACGGGGGTGCACAAGTAGCATTGCTGCTAATGTAGATTCCTCCGCCTTGTGTTGAAGACACATTTCTGGCGATAATGTTGTTGTGCAAGGTGCCTGCGGAATTGTCGAAGTAGATGCCCCCGGCGTAGGCAGCCCTATTCTCAGTAATCAAGTTTCTGGAAAAGACAAATTGCCCACTTGCATTGATGCAAATACCTCCTCCTCCCCCATCCTTGTCCGTAACCTCGTTGCTCTGGATGATGTTGTCTCTGAGAGTGGGGGAGATAGTCCCTCCGATGTAGATTCCCCCACCGTTGTGAACTGCTGTATTGCTCAAGACGATATTACGGTTGAGAGTAAGGGAGGCATGTCCGCCAACAAACATCCCCCCGCCATTGCTGGCGTAAAGCTCCCCGAATACCACGTTGCCGGTGATAGTGTTGTCGATGAAGGAGGCATTACCATCCAGATATACTCCCCCGCCCATGCTAGCGCTGTTGCTGATGACCGTAGTGGCCTGAACCGTAGCTGAGGAGTCCCGACCAACGTAAATTCCTCCTCCCCCACGTGTGGCCGTATTTCTCGCCACAGTACTGTTACTGAGCCGAAGATCGCAATTGCCATACCAAAAAGGAGTGTGGATCCCCCCTCCAGTTCCATACGCGCTTGGATACCCAAGCGCCCTGTTGTCGCTAATTGTCGCCCTACTCATTGTGGCTGAGGAGTAGGCTTCAATAGCCAGCCCTCCACCATCTAATGCTGTGTTATACTTGATGATGTCCTCACTTGAGGTGAGCGAAGAGTTGTCGGTAACAGAAACCCCTCCGCCCTTCCCGCTCACCGTGTTGCTTGAGATGGTATTGCTGCTCAGGCTAACCGCAGCGTGGGTTTCGATCCGAATTCCTCCACCATAGGTGGCCGTGTTCGCGCTGATGATATTCCCTGCGAGAACGCCCCCGGTGGCATAGTCACCCCATCCACCAAGCCAGATTCCTCCACCACTGTTGCTCGCTGTGTTGCTAACAATGGTGTTGTTGACGATAGTTGGATAGGACTCCACTCGGGAGTGAATGCCTCCACCAGTGGTACCAGCATTCCCCGCGATGGTGTTACTGATGATGGTAGGCCAGGAGTTGAAGACATAGATACCTCCCCCAGGCCCTCCTGCCATGTTACCGGAGATCACGTTATCCCTGATATCGGGCGAAGCGCCGAACATAATGCCTATTCCAGCACCGTCAAGTGCCGTGTTGCTGATGATCTCGTTCCCGACGAGAGTAGGCGATGCGCCAGTCTCAACAAGAACTCCACCGCCGGCGTTGAAAGACGTCGGGGCTACTCCTCCGGTGATGGTGAAGCCCTCCAGAACGGCCTGGTCGGTGATGCTGGCCCCATATACCTTCACCACGCGATAAGCGCCATCGCCGTCAATGACGCTCTGGCCCACGCCAGCTCCCTCGATCCTCACTCCGTTCACCATGGAGATCGATTCTCTATAGGTTCCGGGAGCCACAGAGATGATATCCCCGTAAATGGCCTCGTCAATAGCGTCCTGGATGGAAGTATAGTCGCAACTCCCGTCAGGGCAGACGGTGAGTGTGGTGGGCGGCCTGACAACCATGTACGCCGAAAGCACAATGTCGTCCACGTAGACTCCCTCAGCGCGCGTGTCGCTCCCGTCACTCACGAAGACGAAAGCGATCCAGACAGAAGGTGAGCGGGTGACATCGCCCAGAAAAGAGACATCTGTGAGGTCGAATGTCTGCTCCCCCCAACTGCCGGAAGCAACATCGGACCAAGCGCCATAAAAGTTGTTGCCGTCTATCGAGGCAAACCAGCCGAATCTGTCGCTGCTCTCGGAATCAAGCCAGTAATGGAAAACCAGCCTGGCGTCGGTGGCTTTCGCCAGATCGAACGGCCCGTAGATCATGTAGGGAAAAGCGTCGTTGGGATAGTCAGCATCGCAGGGGAGGACGCCTCCGTTTGCCCCACCGCCCACGCCCCAGGCGCTGTAGGAACCAGTATGGGATCTGCAGTCTCGCTTGGCCCAGTAGTATTCGCCGTGATCCGTACCATCGCCGTCGGATAGCTCCCAGTCACCGCTCGGGAAAGCCCCCTCAAAGTCCTCGGTCATAATGTTTGTCCAGCCCGTAACACTGACGGAAACCTCTGCGGGAACCCTCAATGCCCTCTCGGCCCCTTCCAGGTATAGGTGATTTGGATTTCCTTCCCCGCCCTCAAGGGACGTAGGGGGTTCAAGAATGGGGGTGAGGATTGGCGGAGGCTCTTCTCTCGTTGGGCCAAGAGAACTGCCAAGCGGACTAGCAGGTTTCTTGGCCGCTGGTGTCTGGTAATCTGCTATAGTAGCCGCTGACAGATGAGAGCCGGCGATATCAAGGGAGTCGCTAAGCAAGAGTGCAAGAATGGCCAGTAAAGACCCCAAGGAAACACAGGGTTTCTTTCCTAAGCACATCATCTTTGCCATGACAAGCCCTCCCTCAATATAGATTCGCATCATGCAGAGCAAGAGACAGTAATGGCACCATCGCGATAGGACTGCTGGTTCTCTACCAGCTCCTGCACACATATCAGACGGACATTTCGCCCATCCATACGCAAAAACGCCCGCCACACCTCGACGGTGAGCGGGCCTTGAGTAGTGCATTGTTTACCGCCAAGGTACTCTTGTCACCTCGGCTAGTGTTTCGTTCTTGGCCAGACAAACTACGAGCAATTCTTGCTTGTCGGGAGCATCATTATTATAGCAGAAAACACATGCAAGTCAACGATTTTTAAGGTACACCACCGCAAACTTAACACAGAGTGGCCCCGACCGCATGGAGTAGGGTGACCGCTTCGCCATCAGCCAGCCGGAACTTGCGTGCGTGGGAGAGAGAGTCAATAGGTCAGCGTGAAGGGCAGTACGTATGTCAGTTTGGATGCCTGGTTCCAACATCACCATCATCAGCGGCATGTTCGCCGGGCTGGCGCGGCGGCTGTTCGGGCAGCGACGGGCGGTGTGGGTCGCGGTGGCAGGCGTGGCGGTCTATGCAATCCTCGTCGGGGCGTCTGCGGCGGTGGTGCGGGCAGCGCTGATGGGCATTCTCTACCTGTGGGGCCGCCACCTGGGGCGGGCGACTTTCGCCCCCATTTCGCTCGCTGCGGCGGCCATCGCCATGACAGCGTGGAATCCCCATATGCTGTGGGACGCAGGCTTCCAGCTCAGTTGGGCCTGGTCAACGAGGTGTTGGTCGTCACCCTGGCGGCCCAGATCACGACGACTCCTCTCATCTTGTACACCTTCGGGCGGCTCTCCCTGATCACGCTGGTCACCAACTTCCTCATCCTCCCGGCCAACCCGGGGTCATGGTCTGGGGACGACTGGCTCTGCTGGTGGGGCTGGTCGTGCGGCCGCTGGGGCAGGCCATCGGCTGGTATGGCGGAATCCCAGCGCGGCAGGAGGCCGCGCTATGGATGGGGTGGTATAATAGAGGTCGTCACCGACGAGATGCGGGTGTGGGTGGAGACGGAGTGAACCGATGAACATTCGAGATGAGATGTTGGACGTCATTCGAGGTGAGATACCACGAGGTTTGTTGTTCGTACCGCGCCTGGACGTTTGGTACCATCACAACAGAGCGCGAGGGACTTTGCCTGTGGGATATGAACAGTTGTCCCTGCCGGAAGTGGCAGGCAAACTTGGGGTGGGGACGCATTCCGTGATCCCCGACTTTATTCGCTCCGCTCCACAAGAAGACGTGGTTCATCGTGGGCTGGGATTTTACAACAACCCTGCCTTCCCTTATCGGGTGGATTTTCACAATGTAGATTTCCAGGTAGAGAAAACTCCAGACGAACTCCGGGTCACCTATCGCGGTTCGTTGGGGGCGGTGACGACGAGGTTTCGATATGGACCGGCGCTCTTTGCCTCCGGCGTGTCTATCCCGGACATACTGGAGTATCCGATCAAGAGGGTAGACGATTACCGGGTCCTGGCGCAGATATTGTCTGGCGTGGAGATTCTGCCCACGCCGGACGGCTATCGAGCCTATCACGACCAGATTGGGAACGACGGCCTGGCGGTAGCCTTTCTTTCGGCAGCGGCCGGTCCCATGCAGCACATTCTACGTGACCTGCGGACGTACGAAGGGTTCTGGTACGATCAATGGGATTACCCTGACCAGGTGCAGGTGTTGAGTGAGAGCCTGGGCAGGATATACGAACAGATGATTGGCTGTGTGCTGGAGAGTTGCGCAGAGGTCGTGCTATTTGGAGCCAACTATGATGATGCGCTGACGCCGCCCCCATTCTTTGCCAGGTACATCCTGCCCTGGCTGAACCAGGTTGGCGATAGGTTACACGGTGCGGGCAAGTATTTGCTCACGCATACCGACGGTGAAAACAAGCGCCTGCTGCCTGTGTTGGGGCAATGCAGGTTTGACGTGGCCGATTCGATCTGTCCCGCGCCCATGACGGCGCTGACGCTGGCAGAATACCGGAGGGAGTTTGGAGGTAAATGTACCATTTGGGGCGGCGTGCCCTCTGTACTGCTGCTAA
>Ga0315289_10008335_pt1 | contig 15007 bp, 16 predicted proteins | sample YL17G11_40_MG_FD_203452 | JGI IMG/M metagenome (GOLD analysis project Ga0315289, IMG submission 203452) | Sediment microbial communities from Yellowstone Lake, YNP, Wyoming, USA - YL17G11_40 | ecosystem: Environmental > Aquatic > Freshwater > Lake > Sediment | place: USA: Wyoming | collected...
ACGGCCGCCGCGGTGTTCCCGCGGCCCGACGTTCCCGATCCCGCGATCGGGTCGCCGTCGCCGCGTGAGAACCCGCGCCGAGGTCCAGAGCCGTACCCCGAGTCGGCCGTCTACAAAGAGCACTCGTTTCGCTGGCGCTCGCGCGACCTCAACGCGCTTTCGCCCGACTTCATCGTTTTCGAGATCGCGCGCTGGCATTGTCCCGCGGGCCACCTCGGGATCATCTCGTCGATCGCAACGCACGTCGGGATCAACGTACCGATCGAAGGATCCGATCCTCCCGCGGTGCTAGAAGTCGCGCTCGACCTCCCGTGGCAACCGTGGATCTTGCAACTCTTCGGGATCCCGTTCCGGTGGTGGCTCAGGCTCGAACCGAAAAAAGAGCTCGTCGAGCTGGCGCCGATCGTGCTCCGCGCACCGGCCGAGCTTCCCGGCTATGCGTTCCCCGAGTTGCCGACGTGGAACGATCAGCGGTTCGGGTGGGCCTACCACGGCGCGCAACCGCTCCGCTTGCTCGTACCCGAGGGACACACGGCGCGTCTTTTCGTCGGCGCGGAGTACAAGCCCGAGGTCGTGATCGGCGATTCGCTCGCGAAGTCGGAAAGGCGATCGGGAATTTGGGTCGATCCCAAGTCGCCCGGCGCGCAAGCGGCGATCCAGATCGTCGCGCCCGGCTTCCCGCCGTACGTGCCGCCCGCGCCGATCGCCGAGGGCGCCGAGCCCGCCGCGGCGATCATGTCCGAGATCGACGACAGCGGCCTTTCGGTCGCGGGCCGCCTGATCGGCACGATCCAGAGCTACCGCGAAAGCCGACTCGCAACCGAGGCCGCCCGGCGCGGGCTGTAACGTGTCCGCGTTCCCCCCCCTCGTCGAACGCTGGCGCTCGACGGCGATCGCCGTCGCTCCCGATCTTCCCGTCGCCCTGGTGCTCGCGTTCATGGATCGCGAGTCGCGCGGCGTGCTCGGAAAGGTCGGATACGCGGACGTTCGGCACGGCTACGCCGCGGCCGAAATGGCGTGCGGGCTCCCGTCGTCGTTGCGACGTCGCGCGCTCGGCTTGATGCAAGTGGCGCCCGCGACCTGGCGCGCGTACGTCGCCAGCTCGGGCGACACGTTGACGCCTTGCGGGCTCGCGTCGAAAGAGCCGAGCGCGGGAGCGGGACAGATCCGCGCGGGCGCGTACGCGCTCCGCTCCGCGCTCAAGTTCGCGGGATGGAACGGCGAGGAGCGGCCGAGCGATCGGATCGTGCTCCTCGCGCGCCTCGCGTACGCGCGAGGGGAATTCGCCGTCAAGGCGAAGCTCGCCGCGGCCGCGGCCGCGGGCTACCCCGCGACGTTCGACGGCCTCGAACAATTCGATCCCATGTGGGGCCGTCCCGATCGCCCGTTCGACGGCGCGCGGTACGTGCTCGGAAAGTACCGATACGCGATCGGCGCCGGGCCGCCGCCGATCATCGTACCGCCGAGCGAGCCGGGCGCGATCGGCGGCGGCGGCGCGCTCGCGCTCCTCGCGCTCCTCGCCCTGGCGGCTTGGTTCTCTTTCAAATGAGGTGCTCCCGTGACAACTGAACAGATCGCCGAAATCAAAGCCGACCTCAAAGAGATCCGATCCCGCGTCGAGCGGTTGACGATCGCCGTTGTGATCCTTGCGTTCGTCTCGGGCGGCGTCGAGGCGTTGCGATCGATCGTCCCCTTTTAACGCCAGTTTTTCGCGATCGCTCGGGGAGTAGGTCGAGCGCGACGCGCGGGATCGACCTGGATCGGTGCTTAACTCGGCCGAATCAGACCGAACCGAACGGGGGAGCGTAGATCCGCAAGTACGGACAGAGGGCGCACGCGGGATCCGTCATCTCATGACCGACGCCGCACCACTTGTCGCCCGGTACGACGCCCGCGGCTTTCATCCCGACGAAAACGGTGCAACGCTCGACACGTTCGAGGAGGTGCGCGGCCGTCTCGCCTGACACGGCCTCGACGTGCTCGACGTGAACGACCCGCTTTTCCTCCTCGGGGCCGTACGCGCCCTCGTGAGCTTGCACGCACACACGGTCGAGCGCGTACAAGCTGCAATCGCCGCACGCGGGGAACCGTTTGCAGTTCGCGCCGAAAGCGCAGCTCGCGCGCGTTGACTCCCAATGTTTCGCGGCGTTCGCGCTCGGGCTCGGCGCCTCGTCGGCGAACCCGATCCGAATCTCGCCGATCGCCAGCGCGGGGCCGCTCTCGCGCTCTCGGATCTCGCGCAGCTCGGCGGCGTGCTCCTCGACGGAGATCGGCGGCTTGGGTTCGTGTTCCTTTTTCACTTGGCGGCACGTCGGACAATCGCAACCGGCGCGGATCCCGTCCGTGTCGTAAGTCGTCGGCGGCGGCGCGATCCCGTTCGGGAACAACGCGGGCGCGTGCGCGGCCTTGATCGAATCTTCTACGCGCTCAACTAATTTCGGACATTCGGTGAAGTCGGGAACGGTGCAACCGAGCCCGCGGCGCCAGTGCTCGCACCCTTTCACGTGCGCGCAATCGTCGCGGTCATTCGGCGACACGGGCGGCGCCGGTTCGAACGCGCCGCACGCATCGTCGAGCCCGCCAGGGATCCACCCCGCACAATGATCCGCGAATTGGAACGCGCAACCCGCGCACGGGCCGGGCGCCGCCTCGTCGTCGTCGGGCTCGGGAAGCTCGACGGGCTCGGCGTTCAAGTAAGGCGCGTACATCTCGCCGCGCGAGCTGGCGAGCGCCTCGGGCGCGCCCTCGACGTCGATTCCGCACAGAATGAAGTGCGCCAGCATATCGGCGGCGGCCTTTCCGGTAAGCACGAACGGATCGGCGCCGGGCGTAAGTGTCCACAATTCGATCGCGCGCTCCTCGCCGTACACGTGCGAGACAACGTGGACAATGTGATCAAGGTTGTAGATATCGATCTTCGCGACGGCGCCCTTGTACTCGCCGCGCACGATCGCGAACCGCGGCGGCGGCGTCGGCGGCCGCGGCGCGCCGCCAGTTGCGCGCGGCGGTTTTCGTTTGCTAGCGTTCCCCATGTTAGATCCTTTCCCCGTTTAGGAGCGCGCGCCGTTCGGCGGTGCTCGCGTATTTTCCGATCTGCGCTTGAGCGCCTCGCGTGAGGATCTCAAGGTACGACAGCGGCGGCGATTCGCTCGCGAGGGCGGCGAGGTAGAGCACGCCGATCGCGGGCCGCTTGCAAAGGCGCCAATCGCCGATCGTGATCCAGGCGTCGCGAAGAAAGACGATCGGGAACTCGCCGATCCATTCTCCGATCGCGAGCTGGCGGCGACGGGCTCGGCTCACGGCGACACCTTGCGGCGCGTCGTTCGCGCGTGATCTGCTTTCGGGAATTCGTGATCGGGGTTGTCGAGCCCGCGCACGTTCATGCAGCGATCGCGATCGGCGCGCGCCTCGGTTCGCGTGCGGATCCGCCAGCGGCCCGGCATGAGTCGCCGCCGCGTGCTCCCGTCGCCCTCGACGAGCGGCGCAAGGCCCGCGTATTTCAACTCGGATCCCGGATCGGGGTAGAACACCGCGACGCGGTAGCGGAGTTGCGACGCGAAGATCTGATCGCAGTCGTGAAGCGCCATGTTATCGCGCGCGGCGTTGCACGCGGCGGCGCCGACGAGCGGCCGCCCGTGATCGTCTACACCGATCCAGATCTTGAAGTTCATTTCTTCACCTCATTTAGTATTTCGGCGCGCAGCTCGGCGCGCAGCTCGGCGGCGACACGATCGACGATCTCGCTTTTTTTCTCTTCGATTTTTTGCCAAGCGGCGGCGCGCAACGCGATCGGATCGTTTGCCAAAAAAAAGGTTATGACTTCGCAGATCGCGCCGTTGCGGCTTCTCATTCCGAGGCTAGGCCACAACGCATCGAAAGATCGAATCGTTGTTTTTGGAATTCGGAGCATGGTCATCACGCACGGGACGCGAGGGGCTAGCCGTTTTTTCATACTTCACCTCGGAAGCGCGCGCACACTTTTTGCTGTGGGCTTTGCTGGTACGGACAGAAGCCCGCGACGAACTCGGCGCACCCGTAGCAGATGCACGATCGCCGCTCGCGCTCGACGAGGGCCGCGGCCTCGCGGCGCACCTCCTCGCGAGCGTCGCGGATCTCCGCGCGCGTCTTCTCGCGGATCCTTTGCCTGTGAAGTTCTCTCGGCGTGTTCATGGTTCCCCGCTTTCTTGCGCCGTTGCGGCGCCGTTGTGGAAAGGTTCTTATATTAAGAAGTCGGGCCGCGCTCGGCAAGGAAAAAGGGCGGCCGCGCGCCGCGGCCGAAATACTGTTTTTAGACCTATTTTTTTTCAGAATTGGGAAACCCGCGCCGCGCCTGGCTTTCCCAATTTTCTAAACGCGGGGTAATTACGCGGCCCGCGCCGTTGCTAGGTTTCCCGCTTCGCCGCGAGCCGGGCGAGCTGGCGGGCGTACACGTCGGCGAACGGGCTCCCCTCGACGGGCTCGGCCTCGGCGATCGCGGCGGGCGGCCCTGGCGGGCTCGCTGGCGGCCTCGGCGGCGGCGAGGGGGGAGCGGGCGGCCGAGCGGCGGGCGGCGGCGAGGCGGTCGGCGAGGCGGCGCGGATCCGCGCCGAGCACCTCGACGGCACGCGGAGGAGCGGGAGCACCTCGGATCGCGCCAGGCGGTCGCGCTCCCCTCGGGCAAGCTCGGGCCACCTCGCGATCCAGTATTCCCACCGGACGCCCGAAAGCGGCCCGTCCGATCTCCCCGCGATCTCGGCCTCGGCCCTGGCGATCCAGGTCGCGCCCTCGCGCTTGCTCCGCGTCAACCTGGCGAGCGTCGCGAGCACCGCGGCGACCGCGAGCGGTCGCGAGGTCGGGCGCGTCCCCGAGGTGAACCGCAACCGCTGGCACGCGCCTTGCCGTGCGCCCTCCTCGGCGCGTTCGAGGCCCGCGAGCACCGCGAGCGATGCAACGGGCCGCGGGAGCGGCTCGGCGACAGCGGCCGCGGGAGCGGCCGCGAGGTGTGAAGCGTCCGATCGACTTTCCGCGTTCTCCCCTTCGTCGAGGGTCGCCGTGATAATCGGCGAAGCAATTTCGATCGTTGTCTCGGGGCTAGGATCCCGGCCTTTCAGTAGGCCGGGATCCTGCCTCGGGGAGTTGTAACCGTTGCAACTTGAAACGGGTGGGCAAAGGTGGGCGACGCTCGGCGCGTCGGTCCAGATCCCGATCGCCTTGGCGGTCAACGTGAGCACCGCGAGGGGCTCGGCGATCCATTCCCCCGGCCCGATCTCGCGCTTGCGATCTCCTCGGCCGCGCGTCCGGTCAATGTACCCCTCGGCGATCAACTCCTCGACGCCGCGGATCACGGTCGAGCGGCTCGCGGGTTCGTGCGTCACCTTAGCGATCCGCGCGCCGATCGCCGCGTAGCTCGCCCGCGATCCCACGTACCCGACCGAGCCGCAACGGTGCGCGGCCGCGTAGAACTTCAAAACACGGCACGCGCGGTGCGACAGCTCGGCGGGATCGCGCCAGCGGGAGAGATCGATCGTGTAGGTGATTCTTGAAAGATCGGATTCCGTGAAGTGCCGCCAGGCGAGATCGCGACGGATTGGCGGATTTTTGACGCACCGCGCCGTTGAGTCCATTTCTTGACCCTTTCCGAGAACTTAGCTAGTATTGGGACAGCCGATCGATCCTTTCTACCCAATCCAACCAGAGCGCGCAAGTTCTAGATCCTTGCGCGCTCGTCTACCTGGCGGCCTAGCTTTCCGACCCGACGTGATTACTGTATAATTCGCGATTTTTTCGCGGCTTTGTGGCGGGTTCTCCGCGGCTTGGCGAAGCCTGGCGCGCGGGTCAACGGCGAAAGGGGAAAACATGCACAGTCAAGATCGGCACGACGGATACGACGGCGAGCAGCTCGGCGACGAGGGCGATCCGCCCTACCCCGAGACGGGCGAGCAGCTCCCCGTTATCGAGATCGGATCGCCGCCCTCGGTTCAACGGCGCGACGTGCTCCCGCCGAGCCCCGACGACGCCGCCGCGATCGACTCTTTCTTGTCGGGCTACGGGCGCGGCTTTCAAGTGAGCATCGTACGGACGGCGCCGGTATGGTGCGCGGGCTACCTGACAACGCTCCCGATGGATCACGGGATCACGTTGAACGAAATCCGCGAGTCGTACGGCGGGCGCCGCTTCCAGTTGCGGATCCTCACCGACTCGGGGAAATACGTTGCCATGCGGACGGTGTTGATCTCGGACGTGCCGCGCGACGACGGCAAGCCGATCGCGACGCTCGACCGCGGCACGACCGAGATCGTGAAGGCGAACCCCGCGCCCTCGCCCTCGGGGTTCGGCGAGCTGGCGGGCGTGCTCCGCGATCTCATGAACGCGCAGCAAGCCGCGAGCGAACGTCAACACGACATGCTCGAACGGCTGATCTCGAACCCCGCGGCGCAAGTGCAAGCGGCGATCGCGTCGCCGTTGCAACAGATCAAGGAACTAGGCGAGGTGATCGCCGCGGTGCGGGACATGACGCCCGCGGCCGCGACGAGCGCCGAGGGCGGCGGGCTCCTCGGCGGCGGCGGCGACGATCTCATGATGAAACTAGCCGAGAAGTTGATCACGAAATGGGGGAGCGGCGGCGACAAGAAAGCGGCCGCGGCCGCTCGACCGCAACCGCCAGGGCGAGCGCCAGGCGCACGCCGCGCGCCGATCATCATTCAAGGGCCGAGGCCGCCAGGGATCCCGGCGCCGAGGCACGCGCCGATCGTGCCGAATCCGACGACGATCGCCGCGATGCAAGAGGCGCGAACAATGGGGCAACCCGCGGCCGCACCCATTCCCGCACCCATTCCCGCGCCGCTTGACACGCCGAGCGGTTCGGGATTTGCTCCCGCACCCCTTAACAATCCGGCAACCGTGCTCGAGGAGCCCGCCGAGGGCGACGAGGGCGACGAGTACACCGCCGAGGATGTACGCGATCTCCTCGCGGGAATGCCGGTAGACGACGCCGCCGAGGTGATCCGCGATGTTTTCGACGGGCTCGACGACGAGGGGAAGCAACGCGCGGTGCGGATCATGATGGGGCAGGATCCCGACGAGCTCGAAACAACGGATAACGACGAGCTTGACAATTCGGCAAGGGACGATCAATGATGATCCGTCGCGGGGTAGATCGGATCGCGCGTGGCAGTAGTAACGAAGGCAACCCCGCGGCCCGCTCCGCGTCCCGCTCCCCGTCCCGCTCCCGTCGCCGCTAAGGCCGCCGCGCTCCCCGCTCGGCGGCCGCCCGCGGCGCTCCCCCCTCGGCCGCCCGTGCCGATCCCGCCCGCACAACTGGCGCTCCTACGGGCGCGCCAGCTCGCGGCGCTCAAGCGTCGCCAGGTCGGGCCGGGCGGGCTCCCGATGATCGGCGTCAAGCGGATCCACCCGCGCACGGTGGGATCCCAAATGCGGCGAACGGTCGCCCTCGTCGGCCAGGCGATCCGCCAGGGCGCAACCTATCTCCCCTTGCGCGATCACGCGGCGCGCGTGGCGGCGACGGCGCCGCCGAAAGACTTTCGCGCGCAGCTCGCCGCGCTGTACGCCGATTTCGTGAAGCGTTGGCGGTACGTTCGCGACCCGCGCAACGCCGAGATGCTCCCGACGACGGGCCGCGCGATCTGGCAAATGTGCTACGGCGGCGGCGTGCGCCAAGGGACCGGCGATTGTGACTGCGCGGCGGCGGCACTTGGCGCGGCCGCTCATTCCGTAGGTTTCCCGATCAGGCTGACCGCGAGCGTCCCGCTACGTCACGCGCACAACGCGATCCTTTCCAAGCTACCGGGCCACATTTACGCCGAGGCGTTCGTAAAGCCGATCGGATGGATCGCCCTGGATCCCGTCGTGTGGCCTAAGCACGGGCTCGGACATCACCCGCCCGCGCTTCGCCGATATCGTTTCGATCTGTGGGGCCGCCGCTTGCGTAGGCGCGGCGCTCCGCTTTTTCAAGGCGCCGACGAGATGTACGGCGAGGAGGGCGCGACCATGTACGGATACGGCGACGATATCCAAAGCTGGCAAGACTACGGGCTCGCCGAGCACGGCTACGCGCTCGGCCAGGTCGAGGGCGACGATATCCAGTACGCCGCGCCGCTCGACTGGAGCACGTACGGGCTCGCGGGGTTCGGCGCGAACGCCGATCGCGTCTATGACGCCTCGACGCTCGGGATCATGGCCGAAGTGACAACCGATAGCCGCGGCCTGGCGCGTACGCCGATGGTAGAAATGAGGCCCGAGGATATCGCGCACGTCCGCAAGTACGGGCGGCCGTACGACGGTTGCCTAGGGCTCGGCGACGACGGGAGCGTCTACCAATGGCGCCCGGCCGCGGGCCTGAGCCTCGGCGGTTTCTTCAAAAAGATTTTCGGCGGCGTCGCGAAGGCGGCATTCAAGCTCGCGAAAAAGGGGCTCGGGTTCGCGAAGAAACTGATCCGCAAGCTACCGGGCGGCAAGTACCTAGTGCGGTTCATGGACAAGATCCACAAAATCGCAATGAAGCTCGTCAAGCCGCTCCTGAAAATGATCGGGCCTATGGCCAAGTTCCTCGGGCCGATCGCCGCGATGATACCGGGCTACGGCCCGATCATCGCGATCGCGCTCAAGGCGGGCGGCACGATCTCGAACCTCATGTTGAAGCACGGGATCAAGCAGACGAAAAAGGGCGCGATCATCCCGCCGAGCGGTAAGGCGATGGCGGCTTTCAAGGCCGAGCTGAAACAGCAAGCCGACGCGAAGCGCAAAGCGATCGCCGCGGCGAAAGCGTCGGGCAAGCTCGACCCGAAACACATACCGGCGGGAACGCCCGAGCACGTCGCCGTGCTCCGCGCGATCGGGTTGCAGCTCCCCAAGGGGAGCGCGGCCGCGATGGGTGAGGCCGTGATCGAAAACAGGCGCCGCCGCCGCAAGCGTCGCAAGGCGGCGGGAGCGCCGCCGCCCGAGGCCGAGGCGCCCGAGTCGAGCACGCCCGACGCCGCGACGCCCGAGGCCGCGCCCGTCGAGTTCGCGTGGATCTAGGGGGCCGCCGTGGGAACCGTCTACCGTAGGACAGGCGGGACAGCGGCGCGGCCGACGCTCAAGCAGATCGGCCCGTCGAACCTCCCGCGCCCGCCAGGGCCGATCGCGCCGCCGATCGGGCGCCCGATACCGCGGCCGATCTCGCCGATGCTACCGGGCGCGCTGGCGGCCTTCCCGCTCGCGCGTCGCCAGCGGATCGCCCGCATGATCCGCCGTCACAAGTGGATGCACGCGCGCGGGTTCGCGGGAGCGATTGACGCGACCTCGGGGCGTTACGTTCCCGACTCCTCGGAAATCCTGATCTCGTCGCCGCGCCCTGGCACGTTCTACATTCCGCGCTCGGGGATCTACCCGATCAAGGTCGCCGAGGTCGCGTACGGCGCCGCGAACAAAAAGGCCGGGCTCCTCGCCATGAACGCGAGCACGTGGAACGATCACGTGAGGCGCGGAACGAAAGGGTGGGAAGCGTACAAGGTGTCGGGGTTGCAGTTCGATCCCAAGTACGGGACGAACCCGCGATCGATCTACGGCTCGGGAACCTCCTACCCCGTGATCTGGATCCCGCCGCTCGACAAGAAAGAACCCGAGGCCGTGATCGTGTCGCCCGAGCCGATCGCGCCGCCCGCGCCGCCCGCGCCGGGCTCGGGTGAAATGACGGTCGTTTGTCCGGTTTGCGGGCGCACGTGGAAAACGCACGGCGTTCCCGCCGTACCGCCGCACCCGCCCTGCCCCTTTACGGGGTTCCCGAGCGCCGCGCCGCCGACGTTGATCCCGACGCCGCCGACGCCGCCGCCCGCGGGCGGGATCATCTCGGGGCGGTACGTGCCGAGCGATTCGCAGATCCTTACCGCGGCGCCGCGCCCTGGCACGTTCTACCGGCCGCGGCTCGGGATCTACCCGATCAAGGTCGCCGAGGTCGCGTACGGCTCGGCCGGGCGCAAGGCGGGCGTGCTCTCCATGAACGCGAGTTCATGGAACGATCACGTGAGGCGCGGAACGAAAGGGTGGGAAGCGTACAAGGTGTCGGGGTTGCAGTTCGATCCGCGGTACGGATCGCACCCGTGCTCGACCTACAACACGGGGAAGCTGTACCCCGTGATCTGGATCCCACCGTTGACGGGCGAGGAGCCGGAAGTGTGGTTCTCGAAACCGTCGCCCGTGCCGCCAGTGGGGCCGGTCGTGCCGCCGTACGTGCCGCCGTACGTGCCGCCGACGCCGCCGCCGTACGTGCCGCCGTACGTACCGCCGACGCCGCCGCCATACGTGCCGCCGTACGTGCCGCCCGACGTGCCGATCACGCCGCCCGACGTGCCGCCCGTGCCGCCGTACGTGCCGCCCGTGCCGCCGTGGACGCCGCCGATCGCGCCGCCCGTGCCGCCGTACGTGCCGCCGCCAGTAGGGCCGCCGAGCGGGCCGGGCTCGGGACAGTTCGGCACGGTGCTCGCGGGCGTAACGATCCTCGGCGCGATCGCGCGCCTTTTCGAGAGGTGATCGCGTGTCGAGCGTTCAACCCACCGCCGAGCAAATGGCGCGCGTCGAACGCTTCGCCGGGATCGTGATCTCAAACCGCGGGAACGTCGAACGATGCTTGAACGCGGGACAAGCCGCGCGAGGTGTCCAAGCCTGGCGAGATTCGCAAGGGCTCGGCGCGGTGCTCCCCTCGACGTTCGCGGCGGGCGACGACGCGGAGTTCCAAACGATCGCGCGGCGGGCGACGTTGCTTGAAAGGTACGTCGCCGAGATGCAAGCGGGCCGCCTTTCGTTTCGGCCCTGGCCAGCCGACGAGATCGATATCACGACCGCGGCGCCCGCTCCCGAGGGCGGGCCGCCCGTCTTCTCTTTCGGCGTGATCCCGATCCTCGCGATCGTCGTCGGCGCGGTGATCGTGCTCCTCGCGGGAGCGATCGCAACGTCGCTCGGCTTTTACGCGAACGTGCGCGCGAAAGAAGAGGAGACGAAAAAGAAGATCGCCGATCTCGACCTGGCGGCCGCCAAGGCGGGCGGATCTACCGCGTCGAATTGGGCCGCGTACAAGGCGGCGAACGCCGAGGCGAACGGCGGGATCCTCGGCGCGCTCGGCAAGAACCTCGGCACGATCGCGATCATCGGCGGTTTGATCGCCCTGGCGATCGTCGCATCGAAGGCGCTCCCGCAACGCAAGGCGGCGGCCGCATGAGCGCGAAACGAAACCCGAGCGCCGATGCGTTGCGGAACTTCATGATCAACAAGATCGAAGCACATTTGAGACACCGCCACGCCTACAAGCTCGCGACCGTCGAGGCCGACTATCGGTACGACGTTTTCGAGTTCGACAGGATCACGGGAGCGAAAAGCGCGAAGTCAAGCGAGCGCGCGTGGAAGGCGGCGCGCAAGAAAGCGAACGCCGAGGGCCGTTACCTCGACGCGAGCGGCGGCCGCCTCACCGCGGCTTTCGCCGAATACGTCGCCAAGGTGCCAGGGATAGACGTCGAGGCCGAGCGCGCCCGCGTGCTCGCCACGTTGCACAACCTGGAAGGCGGCTACCTCGGGAACCCGTGCGGCGGCGAGTTCAACCCCGCGCCGCCGAATTGGATCGGCAACTACGTTCGCGCGCTTGAAGAGGCGATCCGCGATATCAACGCGAGCGCCGCCAAGGCGTACGACGATCCGAGACGGTACGCGCCGCAGTTCGAAAACGTGAGATCGGATTTTTTCAACATAAGCGCGCTCGCCGGTCATGGCGAGCGACGGATCACCGCCGACGCCGCACGCCTCGCGGGTTCTAAGAATCCGAGCGACGCCGATGAGATCGCCGCCGAGCGCGCGCTTGACCGCATCGAACGCGCCCGGCGCGAAGCGGAGAAATTCACCAAAAAGTTACAAGGCTTTTTCGAGCGAGGCGAAAAGATCCCGCACGGGTTCATGGAGCTTCATCAAGCGGCGATCGACAAGTTCAAGAAAGCAAGCGGCGTTCGAGGCCACTACGGGAACCCGAGCGCCAGGGCGAACCCCGAGCCGCTCCCGCGGCTCGCGCTCCTCGGCTCGGCCGTCGAGATTCGCACGACGCGCGCGACGCTCAAGCCGCGCGGCGCGTTGCTCCTCGTTTCCGAAGACGGCCGCCAGATCGTGATCGCTCGCCCGACGTCGCGCCAGGCGATCGCCTCGCCGGCCGGCGCGGCTCGAGCCCGCGGCATGTTCGAGAAGTGGGCCAAGCGAAAGAGCGATCGCGCGGTTCGCTTGAGCGTTCCCACCTCGGCGGCGTCGTTCGATCTCGGCGAGGTAAAAGCGATCCGCTATCGCTCGGACAAGTGGACGGGCCGCCCGCTACTTTACGAGCACAAATTTGACGGCAAGGCGACGGCGATCGCGGACGCTCCGCGATCGCCTCGGCTCATACGGATCGACGGCGTACCGGCGCGCGTGCTCGTAACCGAGCGCGGGATCGTCGGCTAGGAGGGCAAAGTGTCGAAAGCAAAATACCGGGCCGCGTATTCGATCGACGGCGATCCGCTCGCCGAGATGATCGGCGGAATCGGACGCCCGACCGGACAGTGGAAGATCCTCTACTACGGGATCACGGTGCCGATCGGTTTCGTTCCCCTGGCGACGCCGCCGCCGCCGCCGCCGCCGCCGTGATCGACGTTCGCAAGGTAGACAACCGCGCGAGCGCGCGGCGTGAGGTGCTCGAATGGAAATAATCGCATTGAACCCAGGGCGGCGCGGGAAGCGCGCCAGCAAGAAAGGATCGAAAATGACAAGGCGCAGGAACAAAAAGGGGCAGTTCGTGAAGGGCGGCGGCGGCGGCGGCAAGCGCAAGCGGTCGCGGAAACGCTACCGGCGCAACCCCGGCGAAGAGGCGATCATGCTCGCGAACCCGAGCCGCGGGCGCGTGCGGCGGTACGCGAAGCGCGCCTACGCGGGCGCCAAGGGATTCTTCGGCGGGCTCGGCCTCGGCGGCGCGCTCAAGTTCATGGGGGGCGCGGCGGTCGGTATCGCCGCGGCGATGCTCTGCCGCAAGAAGTTCGGCAAGGTCGATCAGTCGTGGAAAAACTGGGAGATCCGAGACTACGTGATGGCGGCCCTCGGCGGGTTCGGCGTCGCCGCGATCGCCCGGTACGGGTTCAAGGTGAAGCCCGAGACGTCGGGCGCGATGATCAAGGGCGCGCTCGCCGTGATCATGTTCCGCATCCTCCAAGACGAGATCGTGCCGCAATCGCCGACGCTGCAAAACTGGATCGGCGCCGAGGGCGAGGGGTCGTGGAGCGGCGAGGAGATGTACGGATACAACCCCGGCGATCTGTACCTCGGCGAAGGGGAAACCTACGTCATGGGCGAGGATGGCCAATGGCGCGGGATCGACGAAGAGGCGCGCGTGCTCGGCGGCCTCACCGCGCCCGGCTCGCTCGGCTACGGCGAGGAGATGTACGGCGAGGAGATGTACGGCGAGGAGATGTACGGCGACCCCATGACGGCGCCCGGTTCCCTCGGCGGCGATCCCTACGCCACGGCCTACGGGCCGCGCCGCTACTAGGAGCGGCGGGAGCGTTCGAGAAGTGACCCGCGGGAGCGCCTAGCGCGACCGCACAACCGCCCGCGCACACAAACGCGAGGCAACAGGTGAATCGATGGAAGCGACAGCAAGGCCCGCAATGAACGTCGTGGAAGCGTACGCGCTTTTCGACACGATCCAGATCGGCGCCAAGGTCGAGCCCGAGGAGGGATATCCGTCCTTCCCGTCGCTCGCCGCCGAGGAGGAGATCCCGTTCTTCACGAAAAGGACGCGCAGCAAGGTCGGGCTCGCGTACACGAACAAGGATTCGACCGACGCGCTCCCGTTCGCGTTCCACATCTACTCGATGGGGATCGGCTGGCTCGGGTTCCCCGAGCGGGCGAAGCTCCCCGCCGAGCCGACCGCGGATCAGATCAGCGAGTTCGAGGCGGGCTACCTCTTCGAAAAGATCATCCCGGCTCACTGCGGCGTGACGCTCAAGGTTCGCGAAGACGAGCGGCTCGCGCACACCGCCGAGTTCGTGCCGCCCGGCGCGGGCGTGCTCGGCTACAACGGGGGCGCGTACAACGACGCGCCCGTCCACGCCATGACGCAGGGATGGCCCGACCTGGCGAACCGCTGGCGGTTCCCCGAGCCCGTCCAGGTTCCGCGGAACACGATCGTGACCGTCAACCTCAAGTTCAGCAAGTACGCCAAGTCGCTCTTGCTGGCCATGCAGGGGCCGGGCGGGATCGATCTGTCGCTCGGGCCGAATCAGCCGATCACGATCCAGCGGCGCGCGCTGATCCGCGTGTCGCTGATCGGCAAGCGCGAGGTTCAGCAGCGCGGCGAGTTGCACTTCTAGGCGGCCGCCGTTCGACGTTCGCAACCGGCGCCCGAGGTTCGCGCCCTCAACCCACCCCGCGCGAGGGCGCGACCTCGGGCCGCCATTTTTGAAAGGGGTTCAACGTGAGATATCGATCCAGGTTCTACGCCGTAACGGTCCCGCTCCCCGCCGACGCGGGAGGGATTCTACAGGCTGGCACGTCCGTGACCGCTCAGGTAACGATCCAGAACTTCCCCTTTTTGGTGAAGCGGATCGGACACGCGATCATCGGCGCGAACGGCGTTGTGAATCCGGGGATCACGAATTTCAACGACGTCGCGCAGGATGGCCAGTACACGATCAGGTTCCGCACCGACGAGCGGAACTTCATGAACGAACCGTTGAGCGCGCTCGGCACGTTCGGCGGCGGTCAGTTCTCGCAGATCGTGGACCTCCCCGCGCCGATCGAACTCGAACCCAAGGTGACGATCGCCGTTGACGTCGCGACGACGATCCAGCGCCAGCAAGGGATCACCGTTCAGGTGATCTTCGAAGGCGTCGAGCCGTACGAGGCGGCGCCCGCGGGCTCGGCATGATGGACGATCGCACGGCGTTCCCTGATCTGCTTTCGGTCGCCGTTCCCGACCCGCAACGGATCGAGCACGATCGACTTTGCAAGGTGGATCCAGGCACGGCCG
>Ga0315289_10008336_pt1 | contig 15004 bp, 30 predicted proteins | sample YL17G11_40_MG_FD_203452 | JGI IMG/M metagenome (GOLD analysis project Ga0315289, IMG submission 203452) | Sediment microbial communities from Yellowstone Lake, YNP, Wyoming, USA - YL17G11_40 | ecosystem: Environmental > Aquatic > Freshwater > Lake > Sediment | place: USA: Wyoming | collected...
TGTGTAGGTGGTGTCTGTGAGTGCGGATGCAGACGCCCTGCAAATCAATATAACGGTAGCCTCGAACCGCATGAAACGCCACGCCGAAGTACAAGTAAGTCAATCAAGGTTTCCCTGAGATATAGTAAAATGGTGCTTAGAGGGTGTCATCAAAGACTAGACGGGCGACAACCTAAATTGGAGTGGCTAAAATGAACTGGAACGGATTAGAATTACCACCTGCTTATTATCAGGATGATGCGGTCTATATCATTCATGGAGACTGCAGGGAAAAACTTGCAAATCTAAAAAGTATATTTAGTGCTGTTCCTACTGACCCACCGTATGAACTTGGCTTTATGGGGAAGTCTTGGGATTCTCAAGGTGTGAGTTTTCAGAAAGAGACGTGGGAGATTATAAGAAAATCTTGTTTACCTGGTGCGCCTCTTTTATCATTCGGAGGCACTAGGACGCAACACAGAATCGCCTGTGCCATAGAAGATGGTGGGTGGGAGATAAGGGATTGCCTCATCTGGTGTTACGGTTCGGGTTTTCCGAAAAGTTTATCAATCGGGAAAGCTATAGACAAAGTAAAAGGGGCAGAGAGGGAAGTCATAGGGAAATATAAACACCCTAGAAGTGTAGAACAAGGCAAAGCGATTGATAATTCATGGGGAAATGAAAGTCTGGACAATACACTTGAGAATTATGTTACGCAAGGCGATGATAAAAGAACATTAAAAGAACGCCTTGAAATAACCGCTCCCATAACCCCCGAAGCCAAACTATGGGAAGGATATGGGACAGCCCTCAAGCCAGCGTATGAACCTATCATTTTAGCCATGAATCCTTTAGACGGTACATTTGCTAATAACGCTCTTAAATATGGTGTAGCTGGACTGAATATTGATGGGTGTCGAGTAGGTATGACTCAAGATGATGTAAATAGTAGGCGAAGTAGAAATGGTGAATCTGTCGCTAAACTTACTATATTCGGTAATGAAAGTGGTACTATTAATTTTGCCAATGCTATCAATACTCAGGGTCGTTTCCCTGCAAATTTCTTGTTGGGCTATCCTGAAGATGAGTATGAAACAAAGAATGGTATATCTCAAGAACAATTAAAAGAGGTCGAAGGCTGGTTAAATGCGCACCCCGAATTGTAATTGTATAATTTGTAATAAACCCTTATATAGACGCCCCAGCGAATTGGCAAGGGTTAAATTTGTTTGCTGTGTTGGATGTAGAAGTGTTGCCTATAAAAAGTATCCCAATAAAGATATGTTAGTAAATCTTGAAAAAGGTCGTGGTATCAAGGGCGTTAATCACTTAAATGGTATCCCTAAAAGTCCCGAATCAAATATAAAGCGTTCTATAAGTCATAAAAAGTTTTGGAGTGAACACCCCGATAAAGCATTGGAGCGAGGTAAGAAAATTCAGGGTAGTAAACATTATAAATGGAATGGTGGAATATCTAGATTAAATACAGCAGTGCGTAACTTAAATGAAAATCGTAATTGGCAAAACGCTATTAAGGCTAGAGACAAGAAGTGTGTAGTTTGTGGCAGTATTGATAATCTTGAATCACATCATATAATACCGCTTAAAATGCTCTTAATAAAGTATAATATTCATACTGCTGAAGAAGCTAGGAATTGTGCTGAATTATGGGATTTATCTAATGGTATAACATTATGTCAAAAGTGCCACTATAAAGTGCATGGGAGAAAATATGAGGATTAGTGAAACACAATACAATGCCATGCCAGAGCATCTAAAATCTTTATTTAATAAATTACCTAATTACGGCAAGCAAGAGGTAATGGATTTATTCCCTGATAGTAGCACTACGGGGAATCGCAGGGACTTCAATAAATCATCTAAATCGCCAATATGGTCTAGTCACCCCGAACAGTGGAAACGTAATAACGAATATATTGATTCTGGTTCAGCAGCCCGTTTCTTCTATTGCGCTAAAGCGTCACGTTCTGAAAGAGATAAGGGATTAGAGGATATGGAAGTAGAACCAATAGCACTCAATACGGGTGAAGCTCATAACGTAGCGACACTTGGGAGAGAAACCACCTATCATAATAATCACCCAACAGTAAAGCCTTTATCGCTCATTTCGTATCTAGTTAAGTTAGTTAAGATGCCCCACTATAATCTAATACTAGACCCGTTCTGTGGAAGCGGCACTACATTACTAGCCTGTATCAAATTAGGTATCCCTTGTATCGGAATAGATTCAGATGAGAAGTCTTGTGAAATCGCTGCCAAGCGATGCTCGCAAAGCGTTATGAGGTTGGAAATATAAAATGGATAACAAAACCTGCCGAACCTGCGACCGAGACTTTGAAAGTTGGGGCGACCTCGCCGACCACATAAACTCGGCAACTGATAAACCCCATAAGAGAGATAGGGCTGGTAAAATGTGGGCGAAACGATATATCCATAGAAATACTATTAACAAACTTAAAAAACTAGGCAGGGAATTGCCATATCGTACACCCTTAACAGACGAACAAAGAGAGGCTAAAGAGGATACTAGGCGTGAACTTTCAAGGCAGACTAAACTTGTACCCGTGAAATGTCCACGCTGTAATAAAGGAAGCCACCAAATATTAGAGGTTGAGCATACGGAGAACCCGCAAGCATGGCGAATTGAGAATTGCTTTGTAGTTTTATGTGGAGGTTGTAAATGAAAATATTGTTGGTCGCAATAGGATTAATTGGTATTTTATTATTGGCTTCAAGTTGCGTTTCAAGTGCTTATATTTTAACCAACCAATACATAAATCCCAATTCTAAATTAACAGAACAAATAACTATACCAGTATCACAATATGTCTATGACAATACAAAAGTGGGCGACAACTTTCAAGTAACAGTACATACTATGTTTTTAGGAGTGAAAGTCTCAATAACCGACATTCCTAATCCCAGTATTGCCATAGCCGATACGACACCAATATTTATGATGGCACTTTCCATCGCATATATTGCTTTCGCAATTTACAAAGTATTCATTTCGCAGAATAAGTGGAAATGGTATACCTTGATTACACCTGTAATAATTATAGGTTTCACTCTATGGTGTCTATCGCCAATTAAACCTGATTTTACCGTGATAGGAAATATAGTGGATAAAACATTCGTAATATCAAGTTATTAGATAATTGCTTTGTAGTAATGTGCAAGGGATGTAGATAATGAATACGATTGATGAGAATATATATCACATATATTGCCCAAGTTGTTTTAGTAAAAACATTCGCAAATTAAGCTGGGTAAGTCGAGACAATAAAATACGATATAATTGTCACGATTGCCGAAGGGATACATACTACCCATGTTTTAGAGAGATAAATAAAGGAACTCTACTCTTCAATACCGAACGAATAAAAGATATAAAGAAACTACGCAACAGCGGGGCAACTTATCAATTTATCGCCAATAAACATAATATCAGCAGACAACGTGTCCACCAGATACTAAAATCTAATATTGCTATAAGATAATGAAACTCTATGAAATATGCTCTAGGAGGTAAATAATGGCACAACAAACAACAGAACGCCATAGTGATAAAGATAATATCTGTTGCCCCGAACTCTTGGTAGTAGAATGTAGTGATACTAAAGAGCATTGTCACTTAGTCTGCGGATATTCAAAAGCCATACTAACAAACAATACGATAAAAGACTTATGTATCGGTGAAGACTTTAAGAAATGTATCAATATGCGAATGGAGGCTGAATAATGGGGAATACTAAAATCCCTTGGTGCTCATATTCCATAAATCCCATTAAGGGACTTTGCCCCGTTGACTGCCGTGACTTGGAAAATAAGCCTTATTGCTACGCTCGTAAACTATATCTTAATCCCTTTTTCAAGTCAATGTATGACCACCCAGAAATAAGATTCACACCCGAAATAACGATAAAGGAACTTAACCAGACAAAAGCTGGCGATAGAATATTTTGGGGTTCAACTATGGAATTATTCGGCGATTGGGTAAAACCAGAATGGAGAGAATGGATATTAGATTGCCCCAAAGTCTATAAAGACCGCACTCACATATTTCTCACGAAAAAACCACAGAATTTGCCTCATAAGTTTCCTGATAACTGTTGGGTATTATATTCAGCAACAAACCCTGATATGTTTTTAAATGGATTAAAATACATCTCTAAAATAGACGCTAATGTCAAAGGTGTTAGCCTTGAACCCTTGTTAGCGTGGCGCAATATGCCTTTTAATGTCTGGAAACTACTAAATTGGGTTATTATTGGCTCACGCACAAAACCAATACGCCATCCACCGATTGAAGATGTAAAGGTTATAATAGCCGATTGCGATTATAATGGAGTTCCAGTTTTCGTAAAAGAACCATTAGCAAGTTATAGTGAGATTATGAGGCAAGAATACCCAATTATAGGAGGTAAATAGTGGATAGCACTATAAAATCACGTCTTAAATCCTTACTTGAATACTATCAAACTCGCAGTAAAGTAATTGCGCAACATATACTCCGTAGGATATTGGGATTGCCACCAATGAAATTAATTTACATTATGGTCGGGAAAATCACAGGTAATTATAAACTGTTGAATTGGTATAATACCCAACATCTTCAAGAGTTAATTTGCCAAATGGGTAATTATTTAATTGATTTCTATGAACACCCACCTAAACTAGAAGATTTCAAGGAGGACAACTAATGGTAATGCCCACTTTGTTTGGAGAACGGCACATCAAGATAGAGGGCAACCCCTTATTAGAGGGTATCGCCAACCATATCCTTGACTTGGTGCAACGCAACCCCGAACTACTGAACGGTAAAAAAATAGGCGACATTGATAAAAACATTACTCTCGCCCTATGGTATGACGAAGGATTTGGCAGATTTGTCCCCGAAGATAAAAGGGGCGAATTTGAAAAGTGGTTTATGGAACATTGCCCTGACGAAGAAGCGATATCACGAGCACGGCGATACCTTGCCGAGCGTGATTTTATAAGGTTGCCACAGTCGGCAGTCCAAACCGCCGAGCGACACCGCCAGCGAATAAGCAGGAGTGTAAGATGACAAGAAAATCCAAAATAATAGGTGGTATAATATTTTTGTTAATCGGCATATTCTTAATGTGGTGGTTTCATATCAACAATGTACTAGAGCCAGCACCAACTTTCGCTGTTGTGATTACGGGTTTTGGCATAATCTTTCCAATATTCTCGATATTCTGGGATTCATCAGATAAAAAGAATTAATAGATACAGTGCTTAGCGAAAGAAAAACAGGGGGTATTGGTATAAATGAATAAAGAAAGATTTGAAAGAGCATATTTATATGGGACTCCATTTTCTGCGTTTGTAAGTGTCATAATGTTCGTAATAATATCTCAGTTTATAAGGTGGTGGGCAGCGTTGCTTACACCGATTACATTCATTATTGGAATATTACTTGTCTATTTATTTTATTCCATAATTGAACGCTACCGCCAGCGAATAGCAAGGAGTGTGAAGTGAAATGGATATTAATTTTAAGAAGGATAGATGGATAAATAATAGTACGCCATTTGCTACTTTAGGGATGGTTATAGCATCTTATGTATTTCTGAAATTAACTAATTCAGGAGCTTCTATATTATTGGGGGTTTCTTTCGGAATACTTCTCTGGGTCAGTGCCAATATTAAAATATCATTCAGTAATAAGTAGGAGTGTAAAGTAAATGAATGATAATCTTTATATCATACCGCACTTTGATAAAAGTGGTAAGGTAATTAAAACCCACTTAGCAAGGGCAAGCAATGGCTCTATTATCGAAATGCTATGCTTACCCAATATGTATATATGGTTGCACAATTGTGAGTGTCCTACTAAATGTACTGATGGCGATTGTGGGACAGAAGCCACTACTGATTTCGCCGAGCATTGGGACAGTTTCTTTAACGAAGTCACTTGCCAAACTTGCCTAAGAATAGCACGATGGGGATATAAGCGTAATATTCCAAATGATGCACAGAAGGTGTTGATATAAACGTGGATTTGACAAAGCGAATACATACAGACCATATTGGGAATGATACATCACGCCATTGCCATAATTGCGGACATCATCATTGCACAATTTGTAATACTTGCCATCGGTGCGGTTGCACAACCTTTAGAAGAATGAAAGAGGGTAAAAATGCTGGACGAAAGCGAAAAGCGTGAACTCGCCGAGCGACACTGGAAATACAACGAGGGATTACTCAAAGCGATGGGGCATATCCCCACACCACTTGAACACTATCTATATGTCGAGGCTTTTTGCCACGGATGTAAGCATGGAGAAAAGAGGGAATAATGCCACAAATAGAAGCATTACAACCAAAGAGTGATTACAGAGAAATTCTCCAAGTAAATGTACCCGTGCGTTTTTACTGGAATCCCGATGGCACTTTTGACGGAATAGAAATCGGCGAGTTCAAAGAGGTTTTAACCGAATGGGAAAAGGAAATGCTTGACCAAATACTTAACGCTATGAAACCAGCAATGGGAATACCGAAATCAGAAGTGGAGGACGACAATGACTAACAAACCGCCGACAGACGCAGAAAAACTCGCCGTTTTAGAGGACTATTCCACATCTATCAACCACCTAAAGAATATGGGACTGATACAATCCATAGATGGTGGAGTAGCCGTTAGAATTACAGAGCGAGGCAAACATTATATGGAGGCTATTGAAAAACTAAAGGATTATGATGAACGCCACCACCGAACTTGGAGCTTATAACAGACTAAACCCGAAGTAAGCGGGGCAGTTATGGATATAGACAGGAATTGAGATGAAAAGTGTATTATTACTAAATATTGATAGCAAGCTACCTAATATTGCCCTTAATAAAATTGCGATGTGGCATAACCAGCGAGGCGATAATGTTATTTGGGATATGCCTATGATGCTAATGGATGTTGATAAAGTTTATGCGTCTTGTATATTTACCAAGAATAAGCATAAAGTTGATAACTATATCGGATTACGCCCTGATGTAATAGCGGGTGGTACGGGTTATGATTTATCGGTTAAACTCCCCGATAAAATAGAAACCATGAAACCTAAGATAAATTATGGCTTTACTATTAGAGGTTGCTTTAGGAAATGCCCCCCGTGTCTAGTTTGGAGGTCTGAAGGAAACCTAAGTATTGTAGGTGATATTTATGATATTTGGGATGGCAATAATAAGTGGATAGTCTTATATGATAATAATCCTTCTGCAATTTTTGAGCATTTCAAAAAGATATGCAAACAAACTATTAAAGAAAATATATCCGTTGACTGGAATCAGGGGATGGATATTCGTATATTAACACTCCGTATAATCAGACTATTAAACGAAGTCAAATTAAAATGTGGGGTTAGATTTGCCTTTGATTACCCCGAACTAGAACCTATAATCAGAGAGAAAGTAGCATTACTACGGCAATATTACAACCGCAAATATATATTCTTTTATGTTTTAGTGGGTTATAACACAACTTTTGACCAAGACCTACATCGCTTAAATGTTTTAAGAGAACTAGGTTGTCGCCCTTATGTTATGCGATACGAAAACACCCCAAAAGAAAGACGCTACATCCGATTAGCAGAATGGGCAAATCAATTCTGGACTTTCGCCAAATATGACTTTGACAATTTTTGCAAAGAATACGAAGTGAGCCATAAAAGGAAATGATGAATTATGCCCACAACTCTTACCCAAACGCCTGTTTACTGCCCCGACTGCCGACAGCCAAAAACTTGGGTAAGACACCCCGAAAGAGATATACTATACGAAAGCAGTAAAATATTTGAGATTTGTTATAAATGCCGTGTATGTGGTGCGCTTACTTGGTATCCAGCCAAACTCGTAAAAGAGAATATCTGATATGATAAGATATATAGAACTATTTGCAGGAATAGGGGGATTTAGATATGGGCTTGAAAAGGCAAGTTTACAAAGGGGGAGATGCGAAGATACACAACCCAAATCAAATATGTCAAAGTCTGGAAGCAGGAACAAGCGGGGGAGGTGGAACGAGCAACCGACCTTTAGTTGTGTTTGGGCAAACGACAACGACAAATACGCTTGCCAAATCTACCGAAAACAATGGGGAGATATGTGCGAATCCGATATCAGAACAGTTGATGCTAACACCATACCAGAACACGACCTCCTCTGTGCGGGATTTCCTTGCCAAAGTTTCTCAATTGCTGGAAAGCGACAAGGATTCCAAGATATTAGAGGCACACTATTTTTTGAGATATGCCGAGTCTTACGGGTTAAAAGACCTCATTACTTGTTCCTTGAGAATGTTAAGGGGTTATTGTCCTCCGATGACGGAAGAACCTTTTACACCATCCTTACACAACTGGATGACTTGGGGTATGACTGTCAATGGCAGGTGCTTAACAGCAAGGATTACGGAGTCCCACAAAATAGAGAAAGGGTATTCATTATCGGAAATATTAGAGGACAACCCCGACCAAAAGTATTTCCTATCGGAGAACTTTTTGAAACGGATGATAGCGAGCAAAAGCCAAATGAAACCTCAAGTGTTAGATGTTTAGGTGATACTGCGAGAAATCAAAGTAATATGACAATAATCAGAACTTTACAAGGTGGCGGACATAGCGGTGGGCACCATTCAGGAATGACATTACTACATACCGCCTATCCTGATTTACGAGAATACAAAGAAATCGCCCCGACAATATCCACTCCTTCGGGTGGAGGACATTTGCCTTATGTAGCCCAAGCGTTACAAACAGATGGGCAATTAAGGCAAGGTGTGAGTTGGGGGACAGACAAACCGCAGTCTGCTAGGAATATAAGACGACTAACTCCCCTAGAATGTGAACGCTTACAAGGATTCCCTGATAACTTTACTAAATACGGCATAGATAATAACGGCAAAGGGATAGAAATATCGGACACCCAAAGATACAAGGTTTGTGGAAACGCAGTTACTACTTCAGTCATTACGACAATAGGTAATCAGTTATTAAAATCTATTATAGAACCTGTTAAAGAGAATATCTAACGGAGGTAATAAAATGGAAAAGATAACAGAGTATAAAAAGGGTGAGGTATCAGACGAAAGTTCTAAGGAATATCGCTTCCAATGTGACTGCCAAACTGCCTCCGATGCTATGGATATTTCGGTACTCGCATGGGGTGAAAAGGACGAAGGAAAGTATTTTATTATTAGTATGGAATACTGGGACAAGCGGTTTTGGAATAATCTTAAAAGCGCATGGCAAATATTAAGGGGACGCTTCCCATATCGTGATTTTTTATTACGAGACGAAGATATTAAACCTTTAATAGACATACTCAACCCCGATAAAAAGTTTTCCGAGTTGCCTTAAAGAGAATATCTAAAATATTGGGGCAAAAACGCTTGACTTTTGGGGAATAACTCTTTATACTGGATTCAGATTAGATTGATAAAAGGATATTGAATGGTAAAGTCTGACAGCGAATTCCGCACAACTGACACTCCATTAGCCTCATTTCTTATTCAAGAGGGATTTGATTTGCTCATTATTGAATACGAGGATAGGCGTAATGGAAAACCAAGAGCCACCTTCGTCTTTCAAGATACCGCAAAGCTCCGTGAGAATACAAGCCTCTACAATCGTGGTGACGCCACAATCAATATAGCCCGCTATGAGCACGTCAAGTCAACCCTCCTAGACCGTATTATGAGGGGGTTGCCCTAATGCCTAGAATACGCTCTATAAAACCCCAATTCTGGATTGATGAGGATTTGGCGAAGGTTAAACGTGATGTGCGCCTATTATACATAGGATTATGGAATATCTGTGACGATGGTGGTGTTTTTGAATGGAGGGCGGGTAGAATTAAGGCGATTCTATTCCCTAGCGACAACGACATTGACGCAACAATTATTGAACGATGGTTACAAGATTTAGTAGATATAGGTGATGTCAAGAAATTTTCAAGCAACGGCTCATCATTCGGTTATATACCAACACTCTTAGTACACCAAGAAATTTACAAACCCAGTGAATGGCGTTATGCCACACCACCCAGTAGCCTACTCCTCATTAAGCCCTCACCTACTAGCGACCACCTAGTAACCAACCAGTCCACTAGCACTCGGACTTCCTCGGAAAAGCCCATAAAGGAAAAGGAAAAGGAAAAGGAAAAGGAAAAGGAAGAGATACTGTCAGTTGGAAAGGTTTTTAAGGTATTTGAGAATAATTACCAAAGGATAACAGAAACTAACTCACAGCAACTTAACGACCTTATTGATACTTATGGTTTAGAAGCAGTGAATAAAGCATTATATATCGCAATAAAAAGAAATAAAAGAAGCCTTGCTTATGTTGAAGGAATATTAAGACCAAAAGAAGTAAAAAGGAATCCGTTATGGGAATAACATTACCTCCATCTGATGGGAAAGCAGAAGGGGATGTTATAGGTAGTCTTTTGCTTGACGGTAACTCTATTGGCTTGGTAGAACACATGATTAAGCCAAGTGATTTTTACTTGGAAACAAATCAAGTAATATATAATGCCTGTTTAGTATTAAGAGATAGGCGTGAATCAATTAATGAAACTACATTAGCGCAAGAGTTATCTAGGACTAGCAAGTTAGAGTTTATTGGCGGTGTATCTCAGTTGAGTTATCTTATATCAATATGCCCGACTTCCTTAGACATTGAATATTACGCAGATATAGTAAGGAGATTATCAATAGGTAGAAAGTTGATAATGTTCGGGGAGAATGTTGTTAAAAGGGGTTATAATATAGACCCCGATACCAACAAGTCAATAGATGATATTTATAGCGATATTGTGAATTTTAGGCGTGATAACACAACTACGGATAATATTATAAAACCTAAAGGGGCTGCTGATATTGTATATAATTTAATTGAAGAATACCAAAAACCACCGAGTGCTATAAAATATGGATTTCGTGATATAGACAATATAACATCAGGAATTTATCCAGAAATGATTGTTTTGGGTGGGCGTCCTTCTGTCGGAAAGACCCAGTTTATGTTAGATATATTGGAGAACATATCAAATCAAGACAAAAAATCTTTATTTTGTTCTGTTGAAATGGGTGTTAAATCAATATTGGAGCGCAAGGTGGCTCGTAAGTTGAAAACAGGTATAAAAGAATTAAGGAAACATGGTTTGGATAGTGATAAAATGAAAAGCCTATCTGATTTGGCTGCTGAAATATCAGAGGAGGATGTGCATTATTTATCTCAAGGAATATCAAGCGAAGATATTTATACCGAAGCAAAGCGTATGCAAGATAGCATCGGGTTGGATATTATATTTGTGGATTATTTGCAATTATTAAAAGATTGTTGGGGGAATGGGCGTGACAATCAAACTGTAAGAGTTGGTAGGGCTTGTAAGGTTATTAAATCTATTGTAAATGATATGAATATACCAGTAATAATGGCAAGCCAATTAAGTCGTGCGTCTGAATATCGTAGCGGTGAAAACCGCTTCCCGATATTAGCCGATTTAAGGGAATCGGGGGATATAGAGCAAGACGCTGATGTGGTGTTTTTATTACATAGGGATAAAGAAACCGATGATGGATATTCTAGTAAAGGTATGGATTCTAATATATTAAGAGTAACAATGGCTAAAAACCGCCAACTCGGTTGGTCGAAAGCAATAAGTCTTTTATGGAAATCAGATTTACATAGATATGTGGATACTACTAAAAGAGAGAGTGTTTATAATGAAGAATAATAAGCCAGAAATATTAAATAAACTTGATGATAAGTTCAGAGATGAAATTAAAAAACGCCCACATTCAGAACTTGCTCACGCTTATAGATTGGGATTAAAAGACGCAAGTATGGCACTATCTAAATCTATTGAGAAGTTGATAATTGAGAATGTATAATGTCTTGTAAGAAAGCGAAAATTAAAGGATATACTGGTGACTGTTTAGAATGTCCTTTACCACGAAGATTTTGTGATGACATAGGCAGTAAGGAAATATGGGATGATAAACCGAAGGGAACACGACAGCGCAACGCAGAGTTGAGACTATTAGCAGAAAAGGGTTACAGCGTGAATGAGTTAAGCAAGACGAGCGGTTTAGCACCCAGTACGTTAAGGCAAATAATACACAAGACAGGGATATATGCCTGAAAAACCTCATATAAGTTGGGTAGTGAAACCGCCCAAGTATCCGTGCATAACAGGTAAAGGGTTGTGTATGCTACGACATACCGATAGTAAATATTTTGACTGCGAGAATAAAACTAAAGACTACTGTAAATATAGAGTAACAGAGGAAGAAGAGAATTAAAATGTATGAAGATGTTGTAAACCAAAAGTGTCATTTCTGTGATGAAATGATTACGGGTAGCCAACAATATATGGTGTCGGGTAAAAATCTGCCGTCTAAAAGAGGATACGCCCCACGATGGTTAAAAGAGAGGATAGAATATAAGTGGGCTTGGAATGGGTTAGGTGATTATATCAACAACGAGAAAGTGGATTTTATATTTTACCTATGTCCTGAACACCAAACAGATAAACATTGGAATGGGGCGTTTAAGTGGGCGCAAAGTGGAATAGATAAGGCTAAAGCCAAAGCAACATAGATATGGGGGATTGCCTGAATAGGAGAATAGAAATGAAGCGAGGATATCATAAAACACAAATAATGGGTGATGGTAAGATATTAATTTGGTATTATTATATGTATATGGGGAGTGCAAAGTGACACCGACAAGAACAAGGGAAAAGAAAATCACGAGTAATTATGGGAGGGAAAGAAAATGGGGTTGCATAGTCCGTTTGGATATGTAGGATATACAGTTTCTACGGGGCAGATTATGATAGACTTGCTAGATAAATTATGTGCTGATTGTCATACCAATGATGATTATAGACGAGGTTGCCGTGAATGTCCTGCGGGGCAGTTGATATATGAGTGTAGAGATTATATTAAGACTTGCGGCGAAGATGATAAACGATTTGAGTTATATGCTTCTGAAGAATGGGAAAGGAGAAGAGGTGTGCCTACTCCGATAGAAGAAAAGAACAAAGATAGAGAAATGGCGCAAGATTATAAACCCGAATGTGATAAATTGAGGGAGATGCAGAGGTTGATTATCAGCATAACTCCACGCCCATTCTTTTGGGGAGGTCGTGGGAAAAGAGAGCGTCCCCAACGACTTATAAGGTTTAATGTTCTACTAAATGAGTATGCGGATTTAGTAAATACACGATTAAGTAAATGGGGATTGAAAGATATAGTGAAGCATTGATGCAAAAGTTTAGTGACGGCGACCAAGTAATAATTCGGCGTGATAATTATAAAACACCGAAGTGGATTATGCGCCACGCAAGGCTTGACCGACCACGCAGAATAGTAAGCCACTGGTATAGTAGAACTCGCCAGCATACACTTTACTATGTAGGCTATAACTGGCGAGGGGTAGACTTATCATACTATGGGTTTATGCCAGCACAGTTAAGGTTGTGGGTTAAGGGCAAGGTGGGACACCCGAAAAAGAAGTGGGGAGAAAAAACTAGGGATAGGAAAATAGCTAACGCTATCTATAACTCTAATAAATTAAAAGCTGAAAAAACCAATCACAAGCCTGTTTTAAAAAAGAAAATACATAAACAAATAATTGATTCAGGTTATTCTGAAAGTGCAAAGATAGTGAAGCGGGTATCTAAATGTATACCTGATATAAAACAAAAGGAACGTTTTAAACAATATTCTAATATCAGAAGTACAACGAGGGGTTTTAATGAGGGGCAAACTAAATATATATTTGAGAGAGACGAGGCAACTTGTGTATATTGTGGCGCACCAGCAGAAGAAATTGACCATGTTATAAGTTGGAAAGATGGGGGACAAACAATAGTCTCTAATGGAGTTTGTACTTGTAAAATATGTAATCGTAAGAAAATTCATCACGATAGTATAAAAATGCTTACTAGGGCTATATATTGGTTGATGCAAAAAGGTGAGGATATGTCTTGGACGGATGCTTATATTAATAATAGATATGGCAAGCATACAAATAAACAAGATGGGCTATGCGAAAGATTTACGCCCCTAGCATTGAATGCAGAATAAAATTTTCTAGCATTGATTCTTAGGGGTTATTAGGTATTATTAGAATAAATTGGGGGTAAAAGTCTATGGGAATGAATGATGATGATGGCATGAAAATCGGGGTCAACCAATACAAGGTAGAGGCGGATAAAATAGGTAATATTACTCTTTATCAGTATATGGAAAGGAAAGACAAGACGCATTATTGGTATCCGATAAAGTATTTCGGTTTACTAGAAAATGCCTTAGACTATTTTGCCGATAAAGAAGTAATATATGATACAGGGTTAAAGGATTTTGAAACTGTCAGCAAGAAGCAAGATGAGATTTACCAACTAATTCGTACTATCCGTAGTGAAGACTTGGTGCAGTTAAAAGTAGAAAGGGTAAGAATTGGGAGAGTAAAGGCAAAGTTTAAGGGTGTACCGCTAGAAATAGAAGAGGATATAACGGAGCGAGATAGAGCGATTACCTGATGATTTGTTACCACAACTGAAAGAGAAGTAGGGGAGACTGAAATGAAATATGAAATTGCTTTTATAGATAGAGAGCATATTCGAGATGGTAAGTTGCCAGTAGGGCTGCTTTCACGAAAGGGATTAGAAATACATCTTGTAGAACCAAATAAACCTTTTGCGACTCATGCTGGTAGTAATTTAATACTGACAAAAGATGATAAATTAGAAAGTGTATCGGAGGGTTAAAATGTTAAAACAAAAATACTTTTTATGGCTTTTAGTTGGGGTGTTTATACTTGCCCTCACTTTATTTCCTAACCCTATGGTATTAGCTACTGATAGCGGGACTTTTATAGATACAACGACTAGCTATCTTGGGTGGGCTAATTGTTATAACTACCAGATAAAGAACTTTTACGCCAACGGAAGATTGTGGACTTTTTATGCTGAC